>Ga0307378_10014055_pt1 | contig 10091 bp, 12 predicted proteins | sample UN1MG_FD_202238 | JGI IMG/M metagenome (GOLD analysis project Ga0307378, IMG submission 202238) | Soil microbial communities from Risofladan, Vaasa, Finland - UN-1 | ecosystem: Environmental > Terrestrial > Soil > Coastal area > Acid sulfate soil | place: Finland: Risofladan, Vaasa | collected... | reverse complement strand
GAAAATATCTTTAAAATCCTTATAAAGTTTTGTCATGATTAATTACGGTTTTTTAAAAATATGAAAAATTTATTCAAACAATTTCAAGTTTGATGGAGTCCCCCTTACTATCCCATGCAAAGATATCATCATCACCATATGGGAACTTTGCAATTAAAGACACTAATCCAAAGAAATTATGAAGATCAGTTAAAGATGGCTCAGCTGACCCACTAGGATGAGAATGAATAATCCCCAGATAACTCATGTCAAATGGTAAAAATGAATGGGGAAAACCCGCAAATGTAGGTCCTGAATGACTAAATGGAGGAATCACGAGACCATCAATTAAGATACGGCCATTTTTTGATTTTCCTTTCAGGATCAAAATACACTCATTTGGATGCTTGATTTTACAATAGGATGAGATGCTATCTACCACATCTAGTTTTAATGAAACAATTCGTTCAGTTTTTTTCTTTTTGAACAACCAAGAAGGGATTTCCCATCAGTCCTAATTAATTTTGAGTTTGATTTATTATATGATAATCAGTCTTTGAGAACTTTTTTAGTTTTTTTTCAATTTTCATTACTAATTCTGGAATACTTGCGTGGTTTTCATCAATTTCCTTTCTTAAAGAAGAAAGTCGAAATTCACAGTCCTTTTGATTACTTTGATTTTTTTCTAGATCCTTTTCCAGAGTAGATAATTCGGATTTATCAAAAATAGATAATTGATTTTGAATATCATTTTTTTGTTCTGTGAAAAGATTAATTTTTTTAATATATCTTCCAAGTATTTCTTCAGTTTCGGCAATATTGGACATGGTTTTTTCATTATCTTTAACAGAAATTGAACCCGAAGTGATTCCTTTCTTAACATTTTCAAAAATTACAATAATAGAATCCTCGTTCTTCAAAGTCAACGCAGAGAATGGATCATTTATTAATTGAGTCAAAAGAAACTTTTGATCTCTGTCTAATGCTGAGGTATATTCATATCTGCTTAGGGCCCTTGAAATCTTTGTAAATTGAGTATTAATTTCATTTTTGATATTAAATGCCTCTACCGAAAAAGAACTTAACTTTTGATTTAATTTTATAAATTCAGAATATTTGTCACTTGATTTTATTTTTTTTATAGAGTTTTCCAAATTTTTAAGTTTTTCCTGAAATGAGTCTAGATCATGTTCTAACTCTAGAATTTTTTTATTTTTTGAAACAGAATCATCTTCTCGACTTTTAATTTTGTCTAAAAGTTCGGTGATTTCATCAGAAGCAGATGTAGTATCTTGAAAATTTTTTATTAGATTTTGAACTTCAGAATGATTAGAATTCATTTGAGCTAATATCTCTTTTAGTTGTGCGGCATATTTTTTAGCAAAAATGTGAATTACTCGTGTCTGTCTTCCTAAAACATCTCCTATTTTCTTTAATTTTTGATTCAAAATATTACTCATATCCAATATGTCTTCAAAAGAAGAAATTTCAGGTAAATCAGTAGAATCCTTTTTGATTACATTTATCACTTGTTTTTTGCCTCTAACTACAATAATTCTCAAATGTTTATCAATATCCTCAACTTTGAGATCATCTTTTTCAAGAGTCTTTGCAATATTTGCAAGTTCTTTAATTAAAGGAGAAGTATAATTTCTTAAAGACTTTACTTCATTCAAAGTTTGAGTTTTTCTTAAGGTTAGTAAATCTAGAGTTATATTTTGAACATCTGATAGATTGATTTCTTTATCTTGTGAAATCTCTTCAGGTGCTTGCTCTAACTTTTTTTTACCCCATCCAAATACCATTTTTATTCATTAGTTTTTGGGGATTAAATGTGTTAGAGAAGTTATTTTGGAATAATATTAAGAAATTAATAAAGTTCCGCCAAATTCCATTAAAATTCCTCCTCCTAAATCCACCTCCATGCCAGAAGATAAACTAAATTGGTCGTTAGTGAGGCCTTGAATGCCAAAACTCTCATTAAATAAAATAGCATTAACTTGAACAGGAATTGAAATAATCCCCAACATTGGGATTGCGTAAAATAATACTCTGTGTACAGTATTTTTCAAGTTAGTACTCGAAAGGAATACATTTTGTGGTCCCCATCCTGTACGCAAATATTAAAAATCTAGGCCCCTTAAATTAATCCTAATTTCATAATTCTTAACAGATCCCATTTATCAGAGTCTAGATATCATTCAATTTTGCGTTTACATATTCGAATTGTGAATATATCTCCAATTGATTGATTTGTTATTAATTATCAATTTAAAAAATCATAATTCACAATAACCAGCAAAAAAGTGACCAGTCGAGGTAAATCATATCAAAAACCATTCCAAATAACTAAATTTAAAATCAGGACATTAAAATCAATTTACATGGGGAAAAACACTTCCAAATCACATCATACAGGAAGTGTTAAGAAATCAATTATCATCAAAGCATCCAAGCAAAAAGTATGGAGAAAGGTGAGTGATATTGTAGGGTTGTCTCTTTGGGTTATTGATGTTCAAAAAACTACATTTCTTTCCAAGAAAAAACGCGGGGTTGGAGCAATTAGAGAAATTACATTCAATGATGGAAACACTATCGAAGAGCATGTTGTTGCATGGAAAAACGGAGAATACTTTACCTATATTGCTACTGAAGGGTTACCACTAAGGGCGTATGTGGCAACAATTTCCATTACAGCAAAAACCAAAAACTCTACTCAATTAACTTGGGAGTCTTATCTTAATAGCAAAAAAATGACAGAAAATGAATTTTTAGAATTTCTTGTTTACATTGGATCATTTTATGAAGCATCATTAGAAAATCTAAAAACCTCTTTTGAAAAATAATTTCCCTAATCAAAGCGTAAATACTGTAAATCATAACTAGCATTATGAGCGATATTCGATTCATAATGGTTGGAATAGTCATGATATTTTTTGGCTTTATAATTTTAGGGGTTTTTGGTGGAAACTTTCAAACATCAAATATTGAAACAAGCGAGTTTGGAAATTGTTTTGATTATTCTAATAATGAAAAACCCATCCCGATTGAATGTTCAGAAAAGATTTGGAATCAAAGTATCTTTTTTGGGATAATAATTATTTTAATTGTTGGTGGTATTATCTCATTAGTAAAAGGAATTAGAGGAGATTGGGATAACCGAGTCAAACCAGAAGATATGGTAGGTCCCAGTAGAGATAATCAGAATGATTAAAAGAATTCTTGTTATAATTAACTCAAAAGATTTGTTTGTCCTTTTTAGGAAATTGTTTTGATTTTCTTTTACTCTCAGAATCATCTTCTATCCTTTGAAAGTATACTTCTTCGTACGGCATTACTAGAAAATAATTGTAAAATTTGCATTTAACCTTAATGATGCATTTGTACGTATGCAGGCTCAAATTTGGATTATAATTAATTAAAAATTAAATTTATTCATTTTCAATAATCTTCTTTAAATTTGCAAACAATATTTCTATTTCTTTCATTCTATCATCAAATTGCTCATCAGTTAGAATGTCTGGTTTTTGTATTGTGATTATCACCTCTGATTCATTACCACTTGCCACTACCTTCATTGGCACACTCCAAGACGCTTCATTGTCCGTATACAAATGATCCAAAATTCCCATGGTTTTATTTTGCATGAATTTTAGACTAGCATTACCCCTTGGTGTTGAAAACGACCAAGAACCATCTTGATTTTGACTCGCATCAGGCATAAGTTTTGGAGGTGAGTTTAAAATTGCGTCAAAAACATCCCCGGTCTTACGATTGACAGACATTGTAATAGTTCTGATTTTTACCACAGGACAGGTAATAAATTATGGTTAAAAAGCATATTGCAGAAGTTATAAGTTATTATTATAATTTGTAATGAATTTTTTATTATAAAGAAAGATCATTTCTTTTAAAAAAAAAGGTAAGAAATTCAGGCTTAATTTAAGATCGAGCGTTACAATTTTTTCATCATTTCCTTTCGGTCATATAATTATCTCTAACCCTAATTTTGAAAGTAATTTTAATTCCTTGACCTTTTGAACCTTGAATACATTTTATGAAATACGAATTCGAATACAGTCATTCATTTCAAAAATAGGATATGAGTTTTTTAAAAAAAATACCTTGGTTCTTATAATACTAAAATTACACAAAATTATGTCAGAAGAACGAAAAATGTATCCAATGAAATGCTCCGATTGCGGAACAGATTCAGAAGTACCTTTTGAACCAAAACCAGACAGACCAGTCTATTGTAAAGAATGTCTTACAAAACATCGTAATAAGTAATTTTGAGCTAATTTCATTTATAGTGATTTAAGTCGAATAACTTAGTATTTTTTACATTCTTTTTTTTTTGTTTAATCTTTAATTGTAACAAATATCATGTAAATATGAGATTAAAACAGGATTCAAGTCAGTATTTGGATTAATTCAAGTTTTTAGTCATGAATATTTTCTAGGGCATCATACTCGGTTTAAATTATACGTAAAAGTTAACCTTGCATGTTAATTATCAACAAAATTAAATTTGAAAAAAATCATGAGGTTTTACCAATTAAAATTTTGAGAAAAAATGTAAATCTAGGGCAGTATAAATGGTAACTTTCAAATCAAATTCAAATTGTCTAAGATGTGGAAAAAATTCTTTGCTTACCGATGAAGAAACAGGTGAGCAGTTTTGTTCAAAGTGTGGTTTTGTAATTTCTGAAAAATCACAAGAAACAGGCCCCGAATGGAGATCATTTCAAAAAGATGGAGGGTCAGATCCTGCTAGAACTGGTGCACCATCCTCCCTTACTATTCATGATATGGGACTATCTACTGTAATTAATCCAATTAACAAAGATGCGTCAGGTAAACCATTATCCACATCAATGAAAACCACTATTGAGCGTCTTAGAACTTGGGATAGCAGAAGTCAAGTTCATGAACCAATTGATCGAAATTTAAGGCAAGCACTAAGTGAATTAAACAAGCTAAAAGACAAGGTAGTAGTTTCTCCAAATGTTTTGGAAAAAGCTGCTTACATTTACAGAAAGGCATTGGAGAAAAAACTTGTTCGTGGAAGATCTATTTCTGCCATGATTGCAGCGTCACTGTATGCTGCTTGTAGAGATACTGAAACCCCAAGAACCCTAAAGGATGTTTCAGAAGCTGCCAATGTAAAACGAAAGGATATTGCTCGATGTTATAGATTACTATATCATGAATTAGAATTAAGGATGCCAGTAGTAGATTCGGTTCAGTGTATTGCTAGGATTTCAAGTAAACTGGCGATTCCTGAAAAAACCAAACGAGATGCTGTCAAGGTACTTCAAGGAGCTCAGGAACGTAAAGAGTCAGCAGGAAAAGATCCAATGGGTCTTGCAGCCACAGCATTATACCTATCTTGTGTTAAAAACGGAGTATCAATCACTCAACGTGATTTGGCAGAAGCTGCAGGAGTTACAGAAGTAACTATACGAAATAGATACAAAGGTCTAAAGGCAGATCAGTCATCAACAGAAGAAAACAAGGTTCAGATATGAATTTAATATGTTGATTAATTTCATTAATCTATGAGAATAAAATATTGTAAATTTTTTGAAATTAATTCATCAAAAATATTTCTAATAGCTTTATTTGCAGTCATCACCTTTGGCAGTACAAATTTTATGGGTTTGGCATTTGCCGAAGATTCATTCTATTATGTAATTACTCCAGATTTCAAAGTAAACTCTACTTCTGCATCAGTAGATGAGAAAACAAACCAGGTATACATCACTGATTTTTTTGGAGGAAAACTCGTTGTACTTGATGGAAATACCAATGAAATTTTAGAGTCAATAGATACAGTGAAAACTCCGTTTGGTGTAGGAGTGAATTCAGAGACCAAAACAGTGTATGTCGGAGGAGAATTTGCCAATACACTCTCAATTCTAAACACCACAAATAATCAATTAATAAAAGAAATCCCTCTGGATGATCCTTATGATATAGCAGTTGATTCCAAATCAAATACAGTATATGTAACTAGTGACAGACTTGATTTGGTATACGTAATTGATGGCGCGACAAATGAAATTGAGACTTCCTTTGAGGTTTTAATTCCATGTGGAATCGCTGTAAATCCTTTAACGGGAATTGTATATGTTACAAGTGAATCTGAAAACCTGGTACATGTTTGGGATAGAAAATCAAATCAACAAATAACCACAATTAAAGTCGAGGAGAGTCCAAGAGGAGTAACAGTAAACCCTGTAACCAATATGATCTATGTCACCAATCAAGAGTCAAACACGATTTCAGTAATTGATGGCATGCAAAATAAAGTAGTAGATACCATAAAGGTTGGAGAAGTTCCAAGAAGGACAGTAGTAGATGTTCAATCAAATATCATCTATGTCACAAACCAGGGATCAAAGGACATTACTGTAATTGACGGGTTTGAGAATAACGTGATTAAAACAATTCCAGTCAAGGAGCCTTTTGAGATTGCCATAAACTCTGAATCAGGTAAACTTTATTCCATGTACTATGGAGGTGAGCTTTCAATAGTTACAAAAACTAACATTCAACATTCACCCTTAAAACAGACCCAATTAGGAGTAGAGCCCCAATATGTCATGTGTAAGGAAGGACTTGACCTTGCATTCAAATCCCCCAATTTTGAACCTGCTTGTTTAAAACCAACCAGTATTGAAAAATTAACAAACCGCCACTGGCTCATAAGTGATAATCAGTAAGAATCAATAAAATCCAGACCGAAGTATTACGAAAAAAAGACTCAATCCCTTCTAGATTTGTAGTATGCCAGATACCCTCCAGCGCTTGCAAGTCCTATTACAGTTGGAATCATCCAGACTGTACTTGATAGTCCCGCAATTACAAGTGCCGGTGTATTTACTGATAATAGTTCACCTGCTACTGGTTTGTCGTATTTATCAAAATTAATTCCCATACCAAAAGCTTCTTCGAGTAATCTTGATACTTCATCGTTTTGATTAAATTCTCCATCCCCAAGTTCTGTCATAAATTGATTAAATTTACCGGAGTCCATTCCAAAATCATCACCAAATGTCTGGTCTGCTAAAAGAAGATCTACATCTATGCAAAAACCAGGGAGGCAAAAATTTTCTATGTGTGTAAATACGTCATCAAATTTACCGTTTACTGTAGAACTTGGTTGTATTTTTTCTGTTTCGCTTAATTTATCTCCAAATGGATCTATCATGAAAATTGAAGTTAATGTATTTTTATACATTATTTCTGAAGGAAGAAAATCATGACCAGATCTTACTGCTAAATTATGTAGATTAGTTACTTCTCCATCTCGAGGGTTGGGAAATGGTAGATTAAATGATTCTTCATATGCATTTTTAATTTTCTCATGATAAAACTCTAAAGTTTTCTGATATGCTATAATATCTCCATAGTTATTAACAAATTTCAGATATACTTCTCCAACCTCAGCACTAGCAGTTGATATCATTATATTCTCAGCACTTCTTTTCTCGCCACCAATTGAAATTTTATCATCCTCATACAAAATACACCCATCTTCTTGATACAGTGATTTTTTAAAGTCACATTGACCAGCATGTGGATCAAACAATACAGTACTCAAGTCAAGTTTTCCGTTTTCATTATCGGTCTTTTCTGCACGATTCATGTCAAAAAAATCATGGGCTGCAAGCTGCAAATACCCTAAATGAATTACTTTTGTAGTTGGGTGATCGTCTGATGAATGGTCTGCAAATACTGGACTAGCTAGTCCCATTACAATAACAAGGGCCAAAGATCCTACTAGAAATTCCTTTAAATAATTTAAAGACAATATGGAGTGTTGAAAATATTACATTAATACCCTTATGTGCATAAAACCTAGATTATCTATTCCATACTTTAAAATTCATTTAGGCTTAAAAAACAAATAGAATTAAAATTTTTGTAAAATTTCTATTCTGAATCAGCATCGGTGTTTTTTTTAAACCACTCGTCTCTATCTTTCCAATCATCTATAACCAAACCCGCTCCAAAGGCAGATAATCCAGGGTTTCTTGTGATAGCTCCACCTACAATCATTAAAATTCCTACTTCGCCATGGTGAAAATCAAATTTCTCTTTCCAATTGTTTTTTTCTTCTGGTGATAATTTTTCGTAAATCTTTGGTGCAACGAGCCCAGCAATGAGCCAACCCAAGGGATGAACCATAGAGATTATAAATTTTAATTATACTTAAAGTGTTTTGAAATTTTTTCCTATTCTAGAAAATTAGGGTATTTGTAAAATAGTTTTTATTTTAAAATAGGTAATAGTAATGATAGCTTTTTAAATTAGTCAGCATATTAGCGCGTATGGGTTTGTTGGGTTTATTGGCTCAGGATTTTGAGGAAGGTTTTGATAAACTTGGTAAAAGCATTAATGAAGCAGTTTTTCCATTTGTGGATATTTACTTTGAAGATGATGAAATCAAAGTCACAATGGATTTGGCAGGATTTAATGATTCAGATATTGATGAACTTGAAATCAAAAGAAATACTCTTATCGTAAGTGGTAAAAGAGAGTCAATTAAAGAACATAAAAAATTGGAAGGAAAACCCATTACTTCTATAAACCTTCACAGGCCGCTAAAATTTCGTTCAGTGATTCTTTTACCATTTAAATTAAAAGAAAATGAAAAAGCCCCAAAAGTAACTCACTCTAAAATTGAAAATGGAGTTTTAACCATTACGGTTCATAAACCTAAATCAGAATGCAGATATTAATTTAGTGACAAACAATCAACGATGGGAAAATTTTGCAACCACACCAAAAATAATAATTGAACCCACCATACCTGCCATTCCAACAAATTCATTTGAAGAAAATAAAAATGATGAACCAATAAAAATTGTGGAAGAAAAGATACTTCCTGCAAGTAATCCGTTAGATTTTGGTTTTTTTGTGGACCATTGAAGTGAGCGGTTCTCATCTAAAAATCGCCTTAACTCTGGTGCTAGTGATATTGCATCATCAATTGATTTTGCAATTTTGTTAAAAGAGAATTTTAGTTCTTCTAAATAAGCATCAAACATTAAATTTTCTTGTTCAAGGAGAGTTCTTAAAACTTTGACAAACTTGAAATCAACTTTATGAGTATGATAAATGCCCTCTAAAATTGAAGCCATTCTAAGGTATAGTGCTAGTTCCTTTGGCAAGACGAAGGGAAATTTTCCCATGGTTTTATTGGCAAGTTCCATAAACGCATCAATTTCAACTTCATCTGGCTTTTTACCATGCATTGCTCGAATAGACATGGATATTGCCTTTTCAATCAACGGTCTGTTATAATCAGGTTTTAGCATTCCTAATTCATCCATAGCAGTAACAGTTCTTGGAGGATCTTTCTCTATTAATCCAAGGTATAATCGAACTAGGCGCATCCTAGTTTCCCTATTTAGTTTTCCAGTCATGCCAAAATCATATAAGATTATTTTACCATTTTCATTCACTGAAATATTTCCGGGATGAGGATCTGCATGAAACAACGAATGGTGCAGAAGCATAGTGAAAAATACCATATGGACATCATCTACTAGTTGTTTTCTGTCAATTCCTTTGGCATCTAATGCCTCAACATCAGTTATTTTTATCCCTGGAAGATATTCCATTGTGATAATATTTTTTGAGCAATATTCATCAAAAACTCTTGGAATAATGACGCGTTTGTTTTTAATCAAATTCTTTTTAATTTTTTTTAGATTGGATGATTCCAAAGTATAATCCAATTCCTCATAAATTGTTTCTATAAATTGGGACAGCATTGATTTTGCAGTAAAACCTAGATTAGGATCAACAAATTTCAAACCTATTGGTAAAAATTTCTTTAATACTTTAACATCCTCTTCAATTTTTTTTTCAATACCAGGTCGTTTTACTTTAACCACGACTTCTTGATCATTTACTCTTGCACGGTAAACTTGACCAATTGAGGCGCCAGATAATACATTATGATCAATAAAATCAAAATTTTGTTCAATTGGACCAAGATCTTTTTCTAAAATCGGTTTTATTTGCTCAAAAGGTGCCGAGGGAACATCATCTTGTAATTTTCCCAACTCTTTCATGTATGGTTGAGGAAGAATATC
>Ga0307378_10014054_pt1 | contig 10092 bp, 3 predicted proteins | sample UN1MG_FD_202238 | JGI IMG/M metagenome (GOLD analysis project Ga0307378, IMG submission 202238) | Soil microbial communities from Risofladan, Vaasa, Finland - UN-1 | ecosystem: Environmental > Terrestrial > Soil > Coastal area > Acid sulfate soil | place: Finland: Risofladan, Vaasa | collected... | reverse complement strand
CGCGACCGGGCTGGACGCCACGACCGCGCCGGTGCCGACCGATCAGGATGTCGTCATCGCCAACCCGCCCTTCGGTCGCGTCCTCGTGGACGGCAAGGCGAAGACGTGGACGATCAAGGTCGGCGACGCCGAGTTCAAGACCACGCAGATCGATCACGCCATCGCCATGCGGGCGCTGGAGGCCATGAAGGACAACGGGCGAGCGGTCCTGATCCTCGGCGGGAAGTTCGGCACCGACACCCAGCGGGCGGACAAGTACCACGCCGGATCGAACCGGCTCTTCTACGCGAACCTCTACAAGAACTACAACGTCGTTGAGCATCTCACGCTCGAGGGCAGGCTCTACCGAGCGCAGGGCGCGGGCTTCCCGATTGATCTGGTCGTCATCGATGGCCGGGGCCAGTCCGCCCGCGACCTTCCCGCCGTCACGCCGCCGCGCGTCCTGAATACGTGGGATCAGCTCCGCGAGGTCATGGACATCCTCGCCCCGACCGAGGAGCCCGAGACGGCGATCCCCTTCCCGCTCCCGCCCTCAGTCCCCGGGGAGCCGCCGACGCGACCCGCCCCGCCCGCGCCCGGCCCGCCCCCGCCGCCGACGGCCCCGCCGCTCCCGCCCGAGCCGGGCGCACCCATCGATCCCCTCCCGCCGCCGAAGCCGGTCGAGCCCGGAGGCCGTGAGCCGACCGACCAGCCCACGGACATCGATACACGCACGAACGCCGACCGTCCCGATCTCGACGACACGGAGTTTCAGGTCCCCTACATCCCGCAGTCGAAGCAGATCGAGGCGCTGTCGCAGGGCTCCTACGCGCCGCGGAACATGGCCGACTCGATGCAAGAAGCCCTTCAGGCAATCGAGGATGAGGTCGGGCTGCTCGAGGACTACGTCTCAAAGGAGCTGGGCTACGAGATCGACGTGACGGAAGGGCCGGACGCCAAGGCGTTGAAGAAGGCCCGTTCGGCGCTGAACCGTGCTCGCGCCGAGATGCGACGCGCGATCGAGGACTTCAAGCGCCGCAACAACATCCACCGGATCGATCAGGACAGCGCCGAGCGACTGACCCGCGTCGCGCTCAACGGTGGGTACATGCGTGACAAGGCGGTGCTCGCCGCCCGCAAGAAGGTCGAGAAGCTCATGCGTGAAAACGGTGAGCTGGAGAACTCAAAGACCTACGTGTTCGAGCTGGAGAAATACTTCGCGGCGGAGCAGGTCGATGCCTTGGCCATGGCCATATGGAACGTCAAGCAGGGCTCCGCGTTCGTCATCGGCGACCAGACCGGTCTCGGGAAGGGCCGGTTTGTCGCTGGCATGATGTGGTTTGCTGAGCGCAACGGCCTGCTCCCCGTGTTTGTGACCGAGAAGGCGAACCTGTTCGCCGACATCGTGCGCGACCTGATCGACATCGGGAAGAGCACGCCGGAGGCCCCGTACAACATCCTGTCCACGAAGCCGCTCACCGGCTCGTCCGCCCTGAATCTCCCCGATGGTCGCGTGCTCGAGACACCGAGCGGCACGACGGGTGCGCTTGAGAAGGACTTCGCGGCGGGGCTCACCGCTGCATTTCGGGACTCGTTTTACTACGTCAACGGCGAGCGTCTCACCGAGGCGGAGCGAACTGAGCGGCTCAACAAACTGACCGACCGGCTGGCGGATCTGCACAAGGCTGACAAGAAGGGGATGTCCGACGAGCAGCTCGAGTCGCATCGGGTCGAGGTTCGCGAGGTCAACGACGCAATTAGTGCACACGCGAACGCGGGTTTGCGACCGGGGCAGATTACAACTGGTGGTGTTGCCTACAACGCGATCGGGACGACGTACTCACAGTTTCAGCCCCGTGCCGGTGTGGCTCCATGGCGGCAGGATTTCATTCTCCGCGTCGCCCCGCACGCAATGTTCATCTTCGATGAGTCGCACAATGCGGGCGGAACCGGCGCGACCGCCGCGACGGGCGACGCACCGGGCCGCGCCGAATTCGTCCGTCAGGTGATTGCCCGGGCGCACTCGGTCGTCTACTCGTCCGCGACCTACGCGAAGAACCCGAAGGTCATGGACCTGTATGCCGCAACCGACATGCACCTCGCGGTGGACGACATCAATTCGCTCGCCGAGGTCGTGCGTCGCGGCGGCGTCCCGATGCAGCAGGTGATCGCCACCATGCTGGCAAGGGCGAAGCAGTACCTCCGTCGCGAGTCCTCCTACGAAGGCATCCCGTTCACGCCCGAGACACACCCGGGGAATCTTGAGTTTGCTGAGAACCTCTCGCACGCCTTCCGGGAGATCGACCGGTTCGACAAGGCGAAGCAGAATTCGATCGCTGCGATTCGCGTGGGCTTGCGTGGGCAAGGGGGGACGACCGGCCAAAGCAACGCGACGGGGCAGATCAGCGTCACGTCCACGAACTTCACGTCGCTCATGCACAACGTCGTCAACCAGATGCTTCTCGGCGTCAAGGCCGACGCGGTGGTCACGGCGACACGGAAGGCTATGGAGCGAGGCGAGAAGGTGGTCATCGCGCTCGCAAACACGATGGAATCGGCGCTCGATCGGGAAAAGAAGAAGACCGGCGCGCAGACCGGCGACATCGCGGATGCGTCGTTCAAGAATGTCGTCAAGCGGTATCTCGAGAAGAGTCGCGAGATCACGATCAAGGATCCGAACGGTCAGAGCACGACGGTTCGTCTGACAGACGCACAGCTCGGCTCCGAGGCGCTCGCAGCCTACAACGATGCGGAAGCGACCATCGAGGGCTACGCCGAGGTGTTCGGATCCATCCCCGCGTCGCCCATCGACTACATCCGCTCGAAGATCAGTCAGTTCGCCAAGATTGGTGAGATCACGGGCCGGTCCGCTCGTCTCGTATACCCCCCGGGTGGCGGGAAGCCGTCATGGAGCGAGCGAAGCGCCCACGAGAAGACTGATGCGGGCAAGATCAAGACCATCGATGAGTTCCAATCCGGTGCGCTCGACGTGCTCATCATCAACCAGTCGGCGTCGAGCGGGATCAGCCTGCACGCCGACGGTCGCCGCGCTAAGGACCTTCGGCCCCGGCACATGATCGTGTTCCAGCCCGAATTGAACATTGACACGTTCATGCAGATCCTTGGCCGGATCAATCGCACCGGTCAGGTCGAGCTGCCCATCTACACGCTCTTGGGCTCGGACCTGCCCATCGAGCAGCGCCCCGCCTCGGTGCTGATGAAGAAGCTCGCGTCCATGAACGCGAACGTCACCGGTGACAACGAGGGTGCCGTCGGATTCAGCGTGCCGAACCTGATGAACATCGTCGGCGATACCGCCGCGCACGAGCTGGTCGCGAACGATCCATCACTCTTTCAGGCCCTTGGATATCGCTCAGCGGGGGATGTTCCGGAGCCGAACGTATCCGATCCCGGCAAGGTGATTGCGCACGTCACGGGCCGGTCAGCCCTCATGTCCGTGGCTGACCAGACCGCGTTGTGGGAGCGGTTGGGGCTGGGCTACAACCAGCTCCTCTCGCAGCTTCGGGCCGCAGGCGAGAACCCGCTCTCGGCGGAGCGGCTGGACCTTCGGGCGAAGACGCTCGGGGCGATCACGATCCGCAAGCGGGTTGAAGGAGCCAAGGTCTCGCCATTCACGGAGCCTGCCCTCCTCGAGCAGATCAGCATGAAGCGTCAGGGCAAGCCGATGAAGCCCATCGACGTGCAGCGGCGCATCGCGGAGCTGACGGGTACAGACATCCCAGAGGGCTTCGGCGAGCCCGGCGACGACCTGACCCACGACGCACAGGACAATCCGGTCCTGAGCCGTCTGGAGAATCAGGGGCGACGGTGGGTGCAGGAAACGATCACGGCGTTGCAGGAAGAGGTCAAGGCGTATCGCAACACCCGGTACGCCGAGATGACGAAGGGGATGACGGAGGAGCAGATCCGGCTACGCGGAAAGGATGTGAAGCGGCAGATCACCGCCGTGACCGAGGCGCAGCTTCGATCCCTCAGCGACCTGATGGAGACGCTCCCGCCCGGCACCGTTGCCGCGCTCGTCAACGATGTCAAGAACCCGATCGACATCGCGAGGCCGCAGCTCGTCGTCGTGGTGGGCTACGAACGAACGAAGGGAGCGATCAATCCCGTCGCCGGAAGCCACTGGAAGGTGATCGTCGCCGCGCCGGAGGGGTGGCGAGAGCAGGGCATCTTTGTGTCTCGCATCGTGCCGCTCGCTGGTGAGCCGAGGACCACGCTCCAAAAGAGCGACATCCCCGGCGCGATCCGGCCCTACTCGGTTGCCGCGAAGCAGAAGTTCACACGCGAGCGCATCCTCGATGTGTTCCAGTGGGCCGCGACCGACGCCCGGGAGATCCGGTTCATGGCCACCGGGAACCTGCTCGCTGCGGCGGAGCAGGTGAATAACCGGGGCCAGATCATCATGTTCACGACGAGTGAAGGCAAGGTGCGTCAGGGCATCCTGATGCCGCCGTCATTCACCCCGAACGAATTCCTGAACGCACGCCCGATCAAGTTCTCGAGCGTCGAGAATATCTTCAAGATGATGGAAGCACGCAAGCCGGTCTTTGCGGACGAGGAGGGCGACATGATCGTCAGCCTCGATGGCGGCGGGCAAACTGTGCGGTTCAATGCCGTGCAGGCAAAGCGGCGCGGCGGCAAGTATTACCTGCACGAGAAGGCGCTCGCCGCCGCCGCCCCGAACCAGTTCGTCAGCGGCGGTGGCCGCATGAACATGCGCGTCAATCTCGAGCAGGCGAAGAAGGTCTTCGAGGCGTACCGCGCGAGCGGCATCTTCTTCCGGCCCGAGAACACGCCGGGCGACCGAGACATCGCCGCCCGCATCGAAGGTATCGACAGCGATGTGGATTCCGCGTTCGGTGGTGGCGGAGGTTTGGACAAGCTCCCCGGGCGAGCGAACATTCAGCCGCAGGGTCCGTCACTCAAGGCGTTCTGGCCGCACGTTCCGTACGGTGAGATGAATCCGCTCGATGACCACCTGCCGTCCTACATCCACCCACGGGAAGGCTTCCTTGTGGATGCGTGGGAGGCAACACGGCTCCTGCTCGGTGAGGTCGGGAGCAACGAGCTTCGCGGTGCGGTGATGCCGAAGATCCTCGGCGCGAAGATCATGGGCCTCGCCGCCATGCGATCGATGCCGGGTCAGTCTTTCATTCATGTGCGTGATCCTCGTGTCCTTGGGACGCTGACGCACGAGGGTATGGGCCACGGGCTCGACTTTGTGCTGCTCGGTGGGAAGCGACGTTTTCACAAGACCATCAAGCACCGCGTCCCGGGGATCGGAATCGGCGAGAAGGCGCTCAGGCGTGAGCTGACGGCGGCGTCGGAGAACTTCAGGCCGCTCCCGTTGGGAATGACGTGGCAATCGAACAACAAGCACATCCACTACCGCCTCCAGAACGAGGAGCTGGTCGCCGATACGCTCGCGCTGTACGCCATCGACCCCGCCGCTGCGGAAGAGAAGGCCCCGGAGTTCATCGCCAACGTCAAGGAGCAGATCGCCGCGAATGCGTTCGCTCGCGCGATCTTCAACATGCTCCACAACGGCATCTCGGTCGGCCCCACGCCGCCCGTGAGCCGCAGTGAGCAGCACACCCACATTCCGCCGCCGCTCGTTCATGGGCCGCTCGCGCTGGAGCCCGCCCTGCGGCAGCAGGCCATCGCCGACGCGAGGGCGACGAAGAATCTCGATGCTGGACGGACGGCGCGGGCGTACACGTTCACGCGGAAGCTGCGGCGGATGTTCCCCGAGACTGTTCGCATGGACATGCACGCCGCGATCGAGGGCACGCGGAACGTGTTCGTCGATGCCGACGGCAACTTCCTGAAGGTCAAGGGCGCGAGCGGCATTCCGCTCCAGCCGAAGGCGGGCCAGCCGAGTGTGGTCGGCGTTACGGTGCCGGGCGGCTACTACGACATCGCCCCCGCTGGCAATCAGGACTCCTACGAGAAGGTCATGGAGCGGCTTCAGGCCAATCCGAACTGGCCGCTGATCGATCGCCTCCTCCGCGAAGCTCGCTTCATGCACGAAGAAGCCCGCATGGACGTGAACAAGATCGCGGAGATTTCCGGGAAGGGCAGCGAGTTTCTTTCATGGCTCCCGAACTACGTCGGCCATGAGTATCAGGTTCCGGACGCGGACGCCTCGAACTTCGCCGCGAAGTGGATCACGAAGACCAAGCACTCCAAGAAGCGGAAGTATCCGACCCTCGCCGACGCGGTTGATGATCCGGACTTCCCGCTGCGTCCACTCACAAACGATCTCGCGTTCACGATGGAGCGGTGGTACGAGCGTAACTATCGCGCCGCGGCGACGCTCAAGTTCGTCCATGATCTCCGCAGCCTCCGTACCGCCGACGGGCGGAAGCTCATTGTCCATTCGCACTCTGATCCGGATTACGTCGGCAGCGGTGAGCACCAGTACGTCAAGGTGGATATTCAGGCGCTCAATCGGTTCTTTGGCACCGTCGGCAAGGACGGTGTCTTCCGACTCTTCGAGGGGAACACCTACGTCCATCCGGAAATCGTGCGGCCTCTTCAGGCGGTCCTTCAGGAGCCCATGGCCGAAGGCACGCTGCGGGTCATCAACGCGATCAACCAGTACGCGAAGGCCCTCAACGTCTCCTACTCGCTCTTCCACCACGCCACACTGTACGAGTCATCGACGGCCCTCAACGCACGACCAGAGCGTGGGCAGGTGCTGCGCGGCATGCTCATTATGCCGGTGGAGCAACACTCGCTTGGTATCGCCCGGGGCCAGTTTCCGGGGGAGCGTGGCGGTCCGGGGTCCTTCGGCCCCATGTTCACAGCGACGGCGGGGCACCGGCTTGCGGAGCTGTACGGTCTCGAGGATTCCGCGTCGGCGGGCCTCCCGCTCGACATGCCCGCATCGACCGACCACGCGCGGCAATACATCCAGAAGCTGTCGCGCAGCGTCAGCGCCGGAACGAAAGGCATCCCGCTCGTTGGGCGACTCGCCAAGCTCAATGAAAGGATGCTGGAGGCGTACAACCGCCATCTCTGGGAGGACGTACACGCGGGCCTCGTGCTGTTCTCGTACCACTCGCTCGTCAACCAGTGGACGGGCCGGACCACCAAGGATGGTGTTGTTGTCTACGAGAAGAAGGACCAGTTGGCGCGTCGCGGCATGTCGATCGAGGACGCACGGGCGACGGCGGCGCACGTCGTACGCAATGCGCTCGGTGGCCAGCGTGAGCTGAACCTCCCCCGGTTTGGTGGCGACAGTGGGTTCGCATGGGCGGAGCCGATCACCATTCGCCAGCACCAGTGGATCGCACAGGTAGTGTTCGCGCCGGACTGGACGATCGCGCAGATTCGTCAAGCCGCATCGCTTCCGCTCGAGACATCACGGTTCGTTCGGCGGAACCTTCCACAGCTCATCCCGCTCGATTTTGGTCTCATGGATATCCCCGTTGTTGGCAAGAAGCTCAGGGATGTTGGGCTTCAGGAAGGGCAGGACATCATCCGTGCGCTGACTCGCGTTCGTGTTCCGATTCGTATCGAGCGGAAGACCTCCTCGCGGCTGTCCGCAGGAAAGTCCACCGAGGCGAATCGTGGTGGTCCGGGGCCGCAGGAGGTGAACAACTTCTACGCCTTCAGGGCGACGCTGCGCATCTGGTCGAACATGTTCGGTGTGCTCGTCGGCATGATGGCGGCAGCGCAGCACGCGATCTACCTCTGGGCGCGCGACGAAGATCCGGACATGCAGCCGTTCCCGTGGCTCAATGAGCCGGGGCACGAGTTCGATATCGACATGACGCCGTTCTATCGATGGTTCCACCGGTTCTGGGGCATTCCGATCGGGCTGGAGCGGTTCTATATGAGCCCGGGCAAGCAGGTGAAGGAAATCTTCCGCTACTTCGACGACTTCCCAAAGGGCCTCATCGAGAGCGCGGGGAACAAAGCCGCGCGACTTCTCCAAATCATCGGCGAGCAGGCATACGGGCACTCCGCCGGGTCGGAGTTCCCGATGGCGTGGACCGGCACGGGGTTCCGCCTGCGGACGCGTGGTCTCGAGAACATGGGCCAGCGGGGCTTGCATATCCTCAGTCGCTTCGCTCCGTTCAGCCTCACCGGCAACACCGCCTTCTTTACGTTCCCGAAGCGTCAGGGCATGACGCCATGGCAGGCCCGCGAGCAATACACCGACCTGATGCGGGCGTGGGCGGAGCCGGGCTGGTGGAAGCGAACGAAGGAGCTGCGCGGCATCTCCAAGGAGGAGCAGGAGAAGGCGGTGATCGATGATCTTCGCCGGGTCGATCTCGCGCTGAAGCTCAACGGGCGGGTGGGCCGCAGGGATATCTTCGCGCAGGCCAAGGGCCGTCTGAAGTCGGCCTACCTCAACCGGCTCATCAAGGAAATGGAGCGGGCGGACGACTCCACCGACACGCTCGTCGCCCTGATGAACCTCGGCGCGACGACGCAGTATCTCCGCGAGGCGATCGCAGGGAAGGGCGGCGACGAGAAGAGTGACGCCATGGCGAAGAAGGCGGAGGAGGACCTTCAGTTCGTCCTCGACGCCGGAGTCCGCTCACGGATCCTCGACTACGACCGGCTCATGCTCGAGGGCGACCCGGCCTCTATCGCCGCCTACGACCGTGAGCAGAGGCGTCTGGAGCTGACGCACCGGATAAACCAGCTCAAGGCAGGCTCGCCCGAGATGCGTGAGCGGGAGCGAGCGCTGGACGATCTCATCAAGCGGCGGAAGGCTGGCATCGGCGACCCGAACCAGTAGGCCATCCACGGCCATCCACGGCCATCCACGGCCATCCACGGCCATCCACGCGCTGGACGTTCGCTGGTCGTTCGCTGGTCGTTCGCTGGTCGCCTATGGGTATTCTGGCATAATCTGGTAAGATGCTGCCCCTATGGATGAGGGCAATCTACTCTCGACGGCACAGGTCGCTTTGTGGCTCGGTGTCCACCAGAAGACCGTCTATAACCTCATACGTACAGACAATTTACCGGCCATAAGGGTCGGTGGCTGTTGGCGCTTCACGGAAGAAAGCATCACCAGATACATCCAAGCACGGAAGCAGAACCATGGCTGAATCTGAGGCGTTCATTTGGGATAAGGTGTCGCGCCAGAAATGGGGCACGCCGGAGAAGCCACAGGGGCTCGCGAGGGACGAGCTGAGCGCAGCGTCGTGCCTCGTCGGCATCGGGTGTCTTCAGCGGATCGCTTCCGCCGTGGAGATCCTGACGGATCCAGAGGAGGCTGAGGCACGCCGCCAGCGGTCAGAGCGGCTCGGTGACGCGGGGGCGATGGTGAGGAAGGTGGCGCTCCTCAAGGAGCCGGTGGCCCTTGCCGTCCGCAAGAAGCTCCTCGAGGTCCTGAAGCCCGGGTACGCGGGTCGCAACGCTCAAGGCACATTCCGTGCGAAGGTCACGCGGCGGATGCTGTTGAACGTCGAGACCGAGGCGGACCGGGACCGGGTGCTTGCCGAGATCGCGAAAATCGATCTGGACTGGTGCGCACGGACCGCCGATGAGATCTTGACCACCGCCCCCAAAGCCTTCCCTGCCATCCATGGAATGATCGATGCCCAACGACAAGCCAAGCGTGAACCTACCGATCGTGAACCTGTCGGTGCTCCGGCGCACACACCTGTTCGGTCCGGAGATGACACCGGATGAGATTCTGGAGCGGCGGTCCGCTGTGCTGCGGGCCGTCGCGCTCGTCAAAGAGGAGGCGGCAGCGTTCGATGCCGCCATGATCGAATGGATGAACGAACACAGGGTCGTGTCGCTCGAGATGGGCGACAAGATCGTCACGGTGACGCGACCCAAGAAAACCCGATGCCTCAGCAGTCGCAAAGCTGCCTCTGCTGTCTTCAGCGCCAGCGGTGGGGATGTGGAGGCTTTGTTGTCGTGTCTTGGTGCGAATGCCATCAAGCCCGGCGCTGCTCGCACGATTCTGTCACCGGACGTGTGGGACGAGAACTTCGAGGTCACGGTGGACGAGAAGCTCAAGATTGCGGAGATCCCGAAGGGTCTTCTCAAAGGTCGATGCAAAGGTTCTACAGGAGATTCCAAGTGAATATTGGGGACACGTACACATCCGGCGAATGG
>Ga0307378_10014053_pt1 | contig 10094 bp, 4 predicted proteins | sample UN1MG_FD_202238 | JGI IMG/M metagenome (GOLD analysis project Ga0307378, IMG submission 202238) | Soil microbial communities from Risofladan, Vaasa, Finland - UN-1 | ecosystem: Environmental > Terrestrial > Soil > Coastal area > Acid sulfate soil | place: Finland: Risofladan, Vaasa | collected... | reverse complement strand
CGGGAAATCGGCGGTTGCCCTCTGCTGGTATCTGCGGGCGGGCAGCGGCGGCTCGCGGGCTGAGTTGTCGGGCATCCAGGCCGAGATGGAAAAGCTGGCGAAGTACCAGGTCCAGGTTCTCGGGATTACTGTCAGCAAGCCGGCGGAGAACGCGGTGTTTGCGAAGGACGTGGCGCTCACCTTCCCGCTCCTTTCCGACCCACAGCTTACCGTGGCGAACGCCTACGGCACGTTGCGTGCGACGGCCGGGCCCACTGGACCCGTCGCCGAGCGATGGGTGATCCTGATCGACGCTCAGGGCATCGTGCGCAGCGTCGAGAAGGGCGAAGACGTACAGAGCAAAGGCCGGCTATTGGTGACGGCGCTCGAGGAGGCGAAGATCCCGGTGAAGTAGTCCTCTTCAATTGGGGTCGCTAGTGGTAACGTCTCCTCGTGACTGACAAAGGAGCCAACTATGAAGCGGCAAGTGATGGTCCTGGGTGTCCTGGCAGTGGCGGCCCAAGCGGTCCCTGCATGGGCTGGTGATGTGACCGTCGTGACCACCCTTCCGGCGCATGTGGGGACGAATTTCAAGTCGAATATCGATTTGTCCGGGGCCGTCGGTCTCAAGCACGTCGTGAGTTTCAACGGAGGGGGCTTCGTCGTGTACGACAAAGCCACGGGGAAGGTCATCGAGCGTCTCTCGCAAAGCGAGTTCTGGACCAAGAGGGTGGCCGCTAGCTATTCCATGGATCCGGAGGCCAAGTACAACGATCCAAAGTTGATTTACGACCCGCTGTCGGATCGATGGTTCGCCACCGTCGCCCCCAAGAACATCAGCTACCTCGCCGTTTCTACGAGCGGCGATCCCACGAAGCTGTGGAGGGGCGTGATACTGCCGCTTCCGACGGTCGATCCAGGCCTGACGACCGGCGTCGACAAGAATGGGCTCTACGTCTGTGCCGCTAACGGCAACCCCGACTCGCAACAGGCGCTGGATTGCCTGGCGATCCCCATTGCCGACGCTACGAGCGTCAACGGCCCGGTGCTGACCCACGCGCAATCGTTCACGAAGTTGCACTTCATGGCCTACCCGGCCATGGACACCAACCCCAACAAGGCCCCCGACGCACCGGCCATTCTTATGAACAACGAGTTCAAAGGCTTCACCGGTTGCGGCAAGTTGTACCTGTACAAGATCACATGGTCCGGCAACAAGGCAAGCATCTCGGAAGCCCAGACCATCCCGCTGAGCAAGACGTACGACACTAGCCGGCCGGAATGTGAGCAACCCGGGCCCGCGCCAAGGCTACGGGCCTCCAGCGCCGTGCGGACCGAGAGCATCGTGGTCCACGGCGGCAGCGTCTTCGGGTGCCACGCCGCGAAGCTCAAACCGAAGTCGCGCCTCGGCATCGTCTGGTACGAGGTGAGGATCAAGGACGGCGCCCTGCTCCAGGAGGGTTTCATTGACGACCCCAAGTGTGATTATCTCTATCCGTCTCTTGCGCTGGACCGCGCGGGCAATCTCGGGATCGGCTGCTCGCGGGTGTCGAAGACCGAGTATCCCTCGATCTACGTGATGATGCGCGCCGCCACCGACCCGCCCAATACGATGCGTCCGCCGGTATTGGTGGTGCCGGGAACAACTGCGTACAAGTGGGGGACCAGCAAGCCCGCCTGGTGTCACTACTCGTCGACCTGCATCGACCCTTCAGACCCCGATCTGCTCTGGACGTGCCAGCCGTTCTCCGCCAGCACGGTAGACAAGGAATGGTGCACGACATGGGCGGCCTTCAAGTTGTCAACGGCGGCATCGCCAGCCTCGCGCCGGGCTGCCGGTGGCACGGTCACGCCCCGGCCGCTTGCGCTAATCAGTTCGGCGGCTGCAGCCGAGCCCGAGACCTTCACGGGCACCGCGGCAAGGTCGGGCACGTACAAGCGGCCGCTGCTGGACGTGGACGGCAATGCGATACGAGCTGAAGGCGTCAGACCAGGCCGACGCCAACGTGGCCGACCTGCTGGCCAAGTTCTCCAAGGGCGACACAGGCACGTACGTCATCAAGGGCACGCGGGGCACCGTCAACGGCAAGGACGGCATCCTCATTGACAGCATCACGCCGGCCAAAGCAATCCCCGCCGCCGGTGCTTCGGCCGTGCCGAAGCAAGCGGGATACAAGTCCTACGACTACACCGAAGCGGACCACACATTCCGACTCGTTGTGCCCGAAGGCCTGGCGGTCGTCCGCGGTATCCTAGCGGTCGGGCCGTATTCTGGTGGCGACTCGCGGGACTACTACCAACAAGCCTGGTATCGCGAGTTCCTGCACGTGCACGACTTCGCGTTCCTGGGCGCGAAGGGCTTCTACTTGCATGATTACAGGGTGCTGCAGACCGCCCTCAAGCAGTTGGCCGCGGACTCCGGGCACCCCGAACTGGTCCACGCGCCGTACGCCGCCACCGGCTTCTCGGCCGGCGGCGGCTTCGCCCGGCGGCTGCTGATGGGAGCCCCCGACAGGGTCATCGCCGCGGTCATCGTCGGTTCCACCCTGAAGCTGACCGTGAAGCCCACGGCCGCCCATCTGGGCACGCCGGTGTGCGTCATCAACGGCGAACACGAGCACGGCAAGGGCGAGGCGGGCGGCATGGCGGCACTCCTGGAGCCCGTACTGGCCGACTACCGCCCCAAAGGTGCCCTCTGGGGGTGGATGGCGGTCCCCGGCGTCGGCCACGAGTTCGCCGGACAGGAAGTGTTGGCCATGCCGATCCTGGACGCCGCGGTCCGACTCCGTTACCCCGCCGACGGCGACGTGCGGAAGGGGCCGGTGAAGCTCAAGCCCGTGGAGCCCGAGGCCGGCTGGGTCGCCGACAACACGACCTGGATGAGCGGCCTGACGGCCATCGCCCCCGCCAGGGATTTCAAGGGCGACCTCACCAAGTCGAGCTGGCTCCTGAACAAAGACCTCGCATTTGTCTATCGGGCCTATGCGACCTACGACCGACCGCTCAGAATCGCCTCGCCCCGCAATACGGACGCCCGGGACCGGGTGTGGGACGCCGGCTCCAGCGTCATCATCGTTGTGGATGACTCCCAGTTCGCCGGCTGGGAGAAGCTGGAGCTGTACGACGGGGCAGAGAAGGTGGGCGAACTGGCCAAAGGGCCGGCCCAGTTCATCGTGGAGGATCTGAAGGCGGGCTACCACGCCTTCTCCGTGCTCGGCACGGACGCCAAGGGCACCATCCGGCCGTCCGACCCGGTGCTGGTCGTCGTTCGGGAACTCTCGGCAGCATCCCAGTCGGCAGCAGGCGCCAAGCTGCCGTAGTACTCAGTCGCATATCCTGTGCCGGTCTTCGGCGACACTGCGATGGCCCTCAACGTCAGCACCGACTGAAGACAACCGCCAATCGGGCGGGCTACGCTCTTGGCCCGCCGCCAGTTTCTGGACCCAACGCAGGAACGGCGTGGGCCGCGCTGTCCCCACGTTCCTCAGAGAGTCGGACGAGAGCCTTGAACCGCTGCCCCGACTCTGCTTTACTGGTCACCCGGGACGATGGCCCGCGCAAGTGGGCGGAGTGTCCCGACCGGGGAGCGCTGGCAGGCGTGCAGACGGGACGCCCCACATCAGCCGTGGGGTGCCTTTGGAACGGGAAGTTGGTCTGACAGATGAAGAGAGTCTTTGCGGTTCTCGTTCTGAGCGCAGCCTTCGCCTGCCGGTCCGCGTGGCCGGGGGAGGTGCGGAGTGTGACGAACACGGCCATTGCGGTTCCTGATTTCGTCGAGTCCAATATCCCGGAGGTCCGGAAACTCATCTCCCCGGCAGGCCTCGAGTTCCGCTCCGCGAACGCCGCCCCGCCTGGCTCCGAGTGCTATTTCGTCCGCTACCGGTTCACGGCGGCCGCCAAGGGCCTGTATCGCGTGCGGGTGAAGACGGCGAGGGGGCAGCGTTCCCGGTCGGACTTCTCGTACGCGATCGACGGCGGGGCGCGGAAGGCCCTCGTTCACCAGCGGCTGGTGGGGGAGCCGCAGGCGTGGCGCGTCGGGTGCGAGGCGGCGGAACTCGATGCCGGCGAACACGCACTCGAGTTTCGCTTCTACCCGGATCAACGCGTGCGGGTGATGAACCGCGTGACCGAGGACTATGAAGGACACTCCGTGCTCATCTCGGCCATCGAGATCGGCCCTGCCGCGGAGCCGAAGGCGCCGGCTGCGGAGCCGCTGCCGGGCCGCGGCGTCCTGCTGCGGAAGGGGGACCGCGTGGTGTTCCTTGGCGATTCGATCACCGACGAGGAGCTCTACCCCGGGCACGTAGCACGAATCGTCCGCAAGGTCTGGCCGGACAGCAATGTGACGTTCTACAACAGCGGCATCGCGCTGAACCGCGCGGTGGACGTCCTGGCCCGTCTGGAACGCGATGTCCTGCCGCTTCACCCGCAGTGGGTCATCCTTTGCGTCGGCGTGAACGACGCGATGCAGTTCGCGCCCGACGAGTTCGAGCGGTACTACGATCAGATTCTCGCCCGCCTGGTCAAGGAGGGGATCCGGGTGGTCTGCGTCACGCCGACGGGATTCCTGGCGGAGCGCTTTCCGGAGAGCGGCCAGTTCGTGCACACCCGCGACCGCGCGCGGGCGCTGGACCGCACCGCCGCGTACGAGGCCGAGGCCGTTCATCGCCTGGCGCGCCAGCGCGGCCTGTTCGTGGACGCGCTGGGCGCGCTGACCCGTGCGGACCTGCCCCGCGACCGGCTCATGGCCAACCAGTGGCATCCCAGCTCCGAGGGCGGCCGCCTGATGGCGCTCGCGGTGCTTCGAGCGCTCGGCCTGTCGAACGACGATGCCGCTCGCACGAAGGAACCGCTCGATGTGGAGTACTGCCGCATTCTCGACCATATCGAGGCGGCCGACCATCCGCGCTATCGCGCGGAAGAGAAGCGCACCGGCGAGGCGAGAGGCCCCATGGTCGCGGTCAGCTCCTTCACGTCGAACACCGTAACCCTCTTCAGCCGAGCGACCGGCAAGCTGGTCGCACGGATCCCGGTGCGGCACCACCCGGGCGGCCTGGCCTCCAGCGCGCGCCGCAGGGAGCTCTGTGTAGCCTGCGAAGGCACCGGCGCAATCGACGTGATCGATGTCGCCACGTGCAAGAAGGTCGCATCGATCCCTCTGGATGACGACGACTACCCCAACAGCATCGTCCTGGCCCCCGACGGGGTGACGGCATGGGTGGCCAATTACTACGGCTCCAGCGTGGCGGAGATCGACGTGGAGGGGCGGAAGGTGAGACGGCGGATTCCGGTCGGCGGCCTGGCGCAGTCCGTGGCGCTCATCGCCAAGCCGACGCGCGTGCTGGCCGGCACCACCTCGGGGATTGCCGTGGTGGACCCCGCCGCCGGCCGCGTGGTCCGCCGATTGCCTGTGGACTTCGCCGGCGCCTTCCTGCCGCTTCCCGGCGACAAGCTGGGCGCGATCGAGACGGTCTACTGGCGGATGCACGTATTCGACACACGAACCCTCGATGAACGAAAGGAAGCCCGCCCGCCCTTTGCCGCGCGGGGCATCGCGCGGGACCCGTCCTCGGGCGCTCTTTGGGCGGGAGACTGGCAGAACCATCGGCTGGTGACGATCCCCGCGGAGGGGGGCGATGTGCGGACCGTGGCCGACATCGAGTTCCCCTTTGGCGTGGCCCTGGTTGAGTAGACTGCGCAGTGCCCTATCAGCGAACCATTGCTCAACACTGGAGGCAGGAGGCCCATAGTGGGAAATCAAGCGTGGCTGGTGCTGGGGACCCTGGTGTCGCTCCTGAGCGCGCGCGCTGGCGCGTTCGCGCAGGAGACTGGCTGGGGCAAGCACAAGAAGATGTTCGCCGTGCCGACGCCCGGCAAAGTGGTCATGGACGGGAAGCTCGATGACTGGGACCGTTCGGCTGAGCTGGTCGTCTATGTCGCACGTGCTGCGAAAGAGATGATCAGCGGCACGTTCGCCATCATGTACGACGCGGAGGCGCTGTACGTGGGCGGCGAGATGCGCGACCCGACGCCGATGATGAACCGCCATGCGCCCGAGATCGAGGGCAACATTGCCTGGGACGCGGATTCCACCCAGTTCCGCCTGGTGCTGGACGCATCGCTGCCTTACCCGGCCACGGACGCGACCTGGGAGGTCGGCAAGAAGCCCGACAACGATCAGATCGCGCACCTGCTGCTGTGGCATTACACCGACCGGAAGGAGGCGAACCTCCAGATCGCTGTGAGCATGGCCTATAAGGATCCACCGGGAAGCGAGAAGTTCGGAGTGATCCCCAAGGACAAGTTCCGGGCCGCGTACCTGCTGTCGAATGACAAGAAAGGGTACACCTACGAGTACCGCATCCCCTGGTCCACTCTTGGCGCCAAGAGGCCCCTCAAGGCCGGGGACGCCGTGGCTGCGACGATGCAGTACAACTGGGGCCGGCCCGACGGCATGAAGACCGCCGGGCTGACCGGCTGGGGGTATGATCTCCAGGCCTGGCCGGGTTTCGCCTACCAGAACGCCGGGTGTTGGGGGAAACTGATCTTCTCCGAGAAAGGCAACCTTCCCAGGGAATTGACCGAGGAAGGCATGCCGCCGGAAAAGCCCTTGCCCCTGACCTTTACCTATGACCTGCCGGAGGACAGCGAGGTCACGATCACGCTGTTCAACGACAGGAACGAGGCGGTGCGTGTGCTGGCGGCCCAGGCGAAGCGTTCGGCCGGCCACGTCATCGAGAAATGGGACGGCATGGATGACCAGGGACAACCCATGGCGCCCGGCACGTACGTGTGGAAAGGACTCTATCACCAGCCGATCACGATGAAGCCGGTCGTGTCGTTGCATAACTCCGGCCAGCCGGCGTGGAAGACAGACGACAACTCCGGCGGCTGGGGCGGCGACCATGGTCCGCCGATCGCGGTCTGCTCCGCAGGGAATGACATGGTCATGTCGTGGACCTGCGCGGAAGCGGGCTGGGGGCTCATCCGCACGGATGCCGAAGGCAAGAAGAGATGGGGCATTTGCGAGACCCCGCACCACATGGCCTCTGACGGTGAGCGTATCCTCATTACCCCAAGCTTCGATGACAAGAGCGTCTCGGTCCGCTGCTTCGATCTGAAGGACGGCCGGCCGATGCTGTTCGGCAACGGCAAGCCCATTCTGGCGCCTCCAGCCGGGAATGAGGCCGCGATCACCGGGCTGGCCTATCAGGAAGGCAAGCTGTACGTGGCGTTTCGTGACGCCAACCAGATCGCCGTGTACGATACCAAGCAGGGCAGTCTGCTGACCACCTGGACGGTCCCAGCGCCTGGGGCGCTCGCCGCGCGGGACGGCGGAGAGCTGGTGAGCATCAGCGACGGGAAACTGGCCAGGATAAAGGGGGGCGAAGTGAAGGTCCTGGCCGGGGAGCATCTGGACAACCCGTTCGGCGTGGCCGTGGACGGTGCGGGAGCGATCTACGTCTCGAACCAGGGCAAACTCCAGAACATCTCCGTATTCTCCGCGGACGGGGACTACCAGCGGAGCATCGGCAAGCCCGGCGGACGCCCGAGGATCGGGCGGTATGACCCGTTGGGCGTCCTGGAACCAAGCGGCATCGCCGTTGACGCAAAGGGGCGGCTGTGGGTCGCAGAATCCATTGACTCGCCCAAGCGGATCAGCGTCTGGAACACCAGGACAGGGAAACTGGAGAAGGAGTTTTTCGGCTGCGCGCACTACTCCGCCTTTGCCTGGATGGACCCGGAGCGTCCGGACGAGGCATACTGCGACGGCGTGATCTGGAAAGTGGACCTGGACAAGAAGACGGCCTATCCCTTCAGCACCGCGTGGCGCCAGCTCAGTCCTGATACGCCTGGCGATCTCAGCACGCATGGCGGCGGGCTGCATATGTTCACCGCGAAGAGTGGCAAGCAGTACGGCTACGGCCGTGACGGCCTGCACTCCGGCGTGCTGTTCATAAGGGACGAGGACATCTTCAAGCCAATCGTGGCTTTCATCTGGACCAAGGGCAGTCCCGCCGTTGCCAAGATGTACACCCCACATCCCCACGGCGCTACCTACCCCTGGGTGGACAAGAACGATGACCAGACTATCCAGACAGAAGAGATAGGGCCGGAGATAGGGAAGTCGTGGTTCCGTGGCTTCTCCTGCGCGGATAAGGATCTGAATCTCTGGCACCCCCAGGGGCTGATCTATCGTCCGCTGCGCATCGGCCCTGACGGACGTCCGGTGTATGATTTCGCCAAGCCGGAGAAGACGAGTTTCAAGGACGTCAGTTGCTCTGATCCTGATGAAGGCAGTGTGTATACCGTGACCGACCAGGGAGGCCTGGGCTTTGCGCGCTATCAGCAGGACGGCAAGATGCTCTGGGGCTATCAGGGGGTGGTATCCTGGCCGAAGGCCCTAGGCCTGCCGCCGCAGAAGCCCGGCACGTTCTGGGGAGTGACGGTTTCGCTTGGCCTGGCCGGCGATTTCACCGGCTTTGCCACCTATTTCGGCTGCCACCATATCTATACCCGTGACGGGCTGTGCGTGGCGATGCTCTACCGCGACCCGCGCCTGGGCGGCGCCCTGGATTTCGACATGGCGGCCAGTGAGAACTACAACGGCCAACTGGTCAAACCGAAGGGCATGAACCGCTACTTCGACCTGAGCGGCGATCAGGACGGGCGGATTAACGAGGTGTTCGGCCTGGATACGGTGAAACGCCTGGCGGGCGGCGAATACGTGATCACGGAAGAAGACAACAAGAGAGCCATCACAGCCTTGCGGGAATACGAGGCCAAGCTGGCGAGCAAGCAGAAGCTGGTGATCAAGCGTGGCAGGGCTGCCCTGGAAACGGCCTCCGCGGTCGGTAAGGACGTGAAGGAAGGGATGTCGTTCCACGCAAGGGCCACGTACGATGAACGGAATCTGTACGTGATGTACAACGTCACCAGCCCCACGGAGCTGGTGAACGGCATCGCCGATCCCAGGATGATCTTCAAGGGCGGCAACCTTCTGGACATCCAGATCGCCGCGAATCCGGGGGCGGACCCCAAGAGGACCACACCGGCGCCGGGTGACGTGCGGATCCTCGTGTCGCGGCGGGACTCCAAGCCCTATGCCGTGGTGTTCCGGCCCAGAGTCGCCGGGTTCAAAGGCGAACCGATCGTGCTGAAGTCGCCCACCGGGACCGAGTCGTTCGACGCGATCGCAGTCTGCGACAAGGTCGGGCTGGCCTACCAGAAACAGGCGAACGCGCCGTTGTTCACAGCAGTAGTGTCGATCCCGCTGGATGTGCTCGGCTGGAAGCCGCAGGCAGGCTCGAAGATGCGGATGGATCTGGGGTACGTGTTTGGTAACGAGACCGGGACCAAGGCCATGGCGCGGAGCTACTGGATGAACAACGGGTTCTCCGCGAATGTCCTCAATGACGTCCCCAACGAGAGCCGCCTTACCCCGGCGGAGTGGGGGGAGGCGGACATCGAGTGATTCCAGCGCGTCGCACGAGCATCACGTGCGGAACGACGGCCAACAAAGGAATGGAAATGGCCATGCTCAAGCGGAAGATCGCTGCGGCCGCCGCCGGGGCGGCAGTGCTGTTCGGGATCGCGGCGGCAGGGGATGTCCCGGCCGCCACAGCCCGCGCGCAGAGCATCCCTGCGCGCTACGCCCTCAAGACGGCGGGGTTCGTTTCCGCCGCCGTCTACGACGCCCAGGGGAGGATGGTCAGGCCTCTGCTCTATGGGGAGAAGCAGGAGCCGGGGGAGCACAGCCTGTCCTGGGATGGCCTGGACCGCTACGGCCAGGCCCAGCCGCCGGGCACGTATGAATGGCGGATGCTGCGGACGCCCGGGTTCAAACGGGAGTTCCTGGTCAATCTCGGCACCAACATCACCTGGGCGCCGGTGGACTACTGGCCCGGCAACCATGGCGGCCCCTCGATCGTCATGGTGGATAGTAGCAACGAGGTGTGGGTGGGCTCCAGCTCGTCGGAGGGTCCGCCGACTCTGATCAGGATGACGATGGATGGCCGCAAGCTCCTGTTCACGACCGGCACCTGGGGTGGATGCCAGGAGGTGATGAAGCTGGCCCGTATCGGCGACGTGTGGTACGTGCTGATCAACGATGC
>Ga0307378_10014052_pt1 | contig 10094 bp, 7 predicted proteins | sample UN1MG_FD_202238 | JGI IMG/M metagenome (GOLD analysis project Ga0307378, IMG submission 202238) | Soil microbial communities from Risofladan, Vaasa, Finland - UN-1 | ecosystem: Environmental > Terrestrial > Soil > Coastal area > Acid sulfate soil | place: Finland: Risofladan, Vaasa | collected... | reverse complement strand
CAGGAGAAAAAGATTGACGGATGTTCCAAAATATTCTGAGATGGTGTTCTTGTCCATCCATATCTCTGCAATTGCAGCAGTAACTGTCTCGGGTTTTCTGTAGCCAAACCCCATGTCCTCAAATATTCTAAAAGTCTGGCTTTTCACACCGACCGCTCCGACAACAAGATCCGGCTCCTGCATCATTTTGTCTTTTGAAAACAGGGCAGGCCTGTTGTTCCTGTATTCAATACGATCTACCTTTTCGTGATTATGGACTGCACCTTCATGGATTGCCATATCAAGGAGAAACCTGTCAAAGCTCTCTTTCTCGCTTCCGATAATCCCTCTGGGCCCTCCCCCACGGTACACGGTCGCAATAGTCTTTTCCTTAGACGGTGTTTCAATATAAACGTTCCCGTACTGCGTGTGAAGTTTATAGGAATTGATCCCTCTCTGTACGACTGAATCGGGAAGATTAATGCCTTCGACAGCTAAATTCTGGACGAGCAGTTCAGAGATGATCCCCCCGCATTTGTTGCAACCAACCGGCCCGTCCTTTGTAAAATCCTTGGGCTCGTAGATTGTGACATGGACTGACTTTTCCATCATCTTTGCCATCTTGAGAGCAAAAATGCTGAAAAAGGAGCCTGTAGGACCTCCTCCTACAACAGCGATTTGTGCACCATTACGGAGTATAAGTGAACCATCCACAACTATTTACCTACTATTCGATTTCTGAAGAATTCGCAATTAAAATACATTGTCATGCTGAACTCGGTTCAGCATCTCATACAATCAACTGGGTAGAGATCCCGAAACAAGTTCGGGATGACAATCAACAGTTTTCCGCAGCCGGCAATTTAATCAGTTTCGTTTATTAACTTATATTTCCCCCTCTTTGTCAAGCGGTTCATGAAAGAAATATCTTTCTTCTGCTGAGCGTATACTTTCTTCTGCAAAGGCTTGTACAGAGGAGCCACTATAATATATGTCAATCCGGATGTTGCACATTATCGTTTTTTTTCGTATGATGTTTTTTATTGCTGCACTTTTTGGGTTAAGGAGCAGGGGTTAGCTCTTTTCATGGGTAAAGGGACTTCAGGAAACAAGACCCGACTTTGTTGTAATGGAAATCAGGAAGATCGGAGCTGTTATGGATGAAAGATAAGAAGATTCGCCGTCTCATTATAGTTCTTTTCATGATAGTCGCGGCAATTGCCGGCATCTGGCTGTGGCAGTCCTTGAATCACAGGACCTCGGACAAAGGCCTTGTCCTCTATGGCAATGTAGACATCCGTCAGGTTGATCTGGCATTTAATGCAAATGAGAGGATTTTACAGGTGCTTGCGGAGGAGGGAGACAGAGTGGAAAAAGGGAAGCTCCTCGCAACACTCGAAACAAACCGGCTGCTTCATGAAGTCGCACGTGCCAAGGCGCAGGCGCGTTCTCAGAGAGAAATTGTTGCACGGCTAAAAGCCGGCAGCCGGCCGGAGGAAATCCGCAAAGCACGCGCAGATATGAAAGCAGCGGAAGCCGAGGCAAAGAACGCGGAAACCAACTATCAACGTATGAGATCACTCGCAGAAGAAGGATCGGTAACGATTAAGCGAAGAGACGATGCTGAAGCAGCTGCAGCATCCGCAACTGCACGGGTACAGGCATCCAGAGAGGTGCTGGAACTTGCACTTAAAGGCCCGCGCACAGAGGATATAGCCGCGGCAAAAGCCTCTCTGAAAGCGTATGAAGAAGAGCTTGCGGTATCGCAGCAGAGACTGGAGTATGCTTCTCTGTATGCGCCATCTGACGGAGTGATTCAGAATCGCATCATGGAACCGGGAGATATGGCTTCCCCTCTGAAACCTGTCTTCACCATTGCGCTTACCGATCCGGTATGGGTGCGGGCATATGTATCCGGACCTGATCTTGGCAAAGTGAAATTAGGGATGACTGCAGGGGTCCGTACAGACAGTTTCCCGGGCAAAACATATAAAGGCTGGATCGGCTTTTTATCTCCGACAGCCGAGTTCACGCCAAAATCTGTCGAAACGACGGAATTGAGAACCAAGCTTGTCTATCAGATAAGGATCTTTGTCTGCAATCCGCAGAACGAGCTTCGTCTGGGTATGCCTGCCACGGTAACCATTCCCCTGGATCAGATTCCCGGAGAAGCCGCTCCTGAACAGGATCGCTGCAAAAACCCCTGATGGTGGACCAAAATCCACCAGTCATCTGCAAAACTGAAAGCGGTAATGCAGTCATCACGCTTACTGATATCAGCAAGTCCTTTGTTTCAGGGAAACGAACAATCCAGGCGCTGAATAAGGTAAATGCACTTGTCCAGGGAGGTAGGATAACCGGTCTTGTCGGACCTGACGGTTCAGGCAAGACAACCATCATGAGACTGATCGTCGGACTTCTGTCGCCGGATAAAGGCACAGTAACCGTCCTCGGCAGAGATGCAACAGTTGAATCATTGCTGGTACAGGCTTCTGTCGGATATATGCCTCAGAGATTCGGTCTGTATGAAGACCTGACCGTTTCAGAGAATCTCAACCTTTATGCGGATCTTCAGGGAGTGCCAAGGGATGCACGGGATGAACGCTTCGTGGAGCTCATGCATATGACGGGACTGGGGCCTTTTGTTTCCCGCCTGGCGGGACGCCTGTCAGGAGGAATGAAGCAGAAGCTCGGCCTGGCGTGTACCCTCGTGAGATATCCGCGACTCCTGATTCTGGACGAGCCAACAGTGGGTGTTGACCCTGTTTCGCGCCGGGAACTCTGGTCAATAGTCTACCGCCTTGTGCGTGAAGAGGGCATGAGTGTTCTCCTGAGCACATCGTATCTCGATGAAGCAGAACACTGCAATGAAGTCATCATAATGTTTGAGGGACAGATCCTCGGTCAGGATCTGCCTGCAAAGTTCAGCAGCGCAATGGAAGGCCGAACATACGCTGTCACCGTACCGGGGATGAAAAGCCGTATTCTCCAGAAGGAACTTCTTGCACTCTCGGAGGTAACAGATGCGGTTGTCCAGGGTGACCATGTACGTCTCGTCATGGCAACGGAGGAAGGCATCGAAGCTGCCGGGCTCCTGCCGGGCAGAGAGAATGTTGCACTTAAGCCTGTGCAGCCGCGCTTCGAAGATGGTTTCGTTGCGCTACTCAGACAACAGCCTTCTGAAAAAATTTCCTATAGAGAGAAAAACATGAAATCCGTTCCATCCCCCGAAGGAAACGCAACAGACGTTATTGAGGTAAAAGGCCTGAGGCGCAAGTTCGGAGATTTCTATGCGGTGAAAGGGATAAGTTTCTCTGTAAAAAGAGGAGAGGTCTTCGGTCTTCTGGGTATGAACGGTGCCGGCAAATCAACTACGTTCAGGATGTTGTGCGGGTTGCTGCCGCCGACCGACGGCATTTTAAGTGTTGCAGGACATGACTTGAGGCGCGCTCCTGCCGCAGCCCGTGCGCATATCGGATACATGTCTCAGAAGTTTTCCTTATACGGGAACCTGAGTGTCAGAGAGAACCTTCATTTTTTCAGCAGCGTCTACGGTATGGCGGGAGCAGCCGGTCATGAAAGAATTCAGTGGGCGCTGGATCAGTTCGAGCTCGGAGATCATGCGGAATCTGCAAGCAGCGATCTCTCGCTGGGGCACAAACAGAGGCTTGCCATGGCCTGTTCCCTCATGCACGAACCGGAAATACTCTTTCTCGACGAACCCACCTCGGGTGTCGATCCACTGGCGCGGAGGGAATTCTGGCAACGCATTAATTCACTGGCGGAACAAGGCGTAACCGTAATGGTGACCACACATTTCATGGAAGAAGCGGATTACTGCGACAGGCTGGCTATTATAGCTTCAGGCAATATCCTCGCGCTTGGAACACCTTCAGAGATCAAGTCAGCAACCAGGTCTGCCGAGATCCCGGAACCGACCATGGAAGACGCCTTTATCAGCCTCATAAAGAAAAGCGAGCAGGAACCCCATAAATCATGAAAAATAAAACCGGGGAATTCAGTCCTGTCGACGCCCGGAGAGCAACCGGCATGATACGTCTCCGGGGTCTTGTGCGAAAGGAATTTCTTCAGATCCTGCGGGACCCCAGCAGCATCGCGATCGCTTTTCTTATGCCGGTCCTGCTCCTGTTCCTGTTCGGTTACGGCGTATCACTCGATGCAGAACATGTGCCGGTCGGGATTGTGGTCGAAAAGCCTGATCAGGACACTTCACGGTTTATCGGTTCTTTCATGCAGTCACGTTACTTCGAGCCTCTTCTCATGTCCAGCATAGCTGAAGCAGTGCAGGCTCTGGAGTCAGGCACTGTGGATGCCGTCATTCACCTGAGGCAGGATTTTTCAAAAACCCTGATGGCTTCCCGGGATGCGCCTGTCCAGGTGATCGTCAACGGAGTGGATGCGAATACTGCCCGCATCATCTCCGGATACATAGAGGGTGCATGGATCAGGTGGCTTGGTCACGAAGCGAAAGCAACCGGTACCGATCTCAGAATACCAGTACAGATTGAGCAACGGGTATGGTTCAACAGCGAACTCAGAAGCCGCAATTACCTCATCCCCGGATTGATAGCCATCATCATGACCCTGATCGGCGCCCTGCTGACCGCCATGGTTATGTCCCGGGAATGGGAACGCGGCACTATGGAAGCGCTTATGGTCACTCCTGTTGCACAAAGAGAAATACTGCTCGGCAAACTCATTCCCTACTTTACTCTGGGCATAGGGGGTATGGCGCTGTCTGTGCTCCTGGCGGTCTTTTTGTTCGACGTGCCGTTGAGAGGTTCGGTCTTCGTTCTCTTTGCAGCCTCATCGCTTTTTCTGCTCACTGCACTGGGGATGGGTCTTCTGATCTCGATTCTTGCGAAGAACCAGTTTGTCGCCGGTCAGGCAGCAATTATCGTGACATTCCTCCCCGCTTTTATTCTCTCCGGATTCATCTTCGATATCAACAGTATGCCTGCGCCGATACAGGTGATCACACATCTTATCGCGGCACGGTACTTCGTGTCGATTCTCCAGACAATATTCCTCGCGGGCACTATCTGGTCTGTGATCGCATGGAATGCACTTGCCCTTGTCATCATGTCAACGGTTTTTCTCGGGATCAGCCGGCGGAAGTTTCGCAAACGTCTTGAATAGAGAATAGCCATGTGGAGACGAATTTTTGCTCTGACAGTAAAAGAATTTCTTGCCCTGCTGAAAGACAAGAAAAGCAGGTTGGTGGTTTTCATTCCTCCCCTGGTGCAGTTGCTCGTCTTCGGCTACGCAGCAACCTTCGACCTGAAGAATGTCCCGTTTGCTGTCTACAATGAAGACAGCGGTAGCGCATCACGGGAGCTTCTTGCCCGCTTCAGGGGTTCTCAGAATTTCAGCGAAGTCGCTACAATCTATAGTGAAGGGGAAATCTCCGGCATCGTTAACCGGCAAGAAGTGCTCCTTGTGGTTCACATCGGCCCTGAATTCAGCCGCAATCTCTCAATAGGCCGGCCAGGCTCTGTGCAGATCATTATAGACGGCAGGAACTCCAATACAGCCATGCTCGCGCTGAATTATCTGAGGACCATAGTAAACGAGTTTAACAGAACATGGATCGAACATTCAGGAGGAACGGCACCTCCAGCCCGCCTTGTGAGCCGCGCCTGGTTCAATTCCAATCTGGAGAGCCGGTGGTTCATTGTCCCCGGCATTATAGGACTCCTCACCCTTGTGGTCACTACTCTGGTCACCGCCCTTTCCGTCGCCCGGGAACGTGAACAGGGGACATTCGACCAATTGCTGGTGACGCCGATTCGTCCGGTTGAAATCATCATGGGGAAGAGCCTCCCCGGATTCTTTATCGGACTTGCAGAAGCAACAGTGATCATCCTTGCGACTGTATTCTGGTTCGATATCCCTTTGCGTGGAAATGTGCTGACACTCTATACAGGGGTAATCCTCTTCATCCTGTCCGCCATTGGGATAGGACTTATGATATCCTCCCTTGCGGTCACCCAGCAACAGGGACTGTTGGGCGCTTTCCTTTTTCTTGTCCCCGCTGTAATTCTATCGGGTTTCACGACGCCAATTGCCAATATGCCTCCATTACTCCAGGACCTTACACTCCTCAACCCCCTGAGATATTTCATGGTGATTTTGCGTGGAGTTTTTCTGGAAGGAAAGCCCTTTCATATGCTGATCAATCAATTCTGGCCTATGGCCATGATCGGCGTGGCGAATCTTTCTATTGCAGGATGGCTCTTCCGCCATCGCCTCTATTAACCCAATAACCCATAAATATAGATAGGATGAATAAAATTATTTTTCGATACCTTAAGGAGAATCTTTGTTGATTATTAGTGTCTTTCGCATTTAAGTTGAAAACATCCTGGATCCCCCGATCAAGTCGGGGGATGACATTCTTAAGTGTTTGTTTTTTCGTCATTCCCGCGGAGGCGGGAATCCAGACTTTCTTCTCCTTAGATGTTCTTCAACTTTTTTACGAATGAACTGATTATTATTTGGGGTAAATGCAGTTTTTGGGTTGACAACGGTCACAGGGCTTATTACACTTTACTCTGAAACAAGGCCATATAGAATGAAATATCTTTGTGTTTTTCCTATCCATAGTGTCCTGATAATTTTGCTAATTCTTCTTACAGGTCTTCCTGCTGCATATGCCGAGACTCTTGAGGATGCATGGAACATCGCGCTCTCATACGATCACCGGTTGCAGGCAAGCCGCAGGAATGTCGAATCAAGCAGACAGATAGTGTCGGCAGCAGAATCAGCCCGTTTCCCCGTCCTCTCCTTTGAAAGTGGATATACCATTCTGAATAATGCCCCGGCTGCAATTCTCGATGAACCCATGGCAGCCCTTGATCGTATACCGACAGCTGAGGACAAGAGCCTGTCGTATAAAACCACTTTAACCTTGCCTCTTTTTACAAGCGGACGTATTGGCAAAGCTATTGATGCCGCGCTCTCCGCACTCAACGCTGCAGTGCAGGATGAAATGAAAGCAATGCTCGATCTGAAATTGTATGTTGCCGAGGCGTATATTACAGTCCTGCGGGCAAAGCGCCTTGTTGAGGTGGCTGAGACAAATGTAGCAAGTCTTGTATCATATGCAAAAGATGTGACAAATTTTTACGAACAGGGTGTTGTTACGAAAAACGATATGCTCGCTGCACAGGTCTCACTCGCTGATGCCCGCCAGCGTCTGACGCAGGCACTAAACAGTCTGAATATTGCCAATGCTTCCTACAACAGGCTATTGGGACGCTCTCTTGATCAGCAGATAGATATCGATGATTTGTCTGCCAAACCAGTGCAAACAGAGTTCAAGGATATGGAATCAAGAGCCTTGGAGAATCGGCCGGAGCTCATTTCCCTATCCCAGCAGGCCCTTGCATTGCAGCACCAGGCTTCAGGCATTCGATCATCCACCATGCCCCAGCTCGCATTTTCAGGAGGTTACAGTTTCGCCCAAAACAAGTATCAGGTGCATGAAGATGTCTGGTCAGCCAACGTTGGACTAAGATGGGACATTTTTGACGGTGGGGTATCCAGGCATAATGCGAATGCATTGCTTCAAAAGGCGGAAGCCATTACCGAGGTCCGCAAAGACACGGCTTCCCTTATATCCTTGCAGGTGCGTCAGGCAAGCCTTGATATCGACGAAGCTTATAAACGCATCGATGTGTCCCGTGATGCTGTTTCCCAGTCGGAGGAAAATCTCAAGGTTGCAAAAGACCGGTACCGTGAGGGAGTGGGCACAAACACAGAAGTCCTTGACGCGGAAACCCTCAGGACAAAAAGTTACAGCAATCATTACAATGCTGTGTATGATGCGGTGCTGGCAAATATACGTTTGAAGTACGTAACTGGGGAACTGTGATACGGCAGGGTCCGAGGATTCAAGGGTTCAAGGTGCCAAGTGAACATAAATTGTTCTTACTTGAACCCTCGAATCCTTGACCCCTTGAATCCTGTCTTTAAAATATTACCCCTATCTGTCCGCCGAACCTCCAGTTGCTGTAGTTCTTGGCGGTGTCACGTCCCTTGTCGGTAAATTGGATCTTCGAGTTGATACCCAGAAATACCTGACCTATCGTGAAATTAACGTCCCCAAAAAATTGTCCCCCGAACAGCCATTCATCTGCCGAATCTGATCCTGAGATCTCCTCTTTTGTGTAATTGTAAGAACCACCGACACCTAAATCGATTATAAGGTTATTTACGATTCTCACCGCATATTTCATATTGATTTCGATGGGCATGAAAATGACATCCGACTTTACCGTAGCTCCAAAGATTTCTACACTGCCGTCGTTACTGGTATAACCGACTTCAGCCCCGAGATACAGGTTTTTCTCAATCTCTTTGTACCCTTCAGCACCGACGTATACTCCGTCATCAGTATTTTTGTTATCGAAATTAATAGAACTCACTTTTATCGCAAAATTGTTTTTACCAAGTGTTATCTTTTCCTCTGCATAACCAACTGTGGATAAAAGCACAAACGATGCTGCGAATAAAAGCGCTACGACTATTTTTTTCATCATGCCCTCCTGTAAGTGTTAATTAATGCAAATATATAAAATTCATTGGATACAATTTACATTTTTTATGGAATACTGTCAATGAATCACCCTGCGATAAAAATGTATAATATCAATCACGCGGTGTTACTAATGCGTTCATAAATAAAATCGCACCCCCTCATTCTAACCCTCTCCCTCCAGTGGAGAGGGAATCTATTATCTCCCCTCCCTTTAGGGTCGAAGACTCGCCGAGGAGAGGAGGGGATTAAGGGGAGGGTGTTTAATTGTGCCCTTAATTATGAACTCCTTAGTAAGTCCCGAATAAGCATCAAATACATTACATTCAAAGGAGGAATACATGGATGCAATAGAATGCATTAAAACAAGGATGAGTATCAGAAAATTCAAACCCGATCCGGTGCCTGTCGATATTCTTCTGAATATCATCGACACGGCAAAATGGAGCCCTTCATACAAGAACAGCCAGCCCTGGGAAGTTGTTGTCATATCGGGCGCAAAAAGAGAGGCGCTCACACATCTGCTCATTGGGCTGCTGGAAAAAGACATTGAGCCGCAGCCTGATCTGCCCGCGCCTGTTGCATGGCCACCCGTGATAGACGCGAGGATTGATGCTCTCATGAAAAAGCGGAGCGAGATAACAGGAAAAAACCTGAACGATCCCGAAGTCAGAAAAAAATCCAAGATAGCCAACTTCAGATTTTACGGAGCTCCACATGGTATATTTCTGTTCCAGGATGCATCGCTCACGGCATGGTCTATTTTTGACATAGGGCTGTTTGCCCAGAGCCTCATGCTCGCAGCTCATGCTCATGGACTTGGGACAGTACCACAGGCATTCCTCACTGATTATTCCCGGGAGGTGAAGAAATTTCTGGGAATCTCCGAGTCGAAAAAAGTAGTCCTCGGCATATCAATCGGATATCCTGATTTGGAATCGCCGGTGAACGCATTCAGGACTGACAGGGTGGAGACTACTGAGATTGTGAGAGTTGTTAGTTAAAGAGATATCGTATTCACAGACTGTATCGATAAATTTGATTGACAAGAGATGCTCATTTCATTCAGATTATCAAGGGTCTCAAAATTGAATAAACATTTATCAGGAAATCTCCCCTTGCCCCTCTTTACCAAAGAGGGGGTTTATTCCTCCCTTTGGTAAAGGGAGGTTAGGAGGGATTTTATAATTGATGTTGTTATTATGAGACCGTTAATAATTCATTCATACTGTCGGGGTATATGTCCATGTACAGCAACATAAAGAAATTCTTTCTTCTTTCCCTTATCATTTTGTCCAGCATTCTTTTGATTCCTCTTGTCTTATTCGGTAAGTCGGATTCTCAGGGGACATCAGACGCTTCTTCCTACTGTATCAGTTGCCATGTCATGCAGTCTGAATATGAGGCATGGATGCATTCAGGAGCCCACAGGAGAAAAGAATGCGTTGACTGCCATCTGCCGAATGAGAATAAGGCTGTCCACTATTTATGGAAATCAATTGACGGGTTGAAAGATCTCATCGTGTTCCATTCAGGAAACATTCCCGAACAGATA
>Ga0307378_10014049_pt1 | contig 10095 bp, 8 predicted proteins | sample UN1MG_FD_202238 | JGI IMG/M metagenome (GOLD analysis project Ga0307378, IMG submission 202238) | Soil microbial communities from Risofladan, Vaasa, Finland - UN-1 | ecosystem: Environmental > Terrestrial > Soil > Coastal area > Acid sulfate soil | place: Finland: Risofladan, Vaasa | collected... | reverse complement strand
TGGCCCTACGTTTACCAATACGGCGTCGGCGGGGCGATTTTCCTGATCGGCCTGTGGCTGATCCTCGGCTACAAAAGCTGCGTGCTCTCCCGGCGTCAGGACCGCTTTTGGTTCGGCGTGCTGCTCTTCGGCTTCCTCTGGTACGCCGGCATCCACCTCGTCTGGTACCTAGCGGCGATCTACATTAATCCCGCGGTCGGACAAGGGGGTAACGGGTGACCAGCCAGGCCGCACTTGCCGCGATGGGGACCGGGTGGGATTACGCGATCATCGCGTTTTACTTCGTCTTCATCCTCAGTTTCGGCAGCTTCTTCGGCCGGTTCTCCAAGAGCACGCGCGACTTCTTCTTCAGCGGGCAGCGCTTCAGTTGGTGGCTGATCGCGATGAGCATGGCCGCCACCGGCGTCGGCTCCTACAGCTTCGTCAAGTATTCGCAGAAGGGCTTCGAGTATGGCTTGTCCAGCTCGATGACCTACATGAACGATTGGTTCTTCATGCCCTTCTTCATGTTCGGCTGGCTGCCGATCATCTATTTCTCACGCGTCAAGTCCATCCCCGAGTACTTCGAGCGGCGCTTCGGCACCAAATGCCGCATCATGGCCGTCATCTTCATGCTGATGTACATGATTGGGTACATCGGCTACAACTTCTTCACGCTCGGCACCGTGACCGAGGCGTTGCTGGACGTGAACCTCTACACCGCGATGTCTGTCATCGCGTTGATCTCGGCGGTCTATATCGCCGTGGGCGGGCAGACCGCCGTCATCTTCACCGACCTCGTCCAAGGGCTCATGCTCATCTCAGCCGGGCTGTTGCTCTTTTTCCTTGGGCTGTGGTATCTCGGCGGCGACGGCGGGCTCGCTACCGGCCTGCCCAACTTCTGGAGCAACCTGACTCTCGCACAGCGCTTGCCCTTCTCCGGCTTCAACAAGCCGCCCGACTTCAACTTCGTCGGCATCTTTTGGCAGGACGGCGTGGCCAGCAGCATCACGTTCCTGTTCATCAACCAGGGCCTCATCATGCGCTTCATGGCCGCCAAGAGCATGACCGAAGGCCGCCGCACCATCCTCTTCAACGTGTGCCTGATTCTGCCGCTGTCGATGATCGTGGTCGGAAACGCGGGCTGGCTCGGCCGGGCGATGGTCGGCATGGGCATCCTGCCCGACGACCTCGATCCCACGAAGGCCTTCGTCACCGTTGCGAGCCTCGTGTGCCTGCCGGGCGTGTTCGGGTTCGTGCTCGCCGCGCTGACCGCTGCCCTGATGTCCACCATCGACACATTGACCAACGCCACGTCCGCCGTGCTGATCTATGACGTCTATCAGCCCTACATCCGCCCGGGGCGGCCGGACCGGCACTATTTGCGGGCGGCACGCCTGATCTCGCTCTGCACGTCCGCCGTGGGCCTTGGTGTCGGCTGCATCTTCGCCTACTACGGCGAGGACATGTACTACATCCACGCCAAGTTCATCGGGATTGTCACGCCTCCCATCGTCGTAGCCGTATTCCTGGGAGCATTCTGGAAACGCTACACGCCCACCGCCGCCTTTTGGTCCATGCTCGGCGGTGGCCTGCTGATCTGGATCTCGACCTTCAAGCCCGGGATGATCAAGCCGTTCGCCGACCTGTTCGGCGTCGGTCCCGACGGCAAGGGCGATTACGGCTATATGCGCTCCTTGTTCGGCCTTGTAACCAGCGGAGCGATCGGTGTCATCATCTCCTTGTTTACCCGGCCCAAGCCGCAGTCCGAAATCGCCGGCCTATGGATCGGCTCGATGCATTTGGCCCGCAAGTTCTTCAAGGGCGGCCAGCCCAACTTCGAGATCGGCCAGAAAATCGTCGCAGGCCTGAAGATGTCCGCCGAGGGAACGACCCGCCCGGGAGCGGAGGAAATCCGGATGCCCGACGCGCCTGCCCACCAACCGCCGGCGTCCTATGCGGTTGTACGCCTCGCCACTGCGGATATGGAACGCATGAAAGTCAAACCGGGCGATCTGCTCTACGTCGGTGATTCTCGCCGTTGGCTCGGCGGCCTGCGGTCCTTGCATTGCCGCGCCGGCCAGCCGCACGACCAGGGCAACGTCGTCCTCATCTCGGAGGAAGCCTTCAAGGCCGGCAGCTTCATACCCACCCGCCCCGTGCGCGTAGAGAAGTTCTTCTAGCTCGAGCGGGTGCCCGCAGACCGCTTGACGCCCGTACGCACGTCCGATATCTTCCGCCCCGGTGTGGTCATATTCCTGAGCTTGCATCGGGAGGAGAAAAGTTATGGCGATTGAAATCACCAAAGTGGACGTCTGGGTTGCCCAGATGACGGATCGTCCCGGCGCGCTGGCCGAGAAGCTCGAGACGGTTGCCGACGCCGGCGCGAACCTGGAGTTCATGATCGCCCGACGGGCCCCTGACAAGCCCGGCTGCGGGGTGGTTTTCATGGCCCCGCTGCGCGGCGCCCGCCAAGTCGCAGCGGCGCGAAAAGCCGGCCTCAATAAGGCCCAGACCATGCACTCCCTGCGCCTGGTCAGCCCCGACCGACCCGGCACCGGCGCCAAGATCACGCGCGCCCTGGGCGAAGCCGGCATCAACATGCGCGGCGTGTCGGCCGCCGCACTCGGCCGACGCAGCGTGACCTACTTCGCCTTCGACACCGAGGCCGACGCCAAAAAGGCCGCGCGCATTCTGAAGAAAACACTGGCCGGAAAGTAATACCTGTTCGGCCGGAGGGTGGCACGGCTGTGCTTGCCCTGAGCGTAGCCGAAGGGTCAGCCGTGTCTTTGCTGCTGCGTGGCACGCCTGTCTTAGCCGCAGGCCGGCCCCGCTACTTGCGCTTGCTCCGTACGTCCACCCCGACGCTCCGCACGCGCCGGTTGCCGAGCTTGAAATCGCCGACCAGCTCCGTGCCGCGCTCGGTCACACAGACCAGCGCCTTGCGGTGCCCACGCTTCTCGATCGACCACTTGCCCGCGTCTTCCACGCGCTTCAAAGCGCCCGTTAGCAACGTCGCCGGCAGCCAATCGTCCGGGTGTGCCTTCAGATCACCGACCGCGGCCGCCTCGAGGAACTCCTCGGCCGTGTCGAAGAACTGCCGTTGGCTGAACGCCCGGGCGAAGAAGCTGTTCATGGTCGCAAACGTGGCTTGGGCGTAGAGGTCGGCGGTGGGGGTGTCCGGCAGGTTCTCCCAGTATTCGCCCCAGCGGTCCTCGAACGCGTCCACCTCGGTGCCGAGGTGCCGTACCCACGCCGGTTCCCACGGCTTGCCGTAGCTCACGTCGCGGATGAACGTGCCGAACGGCTTGCGGTACTTCTCCTTGCCCGCGTGTGCCAGGAAATGAACCATCGACCAGGCCTGATCGTAATTCGCTCCGCTCAGCCCGACCTTCCACCCTTGGTAACTCGTCAGCATCATCGCGCGCAGAGACCTGAACTGGCCCTCGTTCATCCAGTGTTTGATCCGCGCCAGCCGCTGCGGCGGGATCAACCCCACCACGTACCCGTCACCGGTGAAGATCGCCTCGCCGAAGTACTCGGCCAATCCCTCGTTGACCCAGGTGGGGACGTCGCCGCCGATGGCCGCGTGGACGAATTGGTGGAACCCCTCGTGTTGCACGATATGCCACGTGCGGGGCCCGGGCTTCTCGCCGGCCACCGCCATCAGCTTATCGCCCATGAACAGGCCGACCGAGCCGGGCAGACCGCCGGCCGCCGAGTAGTCCTCCACCTTGCGGAACAGATGGAACGGCAGCTTCTTGCGAATCGTGCCGGCGAAGCCCTTCGTCCGCTCGTGATACGCCTCGGCCATTAGCGTCATGCGCAGCGCGGCCTCACGCACGCTGTCCTGGTCGAGGTCGCTGTGGATGACGTAGTACTGTGTGTTGTACGTCTGAAGCCGCCCCTGCCCGCGTGCCGGTGCCGCCGCCGAGATGACCACCAGCCCGGCCGCCAAGATTATCGACAACTGTCGCATGCGCACAGCGTTTGCCGGATGCGGCGGCCGACCGCCTCCGTGATCGGCGCCCCTACGCTGCCCGCCGCCGCCCGGCCGCCGTCCCATTTGACCATTTACCCATTTAACCAGTTACTAACGGGAGCGGAAATGGTTGAACGTCATGCTGAGCGAAGCGAAGCATCTTGCCGCCTTCTCAGGCAGATTCCTCGCTGCGCTCGGAATGACAACGTTCAACATTTCCCGCTCGGAGTAATAACTCACCCCAGCCGCTTCGTCCCTTTGTCCCTTAGTCCCTCCGTCCCTTTTTCACGTCATCTTCTCTTCACACCGGCAGACCATCTCCCCGCACCCCGGGCAACCCTCGCTGAACTTCTTCACCGCCTTCTCCAGGTCCACCCCTTCGACGTTCGCCAGCGTGACCAGCCACGCGAACACGTCGGCGAACTCGTCGGCCTTGTTGGCCTCATCTCGCTTGGCGATCGCGCTGGCCAGCTCGCCCACCTCCTCGGCGAACCAGAGAAAGGTCTTTGCCGCCCCCCGCCGCCGGTCCCGCTCCGAGTACATCCGGTCGATCAGTCGTTGAAACTCGCCAATGTGCACGGGGCACCCCTCGATCCGCTACACTCGTTCCATGGGTGGCCCACCTCCTCTGGAGGTGGGTTCGCGATTCGTCGCCAGTACGTAGCGCCCGCCGTGCGGGCCATCTGGACGGGTGGCCCAACTCCTCCGGAGGTGGGTTCGCGATTCGTCACGTAGGATCCGCCGTGCGGACCAATAGACTGCCATGACTGCCAAGCACACGCTTCGATCTTCACCGTCGGCGACCTTCGTGCCACCGCTCGACCACTGGCCCGACCGTGGAGTCTATCAGCTCTGGTTGCGGGTGTCAGTTGACCTGCGCGTGACGGTCGGGCGCCTGGGCCGCTTCCACTTCCCGGCGGGCCTCTACGTTTACACCGGCCGGGCCTCGCGCGGCCTGCGCGCCCGGGTCCTCCGCCACCTCCGCGGTTCTTCGCGAAAACACTGGCACATCGACTACCTGTTGACCGGTAGGGGGGTCCGGATTGAGCGCGTCGCCTTGGCGTCCGATAACCCTCGTGAGGAGTGCGCCTGCCATCAGGCCGTGGCCCGGCGCGGACGCTGTGTCGCCCCCGGGTTTGGAGCCTGTGACTGCCGGCAGCGGTGTTCGGCCCATCTGTGCTTGGTGGTCAAGCGGGCAGGCTAAGAGGCCCTAACAGAACCTGTGGCACAGGCTTCCAGCCTGTGGTTTCACCGGCAGGATGCCGGTGCCACAGAGGGTTACGTTAGGCGCTCTAAGTCCCGGCCCGAGAGCGCTGGGGCGGGGAATCGCGCGCCGGGCCTGTGTGGCCGGGCGGCCGACGCGCGTGTGTCCGATAAGCCGGCCGGCCCCAGCCGGTACATCCCGCGGACCAGATTGGCCGTTTTTTTCTTGATCGTGCCGGCCGGTCTGTTAAGATGGGTATTTGAATCAGCGAGGACGAGGGGTCGGTACCCGCCCCGCGCCACGTGAGCGTAAGGGTGCTTGTAGTGTGCGCGCCCGTAGCCAACTCGCCGGGCGGCGGCACACAGACCGATTTGAGGTGGGCTTTTCAGGCCCGTGTGAGGAGGAGGTCTTATGGGAAAGCAAGGTATTGCAATTCTGTTAGTGTTTGGGATGTCCGCGGCGGCTCTTGCCGACGTGACTGTCTACGAGAACGAGGCGGATTTTCTCGCGGCCATTGAAGGAGGCGGCGGGTACCTGCTGGAAGATTTCGACAATCTTCCCCCAGGTTCTATTGATCCGCCGTACGTCTTGGGGCCGGAGAACGGGTATGGCGGCGAAGTGTGGGACGTGGGGGACGGCGACCCCGGCCTGTGGGGCTGCACTGGGGCCCTGTCCACCAACAGCGCGCTGAACGCGCTGTATGTGGACTTTGCCTCGTCGCCCGCCCCGGTCTTCTCGAGTGCTGGCTGGTTCTACGCCAGCGACTACTACTGCGGGTTCATCCCAGGCTACCCGATGGAGATCACGTTCACCGACGTGGACGACGGTTCCTTCGGGTACAGCTTCGTCCCCGCGAACACGACGGACTTCCGCGGCTTCCTGTCCACGGTTGAACTGGTGGACATGACGATCGAGGCTCCCGACAGTCCAGATCTCGCTTGGCCCGCGATGGATCATTATTACATCGACTCGCCCGAGCCGGCGTCACTGCTTCTGCTCGGTCTGGGGGCGCTGCTCATCCGGAGGCGCTAGTCCGGGCCTTCTACAGCAACGGCGACCTACCCGCGAGGCTGGGTATTCCACTTGGCCTCGCTGTTTTTCGCGCCCCCGCTCTCATTGGAACAGCGACGGGTGATCGTGGGGAGTGCGCTTGCCCTCTGCCATCGCGAGCCGCAGGTGCTCATACGCCGCCGGACGGGGCGCCACGGCCCCGTGGCGTTACCAGTCCAGGTAGTGAGTCCTGTCTCCGAGCAAGCTACGCAGTTCTTCGCGGGCACGGTGAAGGAGACTGTTTATGCCCGACGGGCTTTTGCCTAATAGCTGCGCAATTTCGATCAGACCCAGTCCCTCAAAGTACCGCAGCTCAATGACCTCGCGATAAGGCCGTCCCATCTTCGTCACCAAGTTGCGAATCGCTTGGGCGCGTTCAGCCGAGAAGGCATCTCTGCTCGGAGTCTTGCCCGGAGCAGCCAGCTTATCCAGCGAGCCTCGACACGATGACTCGTTATCGGCAATCCGACGTAGCTTGGACCCGCGCTTCAGGCGCCTCTGTGACTTCACTGCATCAACTACTTTCGAATGCACAATTCTTCGCAACTGGGAATTGAGGGAGGTCTCTCCCCAAGGCCCCGAGCGTGACAAGATTCGCAAAGCGCCAGCGCACACCTCTTGGAAGACATCGTCCACATCCACCTCCGTCCGGCAGCTGGGTGGGATATCGTCAGCTATTAAGCGCTTCAGCCAGCAGGCGCGTTCAACCACCAACTTCGAGGCCAGCGACTCGTCGGCTGGTTGCGTTCTGCGCCCACTCACGCCCCACCTCCGTTGCATGTGCAATTCTGAGGTCCCGCTCAGGAAAAGCAAGGCGCGACCGCCGTCGGCTACACTCATAGGACTACTGAGACCAGCGGCTCAGGATTCCTGCTACCGGAGTCCGTCCCCCGCCAGCCTCGTGTGCAGGATTACCGCAGAAATTCTCGGAGTCGTCGAGCGCGCCCGCGCTACGTGTCGTCTTCACAGGATAGGGGCTAGGTTGCCACTTCTCTGGCAATCCGGCCGGGATATTCTTTAAGAGGCGAATGCGCGCGAAGCCAGGCGCACTCGCCCACGTGAGGACTCTGGCTGCAGGAGATTCGGTATGTCCAAGAGTATCTTGGTTCTAGCCATTTTGGGATTGCTGTTGGTGGGACACCTACCGTCCGCAGTCGCGCAACCGTCGGCTCGGTCTGGACACGTGATGGCGTACGATGCGAATCGACAGATCACCGTGCTTTTTGGAGGCTACGATGGCACCGATTACTATCGCGATACCTGGCATTGGAACGGTACCACCTGGTCCGAGGCGCAGCTGACGGGGAAGGATAGGCCGGAGGCGCGCTCGGGAGCCATGATGGCTTACGATGCCTCGCGGGAAGTCATCGTCTTGTTCGGCGGATACAACGGCACGGATTACCTCGACGACACGTGGGAGTACAGCGGCACCACGTGGTCGCAGAAAGAGCCCGACCCCAACGACCCCTGGCCGCACGGGCGGCGCCAGGGCGCGATGGCGTACAGCGGCAGCGGCGTGATCACGCTTTTCGGTGGCGTCTGGCTCGCGGATCACATCGTCCACTGGCTCCAAGACACGTGGGAATGGGACGGGACGGACTGGACCGAGATCGTTCTCCAGAATAAGCCGATTGCCCGGTCAGGTCACGCGATGGCGTACGACAGTTCTGAGGATGTGAACGTGCTGTTCGGTGGGAGCACCGGTGGCGACGAAACCTGGGAGTGGAATGGCACGATCTGGTCCGAAACGTGTGACGACCCCAATTGCGTCCACCCCGGCATGCGTCATTACCACAAGCTGAGTTATGACTCCGAGGATTCGCTCATCGTCCTCTTCGGCGGGCGCGTTGGCGTGTCATACTATTCGGACACCTGGGAGTACGATGCCAGTACCGACACGTGGGAACAGCAGTACCCGGAGCATCACCCTTCGGGGCGGTACAAGCATGCCATGGCATACGACTGGGACAACGAGGTAACCGTGCTGTTCGGCGGTTACGATGGCGACTACTGCGACGATACCTGGACGTACAATGGGACGGACTGGACCGAAGAATAGGAGCCCTGGGCCAAAGCGCAAGCTGACCTGAAGCCACTAAACCCAGAATAAGCGAGCGCCATTGGTTGTGCGCTTGAGGAGCGGTGCCGTCGGCCGGAATACACTGCGCATGAAAGCGAGCAGGAGTCCGGTGGCAGCGAGGCCTTTCAGGTCAAGCATTCTACGCGACCCCGACGCGTCCGGGGCGCGAACAATGCAGCATGCCGCCCTGATCCAGGGCAAGACCCTCGAAATCCAAGCCGCGCTCGCTTATTCTGCGACTAATAGAGACTGTGGACGAGGCCGGGTAACTCACCCGGCCTCCACTCTTTTGGCTGCGCGGTTTCACTCGAACAGCGACGGCTGATCCTCGGGAGTGCGTTCGCCCTTTGGCATCCCTACTCCCAGATGCTCATACGCCGCCGGGCGGGCAGCGCGGCCACGCGGCGTGCGGATCACAAATCCGATTTGCAGCAAATACGGCTCGACCACGTCTTCGAGTGTGTCGCGCTCATGCCCCATCGTCGCCGCGATCGCTTCGATCCCGGCCGGCCCGCCGTCATAGTGCTTGATCAATGCCTGCAGGTACTCGCGGTCCAGCGAATCGAGCCCCATCGCGTCGATTTGCAGGATTTCGAGCGCGGCATCGACGATCGCCGGCGTCAGCCGCCCATCGGCACGCACATCCGCGTAGTCCCGCACCCGCCGCAGCAGCCGGTTGACGATCCGTGGCGTGCCGCGTGAGCGCGAAGCGAGGCGCTCCAACGCCGCCGGCTCGGCTTCAACCTTCAACAGCTCGGCGCTCCGTCGAACGATCCGGGCCAGCTCTTCCGTCGAGTAGTACTGCAAGTGGAAGAAATGCCCGAACCGCCCGCGCAGCGCGGCCGAGAGCATCCCGGCCCGCGTGGTCGCCCCGATCAGCGTGTAGCGTTTGAGCGCGAAATTGACCGTCCGCCCGCCGATCCCGCTTTCGGTCGTGTAATCGACCCGGAAGTCCTCCAGCGCCGGGTAAAGGAACTCCTCGATGACCTTGTTGAGCCGATGGACCTCGTCGATGAAGATGATATCACCCGTTTCGAGTTGCGTGAGCATCATCATCAGGTCGCCCTGACGGGTGATGGCCGGGCCGCTGGTGACCCGAATGGTTGTGGCCATCTCGTGGGCGATCACGTGGGCGAAGGTGGTCTTGCCGAGTCCCGGCGGCCCGTCGAGCAGCACGTGATCCAGCGGCTCGCGCCGTTTCCGCGCCGCCTCCAGCCCGATCCGCAACTGCTCACGGACGACCTCCTGCCCGATACACGCGTCGAGCGTTTGCGGCCGCAACGACGTGAGGTAGCGCTCCTCGTCGGGCCCCGGTTGCGTGAAAACGCGTTCAATCGCCATCCAGAAGCATCCTGTCCGTGCACCGCACTACGGCCGTCCCCCCGAGTGCTTGATCCGGTACGCCGCCCGGACGATCTCATCCGGCTCGTTCAGCTTGGGATTCTGCTCGACCGCGGCCGCGATCCAACGTTGGGCGTCCGCCCGCCGATCGCCCCATTGCACGAGAATGTCCAGTGCGATCCGCTGCGCGTCGGTCAACTCCCCGACCGGCAACGGGGCTGCCGCCGGCGCCAGGAATCGCTGCACTTTCCCGCTCAACTGCGCGATGATCTGGGCGGCGGTGCGTTTGCCGATCTCCGGCAGGTTGCCCAGGAAACGCTCGTCGCCGTTCTCGATGGCAGCGGCGAACTGGTGCGCCGGCACCGCCATGGCCCGCAGGGCCTTGCGCGTGCTTATCCCTTTGACCTTGTTCAGCTCGTGGTAGAACTCGCGGTCGGACTCGGCTAGAAACCCGACCAG
>Ga0307378_10014048_pt1 | contig 10095 bp, 16 predicted proteins | sample UN1MG_FD_202238 | JGI IMG/M metagenome (GOLD analysis project Ga0307378, IMG submission 202238) | Soil microbial communities from Risofladan, Vaasa, Finland - UN-1 | ecosystem: Environmental > Terrestrial > Soil > Coastal area > Acid sulfate soil | place: Finland: Risofladan, Vaasa | collected... | reverse complement strand
TTAGTATTAGCAAAAAACTTTAGGTAAAAAATGAGATTAATTACTGACCCGGCCAGGACAAAAAAAAGATAAGGGAGTTTAGCTTTCAATTTTTATTTCCTTGCCATTTATTAAAATTGATTATAATTTTATTCATTTTTCCCTGCCCTTTTATTTCTTTGTTTTTTTATATATTCAATTTCTTCACTATTGGCTTTTACATAACCTGTAATCAAACCGATAATAACATTTTTTTGCTTTTTTCCAGCGATGGTTACGGCGAGATCAAAATCCTGCTTTAGGCTAATCGGGATATCATTTATATATATTGCGGTAGTTTTTATTTTACTCATTATTTATTTTCCCCTTTTTCGATAACATCTTTTAATTGATTTAATGTGCATAAATCAATTAAAGAATCCATAAAATCATTATTAGACGTATTTTTATTTGTTATTATTTCTGCTTTATCTTTTAATTTAAAATCAATAATTTGTTCCATCTTGCCATTTTTAAATTCTAAATAATCTGTTAAGCTACCCATTTTTACTCCTTTTGATAAGATAATACTAATCTACCACAAAAAAAATATATTGTCAAGTAAAATAATTAAAATATTGCTTGACAAAAAAATATTTTTATGCTATATTTAAGGTAACAAAAGAAAAGGAGTTAAAATTATGGAAAAAGAACTGACTAAAATAGAAGGCAAGCAGGAAATTCCTATTATTAGCAAGGAAAAATTATGCGAATATTTGCAGGCTTTCGGTCTGTCAAATCAATTAACGAAAGAAGAACAACAATTATTTATTGAAATAGCCCAGGCATCAAATTTGAATCCATTTAAACGGGAAATATATTGTGTTCTTTATGTATCAAAAAGTGATGGGAAAAGTGATGGGAAAAGAAATTTATCTATTATTACTGGATATGAAACATATGTTAAAAGGGCAAACTCATTAAAATTATTGGATGGATGGGGAGTATCAGTATCGGGAACAGGAAATTTGATGAAAGCTATTATTACTATTCACCGGAAGGATTGGACTCGACCGTTTATCCATGAGGTTGATTTTTCTGAATATAATCAAAATAATAAGATGTGGAACGGAAAGCCAAAAACGATGTTAAAAAAGGTCGCTGTTGCCCAGGGATTTAGACTGTGTTTTCCGGAAGAATATGGGGGTATGCCATATACATCAGATGAATTACCAGATGAAATGACAAAAGAGCGAGACATCACCCCACAGGCTCAAACTAAAGTACAATCAGAGGATATCATTACAATAGTAGAAGATGATATCATAGATACTGAAGAAACTGTGGAAAATAATTGTTTACAGACAATAAAAAAATTCCAAGCACTTGAAAATGTACAGAACAATCCTGCATTAAAATATATTGTCGGATATTTAATTACTGACATTCATACACATTTTTTATTATCCGGAATAATTGATGATTATAAATCCCAAGACATCCCGGCAAATCGTGCGAGCTGTGTGCTCCGGATGTTTATGCTGCATCCGGAAATAACGGCTTACAAAACAGGTGACGGAAAATTGCTTAATAATTTTCTTAATTCTGTTATTGATAAAGGCGATTATGAAGATATCGCAAAGCAAATAAAAGCCTGTTATGGAATAATCCAGAACAGTCAAAAAAATAATTAAGGAGAGAAAATTATGGAAAATGAAAAGATCGATAAAGAGACCACGGATATTGTAGAAAAAGAAAAACAATTTATAATTACAAATCAGGAAACCGCAGATAAAGCTGGTAATTTCTTAAAAGAAATTACCACTCTTGAAAAAAGAATCATTGACCATTACAAACCGATGAAACAGGCTGCGGATGCTGCAAAGAAAAAAATTCTTGATGCAGAAAAAGAAAGCCTGAAACCAGTTTCAATTGTAAAAGCTGCAATAAAAGAAAAGCTGACGGCATATGACATTGCTGAAGAAAAAAAACGAAGGGAATTACAGGAAAAATTGCGCAGAGAAGCCGAACAAGCAGCTATTGAAGCAGCCAGAAAAGCAGCTATTGAAAAAGCAGAGCAGGAAGCGCTTACTGCTGCGATCGAATCTGGAAGTGATGAAATCCCGGAGCCGGTAGTTGAAAAAATTGATATTGAGAGAATTCGGGATCAAGTAATCGTGCCAATTCTGCCAGAGACCAATAATAATTTTACAAAAGTTATAACCTGGTCGGTTGAGATAACGGACTTCGGGTCGTTACCAGACGAATATAAACTACCAGACATGGTAAAACTTGGACAAATTGCCAGAGCGATGAAAAATGGATTTAATATCCCTGGGGCAAAAGCAATCCCAACTGAATCGGTTAGAGCTGCAAGATGATAATATTCCGGCCCGATAACCACGAGTATCTAATAGGCAAGATAAAAATCCCTTCTGTGACTCAGATACTACAAAACGAGGGATTGATTGACACATATTTTTTTGAGCCTGAACACGCGAGAAAGGGCCGGGAACTGCATGAAATAACGGAGCTGGTAGATAAAGGGCTAACATCAATAGACGGTCTGCCAGCTGATTATATTCCGTATATCGAAGCCTATATTTCATTTCTTCGAATATCCGGAGTAAAAATTTTACAATCTGAAAAGAGGTTGTACCATGAATTGCTTGGATTCGCCGGGACATTAGACAGGTATGTATCGATTAATGGCCATGAGGCGATAATTGATATTAAAACAGGCGTTAAAGCAAAATGGCATCCGGTACAACTTGCTGGCTATAAAATATTAGCAGACACAAACAACGCGAAAATGTATTGTCTGTATCTGGAGAAAACAGGAAAATTTAAGCTTGTAGAATATAAAGACGATATTAAATACAAAAATATTTTTATGTCAGCATTAAATATCTACAAGTTTAAGCATTCATGATTTTTCTCCTTCTTTTTTCCGGGGGGATTGCTCCCCCCGGTTTTTATTAAAAGGTGATTAAATGGGACAAGCTGAAAATAATATTTCAAAACAAATTGCCGACTATTTGAAGTTATTAATTAATAATGGGATAGTTATTAGATATTGGAGAAGCCAGGTATTGCGCGGATTTTTTAGGCCAAACAAAACGGCAAAAGAATATTGGATAATCCAGGGTACGCCTGGATTAAGTGATCATTCGGTTTTATTATGTGACGGTAAAACTTTGTATTGCGAAAGTAAGACAAAAAAAGGAGTACACCTGGAAACACAAAAACAATTTAAAGAAGATTGCTTCGTTGCCGGTGCTCCATATGTAAAAGTAAGATCGGCAAAGGAATTATCTGATTTTTTTAAGATTTATTTTCACGGGACAAAATGGGAAGAAAAATTGATTGTGTTATGACAAAAGAATGTTTAGACTGTGGCAAAATTATTGAGTCATACTATAATGAAGGCAATCAATGGTATTTCCGCTGCTGCGATAATTATGATCAAATACTTTGTATTTACAATAAAGGGGGAAATAAAAAATCACGCCAAGCTGAAAAGTATATACAGGGGAAATTGTTTTGAAAAATATTATAATCCATGGGAAAGCAGAAAATGAATTGTCGCAATTCCCTGATAATTCCATAGGCGCACTGGTTACCGATCCGCCCGCAGGAATTAATTTTATGAACAAAAATTGGGATTCAGATAAAGGCAGTCCGTGGAAATGGATATATTGGCTATCTGGTATCATGTCGGAATGCCTGCGCGTGTTAAAACCTGGAGCCTATGGGCTTGTATGGGCATTACCGCGAATTTCTCACAGAACAGCGCTTGCCTGTGAATTAGCCGGGTTTCATATCAAGGATATTATTTACCATTTGTTTGGCTGTTTAAGTGAAGATACTGAAATTTTGACAATAAACGGGTGGGAACACTACCATAAAAATATTGACAAAAGTCTCGTATTGTGTTATGATATTAATAATAATGATTTTTTATTTGATAAACCAGTAAGGAGTTTTAATTATAAAAACGAATATCCCGCATACAGTATTAAATCAGATTTTACAGATCAAATCGTTTCCAGAAACCACCGTGTTGTTGTTGAACGAAATGGAAAACAAATATTTCAATGGGCAGAAACATGCAAACAGCAAGAAAATATACCCTTTCTGGAAAGTCTGCAAGATTTGCCAGAAACCATTTATGACATTCAATCACACACAAGCATTAAGAAATCAGATTTGCTCAAAGCTGTGTTTAAAACTGAAAACACAAAGAGAACGATCTGGAATTCAGATGGGGAAAAAGGCAAAACGGATAATGACAAAATGTCCTGTATGTGGGAAGAAAAAAGAAATAAGAGAAAAACAAAGAAAATATTCTTTAAAAAATTATTGTTCCCATTCATGCAGAGCGAAAGAAAATGTAAAACACCTTTTGCCTTTTTGTGGCAATGGCAAAGGGAAAAAAAATCCAAAGAAGGGAATGAAATTAGACAAAAATCCGGCATGGAAAGGTGGAGTAACATATTTCAGAAAACATGGGAATTATGCGCCTATAAAATATGTAAGATGTCCACAGCAATTTTTAGCTATGGCAAGAAAAGATGGATATGTGATGGAACACAGATTGATAATGGCACAAATGCTAAATCGATGTCTAAAGAGAACAGAAGTAGTACATCATGTAGATCACAATCCACAGAACAACTTACCAACAAATCTAAAATTATTCAACAGCAACAAACAACACAAAATATACGAAGGACAAGAGCTGAAATTAAAGAAATAACTTATACCGGAAATATTTGGTGTGTTCAAGTATCTACAGGTGCTTTTGTTGCCAGAAGAAATGGAAAAATATTTATAACCGGGAATAGTGGGTTTCCCAAAAATTTATCAATTAGCAAAGCGATTGACAGGGAGGCTGGGGCTGAAAGGGAAGTTGTAGGAAAAAAAGTTTGTACTGATATTAGGGGTGGAAATTATATAACAGATAAATCAAAAAAAATGGAGTATAATTTAACTATGCCATCTACCGATGCAGCCAAGCAATGGGAAGGATGGGGAACGGCATTAAAACCTTGCATAGAAAATTGGATACTAATCCAAAAACCCAAATCTGAAAAAACAATCGCTGAAAATGTGTTGAAATGGAATACAGGCGGGATCAATATAGACGGATGTAGGGTGCCGATGGAACAAGCTGATTTTGATGCATACAAAAACAAAATAGTAAGTTTTTCAAGTTGTACAAATAAAAAATTTCCTGGATTTATGACAAGCCCGCTAAAACACAATATTTCAAAAAAAGGGAGATGGCCAGCACAGCTTATCCATGATGGCAGTCAGGCCGTAATGAATGAATTTGAAAAATACGGGGAGAAAACAAAAAGGAAATTAATGAATCACGAGGGCAGCGTTGGCTCTATCGCTCGTTTTTTTTATTGCGCAAAAGAATCCCCTCAAAATAAAAAATCCCGCATCGAGGGTGCAGAGATAGATCACCCAACAGTTAAAAGTGAAAAATTGATGAAATATTTAATCACTTTAATTACTCCTCCAGGGGAGACAATACTTGATCCTTTCGCAGGTTCCGGTAGTACCGGATATGCTGGAAATAAACTTGGGTTCTCGTGTATATTGATCGAACAAGATAAGCATAACTTTGACTTAATTATAAATAGTTTAAAAACATTAGAAAAATATAAGGAGCCTGAATTATTCAACGCTGAAGAAATTCAAAATCTAACTTATAAAGAAAAGGAGAACTTTAATGACAAGCCAAGGTGAATTATTTTGACAAACAAAGTTTATCTGATGGATTGTATGGAATGGATGGCCGGATTGCCGAGTAATGTTTATGATTTAGCCATTATAGACCCCCCGTACAATATTAATAAAGCGAAATGGGATAAATGGGAAAAAAACGATGAATATATCAAATTTATTATAGAGTTTTTTTTAAATTTACAACGAGTAATGAAAGAGAATTCATCAATTTATTTTTTTCATAATGATTTTAATCAATTAGCAAAAATACAAGTAGAAATAGAAAATAAAACAAATTTTATATTGAGACAATTTATTGTTTGGAATAAGAGGTTTGAAGGATCAAAATATAAAGGATATCTCGATGGTTTTGTTGCCGAAGAAAGTTTGAGAAATTATCAGAAAATGGCTGAATATATTTGTTTTTATACATTTCAGGATGAAACTGGATTATCAAAAATTATGGGCTCTTGCGTATATCCTGTTAGGGAATATATAAGACAAGAAATAATAAAAGCAAAAGGGAAAATAATTTTAAAAGAAATAAATAATGTATTAGAGACTGCAGATAATGGAGGTGGAGTTGCTTCAGCTGTTTTAAGTATAAATAAAAAAACTCCGGCATTTATAACAAAAGGGAATTATGAGAAATTAAGGGTGTGGCTAAACAATGGAAAAGAATATGAATATTTACGAAAAGAATATGAATATTTACGAAAAGAATATGAAGATTTACGAAAAGAATATGAATATTTACGAAAAGAATATGAAGATTTAAGATATTATTTTAATAATAGAAAAATCCATCATTCGGTATGGAATTATGATTTTATTCCATCGTGGCATCCAACGCCTAAACCAAAATATTTAATTCACAATATTTTATTGCATTCTCTTAGACCAGGTGGAAAAGTATTTAATCCATTTAATGGCTCTGAAAATATCAGGGTAGTATGCCATGATATGAAGGTTGACTTTGAGGGTTGCGAAATCGATCCGGACTATTGGCAGGAGCAAGAGAATAGGTACCTGGATTATATCAGCCAAGGCAATTTATTTGATACCGAAGAAATTCAAAATCTAACTTATAAAGAAAAGGAGAACTTTAATGACAAGCCAAGGTGAATTATTTTGACAAACAAAGTTTATCTGATGGATTGTATGGAATGGATGGCCGGACTGCCTGATAATTACGCGGATTTGGCAATAGTCGATCCGCCGTACGGGATAAATGCCGGTAAAATGCAACTTGGCACCGGAAGGCATGAGTATAAAAAATCTAATTGGGATAAAATTATTCCTGGAAGTAAATATTTTTTTGAATTATCAAGAGTATCAAAAAATCAGATAATCTCCGGAGGCAATTATTTTACAAAGTTTTTAAGTCCGAATAATAATTGGATCATATGGGACAAATTAAATCCCAACATGTCATTTTCTGAAGCAGAGTTAATATGGAGTAGCATCAAGAAAAATATTAAGATTTTTAAATTTTGTTCTGCTAATTTAAAAGATGGAAAAAAAATCCACCCCACCCAAAAACCCACCGCCCTCTACCGCTGGCTACTCCTCAATTACGCAAACCCAGGTTGGAAGATAATCGACACTCACGTCGGCAGCGGGTCTATCCGGATAGCCTGCGCCGAAATGGGGTTTAACTTCGAGGGAACGGAGCTTGATCCGGACTATTGGCAGGAGCAAGAGAATAGGTACCTGGATTATATCAGCCAAGGCAATTTATTTGATACCGAAGAAATTCAAAATCTAACTTATAAAGAAAAGGAGAACTTTAATGACAAGCCAAGGTGAAAAAATATACAAACTGATTATTCATATTGTTCTTTTTATAATTTCTGTGACTGCTTTATTTTGCTTTATTTTGCTTGGCTCTTATTTTATATCCGATAGAAAAGGGCTGGTTGAAATTAGTTATAATTATTTTATTCTTTATGGAACAATAATAATAACACTTGGATTTTTTGCCGGTATTGCATTCATGCGGATACTGACGCCTAGGGGATTTCTGGAAATTATTAATAGCATGAAAAACCCGATTCATTTAAGATGGGCAAAGAAGGAAATTGAACTAATATTGGAAGAAAGATGGACTGATGAAAAAAAACCAAAGGTCAAATAATGCCAGTATATATCGACCAACAAAAAACAACGCCAAATGAAAAAGGTAAATTCATAACTACCTGCATGATGATAGCAGATACCAGATTTGAATTAATGGAGATGGCAAGGAATTTAAGATTAAATGAATTTGCCTCTGAAAAATATAAAGGGGTTGAGTGCTTCAGGCTAACAGCAAGCCAACGCGAAGAGGCGGCTAATCATAAGGCAAGGCTTTGTGTTAGGGAATGGTTTGAAGAAAAATTCAAGGAACTGCAGGAGGCTTGTAGATCAAAAAGTAGGTAATAGTTGTCAGTATGGTAGCAATTATCGGAGAACATATAGCGATCGCGATGGTTAAAGTATTTTTTCTTTTTTCCTGGATTGCAGTTTCGATTATTTCAAGCCTGGCCAAAATTGCGGGGATATCAGCTAATTGTTTTTTAGAATCTTCTATGCTAATAACGCCATTGGCATTTTTTTCAACTCGTTGTTTCAGGAAAGAAATTTCATCTTTAATTTTTTCAATTTCTCTATCTCTATCTCTTTCTTTTATGTCTGACTGATCATATAATCTTTTTATTTCCCGTTCTAACCCTGCGAATTTATTATCAAAATATTTTGTTAATAATTCAAAATTTGTTGGTTCTGCCATTATGTATAACCTTTTTCAATATAATTATATAATATAACCAGCAACCGCCAGAATAAACTATTATAAGATGTAATGTGCTAATTATATCCATGTTTATATATAGAGCTTTGATAATTACAGCGAGTAACATTATAGATATTGTCACATAAGTAGCCGCGATAGACCTATGCACTGACATCGAAAGCATGATAAATGCTGTCGCTGATAAATTTCCACTCTCACCAATAAATACAGTTCCTACTCCGGCACAAAGATATAATACCCCAAGGAAGAAAACATTTTTAGTAATTGAAATATAAATAGACATAACAAAAAGAATAAAAAGATAAATAATGCCTATACTAAAAATAGAACTGATACGTTTATTTATTATCATCATAATAATATTAGCTGATATGGTTATTATTAAAAGAATATTATTTATTTTACAAGCATTACTTACCGCTTTTTTATCCATTCCACCAATCCCGAGTTGATGCAACGATAGATTTTTCGGTATTTGACAATTCCATTTCAGATAATCCGTTTGATAATTCGGCTATTCGTTCAACATGATTTTCGCGATGTTTTTTTTCGCGATGCTGTAAAAACTTCAATTCGATAATATCCAGAGTCCTATAAATAGATTCAGAAGAACCTGTTTTTGGATAGGAAATTAAATGAGTTGCCCGCTGCCTGGTGTTCTCAAAATTATCATTCTGGAATTCTGGCACACCTGCTTTTTCAGCCTCAAAAAGAATTTCTGACACTTTCCCTGCGGCTACCGGATTTGTTGCCCCGATTGCATACGGTACATAATCTCTGATATATCCCACAAAAGTAACATTTTCTTTTACATTAGTCATAATTCACCTCATATAGTATTATTTTGTATACTATAGCATTTTTTTTACTTTATGTCAAATATTTTTCTTGACAATTATATTTAAATCTGATATTATTTAATCATGGGAGGATTTTTAACATAGAGACATTTACCGTGCGGCTCCTTCCCTCCCAGGATTACCCGTAGCAATTACGGGCTGGATTTTTATCCAGGCTGCACGGTTGATGTCTTTTTTTATGGGAGGAAAATATGGGAATTATAAAACTAAAAGGATAAATAATGCCATTAAAACCATTACAGGCAATTCGAAAATATTGTTTGTATTGTATGAATGGATCATCCAAAGAACGCGTTACTTGTTGGGACGAAGACTGCTCTCTTTTTCCGTATCGGCATGGTAAAAATCCGTTACGGGTAGGTGTCGGAAATCACGATCCTGACCCGTTTGTCCTGAACTCACGGGCCGATTTAGGGGGATAGAAATGATTAGTGATGGAAATTAGTTAATGATAAAAATTTGATTAAATAATTTTTTGAAAGGAGCTATATAAATGATATATCAAACCATAAAAACCCCATACCACCAGGTGGGCGTAATTCGTACTTTTCCTGGTGACGGCATCGAGGATTACGAAAAAATTTTTATTGATCCGGAAACAAAGGAATTTGTGTTCCCTTTGATAAGATGTATTAAAAAAGATACAATTGAAAGTGAATTATAGAAATGGCCAGGCCATTTAAAAAGGAATTATCCTATTATCCCCATATGGTAAATATGTGGGCGAATGACAAATTCCTTGAC
>Ga0307378_10014046_pt1 | contig 10096 bp, 16 predicted proteins | sample UN1MG_FD_202238 | JGI IMG/M metagenome (GOLD analysis project Ga0307378, IMG submission 202238) | Soil microbial communities from Risofladan, Vaasa, Finland - UN-1 | ecosystem: Environmental > Terrestrial > Soil > Coastal area > Acid sulfate soil | place: Finland: Risofladan, Vaasa | collected... | reverse complement strand
GCAAATGAAAACCAGACAATATTAGGCGCGGGGCAAGACACGGCGCATCGTGCGCCGAAGATAAATACAATCACATGTGGAGATTGTCTCGATGTCATGCAGTGCATACCGGACAAGAGCGTGGATATGGTTCTTTGTGATTTGCCGTATGGAACAACTAATTGTGCTTGGGATATAGTTATTCCCTTTGATAATATGTGGAAGAACTATAAAAGAATTATTAAAAATAATGGGGCAATAGTTTTGTTTGGAAGTGAACCGTTTTCAAGTGGTTTAAGATTAAGCAATACAAAGATGTATAAATATGATTTTATATGGGACAAAGTTTCTCCTTCTGGTTTTCTAAATGCTAATAAAATGCCGATGAAAAGGCATGAGATTATATCTGTTTTTTATAAAGCACAGCCTATTTATAATAAAATTTATAAGGTAAGGTCGTTTGGTTCTCATTCCATGGGAAACCCATTAAACTATACAAAAAGCAAAGGTCTTGTTGAAAAAAATATTTATGGTAAAATAAGAGAAAAAAAACAAAAAGAAAATAGGTCTGATAATTTGAAAAATCCAGATAGCATACTCGAAGTATCGAGAGGAAACGGAAGGGGAAAAGATAACGGATTACACCCAACGCAAAAACCAGTTGCTCTTTTCGAGTACCTTATTCGTACATACACAAACGAGGGCGATACAGTTCTTGATAATTGTATCGGTTCAGGAACAACGGCAATCGCTTGTATTAACACCGGAAGAAATTACATTGGAATTGAAAAGGAAGAGAAATACTGCCGGATAGCCGAAGAGCGCATCCATGCGCTAAGAAGCCCCGCGCAGAACACTATGGGAATTTGCCATACAGCAACTAACAGCCGCAGCCTGCAATACGGTTTAGAAATATGAAAGCGTACCGCACAGCAGGCGGGTGCGGCGCACGTTGGTTGCAATTTCGCTCTAAAATTTATTATAGGAGTTTGCCATGACAAACAAAAGTGCGGATTATAAAAAAACAGGTAAAGAATATATTGAAGGAACTTTTAGGGCGTTTGAAAAGGAGGAGAAAAAATGAATGTAACAAAATTAAGAAAAAACATACTGGAAAGATGGAAAAATATTCAAGAATTAGATAGAGGTCTTATGGTATCACAAGCAATTGAAGAGATGTTACATATGTATCATTCGTATAATACTATTAATATCTATTGCGATAGTGACAAGAAACTGGAAGTTAAACAGAATGGAAGTAGTTCAATTATACTTAAAGTAAAGGAGTAAGGAAAATGCTTATTGCTCAAAAACCTAAAGATTCTTTAAATGAATTTTTAGTTCTGTATAAGACATTATATAATATTGATATTGAAAAAGCAAAAAATATAATAATAAATTTAATATCTTATTATAGAGGTAATAAAAATAAGTATAAGAAACCTTTATATGTACAAAATTTAGAAGATAAATGGTATAATGCCTTACAGGATAATCAAATAGATTATTCTATATATAATGGTACTTATTATTTTATAGGTCTCTGGACTTGTTGGATTGTATATAGTCGTCAATATATTAAAGCAATACTAAATAAAAATTTAATATGGTCTAAATTAAAGAATATTAAATCTGTTATAGATTTAGGTTGTGGTATAGGATATACAACTGCTGCTTTGACAGAGCTTTTTAAACATGCTGAAGTATATGGAACAAATCTAAAAGATACAAAGCAGTATTCTTTCTGTAAATTAATGAGTAAAAAATATAAATTTAAAATTATTTCTGATATAAATAAAATTAATAAAGATATTGATTTAATATTTGCTTCGGAATACTTTGAACATATCCAATTCCCAGATAAACATCTTCAAGATATTATACAAAGATTCTCCCCTAAATTTTTTTATATGGCAAATTCTTTTAATACAAGATCAGTCGGTCATTTTTTAAATCATAAAAATATGTCAAAGAAATTTAAAGAAATTTTAATAATAAATGGATATAAACAATTCAAAACAAAACTCTGGAATGATAAACCTAATTTCTGGGGGAAGGAGTAATTATGATTAAGGTTAAGGTAAAGGTAAAAAACTATATCCCTGAAGAGCTGGAACAATATTGTATTCCTATTAATACAATACACTTCTGGAAGGATAACCCAAGAAAGAATGACGAGGCTGCTCCGAAGCTTGCAGAGCTGATTAAGGTACATGGTTTTAATAAACCTATTATAGTGTGGGAGAAAAACATGACGACCTATGCCGGCAATACAGCGCTTAAGGCAGCTCGTATTCTGGGGATGAAAGAGATACCTGCTATTCTCCGTAACTTTGCCAGTGAGGCTGCAGCAAAGGCATATGGTATCTCTGATAATAAAGCTTCGGAGTTCAGTGTATGGGATGATGAAGCTCTTGTCAAGCTAATGGAAGTTGAAGAGTTTTCTACTGATAAACTTGGATTTAATCAAAAAGAATTATTTAGTTTAATCTCGATGGTAAAAGCTCAGTCTGGTGATCCGTTAGATATTATGAAAGAATGGCAAGGAATGCCTGAGTATGCGCATGAAGATTTATCCGCTTTTAAATCTATTATAGTTCACTTTGCAAATCAAAAAGATATGGATCATTTTGCTTTATTAATCAAACAAACAATTACAATAGCAACACGTTTTCTTTGGTACCCAAAGGCGGAAATAGCAACTATCTATGATAAGAGGTATACAAATGAGAAGTAAATTAATTAATGGCGGTGGAGTACCTGGAGGACATAATGTAATTTATGATGGAATACGTACGCCACATATACCATCGATGAGAGAATGTCGGTCAATTCCTTTAAGGTATTCAGATATAGTTATTGACATTGGGGCATATGTTGGAACAAATGCAATAACGTGTGCCAGATACCCTGTTAAAAAGGTAATTGCATATGAACCAACACCGGAAACTTTTAAAATACTTTCTTTAACATCTTTACCTAATTTAGACATTAAAAATATTGCAGTTGTTGGTACATATAAACCAACTATTGATTTATATATCTCAAAAGGAATTGGTGTTACAAATAGTACTGTATTATCTAATCAAAAAAAATTTGTATTGACTGTACCTGCTGTTCATTATACAGATGCAATAAAAGGAGCTTCAATTATTAAGATAGATATTGAAGGTGGTGAATATAATCTTCCTATTGAAAATATTCCTGATAATATCCGTGCTATTATAATAGATTTTCACCCAATACCTAAAATGGATTGGATAAAAAAAGCAGAAGATATTATTAGAGCTATACAAGAAAAAGGATTTAAAACTATCATTAATCCGAAATGGGATTGTGGGTGGACCAGAGCAGGTAGTTGGATGCGAGATCGAAAAACTACTGGTAAATGTAAAGCATTAATAAGTGGAAAACAATGTTGTGGTTGTGGAAAAAAAATTAATGCAAAACAAAAAGCATTATGCTATACTTGTTTTAATCGATGGAGTAAAAAACATAAAAAAGGTTTTATACTTGGAGGTAAGTGGAGGTATGAACATGAAGATAAAACTTAAGTACCCAATCTATATAGTATCTAAAGGCAGATGGGATAGTCGTTTGACAAGTAAATCTTTAGAATCAATGGGAGTGCCTTACTTTATAGTAGTGGAAGAGCAGGAGTATAAGCAGTATTGCTCTGTTATTAATAAAGATAAAGTATTAGTATTAGATCGTAAGTATCAGGATGAATATGATACGTTTGATAATTTAGGGAATACCAAAAGTAAAGGGCCAGGAGCAGCGCGTAATTTTGCATGGGAACATTCTATAGATCAAGGATATAAAAGGCATTGGGTTATGGATGATAATATTCATACGTTCTTTAGGTTTAATAATAATAGATTTACCCCTGTAGCAGACGGGACAATCTTACGATGTATGGAGGATTTTGTGGATAGATATATTAATGTAGTTATAGCTGGACCGAATTATTTTATGTTTGTATCACGGAAAACTATAATGCCACCATTTGTAGTGAATACTCGTATATACTCTTGTAATTTAATACAGAATGATATTCACTATCGTTGGAGAGGTAGGTATAATGAGGATACTGATTTGTCATTACGCATATTAAAAGATGGTTTATGTACTATACAATTTAATGCTTTTTTACAACTTAAATCTCCAACGCAAACTGTTCAGGGTGGGTGCACCGGAGAGTTTTATAAAGATGAAGGCACCCTTCCAAAATCAAAGATATTAGTTCATATGCATCCTGATGTCACTCGTTTGGTTTGGAAATTTAGTCGATGGCATCATACTGTAGATTACTCTAAATTTAAGAAAAATAAGTTAATTAAGAGGAAGGATATTAATATAGATCAGCTTCCGAAAGTAGATAATTACGGAATGAAATTCAAAATTATTAAAAAAAAAGTACAGGATAAGTAGTAATGATATACTCTCAAACGCTTAATAGGCAAGACTTTGAAGGTAGTCATCGAGCTGAAAGCCTTTCCTACCAAAGGTTTACATTTTTTTTATATAGTTAAGTTATTAATTTTAAAAGAGTTAATTTTATTTTGTTATAAAAACGTTATATTCTACACCTGTATAAGCAGTATCCTATAATTTTTTTTATATTATAAGATAAGAAAGAAAAAAAGTAAGACTATACCTTTGTAGAGTATAACACTTTTATAACGAAATCAAATTAAATTATTTAAAATCAATAGGTTATCAAAGCTAAATGGTGTTTTTGTATATAAAAAGGGCGTTTTTTAATTTACTAATAAGAATGGAGGTATTATGAGTATTGAGAAGTATCTAATTACTATTGAACAGACCGTGCTTGCCTTAAGGTATGATGATGATAAACGGTTAATAACGATAGGAGGCAACTTTCGTTTTCGGTCTGTGATGGAATGTATTATTAATGAAGGATTTGATCGGCATCCTGCCGGTTTTCCTTTACAAACTCAAAAGAATAAAATACGGTTTACCTTTAAGAAAGATCGTGAAGGTTTTGTAAATGGAATTGAATGGCTGCGTGGAAATGGATATTCGGTTGAACCTGTAACTAAACATGGAAATATAATGAGGTAAAGTATGGCCAAACGAAAAAGCAATTGTCAAATAACAAGTTGGTTGCCGGAGAGTGAAAAGGAGTGGTTACTCACAGAGCAGAACCGAATAGATAAAGAAACGGTCATACATGAAGAGAAGGGAAAGCTCGCTTTATTTTATAAACACGTAAAGGATTTTCCAGAGGTGGAAATTCAAGCGAATCGTTATAAAGAATTTAGCAGGAGGTTTAAATGCCAATCTTAAGTAAAATGAATTTATTAGTGGTGGAGATTACAAAGGATGATAATAAGATACCTGCTTTAAACAACGTATTAGTCCGTAAGGACGGCACAACGGTAGGTGCTAATGGGTTATGTATCATAGCGGTATCCCCTGTTTCTAAGGACGTTAAGAACAACGTTATATTAGAGGAGACTATATGCGGTGATGGCATTGTACCTGCGGAAACTGTTAAGGATGTGATTAAAAATATTCCATTAGATAAAATATTCAAAGGTTTATTAGAACATTGCGATTTTGGTGTTAGTGGGGTAAAGGGTATCTTCAATGTAAAGGACGGTAAAAAAACAAGAAAGATCACAGGGAATTTATACAGGCACGGGTATATTAAGTATAAAGAGATTTTGAAAAGAGTCATGAGAAAGATGAGTGGGGTGCGTGTCATATTAAATATGAAAAGATTGTTAAGCCTGTTAAATACTATTAATAAAATGTGCCCTGATTCCAGCGGTGATACTCCTGTTTTTATTGAGTTTACAAAAGATAATCATATTTATATTAAGGCTATTAATAAAACTACAGGTCAGAAAGTAATAGCGACTATGACAAGTTATGATTTTGTGGATGAAGATTGGATTCAGAAAGATGAATGGGAAAAGGATTTTATCAGGAAGGAAAAAGAATTGTGAAACTTGAAGTATTAAAAAAGAAGATATTAAAATGGACAGATTTTTATGGACAGGATATAGTTACAACTGATGAAATAGAAAAAGCAAAGACTAAAAAAGAGTTAAAGGAAATTATTAAGAAGCATATTGACTTTTTATATGACCAACATCTTGATGCTAATTCCCATGCTGAAAATTTTATAAGAGAGGTGGACTTGGATAATATTTATTAGGAAGGAAAAGGGATAATGATAAACACAGAAAAATTAGTGAGTAGCTGTATTGTAAGTTTTATTGCTGGAATTGTAATTTTAATGATGTTGTTTTGGTTTACTAATACAAGTAATATGTATTATAGACAAGGGCAGATTGATGCACTTACAGGTAAGATAAACTATTATCTAAAAGTAAATGAAGATAGTACGAGAACGTGGGAGCGTAATGCTCATTAATACTATAATCTGTTTTACTATTATCATTCTGATTATATTGGTATTAATATCAGCAGGGTATTTATACGGGCGTCATGTCAGGATGACAAGAGATTCCTATGAAAGTATTCGAGCCTGTAAACATCCTGCTGATTTTATTCATTATATTAAACCTATTGATAAAAGGAGTATATTAAGTGAAAGCCAAAATATGTGAAGCGGGTAATTTATGGTTGACACGTAAAGGGAAATTCAAACGGCAGACGTGTCGGTTCAGTGGATTAGGTGGAGAGAATAGGACTATATCGATTTACTGTGCAGATGACTGTCCGTTTTTTAGAATAGAAGGATTTGTCATTTACCTTTGTAAAGGAGATATTACTTGTGAATCAATTACAGATGAGAGGAGATAAACAGTGAAACTTAAGATCAATTATAAACAACCGATTACAGAACTGGACCACGTAGTATTGACAATGCTATTGTGGTTAGATATTTGGAAGCATAAATATAAAAAGAAACAACGATCAAAGTATTGGAAGTATGTCTGTTTTATTTATAATTGGTGCCCGCTTTGTAATTACTATTTAAAAAAGTGCAAAGATTGTTTTTTAAATGATTGTCGGACTTTTAAATCGTTTTATGCTTATTGGAGCCGTGGGAAGATTAATGGTGCAAAAGAAATTTATTTCAAATGTAAAGAGAAAGCGAGGGAACTGATAGATGCGAAGCGGTATGTTCATCATCCTAAATGTACCGATAAAATTTGCCATGAGCAATGTTATATTGCAATGAAGAGTGAAAAACAATTACTTAACAGAGAGGAATACTAAAATGAAGAGCGATAATCCAAAAACGAATCTATGTGATACATGCGAAAAGGCTCATACATTCCCCGAGTGTTTTCCAGAAATTGAAAGTGATGTTTCTTTCGGTGACAGTAGGGGAATGGATAATATTATTCACTGTGAAAATTATATGGAAGGGGACTGAAATGAAAAAATCAATAAAAGTAATTTATGATAATAGAGTTTGGGAATGTAGCTGTATGCGATAACTAAAGAGGACTTCTCTCTTATTTCGTAAAGATTTAGAAAGCTATAAGTTATTTAAAAACAAGGTATTAAGGTATCTTGTTTTTTTTTATATTTACTTTAGTATAATATAGTAGTAAATTAATAAGTATTATGAATAATAACAGAAGTTTACAATTAAAAAAACCTCCATCAAAATTAACCAAGAAAGAGAAGGAGTATAAGGAACAATTACGAATGACCCAAAGTAAACTACGCGTTCTTGCAGCTCTAAAAAAATCACTTGGTATTGTAACAGCAGCATGTGAGGAAACGGGAATTTCCAGGAGAACCTTTTATGAATACCTAAAACATGATGAGGAGTTTAAACAAAAAGTTGAGGATGTACAAGATATTGTTTTAGATATTACCGAAAGTAAATTATATCAAAATGTTGCAGAAGGAAAAGAAGCTTCAATATTCTTTCATCTTAAATGTAAAGGCAAGAGACGTGGATTTATAGAGCAGACTACCCTCATTAATGATCATAAAGGTTTACCCCAGAAAATGGTGATAGGAGGACAGGAAATTGACTTCAGTTAAATTCTACGAAAACTTTCCTGATCAGGAAACTTTTGCCAGAACTGTATTAGAAGCAAAACATAAGAACTATATATTCGGTGGTGATATACGCAGTGGGAAGACAATTGTTTGTCTCGCCATTCTTATTATCATGTGTAAAGTATTCCCAGGATCGAGATGGGCAGTTGTCAGAGAGAACAGACCGAAGTTATTAAAAACAACCTTACCTACATTCTTTAAGTATTGTTGCCCTTCCAATTTTATTGCTGACTTTAACAAATCAGAATTAATTTTCACTGCTACGAATAACTCCCAGATACTATTTCTTTCCGAACAGTTTGAACATGATCCTGAGCTCACTTCTTTTTGGGGATTAGAAGTCAATGGATTCTTTTTAAATCAGGGGGATGAATTACAAAAGGAAATGTTTAATATGTCAGTAATGCGTAGGGGACAATGGAGAATTGATCCTATGCCTCCAGCATTTACATTAATAGATACCAACCCAACTGATAATTGGATTAAAGATTTGTATGATAAACATATACGTAAAGAGTTACCTCCAGAATATTATTTCCAGTTAGCTGATATGGATAAGAACCCATATATCACTGAGGAGTACAAAACAGATTTAAAAAAAACATTACCGGAAGATTTATATTTACGCTTTTGTAAAAACAATTGGGATGTCGTTAATGCCATTATGCAATTAGTATCATGGGAAGATATTAGAGCCTGCTTTGAATTTATACCGAATAAAGAAAATATAGTCAAGCGAAAATTTTTAGGAGTTGATGTTGGACACGATGGTCCTGATCCATCAGTCTGGACAATAATGGAAGGCAGTAATATAGTTCCAAGCAAAACTGTTAAGATACCTAAAACAAAGATTCCAGAAGTGACAAGAAAAACAGAACAGATAATGATTGAAGAGCGAATAGCAGCAGAGGATGTTTGTATTGATGCAGTAGGATTAGGAGCGGGTGTCTGTGATGAGCTTGAAGAAAAAGGACACTATATAATAAAGTTTAAAGGTGGTAATGCCTGTGAACAGAGACTAACCGGAACAAACTTTACATTGGGTAACTTAAGGGCATTCAGTAATTGGTTAGCAGCAGATGAGATACGGCATCATAAGATAGGTGGTATACAGGATATGAAACTAATATCAGATGCCGGCTCGATTAAATATGAGATTAAAGGCGATAAAACTATTTATATCAGAAGTAAAGAAGAGATTAAACAAAAACTAAAACGTTCACCTGATGATTGGGATTCATTTACCTACGCTAATTGGGCACGACTGCAAGATATTATACGTCCGTTGCCAGGAGTGTTTATAGTATAATGGCAATACAAAATATAATAGGAGTATCTTATCAATCATCATTAGTTAATATTAATTTATTATATGATATAAGTTATGATGATGCATTAACAAAAAGACCTTTAATAGTTTTAATGCATGGGTTTGGGGATACCAGGGTAGCAGTAGTCCAGGCATGGAAAGAAAGACTTATAACAAATTATTCAGTAGTATGTTTAGTTGTAGATATGCGGGGAAGAACAACATCAGAAGGACATGAAGATTGTAATGGAAGAGAATTGTATGATATTTATGACGCTATTCAAAATGCTTTACAAAACTATAGTAATAGGATTGATGAAACAAATATTAATATTATTGGATACTCTGGTGGTGGCGGGAATGTATTTAAAATGGTATGTGCTTTCCCTGATTTGTTTGGGGTGGCGTGTAGTTTTTTTGGAATAAGTGATTATGGTTATGATAATCCTGATGGTTGGTGGCATACTACTCCTGCAAGAAGAGCGCAGTTAGAGGATTGGATCGGGAGTTCTCCGGCAGTTTTATCAGATAATTATTATATAAGAGGGGGAGTGTTTTTCCTTAATAACGCACAATATTCAAGGTGCAGAACATACCATGATTTACAGGACGCGGGTGTTCCACCTATAAATAGTCAGAATGTGGAAACAGAAATCACCGCTTTGGGATATACCAATTGGGTTTTTGATTACACAGATATTGGAGATCCAATAAGGTGGATTCATGGTTATCCTATCGTTGCGAACCCAGGGGAACCGTGTATTCAGGCAGAAGCCACTATTTTTG
>Ga0307378_10014043_pt1 | contig 10098 bp, 13 predicted proteins | sample UN1MG_FD_202238 | JGI IMG/M metagenome (GOLD analysis project Ga0307378, IMG submission 202238) | Soil microbial communities from Risofladan, Vaasa, Finland - UN-1 | ecosystem: Environmental > Terrestrial > Soil > Coastal area > Acid sulfate soil | place: Finland: Risofladan, Vaasa | collected... | reverse complement strand
CGTCGAAATCATAATAGAAACCTTCGTCTGTTGCGGGGCCGATGGCAAGTTTTGCATCGGGGAAAAGAGTCTTCACAGCATGCGCCATGACATGAGAGGTGCTATGCCGGTAAATCTCTTTATCTTCCTTTGAATCGAATTTGTCGGGTTTAATCCAAAAACCTCCGGATCGTATTTAAAAGTATAAAATTCTACATTGCGCATGTCATGACCGTCAAGAAAATTCAGAGCAGCCGGACATCTGCAGAAAAAATGTTTTATAATGATTGTATGGGAGTGCTTGAAATCAGGAAATATCCTGACAAAATTCTCAAACAAAAAACAACTCCGGTCCAGACCATAGACGGGGTTACCCAGCGGCTTATCGATGACATGATAGAGACCATGCACGCGGTCCATGGTGTGGGGCTTGCAGCAAATCAGGTGGGAATCCCCCAGAAGCTCTGTATCATTGATCTCAGTCTAAGGGAGGACAAGGCCCCCCTTATTGTTCTCATCAATCCTTTGATCGTGGAGAGAGACGGTTCTGTCGAAGCTGAAGAAGGATGCCTGAGCATTCCCGGGTATCTGACTTCAATCAAGCGAGCCGAGAAGGTTTTTGTAAAGGGTGTCAACAGGGAAGGCAAAGATATTGCGATAGAAGCCGAGGGGCTCCTCGCCAGAGCGATTCAGCACGAATTAGATCATCTTGAAGGGCTCCTGCTCATTGACAGGATGAGTCCCATAAAGAGGGAGTTCTTTAAAAGGCGTTATAAAAAGCAGTTGAGTGAAGCGAAGTGACCTGTAACGTACTTATACTTTAAATGCGCATAGTCTTTTTCGGCACTCCTGCATTTGCTGTTCCGACATTAACGGCTCTCCTTCATTCTGATGAAGAAGTCATTGCAGTCGTTACACAACCTGACAAACGAAAAGGGAGAGACCGGCTGCCTGCCGCTTCTCCGGTCAAGGAACTCACGCTGCAGAACAACCGTACGGTATTACAGCCGTCAACACTGAAAGATCCGTCATTTCTTGAAGAAATCTCCATGATGAAACCTGAGATTATTATTGTCGTTGCATATGGGAAAATACTCCCCCCCGGAATCCTAAAACTCCCGCCACGAGGCTGCATCAATGTGCATGCATCATTGCTGCCGAAATACCGGGGAGCTGCACCGGTTCAGTGGGCGATAATCAATGGAGAGAAAAAGACCGGCATCACAACAATGTATATGGATGAAGGCTTGGACACGGGTGACATACTGCTCCAGGAAGAGACAGTCATTGAGGATGATGATACTGCGGAGACGCTCGGCGGAAGACTCGCGGATCTCGGAGCTGCATTACTGATGAAGACGATTCAAAAAATCGAAGACCGTTCGCTGCAGCGAATCACGCAGACGGGAACACCGAACTATGCACCTCCTTTTAAAAAAGCGGATGGGAAGATTACATGGTCAAAAACCGCGATCGAGATATCCAACATGGTCCGCGGGATGTATCCATGGCCTTGCGCATATTGTTATTTAAAGAATGAAAGGATTAAAATCACCAAGGTGCGGGCATCCCGAGGATCCGGTATTGCGGGCAGAATCGAACAAGCTGGTGAAGAGCTCGTTATAGGGACCGGGGAAGGTTTCATTACGATTATCGAGCTGCAATCTGAAGGGAAGCGGCTAATGGCAGCAAGAGATTTCCTTCGGGGAAGGCGGCTGCAAGAGGGCATGTTTTTCGATGAGCCATAGATGGGCAAGAGGGATCGCACTCAAAATTGTATATCCTCTCCTCATGTTTGCCGGATCTCTTGCAGGAAACAAGAAAGAGAAATACCAGAAATTCATTATTAACCTCAATAATAGATTAGTCAGGAAAGAGAAATTCAGGCCGGAGAATCTCCTTCTCCTTCTCCCGCACTGTCTTCAGATCAATGAATGCGACATCAGGCTCACGTATAATATTTACAACTGCAAAAGATGCGGCAGATGCGAGATAAAAGACCTGATCCAGCTCGCCGAGGAAAATCACCTGAACCTTTTTGTTGCCACCGGTGGTTCACTTGCAAGGAGGGTTATTCAGGAAACGAAGCCGGATGCTGTTATTGCTGTTGCATGTGAAAATGATCTGAGCGGTGGGATAGCGGATACCTATCCGCTCCCGATTCTCGGCATTATCAATCAACGTCCTTTCGGCCCGTGCCTGAATACCAGCGTTGATTTATCCCAGGTGAAAGAGGCAATACTGTTTTTTGGTAAAATTTCATGACAGAAACCGGTATACTATGTTCCCTGAAAAATGCATGCAGGAGCAGACCGTGAATAAGGAAATTCGATCTATCGTGAGATTCCCTCTGTACATTCTCGCTTTCGTCATGCTCGGCCTGATCTTCGGATACCTAACATTTAAGGTTCTGAGTTTCAGCCGGACTGTTGAAGTCCCTGACCTTTATGGCAAGAGTCTTCTGGAAGGCAATAAACTGCTGGGAAACAAAAGTCTTTATCTCAAGATCGAGGGTGAAGATTATGATGCTGTTATTCCTTCAGGAAATATTATCAGGCAGGATGTGCCGGCTGGGAATAAGGTAAAAGAACGAAGGGGGATAAAAGTTGTCATCAGCAAAGGCCAAAGAATTAAGTCAGTTCCCCTGCTCGTCGATGAAACGCTTATCAACGCTGAATCCTTACTGCTTCAGAAAGGCTTAAAGATAGCGAAGGTTGTACCGGTTCATTCAGATGTTGTTGAAAAAGACAGAATCCTGGCTCAGAAACCAGGGCCTGAAGACCAGGTCAGTGATATGATAACCGTGCTTGTCAGTCTCGGGCCCTATGAAAAAAGGTATCGTTGTCCTGATTTTACAGGAATGTCTTTTGAACAGGCGACAGCACTTGTGAAACAACTGAACCTGAAAGTAACAGCCGAAGGTTCGGGAGAAACCGTAGAAGCACAGAAACCGGAACCCGGCAAGCAGATAAAGACCGGAGATACAATTTACTTGAAGCTATTCTGAATTCATTTTATTATATAACCTCAAAATTATCGTTTCCGGAGCAGGTATGATCAAAATAGCACCTTCGATACTCTCGGCAAATTTTTTATCTCTCGGCGAAGAAATCAAGGCGGCTGAAACCGCGGGAGCTGATATGCTCCACATCGATATTATGGACGGTCATTTTGTTCCCAACATAACCATAGGTCCTTCCATCGTAGAAGCCATCCGTACCATTACCTCCTTACCTCTTGATGTCCATCTCATGATCGAGAAACCTGATTCATATCTTAGGGATTTTATCAAGGCTGGAGCTGATTATCTGACGATACACTATGAGGCTTCCATACATCTGCACAGGACTGTCCAACGGATAAAAGAAAGCGGCGTGAGGGCAGGAGTGTCACTGAATCCGGCAACGCCTGTATGGAGCCTTGAAGACATTGTGCCGGATATCGATCTCGTTTTACTTATGTCTGTTAATCCGGGTTTTGGCGGACAGGAATTTATCCCGCAGGTCATTGATAAGATAAAGATGCTGAAAAAACTCATCCGGGAGAAGGGACTCACTCCATCCATAGAAATAGATGGAGGAGTAAAACTCGAAAACATTCCTGACATTATAGCTGCCGGAGCAGATATCCTCGTCATGGGATCTGCTTTTTTCAATGCTGAAGATTATGCAACCGTTGTGAGAAAATTTCGTGAAATCACCCGAGATAGATAATATTATTGCTGCAGCCGAAACCCTGAGAGAGGGAGCCCACTATCAGCAGTCTATCAAACTATTCAAGGAAGCTTTGCAGGTCTCCAGGAAGATCCGGGATAAGGAAGGAACATATCATTGCATACGTGCCCTTGGTGACGTTTATAGAATGACAGGTTGTTTTGAACGTGCCGCAAAAATGTATACGGAGGCTGTAAGGCTCGCCCGCGGAATCCATTCCCTGGACAAGGCTGCTGATGCGCGGATAGGGCTGGGTCTCTCGTTACGGGCGCAGGGCATATGGCAGAAAGCGGCTCATCTCATCCGGACATCAAAGAAAACATATGAGACCAAACATGACAGGCATGGGCTTGCTTTTGCCCTCTGGGCAGAGGCAGGTACTCTGAGAATCAAGGGGGACATCCCCGGTGCACTCAAGGCGTTCAGGGAATCCTACAGGCTTTATAAGGCTCTGAAAGATAATCAGGGCATCGGTTACTGCCTCTGTGGTCTCGGCGGGGCCTCCCGCGTCGCAGGCCGGATAAAAGATTCCCTGAAATACTATATCGCGGCAAACAGATTGTTCTCGGATATGCATGACACCTTCGGCAAGGCCTACTCCTTCTGCGGTATCGCGAATGCATACAGAATGCTTGAGGACTATGAAGACGCTTTTTTCTCTTTTGCAAAGGCAACAAGGCTATACAGGACTATCGGTGATAAGGTCAGCTATGCATATACGCTCTGGGGGCTTGGCACTGCATACAAAATGAACGGCAAGCATCAGAAAGCTCGTGATCAAATGATGAAAGCAATTCAGTTCTTCAAGGAGACAAAGGATCCGAGAGGAATAATATACTGCAGACTCGGCCTGGGAGAAATTGCTTTCCTGACGGGCGACAGAACCCGTGCAGAGAAGTATCTTGTGTCTGCCCGAAAGGCATTAGCAAAGCACCACTTCGCAGTCGAAGACTGCCATGCAAAAACATTGCACAGCATAATGAACAGACAGCGTGCTACAATGTTGTCCTTTGCACAGCGCGAAAGCGGAGAAAGTACCAGAGAGGGTATTCCCCGGGAGTCATGTTATCAACGGCTTGGACTGAACCTGCGGTTTCATTCCCTGCCCTTAAATATTCCTTGACGAAGTGCACAATGTCCGGGGGAAGACGTTGATTAAGGAGGTAACCGTGGGGGCATTGAACATACCCAACACATTGACAATAACCAGAATTGTTATTATTCCAATCTTTATTACTTCAATTATATATACCCGCTACGATTATTCACTCTTCCTGTTTATAATCGCAGCACTTACCGATGTATTCGATGGTCTTTTCGCGCGCCTGAAAAACCAGAAGACCCTGCTGGGAACCTTTCTTGACCCGTTAGCCGATAAATTTCTTCTCGTTACATCATTTGTCATCTTTTCAGTCTATGGCTGGATACCGAAATGGCTTACCATAACGGTTATCAGCAGGGATATCATCGTCGTCACAGGCTGGTTTGTTCTCCACTTTATCACCGGCTCCTCGCGAGTTGAACCGTCAATGCTTGGGAAGGCGACGATATGGCTTGAAAGTTTGCTGATCGCCTATATTCTTATCGATATCAATCTGCCTGTTCTCCCGGACATTCATAACACTTTTTTCATCATCACTGCCGGGGTCAGCATTCTCTCGGCAATTCATTACATGTACAGGGGTTTAAGGATTACGCATGCAGGCTGAGTGCGGCCCCCAGATAGATACCATTCAACCGGGCAGCCTTGCAGACAAAGCAGGGCTTCATCCCGGTGATACCCTGCTCTCGGTAAATGCCCACCGGTTGCGGGACCCGATTGATTTCATCTATTACAGCACAGACGAAGATATACAGATCGAATACAAGCGGGACGGCCGGAAGATGAGCCTGTTTATCAAAAAAAAGGAAGGCGTGGTATTCGGCATTGAATTCAAAACGTTCAAGATCATGACGTGCAGGAATAACTGTATCTTCTGTTTTGTCAAACAGCTTCCCCAGGGACTCAGAAAAACACTCTATGTAAAAGACGAAGATTACAGGATGTCATTCCTCTATGGAAACTACATTACGCTTTCTAATCTCAGTAAAGAAGACAAAAAACGCATCATCGAACAGAGACTGACCCCTCTCTTTATTTCCGTGCATTCGACAAACAGAACAGTACGGAACAGATTGCTCGGGAATCCGAAAGCTCCTGATATCATGAAGGAATTGCAATTCCTGAGCGATAATAAGGTGCGGTTTAATGTTCAGATTGTACTCTGCCCCGGATATAATGACGGCAAAGAACTTCGGCAGACGCTCAGCGATCTTTACAAGTTTTATCCCTACCTTCTGTCTGTCGCTGTCGTTCCGGTTGGCTTAACCATACATAGGAAACAGCATATCGGCCCTGTCGAAAAGGAAGATGCACTTGAAGCACTGAAGATCATAGAATCGTTTCAGAAGAAATACGTGAAACGTCATGGCAATCCCATTATCTATGGTGCGGATGAACTCTATCTGAAGGCAGAGAGGCCATTCCCACCCCTCAGAGAATATGGTGAACGCCATCAGATTGAGAACGGAGTCGGGATGGTTCCCCTGTTTCTTAATCAGGCAAAAAAACTCAAAATTCCCAGGACCTTGCAACGCAAAAAGAAATTTCTCACCTTTACCGGCATATCATTTTATCCTTTTCTGAAGAAGTTTGTTGAAAGATTCTCAGAGAGAGAAAACGTGCACATCGAACTACTGCCAGTCGAGAACAGATTTTTTGGCTCGTCCATAACCGTTGCAGGTCTGCTCACCGGGAGGGATGTTATCAAAACAGCCCTGGACAGGACAGACGGACATGAAATAGTGCTTGTGCCAGATGTTGTGCTCGATGGAGAAGACAGATTCCTTGATAATATAACTCTCCATGACGTGGAAGAAGCCCTCGGCATCCCCGCAAGAAAAATTGCATCAACACCGGACGGACTTATCAACGGGCTGTCGCAGGCAGCATAAACCCACCAGACCTCACCTCTTTTCATGCGCTATGTCCTTAAAAGTTGTTTCTGCCCAATTTAGGGCTTCTGCCTCTCTCTTTTTGTCTTTTGACATTTGGGAGTATGCCAGTTCAAGATTTGGGCGAACTACATGGGGGCGGACCAATTCCTCAACAAATTTGCTGATCTTGCGTGGGCCGATAGTCTTGTGGAGACCTTTATAAACTTCCTCATCTATGGTTATGGTCAACTTTTTTTGCATCGGAACCCTCCTCTATTATACGTTTCTTATACGTATTAATATTCCAGCTGTCAACACCCTATGAGTTTGCAGGTCTTGTAGAAAATCACGGCGTCGAATACTCTAATTATGGACTGCACAACAACTGGGGGTAGCTCCAGATATCTCGGTTCTTGCACGGTTAGCAAATATGGGCGAAACGAGAAGAGGAAAGAGAGTATTGCAAAAGGTGAAGAAGAGGTTAAATGCATAATCGCAACCCCAAGTTCTTCTATCAGATACGTGAGCTTCAACTATGGAAGATAACCGATTTCAGCTAACTGTTACCGAAGATGAGTTTACTGCATTCATCGGAGCAAAAGCACAGAAATATCTGTTGAAGTTCAGAAAATTTTCTGTTGATGGGATTGATCGTTTTTCAGCAACATGGCACTGGCCTGCTTTTCTCGTTGGCTTCTGGTGGCTATTGTACCGGAAAATGTATCTATGGGCTTTCGTTTACTTCATTTTACTTATAATACCCTACGCAAATGTTGCTGCCTGGATAACCTTACCAATTACAGGGAATTATCTCTATTACAGATATGCTAAGAGAAAGATACTTAGGGTGAAGACATTGCAACTATTTGGTGACATTCTAAAAACCTTGTCAGAACTCGGGGGAATAAATAAATGGGTGCCGGTTGTCGGAATCATTGTCAGCACAGCAGCTTTTTTCATGTTTTTGTTAGGATTGATCCTTTCTGCCTGCTAAAATTGCCCCCCCCCTTCTTTTTAGTCCACCTACGAGGAAACAGACCAAGGGTTACGAAGTATTTGAGAATAATCAAGAAAAAGAAACAGCTACTCCACACGAGATAAATAAGGTATAAGGGACAAGAAGCCCTCGCGAAAAAACTACAGAGGCAATTCCCTGTGGCCTCGGTTTGTATTGTTCGGCAATCGTACAACTCTCATCGGTGAGGCACCGTCTCCCATTCTCCGAGATCCTCAGGGATTCCCAAGGCTGCGGTGTCAATCCCTGATGAAATCGAGAACGTATGGCCTCTCGCCAAGTCTTCTGCGGCTTGCCAAGCGTGCGCGTAGCTACCCAGACTCTCGTCCTCGTAGATGGGATGAAATCGACCATTCTCCTCTCCGATGTAGAAAGGGCCAATCTTAGTACGAAACGCATAAAGTAGTTTCATGTGCTGTGTCTCCTGTCCAACATTCAAATAACCTGCCGGGCAACCAAGTTAACAAAAACCAAAGCAGGATTATTCCCGGTCGGGTTGATTGTCATGCTGTACGATACTCCGCAATTTAATTTTGTTGTATTCATCTGTGAGCCATTTAATCACGGCTTTTTCCATAAAATGATAATTCTTGGGAAATTTATCAGAAGTATCAATCGTTATAACCGACTTGAATGGTGACTTGACACCCACTTCTGATAAGTTAATGGCAGATTCAGTTGAAGAAGGAACAATGTCAAATGAATATATTCTTGACCCATTGATAGAATAATAAAGCAAAGTGCTGGCACTTGAAATGAAAGCATCAATTTTATAGTTTTCGACGCCACCGATCACATGGCAGTATTTTTCATTTTCGTCGACAGCGTACATAAGACCGTCGGGCAACTCCAGGAAACCTGATGAGATATCGACTTTTTCAGTAGTAAAAGTTTTTATGCTCCCCTCGGCTATTGGATCAGGATTCAGCTTGTATATTATAGTTTTCTTTGCGGCCATCGGAGCGCCAGCGTTTTTTGTTTTGTTGTATTCATCGACTATCCAATTAATGAGTGCTTGCTCCATGTATCTATAATTCCAAGGGATATGCCTTGCCTGAGTTTTTAAATCATAATCCCCATGAAAATTATTTATTGTAAAAGAGACAACTCCTCCCGCCAGTGGAAGACTTGCCAATATTTTCTTTTCGTCTCCCGTGCCTTCAAGATAATAATACTTTTTCTTTTTACCTGATTTAGTCGTCGTGATGCTGCCGTCTGGCAGAGGTATATTCTTATCCCATTTTTTGCTCTTAATGGCCTGTTCTCTGCTTGTAAACGCAGAGTTGTGCTGAGCAAACCAATCAATGTCTTTCCTATATTGTTTTAAATGCTCTGGAATACCATTTATACTAAGCGCTTTGACAAGATGCTTGCAGAGGCTGTGAGGGTCATTTAATGATAGACCACGCAATTTCTTGTAAAAATGGGGGCAACTGCAAGTAAGTAGCCTCATATTTACAGAATAATATGCCCCAGGTCTTGAATCGCTTTCTATTGCTATTACTTCTGTATTATCTGATTTATCCATTACGTTCTCCGGCTACGCCGAGATCTGCATTGCGGTATTATTCCTTTACGCCGCTACTGCCTACATAATACGGATGGTCTTTGTCATGCAGCGCTGATTCTGCGTCCTGTTCTGAACCTCCAAGGGAAATAAGGTATTCCTTTGGGTTCCTATACCAGCGCGCCCAGTTGAATGTAAAATTAAACAATTCTAACTCGGCGTTGAGGATTGGCTGAATACGCTCAATTTCCTCAACAGTGTAGAAATTGGTCGGGTGTCGGTCTCGCTTATAAGCATTGCAGCTAAAGCAAAGAAGCACAATGTTTCCGGGGACAAGCCTACCGCCTAAAAATTGGGGAACATGGTGATCCAATTCGAGGCGATGTGTCGTGCCACAGCGAAAACAAAGGTTATTGAAGAGTTCCCATAGCTTTGCCTTATATGCATCAGCGATCACAAGGTATTTAAACCGTTTGAAGAGTGCATCTTTATCTGCCTTGCGTTGCCGTTGAGCTTCCTCCGTTGAAAGCATCTGTGGCCGCTCAACGAAAACGGGCATCGTTGGCGACGGAGGTTTGAGTGAGGGGATACCTAAATGCATCCAAATATCAGGTATTATCTTGCCTGTGTCCAAATCGACTGCCTGCTCGATGCGGCTGAGCACAAACGTGCGGTTCTCGCCCCTGAGCTGGCAGAGAGCGTGTATCTTATTAGGAGGTTCAACAGTCACGTCAGATATGACGCGCTCGCTCACTTCATCATTTCCGTTGCGATACTTAATTTTAAGGGCCATGTGCGCCTTGGCAACCTGATAATATTGAATAGTTTGGCGATAATATCAGGAAAATTCTGTCGTCGTCAAGATTGGCCATAGACTTTCAGCAATTCTCGGGGAAAAGGGGCAGCTT
>Ga0307378_10014042_pt1 | contig 10099 bp, 6 predicted proteins | sample UN1MG_FD_202238 | JGI IMG/M metagenome (GOLD analysis project Ga0307378, IMG submission 202238) | Soil microbial communities from Risofladan, Vaasa, Finland - UN-1 | ecosystem: Environmental > Terrestrial > Soil > Coastal area > Acid sulfate soil | place: Finland: Risofladan, Vaasa | collected... | reverse complement strand
CTGGCCGCGGTGGGGTCGCTCTGAGCGCTTCCGGACCGATCAGGCACCGCTCGCCCGCCTCCCTGCGGCGGCGTGAGCGTCAACTTCAAAACAACGACTTCTTCAACGGGCTGCTAGACCGCCCTGGTGTCCGCCGCCTGTCAAATTCCCCGCCTGGCCACGTATCGGCCGCCGCATCGGAACCACGCCCCCCGTACGGGGTTCAAAGCCTGGAGGGGTCGCGGTTCAGGCAACCCGAACACACGATGGCTTGCGACGGACGCCGGCCAAAAGGCCAACAGCAAAACCTTGACGCCGCCTGAGCGGCGCGCACAATAGGCGCATCCGGTCAGGACCCGATAAAGGAGACACCAGCATGGTCGAACCAGGACGTCTCACGAACAGGCCGCTGTCGACGAGGTTGACGCGGCGGGGGTTTCTCCGGGCGGCAGCCACCGCCGGCGCGGTGCTCATGGCACCGGCCGTCATCCCCTCGTCGGCACTGGGCCGCGACGGTGCCGTGGCGCCGAGCGAGCGCATCGTGATGGGCGGCATCGGACTGCGCAGCCGCGGCATGAGCGACCTGGGCTGGATGCTGCCGGAGAGCGACGTCCAGTTCGTCGCCATCTGCGACGCCCAGAAGGCGCCGCGAGAGCGCGTCAAGAAGGTCGTGGACGACCGCTACGGAAACAGCGACTGCGCCATGTACCCCGAGATCCGCGAGTTTCTGGCCCAGCGGACCGACATCGACGCCATCCTCCAGGCCACCGGAGACCGCTGGCACGCCCTGGCGTCCATCCTGGTCATGCGGTCGGGCAAGGACGTCTACACCGAAAAGCCCTCCTGCATGACCATCGCCGAGGGCCAGGCCGTGGTCGATACGGCCCGGCGTTACGGGCGGGTCTACCAGACGGGCACGCAGCGGCTGAGCGAAGGCAACTTCGTGTTCTGCATCGAGATGGCCCGAGCCGGCCGCCTCGGCAAGGTGCACACCGCCTACGCCCACATCGCGCCGTGGGACGCCGCCGAGATGCGGCACGACTGGCTGCCGGCCGAGCCCGAACCGCCCAAGGAAGAAGTCGATTGGGACGCCTGGCTCGGGCCGTGTCCGTGGCGGCCGTTCAACAAGGCGTACATCTCGGGCGGGTGGCGCGGCCACTACGATTTCCACACCAGTTGCATCGGCGAGTGGGGCGCCCACACCTTCGCCCAGGCCCAGGCCGGTCTCGACGCCCTGGACACCTCGCCGGTGGCATACCAATACGTGAATAACGAGACCGGCGACGGCATGGTCACCACCTTCGCCAACGGCACCAAGATGATTCTATCGCGCGGCGACAAGTGGTGGCGCGGCTCGTGCGGCATGCGGTTCGACGGCCCCGAAGGATGGGTGGCCGCCGCCGACGGCTATGCGAGGCCGGACGTCTCGAACCCCGCCTTCCTGGCCGACTACAAGCAGATCGTCGGCGACTACGTGGCCCGGACCGGATGCGCCCTGAACCACATGCGCAATTATCTCGACTGCATCAAGTCGCGACAACTCACCGTGGCCCACCCCGAGGTGATGTACCGCACGATGACCACGGTCCACGCCGCCAACATCTGCATGTGGCTCAAGCGGGACATGAAGTACGACCCCGTCAAGGCCGAGTTCATCAACGACCCGGAGGCCAACCGCCTGCGCTCGCGCGCCATGCGCGAACCGTGGATTTACTAACCGTCAACTTTAGCCCCGAAGGGAAATACGCCATGCCAACGTCCAAGACGTGTCACGTGCTCCTTGCCGCGATGTGCCTGGTGGGCGTCGCCGCGTCGCTCGCGCTAGGCGCCCCGTCCTCCGCCACGGAGCAAGAGGCCAAACTCATCGCCGTCCTCAAGTCCGACGCGCCGCAAAAGGAAAAGGCCGATGCCTGCCGCGAACTCGGACACGTCGGCACCAAGAAGGCCGTGGCGCCCCTGGCCGCGCTGCTCGGAGACGAAAAACTCGCGCACATGGCACGCTACGGGCTCGAACCGAATCCCGACCCCTCCGTCGGCGTCGCCCTGCGCGACGCCCTCGGCAAACTCAAGGGCCGGCTGCTGGTCGGCGTTATCGGCAGCCTGGGCGTGCGGCACGACACCCAGGCGGTCGGACCGCTAACCAAACTGCTCCAGGACACCGACGAGCACGTGGCCCAGGCGGCCGCGCGGGCGCTGGGCACCATCGGCACGCCCCCCGCCGTCAAGGCGCTGCTCGATGCCCTGGCCAACGTGTCCGACGCCAACCGGGCGGCGCTGTGCGAAGGCATCTTGCGCTCGGCCGAGACGCTGGCGGCCGACGGCAAGCGGGACGACGCCCTGGACATCTACGACCGGCTCCGCGGGCTCAAGAAGCCGCACCAGGTGCGTACCGCCGGCCTGCGCGGGGCCATCCTCGTGCGCGGCAAAGACGGTCTGCCGCTGCTCCTGGAGGCGCTTCGCGGCGATGACCTCGTGCTGGTCGCCGCCGCGGCACGGACGGCGATGGAGATGGGCGGCGCCGACGTGGCGAAGGCCCTGGCGGACGAACTGGCCAAACTCCCGGCCGGCAAGAAGATCCTGATCATCCAGACGCTCGGCAAACTCGGCGACAAGACCGCGCTGCCCGCCCTGCTCGCTGCGGCCAAGAGCGGCGAGAAGCCGGTTCGCTTGGCGGCCATCCGCGCCATGCCCATGATCGGCGACGCCGCCGCGGCGGCCGCCCTGGTCCAGTTGATGGAAGATGCCGAGGCCGACGTCGCCAAGGCCGCGCAGGAATGCCTGGCCGCCCTGTCCGGCCCGGCCGTCGACGCCGCCATCGCGGCGATGCTCAAGGACAAGGACCCCCTCGTCCGCTGCACGGGTGTCGAGTTGCTCGGCCGGCGGCGGATCACGAGCGCCATCCCGACCATCCTGAAGGCCGCCGAGGACCCCGAGGAATCGGTCCGCGTCGCCAGCCTCAAGACGCTGGGCGCCCTGGGCGACGAGACGGAACTGCAGCCCATGCTTGCCCTGCTCGTCAAGGCCAAGACGCCGGCCGAGACCCAGGCGGCCGAGGGGGCGCTGTCGGCCATCTGCGGCCGCCAGGCCAGGCCCGTGACCGGCAACGTCGTCATCCGCAAGGCGGTCTACGGGGCCCTGCCCGACGGCCCCACGGTTGACGTCACCAAGAAGGTGGCCGAGAACGACGCCCTGACGATCACCGCCAGCGTGGCGCCGCCGGCCTGCGTCAACGCCCTCTGCGCGGCGATAGCGAAGGCCGAAGGACCGGCGAAACTCGCCATCATACGGGTGCTGGTGTCGGTCGGCGGGGCCAAGGCCCTCGATGTCGTGCGCGACGCCACCAAGGACACCAACGCCGAAGTCAAGGATGCGGCCCTGCGTCTGCTATGCGAGTGGTCGACGGCCGAGGCGTTGCCCGATCTCGAGCGGCTCGCCAGGACTTCCCCCGACGCCAAGGTCAAGATTCTGGCCCTGCGCGGAACCATCCGCCTGATTCCGCAGCAGAACGTGCCGGACGAGAAAAAACTCGCGTCGCTCAAGGAAGCGATGGCCCTGGCCAGCCGCACCGAAGAGAAGCGACTGGCCCTGGCCGCGCTGGGCGGCATCCACACCGCCGGCGCGCTGGCGCTCGTCGCACCGCATCTGACCGCGCCGGACCTCAAGGAAGAAGCCGCCATGGCCGCCGTGGGCATCGCCGAGAAGATCGTGCAGAGTCACCCCGCCCAGGTCGCCGAAGCCATGCAGAAGGTGCCGGCGGCGACGACCAGCAAGCAGGTCGCTCAGCGCGCCCAGAAACTGCTGGACCAGGCGAAGAAGGCGGCCTCGCGCTAGTGCCGTTTCCAGAAAGGCACGGTGACTTCCATGCGCCGGCCGGCACGGGAGTCAAAGGATGCCGACGAAACGTGTCGCCCTTACCCGTCGCGCGCTCCTGAAGGGGGCGGGAGCGATCGCCCTGGCCCCATACGTGGCTGCGTCGCTCGCGCTGGGTGGCGAGGGCGCGGCCGCGCCCAGTAACCGCATCGCCCTGGGGTTCATCGGCATCGGCGCGATGGGGCAGGGACACCTCCGGTGCTGCCTGGACCTGCCCGAGGCCCAGATCGTCGGCGTGTGCGACGTGGATCGCTGGCGCCGCGAACACGCCAAGGCCGCCGTCGAGACCCGGTACGCCGAGCAGCGGCCCGGCGGCCAGTACCGGGGATGCGAGGCGTACACGGACCTGCGCGACCTGCTGGCACGGGATGACATTGACGCCGTCATCATCGCCACCGGCGACCGCTGGCATGCCCTGGCGACGAGCCTGGCGGTCAAGGCCGGCAAGGACGTCTACTGCGAGAAGCCGGTCTCGCTCACCGTCCGCCAAGCGCGGGCCATGGTCGACGTGGTCCGGCGCTACGGTCGCGTCTTCCAGGGCGGACTCCAGCAGCGGTCATCGGGCGAGTTCATCCGGGCCTGCGACCTGGTCCGCGCCGGGGCAATCGGGAAGGTGCGGGTCGTCTACGTCAACCACCCGGGCACGGTGGCCGACGTGGACCTGCCGGCCGAACCGGTGCCCGACGGCCTGGACTGGGACCTCTGGCTGGGCCCGGCCCTCTGGCACCCGTACAACAGCCGCTTCCATCCGTACGGCCGGCCGCCGGCACGCAGCCATCACCAGAATTGGTTCGACTGCATCCGGACGCGGCACCAACCGGCCTCGGACGTGGAGAGTGCGTGCCGGTCGACCATCGTGTCGCACCTGGGCTGCATCGCCCACTGGACCGGCCGGTCGCTGGCGTGGGACCCGGCCCGGGAAGTCTTCCCCGACGATGCGGAGGCCTGCCGCTGGCTCGCCCGCGCGATGCGCTCGCCCTGGCACCTGTAACGGCGGCGGCGCTTAGAGCGTTTTAGGATTGCGTATTCACAGCACAGATCGTGCGCGGTGGGTCCCCGTACCCACCGCGCCTATGGCCACCGGCATTCCTTCGCGGCGGGTGCGGGGACCCGCCGCGCAAACACGCAGCATTAGACTGCTCTAAGAGCACGGCCGGGCAAGACCGGCCGTGGCACACGCGAAACACGTACGCACGGGCGGCCGCGCTCAAACGTCACGTCCCGGCGGAACACCGGCGTTACGCCGCGGGCTGCGGCTCCTGATGCTGCGGCGCCTTGAGGGCAAACGTGAGAATCGCCGCCGCAACCAGAAGCGCGGCCGACGTGTAGTAGGCGAAGGTGAAACCGCCCTTCCAGGCCTCGACGATCCGTCCGTCGTAGACCCAGCCGGCAAACTGCGCCAGCATGAACCCGCCGATGCCCCACGCCGTGAACACCAGGCCGTAGTTCACGCCGAAGTTCTTCAGGCCGTAGTAGTCCTTGGTGATCGACGGGAAGAGCGACAGGTTCGATCCGTAGTTCGCCCCGATTAACGTGGCCATCGCGACGACGGCGACCGCGCTGCCCAGCGGCGTGTTGGGCCCGGACAGCGAGAGGCCCACCACCATGACGGCCTGAAACACGAAGAACAGCACGAGGGTAGCCTTGCGGCCCAGTTTGTCGGAGAGTACGCCGGCGACGATGCGGCCGGCGCCGTTGCCGATGGCCAGCCCGACGACGGCGTACACGCCGGCCTCGGCCCCGACCTTTTTCGCCACGGAAATGACCATCAGTCCCGCCCCCGCCCCGCAGGCGTAAAGGAACCAGATGAGGTAGAACTGCCAGGTCTTGAGCATCTCGCCCGGCCGGAAGTCCTCTTTCTTCACCGGGCCGCCGGTCGACTTGGGTTTGGCGATCGTACCCGCCGGGACGTACCCCGCGGGCGGCACCTTCAGCAACTGCGCCAGGCCGACCACGACCACCAGGAAGCCGATGCCAAGAATCATGACCGTGGCCGACAGGCCGACCGTGCCGATGAGCCACGTGGCCAGCGGCGCCACGTAAACGCTCGCCAGGCCGAACCCCGACACCACGAGGCCGGCAATCAGGCCCGTCCGCGCCGCCGCGAACCACTTGACCGCCGGCGGTGTGGCCGAGGCGTAACCGAAACCGATGCCGGCGCCCGCCAGCACGCCGAATCCGACGATAAACCCCAGCAGGGCGTGGTCGGGCACGTACAGGCCGCACAGCGCCGCCAGGACCATGCCGATGCCAACCAGCACGCCGCCGATCGTCGCCACCAGGCGCGGGCCCAAGCGGTCCTGCATCCGGCCGGCCAGCACCATGATGAGGCAGAACACGAGGCACGCGATCGAATATGGCCACTGCTTGTCGCTCTGGTCCCAGCCCCATTCCTTGGGGATGCCGCCCGAGATGATGCTCCACGAGTACAGGACGCCCAGGGCGAGGTTGATGCCCAGGCCGGCAAACGTCACGCGCCAGCCGTGGTTCTCGGCAGCGGGTACTTCGGCGGCAAGACTGCTCATGGCACACTCCGTTCTGCAACCGCGGCAGGTGACCGGGAGGACGCTTCCCCCGTCGGACGAGGGCCGACCGTCGGCCTCGCATTCCCCCGATAAGAGGGCGGCGACCTTGGAAGGCCGCCGCCGTGACCTTCTACGAATCAACACCTGTCCCACACGGCCACGCCTAGTTGATGCGCCCCTCAATCAGGGCATCGACGACGTGCGGGTCGGCCAGGGTGCTGGTGTCACCGAGCGTTCCCTTGTCGGTGATGCCCTCGGCGATCTTGCGCAGAATCCGCCGCATGATCTTGCCCGAGCGCGTCTTCGGCAGGGCCGGCGCAAACTGGATCTTGTCGGGCGTGGCGATGGGGCCGATCTCTTTGCGGACGTGCTTGACGAGTTCCTTGCGCAGGTCGTCGCTCGGCTCAACACCCTCGACGAGCGTGACGAACGCGTAGAGCCCCTGCCCCTTGATGTCGTGCGGCATGGGCGCAACGGCCGCCTCGGCCACTTTCTCGTGGCTCACCAGGGCGCTCTCGACCTCGGCCGTGCCGATGCGGTGGCCGGAGACGTTGACGACGTCGTCGATTCGGCCCATGAGCCAGTAGTCGCCGTCCGCGTCGACGCGGCAGCCGTCGCCGGTAAAGTACATGTCCTTGTACATCGTGAAGTAGGTCTCGACGAACCGGTCGTGGTCGCCCCACATGGTCCGCATCATGCCGGGCCAGGGTTTCTTGATGCAGAGTTTGCCGCCCTCGTTGCGGTCGCACTCGGTGCCGTCGTCGCGGAGGACGACCGGCTCGACGCCGAAGAACGCCCGCGAGGCGCTGCCCGGTTTCAGCGTATGGGCGCCCGGCAGCGGGGTAATCAGGATGCCGCCCGTCTCGGTCTGCCACCACGTGTCGACGACGGGGCAACGGTTGCGGCCGATCTTCTCGTAGTACCACATCCAGGCCTCGGGGTTGATGGGCTCGCCCACCGAGCCGAGGACCCGTAGCGAGTCCAGTTTATACTTGGCGGGCCAGTCGTCGCCCTGGCGGATGAGGGCCCGGATGGCCGTCGGGGCCGTGTAGAACTGGGTGATCTTGAACTTGTCGATCATCTGCCAGTACCGGCCGGGGTCGGGATACAGCGGCGTCGACTCGAACATCAGGCTCGTGGCCCCGTTGGCCAGCGGCCCGTACACGATGTAACTGTGACCGGTGACCCAGCCGATGTCGGCCGCGCAGCAGTAGACGTCTTCCTCTTGGACGTCGAAGATGACCTTGTGCGTCAGCGTCACGTGCATCAGGTACCCGGCGGTCGTGTGGACGACGCCCTTGGGCTTGCCGGTGGAGCCGGAGGTGTAGAGGATGAAGAGCGGGTCCTCGGCGTTCATGACCTCGGCCTCGCACTGGTCCGAAGCCTTGGCCATGAGGTCGTGGTACCAGAGGTCTCGTCCGTCCTGCATGTGGCACGATTCGTCGCTGCGCCGGACGACGACGACCTTCTGGATGGTGGGCGACGCCTTGAGGGCCTCGTCGGCGATGTTCTTCAGGGGGACACTCTTGCCCGCGCGCTTCGACACGTTGGAGGTAATCAGGATTTTGCAGTCCGAGTCGTTGATGCGGCCGCGAAGGGCGTCGGCGCTGAAACCGCCGAAGACGATCGAGTGGATGGCGCCGATCCGGGCGCACGCCAGCATGACGACGGGCAGTTCCAGCACCATGCCCATGTAGATGCAGACGCGATCGCCCTTCTCGACGCCCAGGCCCTTCAGGACGTTGGCGAACTTCGAGACCTCGGCGTGAAGTTGCTTGTACGTCATCGAGGCGTCTTCGTCGATCTCGTCGCCCTGCCAGACAAGGGCCCTCTTGTTCTCGCGAGGGGTGCCCAGGTGGCGGTCCAGGCAGTTATAAGCCACGTTCATCTGGCCGTCGGCAAACCAGGTGTGTTCGATCTTGCGGGAAGCCGAGTCCCAGGTGTACTCGCGGGCCTTCGTCGGCTTCTTGAACCAGTGGAGTGTCTCGGCCTGCTCGAGCCAGAACCCGTCCGGGTCATTGACGGAGCGGTCGTACATCTCCTGGTACTGGTCGAAGGACTTGATATGCGCCTTGGCGGCCAGCGCGGCCGGCGCCGGAAACGTCCGCTTCTCCGTCATCAGAGACTCCATCGCTTTTTCCTTCGCCATCGTCCTGTCGACTCCTTTCTGTTCCGAGGGGCCCCAGAGGATCCCACGACCGGAGAAACACCGCCGACACCGCGAAGAGATTCACGGGTGGCCCAACCGCTCCATTTCAGCAGATACGATCACAGGAAGAGCCCTATTGTTGGGCCTGGGCCCGCCGAAGTCAACCAAAAAAGCCGCGCCCGGTCCCCGCGAACCCGCCGGCCCCCACGCGCCAGGCGGCCGCGCGGCCAATCGGTCACTTGACGATCTTCAGGATGGCCTTGAACGTATCGCCCTCGGCCACCTTCAGGAGTTCGAAGAGGGCCGTCTCGACGCTCGTCCGGTGGCCGCCGGCGCGCTCGATCTTCCCGAGGCCGATGTCGCGGTTCCGCGCGGTCCGCGAACTGACGCCGTCCGCCACGACGTGCACCTCGTAGGCCCGTCCGAGCAGGTCCAGGGCCGTCTGGTACACGCAGATGTGCGTCTCGATGCCGCACAGGAGCACCTGCCGGCGGCCGGTGGCCTCCAGGGCGTGGACGAACGCCCCCTCGCCGCAACAACTGAAGGCCGTCTTGGCAATCCGTTGGGCCGGCAGCAGGTCCGACAGTTCCGGGACGGTCGGGCCGAGGCCCGCCGGATTCTGCTCGGTCACGATGATGGGCACGCCCAGGGCGTGGGCACCCCGGATGAGTTTCGCCAGGTCGGCGAGAAGGGCCTCGGACTCGTGCATCAACCGCGCGAGTTTGCCCTGGACGTCGACCACCACCAGCACCGCGTCGTCGACATGCAGCATTCCGTGTGCCTCCCGTGCCTGGGGCGTCTCCGCCCTGCTCTGCCGGAGCCGCTGCTCCATGGCCCCGGCGGTGGTGTCGGCCGCCACGTCGATCAGGACGACGGGCGTTCCGCGGTCCCGATAATACGCCACCAGCGGCTCGGTCCGCCGGCGGAAACGGTCGACCTTGCGTCGGACGGCGTCGAAGCCGTCGTCGACCCGGCCGGTCCGGTCGCCGCCCGCGTTGGTGCGGATGCGGTGCCAGACGACCTCGGCCGTGCACGACAGGCAGACGACCGCCTGCATCGCCACCCGTGGCTCCATGTCCGTCGCCTGGCCGACGTGGCGCGGCAGGCCGTTGAGGACCACCAGGGCGCCGGGGTCGACGGCGCGTCGAGCGAGAAACGAGCGGAACAGTTTTTCGGCGATGGGGAACTGTTCGTCCTCGAGCAGCGCCTCGGACCCCAGCACGCGGCCGACGAACCCGCGCTCGTCGCTCGTCAGCCCTGCCCCCCCGTCCCGGCCTGCCGCACACGCCCGCAGGGCAGCGCCGAAGTCGAAGTGGACGCACGGCCTTCCCCAGAGGCCCGTCGTCTCCAGGAGGTCGCCCAGGGGCGTCTTGCCCGACCCGGTCGGCCCGACCAGGAGGATGGCGCGGCGGCGATCCGGTCGATGAGCGGCCTGGGCTGGCGGGGTGGCGTGCATTGGCGCGTCGCATTATGCGTTTCTGAGGCAGCCTGGCAAGAGGTTCTCCGGCCGCCCGGTATCACCGCGTCTTGTGGTCGCCGAGCCCCCCAACCGTGAGGGTGTGGCAAGTTTTTCTGG
>Ga0307378_10014040_pt1 | contig 10100 bp, 2 predicted proteins | sample UN1MG_FD_202238 | JGI IMG/M metagenome (GOLD analysis project Ga0307378, IMG submission 202238) | Soil microbial communities from Risofladan, Vaasa, Finland - UN-1 | ecosystem: Environmental > Terrestrial > Soil > Coastal area > Acid sulfate soil | place: Finland: Risofladan, Vaasa | collected... | reverse complement strand
GTTGAGCTTGAAGCTCACCGTAAGGGTCAGTCCATGTCTGAAAGCGAGTTTACAAGGATCCAGCAGTGGGAGCTCCTTGCACTGAGTGGTTATCGCTGCGAGTACTGCAAGAAGAGATTCCTAGGTGACAGGTACCAGTTGGATCATATTTGGCCCACCTCCAGGGAAGGGAGAAAGACACAGGCAAACATCGCGATCGCATGTGATCGGTGTAATTCTAACAAGAGCAACCATACGGAGTGGATGGATCCCCACACGGGGAAGGCCTTTCCTCTTTTCAATCCTCGAACAATGGACTGGAATTCTCATTTCGACGTTGTGCACGGTGAAACTGTCGGGGCCACTGAGATCGGACGGGCAACCGCATCCCTACTCTTCCGTGGAACGGGACAGTATCTCCCACCTGATCTCCTCTGGGACAAGATCTCCAACGTCTATGAGAATCAGAGCCTCTATTACTTCTTGAATCATCTCAGATACCAGCGTCTGCGGAATGACTTCAGTCCGCTGTTCAAACGGCTGACGCAACCGTTGCCAGCACTTGAGGTGACAGATCGCGAACTGGATATCGTGGCATTTGCCCGTGAACTGCTGATCTTGGAGCTGTATTTCACGCGATCAAATCTACCTGATGTCAGTAAGGGGATTCAGCAGGCTACACGCTCCCTTGCGAGGCACAGGGGCAACGACTCACGCTCCAAAGAACTTCTGATGATTAAGTCGATACTGCATCAGCAGCGGGCAACGATTCGTTTCGAGAACGGTAATATCGCTGCTGCAAGGACCGACCAGGAGGCAGCTTCTCGATTCTATGCCAAAAGTATCTCAACTGGAACGAACTGGATAGAAGTACGAAACGACCCGGAGCGGCTAAAGAACTATCTAAGGGCTGGAAGCGTAAGCGCGAAGTATGCACGAGTTGAGATCCCAACGCACGTCTTTCGCGAGAGCATCAGGGTCTGCTCTGAACTCGACAAGTACTACAGTTCAACCCACTATTCCTATCTTGTTGACCTGTTCTTTCTGGGCGACGCTTCATCTGTCGCCGTGGCCGAGATTCTATACGAGCATATCACAGAGATCCTCGAGCGGAGTGGCTATGGTACAAGCATGGACTTCGCGCGGCTCGTCACTCTCCGGAGAAGATGGTGGGTACTCCATTTCTTCGTTGTCGAGCAGCCGTGGTATCCGGTCCTGGAACATGACATCCGGATGTGGAAACGCCACAAAATGTTCAACGAAATTCGCGAACTTAGATCTTACTTGCAACGGTGTGCGCATCTTATCGGGAGAGAAAGGACTGCTCGGATCAATAAAATCCTGGCAAGAGCAGCCCGGCGGGACACGTAACCGGAACAAAGAGGAGATATGCACTCACGGAGAATCTGAGCACCCAAATCCAAGCGGTCACGTCCATCAGCCCCTTGCCCCCCCACGCGGCGGGATGTTGCGGGAGGTGAGAGAGGTACTGGTCTGCGTAATCCTACGTACGCTGCGCTCAGTTACAGGCATCCAAGATCCCCATTTCGGCCCAACAGTCGGTTTCGACTCGAGGTGCAAGCGGGCCGGTGTTCTGCTTCCCCACCCAATTGCCGTTTCCGTCGCTCCTGTGCCCCCAAAATCTCCTTGACCCCGTGGCCAGGATTTCAGAACCTACCCCTGCCTGAGGCCATACAGACGGCGATCGAGATGGGGCGCGCAGCCCCGGTCGTGTCTCATGAATAGCCGAACCGAGAAAATCGGAAACCATGCGTGAAGCCTATTCTCCGGTCGTGTCGCCGCCCCAAGTGAGTCGCCCTCCCGGTCCAACGGGCGGGTTCCCTCGCGTCTCATTTTCGGGCGAGCGGGTATCAGGAGTCTTTGCCGTAACATGACAGGGTCAGGTGACCGCTCACGAGATGCACAGATGAGCAAGACTGGGAGCTGAAATGAGCCCGGATCTTCTGAGGTTCTGGAAGTACTTTCCGCGGTTGGCCCTAAGCGCCGCGTTCGTCGTGAACATGTTCACTCTGATCCTTAATCCACGGGAGATCATCGCTTGGGTGGAGACGTTTGTCCCACTAATGTACGCGCAGGTAGGTGGATTCTTCGCGGGCATCGTCCTGGTCGTAACACTCATCACGTGTGCTGCTCTTGGCTCCCTCTTACTCGACATTCTGATATCGCTTGTCGCTGGCATCGTTCGTGCCCCGATCGCAGCTACCACCCGATCCGGCTTACTGGCGAGACCAGCTGCCCGCGTTCTTCTCCAGCCAGCATCCGCTTTGGCGTTCCAAATGTTCCTGCAAGATCGCGAACAGATCATGGCCTGCTTTAGGCTGAAGGGACTGTGTGATCCCCAAACCGTCACACACCGAAAAGAGCTCCATGAACTCAGCGAGGATGTCGCACAACACATGAGCGAGATCGGGAACGAAGATCTCGCGACTGACTTAGCGTATTTCTCTGGGATTACTCAGGAGCAACGATTAGAGGAGCATTTTAAGTTAGCAGTCAGCGACATCTACTACCTCTGGTTCGTCATCGCACTCGTGGTGCTGGTCATCGCAAGATCATCCCAGAACTGGCTCACTGGACTCTCTGGAGTCGGGGTTGGGCTTATGTTGATTCTTCTCAGTCTGCCAGCATTGTCTGGGAGGAAGCGGCAGTTGGCGAAGTACCTGCTCCACAGCTACCTCGACAACTTCACGTTTGCAGAGGGAGCGGCCGTAAGTGATCGAGATGCAGTATAGAGATGCAGCCCAATCTGAACGTTGGATAGTGTGAGTGCCGCCTCTCCCCCGCCCCACGCGGCGGCGGGCTGCGGGAGGGGAGAGAGTCCCGTCGTACGTAAATCTACGCACGCCGCCCCCAGTCACGTGCATCCAGAATCCCCATTGCAGTCCAGTGGGCGGGGCGACTTCAATGAAGGGAGATTTGGATCAAGTGGGTTAAGAGGAATGTCGATAGAGTTTCTGGGATTGCGCTGCGTACAGCGGTATCGTGGTGAGGGGGATAAAGTGGCCATCCTGAAAAGCGACAAGACTTCCGGCACGCGACACGCGAGCGAAGCTGGGAGTTCTCCTAGACAAGAACAATGCGCCCATCGTGATCTGCGCCTGATCGATATTATCGATCAACTCTCCTCAGGTAAGGAAGTATTCTTCCGCTACGTCAACACGGTGGCTGATGTCATGACTACTGATGCCAAGTATCTGAGCTCGAATCACCGCATCGCAGACGCTGTTGCTTTCTTCGATGAACACCGAGTACGACACATCCCAATTCTCGACGCGGTAGATGCACGCAGTCAGCAAAAGGAACTCGTCGGTATCGTTTCCCAGCGGGACATCGCCTTGGCTCTATCGACAAGCGTGGGTACGCTCACACAGTCCGAACTGGACGACACGGTTCTCGCTCATTCTCTGGATCTGGTTATCACAAGGAATCCCTTAACCACTCAGCCGGATGCACCCATCTTCGAGGCTGTCGGTATCATGGTAGAGGAGAAGATCGACTGCCTGCCGGTGATTACTGGCCCGGAGGACCAACAGGAGCTGATCGGGATCCTCACATCGACCGACATCATCAAGTGTTTCCAGCGTTTGAGTATTCTACGCAGAGCACGTGAGGAAGAGGTCACGACGAGTCGCCTGGTTGATTTTGCGCGAGGTCAGGACTCGTCAACGCCTACGGAACTGCTCGTCGAGGCGCTGATGGGCACTGCTGCGGACGTTATGAGCAGGAACGTGACCGATGTGAGTGCCAGCGACACGCTGAGTCATGCCATCGGATTGATGCTTGCCCACAAGATTCGTCACCTATTGGTGGTTGACAAAGACGGTCAACTGAAGGGAATACTGACGGACCGGGATATTCTCCGTCATGTTCCATCATCGCGGCGCGGCCCGAGGAGTCTGGATCGCCACGAGTCAAGAACTCGCCAGGAGCTGTCTAAGGTTGACATCAAAGACGAGGACATTCGCAAGGCCCTTTCCATGAAGGTAACCAGCGCCATGACGGCGAATCCGGTCACAGTAACAGAGCTTACGCCGATGCCGGATGTTGCAGAGATCCTCTGTGACCACCGCGTTTGTGCAGTGCCGGTCCTGGCCAGCGACAGCAAGGGCGTGATCGGGATATTGACCCACACAGACTTTCTTAAGGGCATCCTCGCACTCAGCAAACTGGCGACCGCCAGCACGAACGTGAGAAGTGATTGACGGCACATCGAAATGGGAACTGCCAGAAGTACTCGAGCCGGTTCTGCCGCGCAAACGTACCACCTCTTTTCAAACAGCGTCATCGTTCAAGCCCGCCGGGTGCTCTGGCCGCTCTTCCCACGCGGGTCCTGACCAAAGGTGTGCCACTGGTATACCTGAGGATAACGGGCGGAAACCCGGCAAAGGACTCTGTTGAACGGCAATCAGTTACCCGCACGTGAGAGAATCGCCCCCGGGTTCGAGGACGGTTTCACCCGGGGAGCCATTCCGAACCCTCTTCGGAATTCCTTCCAAGATCAGAGTGCTTTCGGCTGCAACCGCCAAACGCGTAACGCGCGACAGGTTCGGCGGTTGCCCGAGCGATGTTCTCGGGTCCTTCCGGAGCGGGGTCCCACGCGTCGTCGTCCTGCCCGCGTGCCAGCCTGCCTCGTGCCCTGATCCGGCGCTGATGATCTGGGATTTGGTGACGCGAGAATCCGCGGCCATTTGAATGAGAGAGAGCCTGCGGGACTTCTCAATCCCACAGGCTCTTTGGACTCCGGAATGGTGCGTACTACTTCAGCAGAACCATCTTCTTGGTGTCGATGATATCCCCCGCGACAATGCGGTAGAAGTAGACTCCCGAGGCCACCGGCTGTCCCTGCGCATCGGTGCCGTTCCAGCTTAGCTGATGCCGTCCGGCGGCGTACAGCTGATCCGCCAGGATTTTCACCGATTGACCCAGGACGTTGAAGACCTCGATCCGCGTATGTACCGCCTCCTTGAGACTGAACGTGATGATGGTCGACGGGTTGAACGGGTTCGGATAGTTCTGCGACAGGCTGTAGGTTCCGGGAACGATGTCGGCGAGTTCGAAGTCGATGCCCTCAGTTGTCAGTAGCAACGGTTCGCGTACTGTGCCGATCGTCGCATCGGCCTCGTAGGTCACGCTTTCCCCGACGTTGTAGACCGCACGTTCGCCCGGATCGTACGCCTTGAAGATGACCTTCTCACCGGCGATCTCATTGCTGTGGACCATGAGAAACGCCACGTACCGGTTAATGCCGGAGAGGTGGATGAGTTGCGCCAGTCCACGGCACTCGCCGTTGACAAACGCTCCGATCATGCCATTCTCGTCGCGCCACTCATCACCGTCCATCGTCAGCGCCGCGGTCACCGTCATGCTATACTGGTACGCGTTGCAGTCGAGAGACCACCCGGGAATGCCGGCGTCGAGGTCCGTCTTCGGGCGCACGTCCTCATCGGGAACACGGGCAATCAGCGTCGCGGCGGCGCCGGCGCAGCCGGGATAGGTGAAGCCTGAGATCGCCCCGCCGACCTTCTGGAGGTAGAGCTTGTACCCCTCGCCCGGTTCCATGAGATCGAGGTTGCCGTACCACCCGTCCTTATCGACGTATTGTGCGAAGGCGGTCTGACTCCGGATCACATCTCCGTCCATCGGAGTTGAGCCCAGGCCTGCAAGTGCCGGCGTGACATCGGTGGGGCAGGTCGGGATGTAGCCGATCCAGTTCCAGCCTTCGTATATCGGAATCGGCGTGGTCAGTAGATCGACGTCGGAACCCTCGACATAGATCTCCCCTTCCTCCGATAACCGGACCATGTAGCTCGAGGTGTTGTCGAGGAGCTGGAGCGTACCGACCCATCCCAGCAACGGATCGAATTCGGCGAACGCGGTTTGTGACTTGATCAGATCACCGGTGGCAGGTGTGAGGAACGAAAGCACGCCGTCCACGCTCATGTCCACCGCTTGCGTATTGAGGGAGAACCAGTTCCAGCCCTCGCGGACCGGAATAACCTGCGCCGTATCGACAAGGTGATCCTGCGCGGTGAGCGACACCGGCTCGCCTGGAGTGCCGATCATACCGTTCGCGGTAAAGGCGAAATGCGTGTCGGTGTTGTTGTACAGCCGGCAGCTGTCGGCATCCCAGACCTGGAAGCGTACGGTCTCCCCGCTCGAACGGTTGCTGTACACGGTCAGGTAGGCCACATCCGATTCGGGCCCCGGCCCGATGTGGGCAACACCCCGGAGCTGGCCTCCTACGAAGGCGGCCACCCGATCTTCCGGATCCGATGAAATCGCGCCGCCGATATCAACCTCAGTCACGATCGTCATCGTGTGTTCGTACCGGCGCGGATCGAAACTCCAGAGCGGCTCATGACAGGAGACGGTCAGGTGGATATCGAGCCGTGAGTCACCGCGATCGGATGTCGCCAGTACATCGAAGGCGTCATAACTGCCGAGGGCGATGTCTTCCTGAATCGTGAAACTGACGACCTCGGTGCCGCCCGGTGGGAGGCTGCCGGAGTCGGGGGTAGCTTCAGTGATCCAGGCGGGCAACGACAGCGAATCGATATCGAAGTCCGCGGCGGCGTCACCGCCGTTCACGAGCTTAGCGCTGATCTTCCCCGGTGCGCGGAACGCTACATCGGCGACCAGATCGGTCTTGCACCAGGTGAAGACACTCTGCCTGACATCGAAGCTCCACGCCTGGGCAGACTCCATCGGGTTGCGGACGAGGTCGCGGACACCGGCGACACGCGCCTCGAGTTGCCGATCCTCGAGGTCGTTGGGATCGACCGCTGCGGTCGGCGTGATGATGATCGTCTTGCCGTCGCAGACGGTCTCAATCGGGATCAGCGCGCCGGCGTGCGGGCCGTCGAGGTAACGCAGCGTGATGCTGTCGGGGTGAATCGCCTGATAGTCGATGCGTTCGCTGAAGGTGATGGAGATATCTTCGCCGAAGGAGAGTTCCCCATCCGACGGTTCGGGGGTGCCGAAGACCTGCGGTGCGTGACGGTCGATCGTGCCTTCCGATATGGCCGAGAGACCGCGACCGCTGGCACATTGTGTGTAGGCGCGCAGTTCGTAGACGCCATCATCCAGGTAATCACCTGGGTACCAGGCGAATCGTGTAGCGGTGGGGTTGATGAGGGTGTCTATGAAGTCGATCACCTTCCATTCCAGCCCTTCTTCCTCACCGGTTCCCAAGTGCCGGTACTCGACGCCGATTTCGTCGACCCGTGCCTCTTCACTGATTTCAAGCTCGTAATCGGTCAACCGAATGATGAGCGAATCGCCGGTATCGTGCATGTCCTTGTTGTATTCCCAGCCGGACAGCGGGCGGAAGAGCCTGACATCGCTGCAGGGTGCTTCGAATGTGACGCTGAAGTATACCGTATCCGCACGTTGCAGCGGTCCTCCTTTCCCCCAGACATCGTATTCGCACGGCGGATACAACATGACAGCGAGGCTGTCATATCCGTACTTGGTCGGTCCCCGCTCGACCGTTAAAGTAGCGTCGTTGGAATTGCCTGCGATCGGATCCCCGCTGATGAAATACGATAACCCGTTTCCGATCGGAGAGCCGTTCGCCCTGATGATCGCACCGCCGGGATTCGCGGTCGTGAGCTCACGCAGGATGTACTCGCGGGCCTCCTCCGTTGGACTCAGGTTGCCGAGAGTCAGCTTGAACGCGGCGGGCTGATCGGGCGGGACCAGATCCAGCCGCGGGGGCGCGATTCCCAGGTCAGCCATGTCCCGCGACATCATCCTGGCGGCACCTGAATCGAGGTCATACCACGGTTCATACGGGCAGGAACTGGCGCCCGCAAGAACGTCAAAAATCGGCGAGCCGTAGACTGGATCCGTCTTAATATCCACGGTAAAGTGATCGCCGAGGTCGTCATCGCTGAGGGTATAGCCGACGGCATGTGAGGTCGAACCGGTCCTGCTCTCCCAGTCAACGACCTTCTCAAGACGGAATTGCATGGGAAGCCTTATCTCGAACCCTGCTACGCTACCTTCGTATCCGAATCCCAGAACGTCGACTTTCGATTCGAACACGAATGTGGTATTCCATTCGTAGGAGGTAGTCGTATCAGTCGTATGGTTATACGTATAGTTGGCTCCACTGCTGAAGGACCGGTTCTCTACCAGAGCTGCCTCCTGCTTCAGAGAATCATTGAAGTACAGCCGCTCTCGCCAGACGTCCGCCGCTGTCCGATAGAGTCCAGCCAGGTAGGCATCCATCGAATCGGCGACGAAATACTCCTCTTTGGACTCGAGTTCCGGAATCAGGACATCCTCGATATACTGCTCAGTGTAGGCAAAAATCGTAGTGAACGAATCAGCCTGGAAGCCTACACCAGTGTACCGTTTGACCAGGCACGAGTCGTAATCCACTTCGACCACACCGATTTCAGCGAACGTGCAATTGAGCCCGACACCGACAAAGACATCGGCACGATCCCCAATGAAGGCATCATCCGCGGACGTCGACAATGTCGTCTTTGTCGTAACTGTGACATCGGTGCTCCGCTCGGAGTATGTCATTCCCCCAAAAAAGAATTCCGTTTCGAACTGCTTTTTGAATTCTACTTTTCCCTCAACGCCAGCTCCGAAACCGGCCCACCACCCTGCTTTGACGCCAGCCCACGCCTTGATCTTTATTGCTCCACCTTCCGTTGTGAAGAACTTTCCGTAGTCGATTCTCGTCCGCAGGGTGGTCTCATTCTCGAGGAAGGCGTAAGAGTTGTCTCCGGGCGGATCGCGCAGGATATACAGGGGTAATTCCGTTGTGGCGGTGACGAAGTCACTCCCCTCCTGCTCGACATGCCCGGTCACCAGCACCCACTTCGTCGCGGTGGCGGATTCCGCCCCTTCGACGACCGTCATCACCCGGAGCGCCTTTTGGAACGATCGATCGTTGCCGTCGGCGTCAACCCGGCCGGCGATCAGGCTCGGTGTGCAGGCGAAGGTCCAGTAAGTCGCCTTTCCGTTGATAACCTCCAATTCCCGAGGTTCGTCCTCACGATCGAAAAGTTCGTCGTAAACGAGCAGGGCGCCGCTGTCCAGGGCACACAGATTGGAATCGCCATCCTCATTGTCGCCGTAATACTCGTTCACTTCAATGATCACGGTAAGACTATCGGCTTGCGGGATGACCGGCAACGAAGCGGGCAGGGATCTGCCGTTTACCGACAGTTGCGGGCATTGCGCGCTCACGTCGTACCTTTCTGGCAAGACAATTCTGACCTCGGGCTGCGTCCTGTAGATGAAGTCGAGAACAGCGGAATCACTGGTCAGGTCCACCTCGCGCGTCCCCAGCCGCTCCAGGAACTTCTGAACGTCTGTACCCTCAATGCCGGGGGGCGCCGAATCCATGTCCACTTCCGCGGACACGAGATACTTCTGCGGCGGGAGATCCAGCCTGTAGGTTGTGATGTAGCCTGTCTGCACCGTGTCTAGAACCTCAATGCAGTTGTTCTCACTGCGAATGGTGATGAATACGTCGCCGATCGGGTAGAGACATCCACCCCCGCCGACGCGCCCGGACAGGGTGCGGGTAGTGGTATTCGTAAAAATGACGCCGGATGTGTCATCGTCGACATACAGTTGCACACTATCGGGATCAAAAGTGTGGCCCACGGCGACCGGCTTGATCCAATGATTACCGATATCCGTCGATACGGCGAACTTGCCCTTGGTGTCCGTGCCGCCGCGCAGTTGACCATCCAAGTGGATTTCGACGTTGGGCATGAAGCAATCGCGTCCTGCGAACTGCACCGCCCCGGAGACGGTGAGCGAGGTGGTCTCGACGAAGTTGACCTGGTTTTCCACCGGGTGGCCGGTGCTCAGGGTGATGGTCTTGAACACCGGCGAGAACTGACGGACGCCCTCGAAAGGACGAACCTCAAAGGTCGTCCTCTCGCCATAACGGATACCGTCCAGGACGTAGTTGCCCTCCACGTCGGTGGTCGCGGCGATGTTGAGCGGCGCGGTGTTATCGGTCCAGTAGACACCGTCCACGAGGGTCCCGTAATGGGCACCCTCGGTCAGATCGGTGATCGCGGCGCCAGTGCCTTCATCGAGCGGCCAGTAAGCCAGGAGGCCCTCTT
>Ga0307378_10014037_pt1 | contig 10101 bp, 9 predicted proteins | sample UN1MG_FD_202238 | JGI IMG/M metagenome (GOLD analysis project Ga0307378, IMG submission 202238) | Soil microbial communities from Risofladan, Vaasa, Finland - UN-1 | ecosystem: Environmental > Terrestrial > Soil > Coastal area > Acid sulfate soil | place: Finland: Risofladan, Vaasa | collected... | reverse complement strand
TATTGCGCCAGGACCCCGATATAATACTGGTCGGTGAAATCCGCGATACCGAAACCGCCGAGCTGGCAATCAGTGCAGCCCTGACCGGACATCTGGTATTAAGCACACTGCACACAAACGACGCCGTGGGCGCGATTTCACGCCTGGTTACACTGGGCATCCAGCCGTTCCTGGTCGCCTCGTCGCTGCTGGGTGCCGTGGCCCAGCGACTGGTGCGAACCATTTGTCCCAAGTGCAGACAGCCTTACAAGCCCTCACAGGACGAACTTTCCCAGATGCTGGCACTGTCTAAAAAACGAGAAAATATCCAGTTGTACCGCGGAAAAGGGTGCAACCATTGTTATAAATCCGGGTATCGCGGACGCAAGGCAATTTACGAAATACTCTGCATCTCGCCGCTTGTACGCAAAATGATTACCGAAGCCGGCGACGACGATTCGATAACCCAGCAGGCTCTCAAAGAAAGTATGCGTACCCTGCAGATAAGCGGCGTTGAAGAAGTGCTTAACGGCGCAATTACTCTTGAAGAGCTGCGCCGCTTTGTTGAAATCAAATAAAAAATGGCAATTTACGAATACATCGCAATAGATGTTCAGGGAAACAGGTACTCCGGCACCTCGAACGATGTTACCGGTACAGCCGTACTGAAGGATGAGCTTGCCAAAATGGGCGACACCCTCATCAAAGCCACACATCAGAGGTCCAGCCGCGGCATACGACCAAAAATAAAACAGGCGGAAATTGTTTCATTCGCCTACAAGTTCGCGGGCATGTATGCAGCGGGCCTGTCCATAAGCAGGTGCATCGAAACCATCGAACGACAGACCGAAATACCCGCCTTGAAATACGTACTTGCCGACATCAGGCAAAGTATCGCCAGGGGCTCTTCCCTCAGAGACGCCTTCGAAAAACATAAACACATATTTTCCGATTTCTTTCTCGGCATGCTCGAGGCCGGTGAATCGGGAGGTAAATTACATGAAACCCTCGAAATAAGTGCCACCTACCTCGAAAAACAGGCGGACCTCAGGCACAAAATAACAGCCGCTTTCGCTTATCCCGTCGTCGTTGCGGTCATGTGCATTTTAATAGTCACTGCCCTGATAATATTTGTTATCCCCGTATTCTCGAACTTGTACAAACAGCTGAATGTCCCCCTGCCCGGTCCCACGCAGACGCTGGTTAATTTAAGCGTGGTGGTAATAAACTGGTGGTGGATGCTGCTTTCGGCAATTATAGCCCTGATATTCATCGTACGGTTCCTGGCAAACAATCCGAAATTAAGGGCCGCCTGGAGCATTTTCAAACTCAATATGCCGGTATTCGCAAAGCTTAATCGTATGGTCGTAGTTACCCGGTTTATGCGGACATTTGCCATGCTCATATCAGCGGGCATATCGCTTATAAAGGCCCTGGACGTGGCAGACATCGTGGCAAATAACGCGAAAATCTCCGAGATTGTGGTCGAACTGCAGCAATCGATAGAGGCCGGCCAGCCCGTCGCGGCTTCCCTGGAAAAGTACGATATCTTTCCTCCGATAATAACCCAGATGGTCGCTTCCGGAGAAGAGGCCGGAACATTGCCTGAGATGTTGAATAAAGGCCTTGATTTTCTTGACAAGGACATCGAGCGAATAATAAAAAGCCTCATGGTCAAGCTTGAGCCTGCTATAACGCTTATTATGGGAATAATCGTGGGCTTTATTCTGTTGGGTGTGTACCTGCCGATGTTTGATTATATGAGCAGGGTAAAATAATGATAAAAAAAAGCCTAACCTGTCCGTGGGTTATGCCGAATATTCTCAATAATATGAATAGGCTGACAGTCCGTTGGCATAAATGTAGGGGAATTTAAGGGTGCCGAGGAAAAAAGGCTTTACGCTTGTTGAGTTGTTGATTGTAGTGCTGATTCTGGGAGCTCTTGCGTCGATTGCCATCCCCAGGATTACTGCCAGCGCATACAATGCAAAACTATACGCCTGCGAGAGCAATATCGACATTCTGAACTCACAGATAGAGCTTTGGGCCGTTGGCCACGACGGCGTTTACCCTGCAGACCTTGATACGATAACCAGCGACCCCGAGTACTTTCCTGACGGCACTCCTGGATGTCCCCTTCTCGGAACATATACTTTAGGTGCAAACAACAGGGTAGTCTGCGACCATTAAAGCTGTGTGCGTAATTTAAAAAAACAGGATAAACCGATGATTAACAAAAAAGCCCTTACAATGTTCGAAGCTATGTTCATCGTTGTTGCCTTGTGTGTATTTACACTGGTTGCGGTCCCGAGAATAGTCAAAAGCGCAACAAACGCCAGGGCCGGCACCTGCGCCACGAACATAAACATAATGAATTCGCAAATTGAGTTGTATGCGGCCAATAACAACGGCTCATATCCGCCGACGCTGAAAACCATCACAAAAGACCCCGATTATTTCCCTGATGGCCCGCTTGAATGCCCTTTCGGCGGAAAGTACGAGCTGGGTGCCAACCACAAGGTTTGGTGCGACCACAAACCCACATCGAAACCCTGAAATGAAAACCACATTACACCAGCGGCGGCACCTACTCCCAAGGCGCTTACTATACAGCCAAAGGCACAAAGCCGGTTTTACCTTTGTTGAGCTTGCGCTTGTTGTTATCTTTATCAGTATCTTCGCTGCCATATCCATCCCCAGACTTCATTACGGCGCCATTGCAAAACAAAAAGCCGACTGCACCGCCAGAAAAATAGTTACCGACCTTCGCCGCACACGCACACTGGCAGTTTCCCACGCCGCCGACAACACTGATGGTTATGCCTTGAATATGTCCGGTCCAGCCCCGTATTTCGCATACGAAATAATCGACCTTGACAGCGGCACCACAATCGACTCGCATATAATTGATTCTGATGTCACCTGCACCGGCGGTTCATGCTTCGAATTCGGCCCGCTCGGAAACCTGCTGGCCGGAAGCGATACTTCCCTTGTTGTTTCCGGTGCAGAGCAGACTTTTACCGTCACCGTCATTTCGGCAACAGGTATGGTGGAATGTACAGAAAACTGACCGTAATTATAAATCAGCCGCGCAGTGTTGCGGCGGCCTTTACGCTGCCCGAGGTCATCGCGGCCGCGGCACTGCTGATTATTGCCGTGGTCCCGATTCTCAAAGGCCTCACTGTTGCCCATTTGAACACAAAACTTATCGAACGCAAGACACTTAGTCTGGCACTGGCCCAGGCTGAACTCGACGAAATAAAAGCCAAAATGGTTTACTATTATGACCAGTCATTCGACGCCGGCGACGTGGTCCTCTACGGTGCTTACCTGTGCGATGTCATCGACAAACCCGGGGGCACCGACCTGAGAGAAATAGAAGTCTCTGTCGGCTACGACCTTAACGGCAATAATAGACTTGCTGCGGACGAAATTCTCATTACGCTGACGACCCTTGTGGCAAAAAGATGGTAAGCTTATGGGACTAACTGCAAACATTCAACTTTTTCTCGTCCAAATATTATGTTTGCCCGATAAAAACTTACCTGAAGGTATAAACAAAACCGCTGATTGAAGTTTTTGGCCGCTGCTGCCGGCTCTGTAAATTAACACAACAACCGCAGTGGTTATGCCGAAATAAACCGGGAACTGCTGCAGTTGCAGACAAAATCCGGCACAGGGGCAGTGCAGAATGACAGTACCGAAGAAAAAAGGGAAATTCAGGATTAAAATCTCAATCCTGCATAAGATAATATCCTATGCGGTCTCGCTGGTGTTTGCCACCGTAGGCATAAGCACATATATAGCCGTCAGCACGGAACGCGAAGTCCTCTCCAACAAGCTCATGCACCAGGGAAAACGCATTGCCAAAGATATCGCCTTCAGTACCCGCAAGGCCCTTTTATCCTCCGACTGGTCGCTGGTGGAAAAAATGCTCGCTGATTTCACCGGCTCCGACCACAGCGAAGTAATTTACATCTGGCTGGTTAATCCCGAAGGAAAAATTCACATCGCAAACGACATCTCCCTTTGCGGAAACAGCGTTGATAAGGGCCTGCTGGACCGGCAGGATAACACATCCAAACGCTTCTTCCCGGAACGAAAAGAATACGGAATGTTACTGGTCAACGGCACCGTTATAGAAAATCGAAACTGGTATGTCCTCGTAGCTCTCAGCAGTCACTCGATTAATGCAACCACAAAACGTCTTATCTTTCATAATCTCGTATCAGGGACCTTTGCGGTTTTGCTCGGAACCGTAGTTTCCCTTTTGCTGGCAAAGTCGATTTGCAAACCCATAATCGGCCTTAAACAGGCAGCGGCAACAATATCCGACGGAAACCTTGACCATCGCGTTGTCGCTGAGTCAAACGATGAAGTAGGAGACCTGGCGAATACCTTTAATGATATGGCCCTAAAACTTAAAAAGTCCCGTGCGGGACTGGAGGAAAAAGTCGAGGAACTGGCCACGGAAAAGGAACTTCTCGCCATTACCCTCGGTGGTATGAGCGAGGGGCTTATCGCCGTTGACACAAAAAAACACATAATCCTGTTTAACACCACCGCTGAAAAGCTCTCCGGCTGGAAATTTGCCGAAGTTCATGGAAGACTCATCGACGATATCTTCAGAATCGTCAACGAACAGACAAATGAACCGCTCGAAAGCCCCATTAACAGAGCTCTTCAAACCGGAATCGCCGAATTCGGCACACCCGACGACGCTCTGGTATCAAAAGACGCCCGCCTTCGTGCAGTTGCGATTTGTTCTTCGCCTATACGCAAAAAAGACGGTGCCATTGTCGGCGTTGTGACGGTGGTTCGCGACGTATCTCGTGAACGCGAGATTGACCACATGAAAGAGGATTTCACCTCCTCGGTCTCCCACGAATTAAGGACGCCGCTGACTTCAATCAAGGCTTACACCGAAACAATTCTGCGCGACCCCAATATGCCCGAAGAAACAAGACTGCAGTTCCTGGCCGTTGTTGACGAAGAGTCCGACCGACTGGCGACTTTGATTGAAGATTTGCTGGAGGTATCAAGAATTCAGTCAGGAAAGGCTAAATTCAAACAGGAACCCGTGGATGTCACTGCCATAGTTGAGAAGGTCGTCACGGCTTTACAGCCTTTGGCCGAGAAAAACAATATCCGGCTGCAAAAAACCGTTGCTGAAAACCTCCCCGAATTACAGGCCGACGCCGGCAAAATTGAATCGGTCGTTACGAACCTGCTGAATAACGCCATAAAATTCACTCCACAGGCCGGCCGGGTTTCCATTCACGTTCAGAAGACGGAAAACGAAATGGTCATACGCGTCAGCGATACCGGAATGGGCATACCCAAAGAATCGCTTCCAAAGATATTTGACCGCTTCTACCGCGTCAACCGGCCCGGCAAGCAGATTCAGGGCACCGGCCTGGGCCTTTCCATCGTCAGTAAAATTGTCACCATGCACAACGGCAGAATTGACGTCGAAAGTGATGTTGACAAGGGAACGACGTTTACGGTCTTTTTGCCGCTGAAAGCCGCAGCCGCCCAGCAACATACCACAACCAAAGTCTGCGCAAAATAAAAAGCTGCCGCTGGTTTAAGCCGCAAGCCCGCAATTATCACACTCCACCGCAATCGATGATAAATGCTCGGTGACCCTGCCTGTTACCCAAACCGGCCCCGCAGCCGAACAAACACCTTGATATTTTTCCATCCGGTCAGGGAAAAAAGTTACCTCCGCAAGACCGGAGGAATCCTCCAGTGTTACAAAACCCATCTGCCTTCCGTCATTTGTTCTTGCCTGCCTGGCCGTGGCTATAAAGCCGGCAACCGTTACCTCCCTGTCAACGTACCTATTAAGCTCCCTGGCCAACAGATGCCTTTTGTGCACCAACAACTCCGGATGAAGACTGAATCCGATACCCGTAACCTCAACTTCCGCCTGCAGTTTCCTTATCCTGTCATAATCCGGCAGCTGCCTTGCGGATAAGCTGCTGTATAAGTCGAAAAGTAAAAGCTGATTCGGCGCCACCGGCCCAAAGTCCAAACGCATAAGCGTCGCAGGACGGCTTAGTCCGAAACCATCAAAAGCCCCGACATGAACAAGATTGTGCAATTCAGGCCGGCTGAGCCTGGCCCTGCTGCGAAAATCATCTATATCAGTAAAAGGCCTTGTGCGGCGATGTTCAATAATGGCTGCGATTGTCTTACGGCGCATACCCTTTATAATGTTAAATCCTGCACGAATACCCTTTTCCTCGATAGACCATTCCTGTCGGCTTTTGTTTACATCGGGCGGCAATACCCTTATGCCGCGTCTGATTGCCTCCCATACATACACCCTCAACGGATACATGCCCTGATGGTTGTTGAACAGCGAGGTATAGAACTGCTGCGGATAATGCGCCTTCAAAAAGGCCGTTTGCCAGGCGATGTTGGCATAGACAGCCGCATGCGCCTTGCAATAACTATAAGCTGCAAACTTTAGAATCTGTTCCCAGACTGCCTCTGCTGTCTGCCGCTCGATTCCTGCTTTGTCGGCCCTGCCGTAAACAAAATCCTCGTACTGCTTCTGCAGTCTTGAAGCTGAAACATTTTTCGAAACCTCCGACCTGAAGTTGTCCGCCTCGGCGACGCTGTAGCCCGCAAGCTCTACAGCTATCCGCATCACGTCTTCCTGGTAAAGCATTACTCCATAAGTATCGCCTGTTATGTCTCTGAGTTTCGGGTGCAGGTATTCAAAGGGTCTTCTATTTACACACCGCTCTATAAATTCCGCCTTCATCCCCCCCGAGGCCGGGCCCGGCCTTATTAACGATAGCGCTATTGCCGTATCCTTTTTATTTCCTGCCTTAAGGGCCCTCAGAAGCTGTCTCATCCCCGGCGATTCACACTGAAACACACCCAGACTATCGCCCCTGCTTAACAAATCCGCCGTTTTTTCGTCTGCGGCGTCTATGGTATCTATGTTAATTATTTCAGCCTGTTTATTAACCATCTTCACCGCCTCATCGACCGTTGAAAGTGCCCTGTTGCCCAAAAGGTCTATCTTAATCAGCCCCACAGCCTCGGCTGCGTCTTTATCATACTGTGTTACAACTATACCTTTGTGCGCCATCTCAAGCGGCGCAACGTCGCTTACCGGCACCGGTGTAATAACCAAGCCCCCGCAATGTACGCCTAAATGTCGAGGTAAATCTGTAAGCCTTTCAGCAAACCGAGCTATCTTCGAAGCAGTGACCGTGTTACCCTGCTGTAAAAGCTGCTCTATTTGTACCGGCGCCAGGCCGAACGCCCTGGCTGTGTCACGGAACGCGCTTCTATACCGGTACCTGTTGATGTTTGAAACCATCGCCACATTATCAAAGCCCCAGTTCTCATAGCAGAACCTTATTACCTCATCACGCCTTCTCCAGCACAAATCTATATCGATGTCCGGGCAATCCTTCCTGCCCGGGTTCATAAAACGCTCGAAATAAAGCCTGTTTTCTATCGGACAAACCCGCGTAAATCCGAGCACATATGACACAAGCGAACCCGCCGCCGAACCCCTGACCTCGACGGCTATACCTTCGCGCTTGGCAAAGTTGATGATGTCCCTGACCACAAGAAAATAATCACTGAATTTATTTTTGCGTATAACCGCCAGTTCGTATTCCAGCCGTTTTACCGCCTCGGCGCTTACAGGCCTGTATTTTTCGGCAAGACCAATGTGGCCGAGCCTGGCCAGTTCCCTGTCGGCACTTTTACCTTTGCCGAGCTTGACCCTGGGCAAAAGGTATTTCCCATTCAACACGTTGAGCTTACAACGGTGCGTTATTTTCTCAGCGTTAAGTACCGCTTCGGAACCTGCACCGAACCCGTCTCTGAACCGACTTTCAGGTACCATCCTGTTGAAACCACAATCATCATCCAGCGCCTCTGCAGACCCGCTGAGGCTTCTTATTTTCGACAACAACCTGCCGGTAATTACATCCTCATCGTCCAGTATGTTGAAATTTGTATATGACACCGGCTGTACCTCATATCGCTTTGCGCGCTCGATCTCGGGCGCGTCCTTACAACCCGCAAAAAGATGTCCCTTATCCACGACACTTTTCAACTGTTTGAATAATGCCGGCCGGTTACAAATACAGATTATCCCCTTGCCGTTCCTTTGGAGTTGCTCTGTGACGTCAAAGTGCGCATCCAGATTTCCGGCCGTAATTATCCTGCAAAGATTCTTATAGCCGTTACTGTCTTCTGCCAGCAATGTCAGGTTTTTTGTTTTGGTTAGAATCTCGGCGCCGATGATTGGTCTTATACCAAGCCGGCCAGCCGTTCTGCAAAAATCAACCACCCCGTGCATCGAATTGACATCCGCCAAAGCAACCGTATCGTAGCCGTATTCTTTGGCCTTTGTAAGCAGCCGCTGTACGGAAACAGGCCCTCTTAAAAAGCTGTAATAGCTCCTGCATGTCAAGGCGGGGATATGCATACGAATACGCCCCAAAAAAATACGAACAAAACTCACGCATTTGAGGCAATCCCTGCCAGGTCCGGATACGCCCTCAACAAACCTTCAGGAACAGCTTGTTTTTCCCCGCTGAACATGGCCTTTAACTCAATTGCATTGGCAAGCTCGGCGCCTCGATAATGGTTATTGGCGATGACCGTAAGCGACTCGAACGCTTTGGCTAAGGCGTCGAGCCTGTTTTTTATCTGCGCCAGTTCTCCGGCGTTGTAATAATAATCGTAGGTCTGGTCTCTGCCTGCCTTGCTGAACCACTTTTCTCTGTTTCTGCCGTGCATCCTGAAATAGCCGTTTCTGCCTACGGTACACTGCTGCATATCAAATGATGCCGGGCCCGTCGGGTAATCCAGATTGCACACGGTAACACCAAGCTGCTCGAGAAATTTCAATGCGTCCTGTCTTTCCCACGATTTGTGCCTGACTTCCACAACAAGACCGAAGGCGTCCGAGAAATTCCTTACTATGTCCGACAAATATCGGCGGTTATCTTCGCTGTCAGCAAAGTCATATCTGAACTGAGCCAGCAGATGTTTTAGTTTGCCTGCCTCAAGAAACGGCTCAAAACCCTTGTGAAACTGCCTTACCATAACAGGGTCTATTTTGCCTTCGTGGGTGATGTCTTTATGCAGTTTGGCGGTAAAGAAAAACCGCGGCCGTTTGCAGGTCCTGTCCAACCACGACCTTGTGGTCTTCTCGAACGGCGGCCGGTAAAAGGTGCTGTTAATCTCCAGACAGTCCACAAAGCCGCTTACATACTCAAGCTGGTCCATCTTTGTACTGGTGTACACAATCCCCTGCCAGTCCGGATATGACCAGCCTGCAATACCTATGTGAACCGTTTTGGCCATTTCCGCCCCTTTCTCAGAATAACCTGTAACAGCCGATGACCCTGCCGATTATACGTACATCTTCACTGTTGCGTTTTACATACCTGGTTTTGTAGCCGCGGGCCTTATTTGCCGGCACCAGTGCGATTTTATCGCCGCGCATATATATCCTCTTGACAGTAGCTTCCCCATCCAGCAGTACAACACCTGTTTGCCCGTTTAAAACTGCCGATGTCGGTTTGACCACAACAAAATCACCGTCCATAATCCCTTCATCGACCATACTGTCGCCCACAACCCTGACAATGAACTTATCCTCAGCCGCACCGAACATCTCATCGAGTTTTACATACGCCTCGATATTCTCCTCAGCCAGTATAGGTTCACCCGCCGCCGCCCTGCCCACCACCGGGATACCCTGGTTTTGCCGGATTTGCTGGTTATACGCCTTTGACAGCCGCAGTCGCCGATGCCCTGCCGAATCCTGCAGATAGCCCTTTTTCTTCAAATAACCTATGAACTGATAAACGGCATTTTGCGCAAGACCGAAATGTTCGGCAATTTCGCGCTGGCTGGGTGAGTCGCCGCTGCTTAGCCGCTTTTGAATAAAATCGAGCACCTGCTGCTGTCTTTTGGTCAAAGCCTGCATAATAAATCTCCCGGATAAGACTTTTTATATTATATGGTCAAACAACCATACAACAAGCAATTTCTTAAAATTTTTTTCATTTTCCACCGAAACCGAATTTGCTTGATTATTTCGCCCCTCACGGGGTATAGTTGTGCTTTTGG
>Ga0307378_10014035_pt1 | contig 10101 bp, 10 predicted proteins | sample UN1MG_FD_202238 | JGI IMG/M metagenome (GOLD analysis project Ga0307378, IMG submission 202238) | Soil microbial communities from Risofladan, Vaasa, Finland - UN-1 | ecosystem: Environmental > Terrestrial > Soil > Coastal area > Acid sulfate soil | place: Finland: Risofladan, Vaasa | collected... | reverse complement strand
GTTGTCCGTCATGAGGCCTCGGAGAATCTTCTCGGGGAACTCGTTGTCAGGCATTCAGGCTCCGCGGATCTCGCCGCCGAGCTCATCGTCCGGCATGTCGGTACCCCCTTGAATCTTCTCGGTGCCCTCGTCGTCAGGCAGGAGAGATCAGTCAATCTCCTGGTGGCGTTCGTCGTGCGACATGTGGGCACTCCACTGAATCTCCTCGGTGCACTCATCGTCCGGCACGTCGGCACTCTGGATCTCCCCGGCGAATTCATCGTCAGACATACGACGCTGGGAGCCCTGTTCGCTAAATTCGTCGTCCGACACGTCGGTACCCCCTTGAATCTGTCCGGTGCATTCAACACACGCCATGAAGCCGCAGGCAACGATGTAATCTCGAAGTTTGCCGTGAGATCCGTCTACCCGTACTGGACGGACCGAAGATACGTCAACGGAGTCATCGACGCAGCGGAGCAACTCATAGGCGACGCCAAACTCGAGTTCATCATCGAAGGCGTGATGGACGACATAAAGGTCTGGGCGGAAGCGAATACCGTCAGCTACGACTCTTGGACGAACATCGAGGTAACCCCGACGGCGATCAAACGTGCCACCACCTACGGAGTCGTTGCTGCCCTGTATGCCCGTCATACAAAGACCTTCCAAGGACAGGTGATTCCCACTCTGGCCCCTGTGACGGTGACCGTCACCGGCGATCAGGAGAAGGCCATGGAGCACTGGGAGGGCAGGATGGATGAAATGCTCCAGCTCTATCTGACTGCGCAGGGCTTCGCCCGGATATGGATCAGCACATCGGATGAGGAGCCCGTCTTCACCATGGAGGACATACCTCCCTCAATCACCAGCGAGACTCTGTGGCTCGAATGGTTACAGGCGCGTGAAGTCTAAATGGCCCTTTCAGGACCCACCGCGCCGGGTTCAATCCGGATTACGGCCGAGGGTCTCCCCTCAGCTTTGCATTTAGCCCAGAGTGTCCCTGATCGAATCCTCCCCGCGACGGTAGAGGATACGTTAGACGAGCTCGTCAGGTTCGGCATCGACCTGATGAGCATAAACATAATAAACACTATCAGAACCGAAAAATCAAGAGGGGTATTAGCTGAGTCAGTTCAGGGCGACTGGAGGCAGACCTCGGGCTCCTCCGAGACGACGGGGGGAACCTACGAAGTGGAGATAGGATCAGCTCTCCCCTACGCAGGATATGCGTCTCGAGAAATCGGGATGAGCACAATTAACAGAAACGTGTTAATTCATCCGGGTCGATGGAGGTTCATCGGAATACGGGGACCCATCCCGAAACATCCATTCCTGGAGCAGACCCTGGGGGATCTCCACAAATCCATGTTCATGATGCTCGGCGGCCACTTCAGCAAATACGTCGGAGAGGTTCAGAGAGAAGTCGACACAATGGGGGCTCAAATTGAGTGAATATGTCTCCCTTGAAAGGATCATTGAAGATCCCCTCGAGAACGTCAAATCCACGCTGAAGAATATGAACGTCTTCGGCAGGATTGATGAAGGCACCGAGATTTATCAGGGCTCAGAGCCGTGGGCCATCGTCATCCCGGGGCCCGATACCATAAGACTGGATGCAAACCAGCAACTGAAGCACACCATGCGCGTCTACGTCAACTACCTCCAGGCCCAGGACGCTGTTACATTATCCGAACTCAGGGCCCTCGGTGAATCCGCCCACGACGTCCTGATGGAGGACCAGACGCGGGGAGGCACCTGCTTTAACTGCCTTCCCATGTCCTGGCAGCCCGGCTTCATGACGATGGGGGAGTACACCTTCATCGGAATCCAGACCATATGGGGCGCAGAGAACTGGCAGACATTCTCACCCCCGGGATCCCTCGGCCGCGAATGGACGAGCATGGAAGACGTCATCGAACAAATCATCGCAGCCTTCAAGGACGAGCTCCTAGATGTCATCGGGATAGACGACATAAACGAGGGGGAGGAGATCTACCGAGGCGACGGAACCGTGGCCTGGGTGATCCCCGGTCCCACGAGTATCGGGAGCTCCTCACGGGCCCGGCTTCAGCACACGATGACCATCTACCAGAACCTCCTCACAGCCTCCACGACGAGGACTCTCGCCGAAATGCGTGAAATAGGGGAGTCCGCCTACGACGCTTTGATGCAGGACATCACCCATGATAGGACCTGCACAGTATGTCTCCCCCGGCTCTGGCACCCCGGCTTCCTGCAGTTCGGATCGGTCTCCTACGTCGGAATTCTGTCGAATTGGGAGGCAAGAATCCTCCAACCCTACACTCCAACGTAAAATCCTTTAATATCATTTAGGTTAATAGTTAGAGTGGGAGAAACTAAAAAGTGTCGTCAATACTTGGCGGCTTCCTTGGCACGGTCTACACGAACCCCACTCTGAACACGGGGACGGCCACTAACCGAGGGGTCATCACGAGATTCAGTCCCATACTGGACCCCGGAAACATCAACGTCAGAGGCACCGGTGAACGCGGCCTCTACGACATCCTCATCGGATTCCGGCAGCCACGCTTCACCCTAGAGTTCCTGCCCACCGACAAAGACTGGATCGCAAGCATCCAGGACGGTTCATCGGGAACTGAGTTCCTCTTCCTCAAATTCACAGGCAACAAAGGCCTGACCTTCGTGGACGCCTACGTGAATAGGCTCAGCGTTGAAGCACGGCATTCTGAGGCGATACGGTGCACAGCCGAGTTCTGGGCGGGGGGAGATGCGACCTATCCCGTAGGAATCATGGACTGGGATGATACCTTCCCTCTCTGCAGCTTCGGCGCCCGGGTGACCACACCCTATCGCTGGCTGGACAGCGACCTCCGCATCGGAGTTGCGACTGAAACTCAGTGGTGGAACTGGAGGTACGAGGTCGTGAACAACCTGGAGCGCCTCGGAAACGTGGCGACTGGGGGAACTCGAGCGATCAAGCCCAAACAGCGTGATGTGACCGGGTTGATCGTGAAGGACTGTGAGGACTTCGAGGAGTATGGGGATATAGCCGATCTCGCATCGGACATGTCCCGCTTCAACATAAGAATCAGGCTCGACGGTACAGCTCTGCTGGACTGCGATCGCTGCCGATGGGGCACACTCGAAACACCGTCCGGGCCTGAGGACCTCATCGCAAAGAGGTTCCCGTTCACCGCTACTGACTTAACCACCTTAACTCCATAGTGATATAGAATGTCGTCTAGAGAACTCGAAGTGGAGATAACCAAGGAAACCGCGCCGTATGCACCAGAAGAGGAGATCGGGGTCTACAAGGCTACTCGCTGGACCTTCCGCGATAAACAGGAAGCCGTGATGGGAGCCAGCGAGGTCCTTGATGCCGATAAGGGGCTGATAGAGATGAACGTCATCGACTTCCAGGTGCTGCAGATCTTGGCCTGTGTCGTTCCCCCTGTGGGTCTTGAATGGACTAAGGAGCGGATAGACAAACTCGACCCTGATGTGGGGGACATTGTCCTAGATGCCTGTCGCAAGGTAAACGGAACCACCCTCTCGGAGCGGAAGACTTTTTTAGAGCCGTCCGCCTCGACAGAGAACATCACTGGCTGACTATGTACTGGGCGCTCACTCACCTGACAACTCTGCCGGATCCCACGAAGTCCGTCGAGGAGCAGGATACGAAGCTCCTCGAGATCCTCATGTACGTTGAGGAAGTGCTGGCAAGAAGAGCGAGGGAGATGGAACCTGAATGAGCGGGGGTGACTGCTGATGGCTGCGCCAACGGATCTCAAGGCGAGAATACACATCGTACTTGAGATAGATCGTCCAGGCCCCGAAATGGAGCAGCTGGCCGAGGGAGTCGCGAAAGTTCAGGTCAGAATTGCTGAGATCAATCAAGTCCAGAACACTTATCGACAGACCACGGTCTCAACGACGGCCAGTGTTCGCCACCTGCTCCTGAATCTCCGCATGTTTTCATTTGGCGTCCGGACGCTGAGGCGGGAATTCGGGGACACAAGCCCAGCTCTGGAGGCCTTCTCCACCGGCCTCATAACGATTGCCGCAGTAGGAAGCTCAATCGTCTCGGGCGTCTCCCTGATCCGGGGGGCAATAGGACGTCTGAAGCCGCTTCTCGCGGAAGGATCCGTCGAAGCCGCGAAACTCACTGCCCAGCTGGCGACACTGGGTTTATCTTGGACCGCAGTTGCCGTTGGTGCTGCCCTTTTAATCGCGATTCCAGTCAGCTCTTGGCTTCTGGACGCCTTCACTGGTGTACACGCGTTAAGACAAGAAGCAAAGAGCCTGAGGATGGACCTGAAGATGCTCGAGACCCAATTAAAATCCCTCTCCGCTGAGCAGGATAAATTCAATCTAGGCACGTCGGCGACCCAGATACGCCTGAAAGAGCTGGAACGGGCCCTAGATCTAGCGGGGGGATCACATAAAGCCCTCGAAGCTCAAATCGCCGCCACAAATGCCGAACTCGAGAACATGTCCATCGCAAGCATGAAAGCAAAACTCGAAACAGATGCACTCACCATCGCTAAAACTGAAGGTGCAGCCGCGGCAGATGCCGCCGATCGGCAAGCATCAGCTAGACGCCAAGCACGAAGTCGTATTGGTGGAATGATCGGAGAAGAAACAATCGCCGAAGCTATGAGGCTCGAAGGAATCACATCGGGAAGGCCCTCCATGCAAAGCCTTCAAGCAGCTGCAGGAAGAGAGCGAGGCCCCGGTGGGCTGGGAGGGGGAATGGGAGCTCCTCAGATCACCATCAACTTCCCGGGTGCCGTCTTCAACACTGAGGGAGATATCGAAGGAGCCTTGGAGACTGGAGTCGGGAAGGGCGCCCGAATCCTCTACAATCAATACGCGATTCCAGGCGGACAGAGATAATGGCGCTTCTACCCGGGTCTGTAGCGCTCCCAGCCTTTTTCTCCGTGAATCAAACCAGCAACTCAGTTGATCTTCTCTCCCGCTTCTTCGCAAGCCATTACAGGACCCCCCACCAAATAGACATAGGCTGCTGGGGCGCCGTCCTGTGCATCGATCCCAACGGCTTGCGGGCAACCCAGAAGGGCCCCATCTACTATCTTCTCGACACATGCGTGATCCGGCCGGGTCTCACGGATAAAGCCGGAGGCTTCGGGGCGTCGATCAACGATAACAAGACCTCGATTGCGTCGGATGGGACCCAGAAACGCATCTATGACATGACGCTCTTCGAGGCGGACACTCCCTACATCAGGGATAACGATGAGTTCTGGCTGGGGGTTCAGGAAGGCTCCATCTCAGATGACTGGGTTTCCGGCGTCGGTGGCCGATACTGGCTCATGGGCGGTTGGGTCACCAAGCGATATTACAACTACGACGCCAAGACCCAGATCATCGCCAACATCGAGGGCAAGTGCTACATGGACCTGTGGAAGGAGAACCACTTCGGCACCGATGACATCCCGAGAGACTACGATGAGGTCGTTGACATCCTCCAAGTCGTTGTAGACGTCCTCCACGACATGAATGAGGCCCAGGCCTCCAACTGGGAGTTCCGCAGCCACCCGGATAATTTTCCCGGATCACCTTTAACGGCTGACGTAGCCTTCACAGGGACCACGATCACGGTCATATCGACAACTCCCTTCCAAGTGGGGAACGCCTTCATCTGGGACAACGCGGACTACACGGGCGAAACGGTCGTGATCACCGCGATCCCCTCAGCCACCCAGCTCACGATAGCGGCGCCCGGCATCGTGAATGCTGACGGTTACTCCGTCGACGAGGGCGCTGGGATCGTCATGTCCTCCGAGCTCACGGGCACCCCATTCCTCAAAAAATTCAATAACGACTCAATGTTCAGCGTAATGCAGAATCTTAGCGAACGCGCTGAATATGAATGGAAGATCGCTCCCTACCCTGCGGGAGCAACGGCTGCAGCGCGTCGCGCCCTCGAATTCTACCCTCGAGTCTCCGCACCCACTGCAGGAAGTCCATACATCAGATATGGAAGCAACATCCGAGTGCTACCCACCATAATGGTGGGCGACGTCACCAACCTTATGACGAACGCACTTGTCACCGGAAAGCCAATTACCTTCCCAGAGGATACCTGGCGCTGGATAAATACTGGAGTATGGCCTGACAAGTCAAGTCGAAACCGGTATTACAGCATTGCCTCAACTCCACCTCCCCCCAATGCATTCAGTCAGGCACTCGCAGATGCCACCCTGATCTTAGATGATGAAGTGAACCCGGCTCTGAACTTGCAGAAGGACAATGAATCCATCTTCAACGTATTTCTCTCCTTCTTCGCTCAGACCTCGAACATCGCCGTGGCCACCCTGGACATGGATCTGAGGAAGTGGCGTCGCCTTCAATTCCGCTTCAAACACGCGACAGCGGAGTCTCCAACTATCATCCTCACGGTTCTCGACTACGCCAGCTTAGTAGGAAGCACGGTCACCATCCTCTCCAGCTCGCTGGTAGGCCCAACACGCGTAACCCATCTGGTCGAAGGCGTAGACTGGGATGCCGTGACCAGCAACAACCAGACAGCTAGTAATATCAGAGACGCGATCCTGGCTTCCGGAAATGTCTGGCCCACCGTCGCAGGACCAGTAGTCACCGTCAACGCCCTCGGGGCCTCCTGGCTGATTTATATCTCATCCACGGCATTAACCGCCGATCTCACCATCGACACAACGGATGTGAATCTTTACCGCATCCATATCCACACCTACAATCCCACATACGCTAGTGTAACAAATCTCTGGAATCAGAGCTTTTACTACGACTTCGGCACAGGAGTCAAACAGAGCAGCACAGTGTTCAACGACCCTGTGACCTCGAATCACGACGTCGTGAGGACTAGAAATTGGGGCGAGATCGATCTCCTGCTCCCCGATATCAACCCCGATGGTACTATAGGCAACGGAAACCTCGCGGACCTATACGACAATCAATATATGCACGGATGGCGCCCCGTCTTCCTCACCGGGCTCCCGAACTCCCCCAACACCACCGCGGACCCGACGAACATAGACTTCTTGGCCATATATGTAGCATGCCGAGAGCGAGGTCCTGGTGGCCTAGCGACCGATGCTCCGGGGAGCCACGTCAGGAACCTCAGCGGGACGAATAAGACCTTCGTGGCGACTCTTCCCCTGCTTGCGGGTGCAACAGTTGGAGACACCCTCCTCACCGTGAGTAGGCCTTACCGGATGGCGGGAGACTATATGCCGGGCACAGGTACAACCCCCACGGAGGCAAGGATATTCCGGGCCCCCTACCCCGAATACGTGATCTGGAGAAACTCCGCTAACTGGGAGAGAATCACCGTCGCTGCCATAGCCGATAGTGGAGGCCTATATCCCGGCAGTAGCAACGTTCTGCTAGCCGAACCACTGCAGAATACTTATGCCTCCGGCGAGATACTATGCCGTGGTGGATGGAACATCAGTTTCAGCCAGCTCCACTTCATCCCGGGGTCCATAGACAAAGCCCCTATCCTACCCGCCAACCTGGCCAACCCGAAACGCTACCGCCTCATAAGCTCTGACGACGTTGAATATCTGGTCGACGTAGAAGGACTGGCCGATCAGTCTCTCCTGGACTCCAATGCCTATCAGGCTATCCAGCTCAGACTCGACGGAGATCCGCGTCACCGCATCGGGTTACGGATGATCCCTGAGCTCGACCCCCGTCGAGCTGCTGCCGGGTTGCCGACCACCTTCCACGGCATCGACATGGTAGTGGACTCGGCGGAGCATCACATCGTCGCATGCGACTTCTATTCAATTCTTGTGCTCGGGACGATAGCCACCAGGGGCAAAGAGTTGGTGATGGCTTCGATAAGCGGGCAACAGGAAACTAAATTAGCTCGGACGAGTTACGGTAACAGGAGTGGAGAGAAGTTCCAGAGGAAATGAGATGAGCGAGGACATAAAGCCCGCTGAGGCCAAGCCGAAGGGCACAGGCGTCTCCACCAGCGATGACGTGGACACCCGGATGAAGTACAAATCGCTCCAGCATGGACCCGAGGGTAAGACTCCGAAGGTCAAGGTAGAGGTAAAGCAAAATCGACAGAGGGCGGTAAAACTTAGCTACTAGCGATGGGAAGGCACTCGAGCCTGAAGCCGAGCTCGATGCTGAAGATGTCAAAATGCCATCTTGGAGCGAGAAAGCTCTTTGGGAGCAGAAGTTCAGGATATGGCATTCACTCGTAGAAAAAGGATGCATCGCGAAGAGGGGGCAAGGTGGGCTATTCTGTGGCTTAGGGGGCCACGCCTGTTTCTATACTGCATGTCCACGCAGGACCTTCGAGGAAGCCTCCGTATTCCAAGATAATATACGTCAACCGGAGCCATCTCCTGACTTCGTGAAGCAGTTCAAAGAAAATCAGGCTCAAGTGGGCCAACTACAGAAACAACTGAATAACACCAAAAAGCGGGTCGACGAATTAGAAAAAAAGAATTAGCCTCGAGCTATGAACGTCGACTTTACACTCTCTGATTGAGTGTGCTTTACCTCGAATGAGGCCTTCACATCAAGGGCCTTCCGACCCTTCGGGACCTTCAAATCCGCCAGGCGTCTAAGCAACTCCACATCAGACTTCATGACCGCAAAGTCCAACTTCTTAGCCCTGAGCCGGATCTGCCGGATCTGAGGGGACATGGCGTTAGGCCTTTTCCTCAGATAATCCTTGATGGCCAGCCGCTGTACGTCACTTAATATGAAGCTACGGACCATTCTAAGCCTCCTTTTCCTTCTCTACGAACGGTCGATATTCAAGAGAAAAGGGCTCCTTGGCGACGAAATAACTGATTCCTTCTATCCATAATCCCTGTTTCTGAAACTCGAAATGATCCGCGTTCACCCGATCCATGGATCTCGCCCACCTCAGATAATAGTAGGAGAACGCCAAGAACCCAGCGATAACAGCCCCCATAACTGGGTAAAATGTCCAGTGAACCATAATACCTCATTAGTTAAGCGCCGTTACGACACATATAACGTTTGCGCCAGCATAACGAACTATTCCCAGACGCTCTCTCCAGCCTCTTCTTTCTCGAATCTTTTGATGATATTACAGTTCGCGCAGAGAACTTGGTATTTTTTCCTCGCCTCTTCGTCAGGTAATTTTGCGATGTATTGAGTTAGTTGACTGTATCCTAATTGAGATAATTTTCGTCTTTCTTCCGCACCCCCTGCATTGACGTGATCTATCTGGAGAACTCGCAGATCATCCATCCCACAATGTTTGCATTGTACTTTATCGCCGCATATCTTCGTATAAGCAGCTGTTCTCCATTTTAGGCGAAATCTTCTTTGTCGCTCCCTTGCTGTGCGATCGCCGGATTGTCTTTTTTTCTTAGCACATTCCTTGCAGTAGATGGCATTAAATCTTCTATGAGAAATATCCTTACCACAATCCCTGCAGGTCCCAGAATTCTGAAGTTGAAGACTCATGCGTTATATGATGTGCAACGCACATATAACTTCAGCGATGGTCTTAAATTTTGATTGCATCCCTCTTCTAGCGGGAGATAGTCCGAGCCTCCCGTCCGGACGGAGATCCCCCCTGCCGCCACGTAGGCAGGGCAAGATAGCAAAAAAAGGGCCGATGACGCCTCGGGTGGACCGGGGCTGAGGCCCGATCATATTAGTCGGTGGGATAGTATTCCCTAATGACTAAGCGCAAGGGGGCTAACCTACGGGGATAGCGCAATACGAAGAGCCCCCCAACTGCGTTGCACAAAAAATAGGGGTTCAGTGAAACGTCAGGCACTGGCGTGGAGAACCCCGCATCATCCTCCAAGGGCTCAGACGCAGAATTTATTAACATAGTCCCCGTGTTTCTACATACTTCCCACGCCACCGGCTAACGGGGCTGTATATGCTCCGTCCAGTCAAAATAGTTGGGAGGGTAAAACCCTTCACGGCAAGGCTCGCTGACGGCGAGGAGTTAAACACTCGTGGGGTACTCCAAGGAGGAAGCGGATCAACCGAGGGTGGCCGGGCCGCTTAAACCGGGGCGAAAGCCCCGCCATTTTGCCCATGGGCAAAACCGTTATAGATACCCGTCTATAGTGTTTATGTGAAATGGTCCTAGAAGTAATCAACTTTTCACTGGTCCAATTC
>Ga0307378_10014034_pt1 | contig 10101 bp, 7 predicted proteins | sample UN1MG_FD_202238 | JGI IMG/M metagenome (GOLD analysis project Ga0307378, IMG submission 202238) | Soil microbial communities from Risofladan, Vaasa, Finland - UN-1 | ecosystem: Environmental > Terrestrial > Soil > Coastal area > Acid sulfate soil | place: Finland: Risofladan, Vaasa | collected... | reverse complement strand
AACCTTGAAAATTTTTCAATTTTGCACGATCATCAACTATGGCACGAAACATTCAAGTTTGAACTGGATAACCAAAACACAATATGTTGATTTTATTATTTTATTAGCTGGTTGAGGTGCCTCCGTCGCCTATTTATCCTTTTCCAAGCAATAATATTTCAAAACTCAAGTTGGGTGAGTAAAATCACCTTCATACAAAAGTATATTCTTCCATTCATCAACTTATGGTATGGCAACACTCAAAAACATAGAAAATAATCTTAAGTGGTTTTTACTATTATATCGAGTATGATATTGGCAGAATCATTCACCCTTAAACTTACCTGTAAGAGGTGTTTATAAATTTCTCTCATTTTAAACATATATTTCACGTCTTCAGATTCGGCAAGTTCAGCCAGCGCTTCATAATATAATAGTTCAACTTCATCAACCCCATCCTTTGCAAGGGTGCATTTTTCGATTGATATTGCAGGATGATCCTTCAGTAAAGAAATCGCTTGGTGAAGATGCTCAACACTTTCAGTGATTTTACAGCTAATAGACTTTAGGAAATCATTTGGACTAAGTTTATATATATTAAATTCTTCTACTGCACTTTTTGTTATGTCTAAAATGTCATCCACGGCTCTCGATAAGCTAAAAATATCTTCTCTTTCTATAGGTGTAATAAATGTTTTGTTTAAATCATCAATTAAAAGCCTCCTTGCGCTGTCTCCCTCATGCTCCGCATCCACAATTTGTTGGTTAGATATATCGCTGGAAGAGCCCATATATTCGCAAAAAAGGTTCACCCCTTTTAACGTAACGTCAGATTGTTCTGCCAACATTTTATAAAAATCTTTTTCTTTTGGGAAAAGCCAATCTAGTAATCCCATTTGTCACCCCACACATGTTATTAGTAGCATGAAAGTTGCTGCCGCCATAAGCCCAGTTGCAGGTATGGTTATTAGCCAAGCCGTTAGAATATCTTTTGTTATCGACCAGCGAACGCTTTTAGCCTTGTATCCCGTACCTACTCCCATCACAGATGAGCCTACTATTTGGGTTGTGCTGACGGGAAACCCAAAAATAGATGAGAAATATATAATGATGCCCGAGGATATTTGTGAATCAAACGAATGAAGGGGGGTCATTTTTGAAACCTGCTTTCCGATAGTTTTTATAATCCTCCATCCCCCAAAAGAAAGCCCAACGCTTATAGCAGCTGCGCATGATACTATTACCCAAGATGGAACCGAAAATGATTCACTTCCATAGGCCGTCAATGAGAGTGCAATAATCCCCATAGCTTTTTGAGAATCATTGGAACCATGACTCCCTGCCAGAAAAATCATAGTTAACGCCTGCACCTTTTTAAAAACAATTGTAATGCTGGGCTTACGGTTTCTAAATATTGCTAATGAAAGCCTCATTATGATAATACCCACTATAAAACCTAATAAAGGCGCCATTAAAAGAGGGAGTATTACTTTGAAAAAGAAGCTTTTCCACATCACTCCGCTTAGCCCAATCGATACAACGCCAGATCCAACCATACCACCTACCAGAGCATGTGATGAGCTGGACGGAAGTCCTATGAACCAGGTTATCAAATTCCAGAGTATTGCACCGATTACAGTACTCAAGAGAATTTTTTGAATGGTTATCATTGGAAGTGCAAATACCTGTGATGATAATATTCCCTTGCCAATAGTAAGTGCCACTGCGGTACCAAGGGCTATAGCTCCGATAAACTCCGCAATACAAGCCAGCACAAGAGCCCTTCTCGGGGACATTGATCTTGATGTAACTATTGTGGCTATAACATTGCAACCATCGTGAAATCCGTTTATTAGAGCAAATAGCAATGCGATGATAATAATGGCTTGTTCCATTATTTTCTCATATCACAATAGATTTTATCTTGCCAAGAATTAAACGTGCTGAATAGCACTGATATTCAAGCATTACGCCATTAGAAAAACAAAAATATATTTTTATGAGATCTGCCTGCCGAATATTGCAGGTCCCTCTATATCTTGTAGCCGCATCAAATCGCATTAAAGTTTCAACTGCTGCTATGATTGGAGAAAACTTAAAAGCCAAAAAACTTTCGTATTGTGTTAGAATACTGAAATGAAATCAGCTGGAATACGGGTCAACCATTTGGCACGAAACATAATTTTTGGGCTAAAGCCGAATTATGCACAATCATGTTAGAATGCTATACTTCTTAGATTGCTCATACGTGCCAGCGTGCAAGCCCGAACCAGTGTTGGATATTTTTCCAATATCACAACATTGTGGAGATTGAAGGTATTGGCAAGAGATCAAAGGTTTTGACAAGTCCTAATTTCGTGAGGTATTCTCAATCTATCTGACATTTAGATGATTCTGTGATATTGGTGGGATATCATAGTTTCCACGAGGGTTTAGGCGCTCAACAGATTTGATGATAGCAACCCTATTCTAAAGATTATTTTTGAAATCCGGCAGTTAAGGTTTATGCAAGTATTGTTGACTTAAGGTTCGGTGATATCCCAAATTCCGCCCATATTTGGGTTTTCTTAATTTTTGCCATTAAAGGGCATTCGGGATCAATGTGAGAAAATTTTATCCCATTGACAAGCCATGGTGATGTGATATCATTATCTCAAGTGGCTTATTTGACCCTTTTCTTGTCAAAACAATAACATAACCTATGCCTTCTGGAGGAAAATTAGAAGGATATGTTCCAGGAGGGTACCCCAAAATGCAACCTCTGGAGTTCTATTACCGTTAGGGGTTTTTTTGTCTGGTCTGAAAAGACGGGGCCAGGTATGCGAATGTTCCCACGTCCTTTCATTGCATCTCTTCTAAGAAGCCTGGTCGACGAGGTTTCTATTCCACTTATGGTGCATCTGACCCTTTTTTCAGTGATTTAAGGGGGTGATTTTATGGCCGCAGAGTCCTTCAAGCGCAAGCTGACCGCCATTATGAGTGCGGATGTCAAAGGATACAGCCGCCTTATGGGCGAAGATGAGGCCGAGACGGTCAAGACCCTCACCGCCTATCGGAAAATCATGGGGGATTTGATCCAGCAGCACCGGGGACGAGTCATAGACTCTCCGGGGGATAACATCCTAGCTGAGTTTGCAAGCGTGGTTGACGCGGTGCAATGTGCAGTGGCGGCTCAGAATGAGTTTAAGGCTAGGAATATGGAACTTCCCGAGAACCGTCGCATGGAGTTTCGTATTGGGATCAACCTGGGAGATGTAATCGAGGAGGAAAGCCGTATTTACGGGGCTGGGGTGAACATAGCGGCCCGTCTGGAGGCATTAGCTGACCCCGGAGGGATCTGTGTATCCAAGACAGCTTTTGACCACATCGAAACCAAGCTGCCACTGGGGTATGAGTTCATGGGCGAGCAGGAGGTTAAGAACATCGCCAAGCCGGTAGGGGTTTATCGCGTTCTTATGGAGCCAAGGGTGACGGTTGCCGGAGTAAAGGAAAAGAAGCCTCCAATACCCGTGTGGCGGAGAAAAGGGGTCCTTGCCGGTGCATTGGCAGCTCTCATCGTGATCATTGGTGTGGCAGTTTGGAACTTCTATTGGCGAGCACCGAAGATCGAGCCTGCCTCCAAGGAGAGGATGGCTTTGCCCTTGCCCGACGCGCCTTCGATCGCCGTATTGCCTTTTGTAAACGTGAGTGAGGATCCAAAGCAGGAATTCTTCACTGATGGGATCACCGAGAACATCATCACTGCCCTTTCCAAGGTACCAAGACTGTTTGTGATCGCCCGGAATTCGACCTTCACTTACAAGGGAAAACCGGTGCAGGTCAAACAGGTCAGCGAGGAACTGGGTGTTCAGTATGTGCTGGAGGGGAGTGTTCAAAGATCTGCCGACCGCATCCGGATCACAGCCCAGTTGATCGATGCTCTCAAGGGTCATCATCTCTGGGCAGAGCGCTACGATCGTGATCTGACGGACATGTTTGCACTGCAGGATGAGATCACCATAAAGATCTTGACGGCCGTCCGAGTAAAGCGGACGGAGGGAGAACAAGCCTCAATTGTCGAAAAACATTTCACAGGGAAGCAAGGTCTCGATTGCTATTTGAAGTTAGTGGAAGCTGGTGGTTACATTTCACGTTGGAATATCGAGGATAACAACATAGCCCGGCGGATGGTAGAGGAGGCCATTGCTATGTGTCCAGAGAATCCACTGGGTTATGTAAAACTCGGTTGGGCGTACCATCATGATTATGTGCTTGGCAACACGAAGTCCCCTCGGGAGACTCTTAATAAAAGTTTTGAACTAGCCCTAAAAGCCCTTGCCTTGGATGATTCTGTAGCCGCGGCCCATGCCTTATTGTGTCAGCTCCATGCCCTAAGAGGGGAGCATGATAAGTCGATTACCGAGGGGGAACGGGCTGTGTCCCTCAACCCCGGGGGGACGGATGCCCTTAGCGAATATGCCTGGAGTCTAAGCCAAGCAGGGAGGCCGAAGGAGGCTATTCCTTTGTTCGAAAAAGCAATTCGGCTCAACCCATTCGCTAAATCCAGTATATATCGCGGATTAGGTACAGCCTTGTCGAGATCGGGACGGTTAGAGGAGGCAGTTTCGGCATTTAAAAAAGCCGTTCAGCGTTCGCCTGATGATATTTTTTCCCATATTGGTCTGGCCGCTTTATACATTAGGATGGGCCGAGAGGAGGAGGCCCGCGCTGAAGCTACCGAAGTCCTCAGAATAAATCCAAAGTTCTCATTGGATGAATTTATTAAGCTCACTCCACCCCCTAAAGATCATGATAGATTGCGACGAACAGATGCATATATTAATGCCTTGCGCAAGGCAGGGCTGAAGTGAGGATGTCTGGAGCGCATAGCGATTTGTTTTGGTTTTCCTGCATTCGGTGAAGGGTGTCAATGTCGGCGGGCTCTAGATCTCAGATAGTAGGCGATCGCCCAAGAGGGGTGTTGGCAAATAACGGCTACCAAGAAAATTTATCGAGCGGACAGGTATTCGAAAGAAAACTCAATAATTCGGTCACTAACCTGTCGTTTTGGGCATGTACCTGGAACGAATATTATCGATAAGGATACAGAAGCTTATCTAAATTCAAGGATAATTATCCTATCTTTAACCTTTTGTGTAACCCCGAATACTCAACGATGCCAGATGTATGCTTAAATCGAAATGCTCCAGCCGGTTGTGATACCAGCTACGTATCGCAGCTATCGTTGAGTCGCCACAACCTTTGTTAACTCCAACGTATCCGGCAATCCAACAAACCTGTGATCACTGCTATATATCCGTAATTTACAACCCTTCACAAATGTTTAGATATGATTTCGATATCCTTGATCTTGCGCCATTGTTTTGCTTTTTTTATTAGTTAAGGCGCATATTTCAAGCTGCCATACGAAAGCGGGGCGACCCCACTACCAGACTCCATGCAGATTCAAAAAAAGATTCGATAAATACTTGATATAGATATAAATTCCATTATAAATACATGGTGAATTCAAGTTGCAAGTGCACCATTAGCTGTTTTCCAGAAGACTTCCCTCGGAAAGGTACCAGGCATGATTAATTGATTATTGGCATCTGCTCTACTATTTGGTATTTAAAAATTCTAATACTGATTCAAAGTCCCTTACGGAAAACCGGATAATCATTAATTAACCCCATCACTTTTGATCTCACAGATCTCAAAGGGGTGGAAAGGCTGTCTTCTATTGGGTTTGATCTTTAAGAAGATGGGGTGATATTTTCCTTTACCTTTAGAGCTATCTCTTGTATCTCTTCCATATCACCAGGTTTCATTTCCCATGTGGATACTGATAGCCCGTCGTTTTCCCATCTGGGTATAACATGGACGTGTAGGTGTGGAACTATCTGGTCAGATGCCTTGCCGTTAAGCTGAAGGATGGTTACACCCTCTGCCCTGAGTGCGTCCTTTACAGCCCCTGCACATTTCTTTACCGCCTTGGTAAGAGTTGCTAAATCGCTCTCGGGGATTTCAAAGATATTCTCGGCATGATTTTTTGGAACAACTAACATGTGGCCTTTACTTGAAGGATTAATATCCATAAAGGCAATGACCAGTTCCTCATCCAGTACCTTGACCGCGGGTATCTCACCGGCAATAATCTTACAAAAAATACAGTCCATTGTGCCCCCCTATCTATTTCATAGTGTAAATCGAATTAGAAAAAAATATAATAGAATCTCTGTGTAGATTTTCAAATCAAACTATCAAAAGGTACGAAGAGGTTTTGGTGATTAGGTTTTTTGAATAAGATAACCTCTTTGCTATGGGGACGGATACTATTGGCAGTCAGGGCATGCGTCTCAAAAATCCTTGGGGATACCCTCGATAACTATTGTTAAATAATACAACTGAATTTCGAAATGATCTTACCTGCAATCTGTACAAGTTGTGAGCTCACCAAACGGTACATTCGTTTCCTTGCTTATATACTTTAGCTGGTCTTCCGGCGCAAAGAACCTTCCGCACACCTTGCAGGCAACCATTTTAAAGACCTTATCCCAAATGATCCTCTTGTCTCCTCCCGACTCCATCTGTACATAGCCGGTGGGACACACGTAAGCACAGGATCCACATCCTATGCAAGAATTTGGATTAAATTCAATCTTTGGCTCATCAATATCACGACCACGACCCCTGTCCTGAAAGGTAAGCGCACTGACACCAACAATCTCTCGGCATGTCCTTACACATAAGCCACAGAGGATACAATCGTGGCTTTCACCCTTTTCCTCGGGAGTCTGCACTCCCAACTTTCTAGCGACTTCCCTTACCGCCTCTGTCATGGGATATTTATAATAGAGCAATTCTGTAGTTAGTTTCCGGCTCTCCCTCACCCTATCCGAGTCGGTCCGAATCTCCATCCCATCTTCCACAGATGTATTGCAGGATGTTGCAAGTTGCCATTTTCCATTTGTGTTTACCTCTACCATGCAGAGCCGACAGGCCCCAAAGGAGCTGAGATCCTTGTGAAAGCAAAGGGTTGGAATATCTATATTCAACTCCTGAGTATTTTCCAGTATGGTCGAATTCTCTTTTGCCTTAACCTTACGCCCGTCTATTACTATAGTAACCATTCTAAACCTCTTGCTTAGGATATTTCTATATGGCCTTTTCCCAGACTACAACTCTGTAGCATCTCAGGCAGCGCTGGGCCTCGCTCATAGCCTCCATAGTAGTATATCCACCCTCTACCTCTTCAAAGCTTCCTGCCCTCTCTTTTACATCGAGGAAACCAACACCTTGAGCGGGCGCTTTTACTGTGAACCCCCGCCCCATCTGCTTCTTCAGATCAACTCCTTCAAAGGTAATCCCCCTGGCGAGACTGCCACTCTGTAAATAGCAGTCAATACTTTTGGCAACTTGGTTCCCCGTATTCAGTGCATCAATCACGATCGCCGGGCCGGTAACACAATCTCCCCCGGCAAACACACCTTCAACATCTGTCATGTACGTGATAGGATCAACCTTTATTGTCCCCCACTTTGTGATCTCAATTTTTTCCTTATCAGGGATCACCGGGAGTTCGGAGCGTTGACCAATAGCTTGTATGATCAGATCTGTATCTATAGTGAACTCAGAACCTTTAATCGGAACAGGTCTTCTCCTTCCGCTTTCATCAGGCCTTCCAAGATTCATTTTGATACATTCTGCACCTGTAACCTTTCCGTCTTTCGCTAGTATCTTTACAGGAGTCATAAGATAGTTAAATTTCACACCTTCTTTTTCCGCTTCTTCTATCTCTTCGTCACTTGCCGGCATCTCGACCCTCGACCTTCTGTAGATGATCTCCACATCGTCAAAGCCGATTCTAACACAACTACGCGCACAGTCTAAAGCGGTATTGCCTCCACCTATAACAATTACCTTCTTTTGAGGCTTAACCTTCTTGCCAAGGTTCAAATTCCTCAAAAACTCCACACCATCTACAAAACCTTCGTATCCTTTATCTTCCCCCTCGGCACCGATCTTAGTCCCTATATGGGCACCAACGGCAACAAATACCGCATTATACCCCTTTTTTTTCAGATCCTTCAGGCTCAGCTTTTCCACTTTGGTGTTTACCTTTAGCTCAATCCCTATCCGCTTGATAAGGTCTATCTCGTGATTGAGAATGTCCCTGGGGAGACGATATTCAGGTATGCCTACAGCAGCCATTCCGCCAGCATGAGGCAATGACTCAAAGATAGTCACACCATATCCCATTAACCGAAGATTATAGGCAGCGGCAAGTCCTGCTGGCCCTGCACCAATAATTGCAATCCTCTCTTCCCTCTCCTTTTGCGGGCCGTTAAGAGAACTTCCACCATGCTGTAAGTCATCATCTGCAGCTGCCCTTTTTAGCAACCTGATAGACACAGGTTCATCTATATCCTTGCGCACACAGGCATCCTCACAGGGATGGGTGCATACCCGCCCAACAACACCAGGAAGAATGCAGTTTTCACAAATGAGGTCGAGAGATTCTTCAAACCTATTGTTCCTGATCAGTTCAATGTAACCCGGAATGTCAAGCTTTGCTGGACAGGCATCCATACAGGGGGCTGTTACGGTACATGAATAATCCTTGTCTTCCAGCTTCTTTTCCCCCTTGATTAAGGCTAAAAAATCGGATTTGTAATATTTAATAGAATCCATCACGGGAAAAAGTGCAGACTGGCCAAAGCCACACTTGCTGTTGACACATACCTGCTTGATAATAGCTTTCATCTCGGCAATATCTGCCTTGCTTCCCTCCCCTTTGGCCATCTTTCCTATAATATCCAAAAGCTTATCAATCCCAATCATACAGACGGAACACTCACCACATGAAAGCTTCCTTACCTCTTTTAAATAATCGAGTGTAAGCCCTACAATATTTGCCTTTGGATTCATCACCACAAGGCCATTCCATCCCATGAGGGCCAAGGCCTTTTCCCCCTCCGGAGGGCTAGGAAATGCAATATCCCTTCCCTTAGAAGCCTTGGGTGCTTTTCCCTTTCTATTATCTACAGCCCTTCCCTCCCAACTGCTAAAGACAACCTTATCCATTCTCACGCCACCTTATCCTGTAAATGTTATATGTTAAGGTAAATGGATCGCCTTACCCCTTCAACTCTGACCAGGAATGTAAACTGCGTATCTTTTCTAGTAACTTATTGTACTCCTGGATTACCCTCTCCTGAAATATCTTTATGTCCTCTTCAATGAGATGGCGGAACCTGCCCTGTATCTTTAAATAATCCTCCACTGGTCTCAGCTTTTCGGGCATTTCAACCGTTATTCGGTACCTTCCGTCTTCCACCTCATAAAGCGGGAATATACCCGTTTGGACCGCCAGCCGCCCTGCCTTTATGCACTGCTCCGGAGGGAGCCTCCATCCGGTGGGGCACACCGATAAACAGTGAATATAGCTGGGCCCCTTTACCTTTGCTGCTTTTTTGACCTTATTCATGAAATCGAGAGGGTAACTATGGCAGGCGGTGGCCACATAGGGCACATTGTGAGCCACCATGATTTCAGGAACATTCTTCTTCCATGCCTTCTTTCCAAAGCTAGCCGATCCGGCAGGGTCCGTGGTGGTGGAAGCCCCGAAGGGTGTAGCCCCGGAACGCTGAATACCGGTATTCATATACGCCTCATTGTCAAAGCAGACATACAACAGATCATGTCCCCGCTCCATTGCACCGGACAGTGCCTGAAACCCTATGTCAACGGTGCCGCCATCCCCTCCGATACACACCGTTTTTACATCCCGATCCGCAATCCTTCCCTTACGCCGAAGGACCTTTAAACCGGCCTCAACACCCGATCCCACTGCAGCGGCGTTGGGGAATGCCACGTGTATCCACGGCAGTCTCCACGCCGTTGTGGGATAGAGGCTTGAGATAACCTCCATGCAACCCGTGGCATTGATAATCACCGTGTCTTTCCCAAGGGCCTTGCACATCAGGCGAATGGCCAGAGCCTCTCCGCACCCCTGACAGGCACGGTGCCCGGCGCTAAAGTATTCCTCTTTATCCACCAATCTTGGGGCATATAAGTCAAAATTTTCTACGATACTACTCATGATCCCCTCACTCCATAAATTTCGTAAGCTTCCTTGGG
>Ga0307378_10014033_pt1 | contig 10102 bp, 6 predicted proteins | sample UN1MG_FD_202238 | JGI IMG/M metagenome (GOLD analysis project Ga0307378, IMG submission 202238) | Soil microbial communities from Risofladan, Vaasa, Finland - UN-1 | ecosystem: Environmental > Terrestrial > Soil > Coastal area > Acid sulfate soil | place: Finland: Risofladan, Vaasa | collected... | reverse complement strand
TACTGCCATTGACGAGGCGGATATGCTGGTTGAACGTCTTGGCGCCCTGTTCCCTAAAGAGCGTATATATCGTACCCGGACAAGCCCGGTCATCAGCACGCACACCGGGCCCAGTCTTCTCATTGTCACGGTGATGGGCGATAAAAAATAATCGGAGTATGGCATCCTTGTTATTTCCAGTCAATACTCTACTGCAAAAACTGGATTATGAGTTGCTAAGGGAGGCAGACAATGAGGCGTTACTCAACATTCCTTTTTCTGGCGGCTATCTTCATGGCAATTTCCGGACTCACCTACTTGCTTCACTATTACATATTCCGGGACGTGCACCATATCTTCATTTATATGGTTGGTGACCTGGCTTTCCTGCCACTGGAAGTATTCCTGGTGGTAATCGTAATTGAGCGCATAATCGCCCGCCGGGAGAAGGGGGCTATCCTGCAAAAGCTGAATATGGTGGTGGGGGCTTTCTACAGTGAAGTGGGCACACACCTTATGCAGACCCTTCTCGGCTGCTTTGGAAAAGACACGCAGATTAAGCAGCAGCTTGCCATCAGCCAGGACTGGGGTCGAGTGGATTTCAGGAGGGCGGTGGCTTTTGCCAGTGCCCTGGATGAAGAGCCTCGTTGCCTTGACATAGACCTTGAAGAGTTGAGGACATTTCTCATCCAGAAGAGGCCGTTTTTGCTGGGGCTGCTGGAAAGTCCCATTATTTTAGAGCACGAGCGGTTTACCGATTTACTGTGGGCAGTCACCCACCTGGCTGAGGAGCTTGAGGCAAGGGCAACGGTGAAAGAACTGCCGGAAACTGACCTGGAACACATTGCCGGCGATATCAAGCGACTGTACGGTCGTCTGGCAGCTGAGTGGATAGCGTATGTGGCGCATCTAAAATTAAATTATCCTTATCTCTTTTCGCTGGTAGTGCGGATGCACCCGTTCCAGGAACACCCCTCCCCGGTGGTTACCTGAGGCTCCGGCGTGAGGGAAGCCTGGCGTGCCAGGGCGGTGAAAGGTATATTGACAATCGGGTAAATAAGGGCTAAACTCAAATTCCAGCATGTGGAGGTGGGGTTATGGGAGAAGCCGAAGCTGAAAAGCAAATCAGCCCGGAAATGGAACAAACCGCTGCGCGGAGGGCAAGATACCGAGCCAGAGCCGGAAGGTGGGACCTTGATGTTGCGGTATTCTTTTTCGCCGTTTTGATTATTGTCGTAATTTTGTTATTTCAGGGGGTTGGAATCATGATTGTAGCCCCGGCGGCGGCTGTTGGACTGGCACTGGGCTGGCTCATGGGGTGGAGGAAGGAGAAGCAGCTGTACGATTACTTCTACGATGAAGAGCTATCTAAAATAGAGCGAGCGCTGGAAAAGACGACTGAGGGAACCATAGAGGAAACGATAGAGGAGCAGGTTCAGAAGGCACTGAGAGAGAGATTGCGGTAGGCCATCACCCACGGCTTAATTACCGGTATTATATAAAAAATGGAGGCGACGACCGGATTCGAACCGGTGAATAGGGGTTTTGCAGACCCCCGCCTTATCCTCTTGGCTACGTCGCCTCTGGAGCGGAAGACGAGATTCGAACTCGCGACCCTCTCCTTGGCAAGGAGATGCTCTACCGCTGAGCCACTTCCGCCTCAATTATTCAATTGGTGCCGAAGGGGGGATTTGAACCCCCACGAGCTTGCGCTCACTAGCCCCTCAAGCTAGCGCGTCTACCAATTCCGCCACCTCGGCATATTCTGGCAGGAGTGGGAGGATTCGAACCCCCGACCGGCGGTTTTGGAGTTCTAAGCCTACTATCCCACCCAGTGCTATTAGATAGCATACCGCCTTGTCTGGTCTGGCGTCAAGCCTGATTTTATATCTGGCTGTGCCACCTCGTGCTACTGGGTGCTAAACAGTTTGTCGGCAAAATGTCGGCAGGATCTTTCCTTTTTCTATGAGGTCACAAAATAAGCAAATGTGTAATTCCTCAGGTCACATTCCAAGCTTTTATGGGCCAGATGACGTTTACTTTTAATCAGGGTGTCACAGGTTCGAGACCTGTACGGCCTACCAAGACTGGAAGACCTTCCTTGTCGGGGAGTTTGTGAAAGAATCAGGGTGTCAAGACACTAGGTCTACCGACACCCTGATTTTATTAGTTTTTAACAACAAAATCAAGATACAAGTTCTTCCAATATAATAATCGATCCGCAGTTAATTATATCGATTAGGCCTGCCTTAAAGAAGTAGGTTAGTGCAAATAGATTAATACAAATGACTCCTTATAGCCTAATGCTAAACCGGTCAAAAACCATACTTCCTCCTTCTCAGATCAAAGGCTTCTGGGCCACCTTCCATGACATCCGTGATTTCTTTTCGAACAGACTCGACATCAATTGCTCCTTCATCCTTCACATGACCAGAGGACTGTTCACCTGCGATGCGATAATCACAGCACACAACAAGTTCGGCATCTCCATTGACAACAAGATTGGCATTATGACTTGAGAATATTAGTTGTCTTGCCTGTTTTGCTTTCCAGATTTGCTCCGCAACTATTGGAATCACTTTGTTGTCGAGGTCGTCTTCCGGTTGATCGATTATTAGAGGGTGCCCGCCCTGGTTAAGGAGAACCGTAAGCAGGGATGTTGCTTGCTGACCCGCAGAAGCATCAATAAAAGATATGTACTCACTCTCCCTAGTCTGGTATTCGAAATAAGGCTGGTCATCAATGGAAGATAGACACATGTCTAGCCAAGAGTCAGATGTTAGCCTTGTTGAGATTTTGTCCAGATCAGAAAGGGTAAACCCAGAAGCGAAAAGGTTAGTCGTACGAGCCTGAGGAATAGAATCTGTGCCGTCGGGATCATGCAAGGCTAAAAGCTCAAGCTCATCAAGTATAGCCTGGTATTTCCGAATAGGATCGGCATCAGCTGGTATGCTCTTGTACAAGTCTTCAACCTTGCTACCCCTAATACCTGAACCTTTTATCGCATCTCGAAATCGCTCAGTGATCTTATCGACATTCGCACCTCTCTTTAATGTTGCCCTTATTTGCCCGTTTGATAGAACCGTCATCATAGAACACTGCTCTTCAACAAGTTGGCTTCGTGCGTCATGAAGGATACACCATTGGGACCTTAGTTCAGAGAATTGTTGCTCAGGAGTACCAGCACCATTAAGTGCTACCCTACTTTCTGTCAAACGGATTCGAATAACATTGAGTCGCTCTTCTAAGTCTCGCAGTTGATTAAGTACGACCTCATGGGAGGTGGACTTGTCGAGTGCTGCTTGATAAGCTTGTTCGTATTCGCGGTGCAAAGTGGTAAAGCTCTGGACAATAGTATATATCGGATCGCCCTCTTGCGTTGTATTTCTAAGATTTTCAATAGCCTCTTCGGCTGTAACTTTCAAACTATCAAAGAGTGCTTGTGTGGCCTGTTTGAGGGAATTCAGTAGAGTGGCATCAGGCAACAATGATACGTCGACATCAGTAACTACTGGATGATCGATGAGGTCTTTGATACGGACCATTGCCTCGGTTAGATCAGCTATTTGCCTGATTAATGCGTTGACGAAGTGTTCTTCTTGTATGTATTGATCATGCTGTGATAGTATCCTCTGCTCCTCAGTGCTGATGCCCGTAAGGCTAGTTCTAATAGCAGTCACTTGTTCCGTTAGTGAGCGAGACTCTCGATCATCATTCGAGACCGTTCTCTCAAGAGAGCGCTTCTGTTAAAGACTACTGTATACAGATCGCATTTGTAAGGCAGTCTGCTCCAATTGAATATTGGCGTTTTTAAGTTGCTGCCGAATAGGAGAACGTATGAACCTTGTGAGTTCCTCAATCCGTATGGCAACGTTACTTAGCTGTTTCTGACTATATGCTTGGATAGGAAGTAAGTTTCTTACATCCTGTTCAGTACAAGTATCGAAGTCTCCTCCAGCAATCTTTAATGTGAGTTCGCCATTAGTAGAGTCTCGCCTCACTGAATGAGGAACGCCATTTACGATAAAATTAACTTGGACATTAGCGTTTAAAGCTGTTAAAGTTTGCCTTATAAGGCTGTCTCGTTTAGCCTCATATGAAGGCAGGTCTTCATAGTCAATAGATGAAGGTACTTCGTCACATAGCCCCCATCTAAGGTATTCTAATATTGTAGATTTTCCAGTACCCCGTCCACCAATAATCGAGTTGAACTGACTGCTAAACTCGATATTAATAGGGCCCATGAAAGTACTATTAGATACACTTAAAGAAGTAATGTAGACTGATGGTACTAGCGGTGTATCCTGAGATATTCGTGATTCGTAAGCGAGACAAGCCTGACGCAATGCTTCGGCGGTAGGTACAGCCCATTTAACCCAAGTTGCTTCGGTACCAAGTTGAGCAAAGTCTCGAGACCTGTTATCAGATGTCTGAAACAGAGCAACAGACTTATTCCCATATTCGATGTCACGTCCTGACAGGATTCTGATATTACCCTCGCCAAGTTGACTTATATTTCCATCTAAATATCCTCCTACACACGGCATATTCTTGTAATGACCAGAATGACCAGAACGAAGAAGTGTACTAGCGCCACCCTCGCTAACATTGGGCAGTAATATGTAGTTACCTTTAAGGTATTCGTGTTTGTCTAGTTCTTGTTGGAGTTCTTGTAAGGTGGTGATGCGTGCTAACCTCTCAATTTCATGGCATTGTGGTTCAGAAGCATTTGCAGGAGTGATGGTAAGACTCGTTGTCGCGAGTCCGAACATATCATCAGGGAAATCGGCTCCAAATATCAAGAGAGCCTGACACGGTATACCAAGGGTTAGCTCCATACCTGGGAATATTTGTATCCGCTGTTCTTCTGGGAGTGGATTACCCTCAGCATCAAGTTCATTAGCCGCAGCTTCCCGTATGTATGGAATAAACGCCATATCATGGTGATCTGTAATAGCCACTGCATCGAGTCTCTTTGCTCTACAGGCGGCGATAAAATCAACAGCGTAACTACGCCTGTCTTCTTCAGATATGGGACGGTCACCATGCCATTGTCTATCTCTCGGAGTATGTACCTGGAAATCACAGCGGTAGAAATGAGTTCCTTTATCCATAAAAGTAATCTCCTTTAATAACAGGTAGCTTATGACTTACAATACCTAGTATTTGAATCATTCTAGACTTGTTATTATTATATTTCAACTAATGTACGGAGAAAATGTTATAGTCAGATGACAGATAATATTGACATGTCTATTCCAGATTCAATACTTAGCTCCTGGGGACACCATTATTCGGGGACAGCCCCGAAGCAGGCGCACGTATCGATACGTAATGCCATAGCTAAGTATAAAGGTTGGGCTGAAAAGCCTGATTACGATGTTTTCCTCCAGGGTTCTTACAAGAACGATACTAACCTACGCCAGGATAGCGATGTCGATGTGGTCATCCAGTTGGCGGTGAGGCTTCGGCCTCGGGTGGCGGCGCTCAGCGGTCTTGAGCTTGAACAAGACCAGGCTCACAAGTTTACCAGAGAGATCTGGCAGTCATTTCGAAAACAGGTGCTAGAGGCATTGAGAGATACATACGGCAAAAAGGCTGTAACTCCCAGACGCAAGTCCCTAAAGCTAGCCAAAGGTAAAATCCCGGCCTCTGCTGACGTAGTAGTAACTCTTCATTACGAAACCGGCCTTGCCTTTTACCTTCCGAAAGATCACCGTTGGGTCGTAAGCTATCCACAACAACACCATGAAAGAGGACTCAAGAAGGAAAAGGCAACCAATAACATGTATAAGAGGACCATTCGTATGTTCAAGGTTGCGCGGAATCATTTAGTCGAGAACAATGTAATCAAGAGTAAAACAGCATCGTCATATTTTATCGAATGTCTTCTATATAACGTCCCAAATGATTTATTTAAAGCGAATTTTGGTCAGACCTACAGTGGTATCGTTGCCTACCTAAAAAACGCAGACCTCAAGCATTTCAAAAGCCAGAACGGAGTACGACAACTTTTTGGTCAGTCGAAAGACCTATGGAATGTGGACGAGGCGAAGAAATTTGTTCTAGCGCTGGAACAGATGTGGAAGAGATGGCCCAATCTAGCCTAGAACTCGTAAAAATGCTCATTGACACCCTGACTTAGGTTCATGGTGTCAGCGAGAGTAGCAAAACGCTACTTTGTTAATTGGTGGGATCTTCTTTAGGTATAGCGGAGAAAGGCAGAGCAGCCAACGCTATTTAACTTCTACTATATTACTAACGGTATACTACCAAAGGGGTCGCGGATTCAAAATCCCGTCCCGCTTTTCGTCTTCTTAATCCCGTGAAAAATCACCCGTGGCGTCAAGTAATTTTACCGGCTTGTGTCTTGACAGATAGTTAACAATGTCATAACATCAAGGCAAGATGGCAGGGCCAAGGATAGCTGAACGATATAAGTACATGACCCTTCCCCAAGCGGCCAAACGATTGGGGATGCACCCGGCTAAGCTTCGCCGGCGGCTAAAGCACGGCGTCTTGCTAGCCCCTACCTTTGTAAACGAGTACGGCTTGAACTTCTTTGACGAGGACTGGCTAAAGGAAGCCCAGACCATTCTAATGAACTCGTTCGAGGGAGGAAGGCAGTGAAGAAGCCCTCCGGGATACTAAAGACGAGCGAGAATAAAAAATTCACCGTACCCGGAGTAGATTTTTCTATCAAAACCAAACTCACCCGCATATCAGGCAGCGAGAATGTATTCTCAAGTTTCAAACCACAGCAGTGAAAGTGAGAACTCGCCCTCACATGGTACTATGAAGTCCCTTGTGGGGATGGTTGAAGCCGCATTGTTAGCTCAGATCGAGGCACAACGGGCTCCGCTTGATAGAATTAGCGTACAGGTACTTGGACTAAGCAGCAGGGCGAACAATGCATTAGAAAGGGGAAACATTGATACTATCCAGCGGCTAATTAACTGTACTGACAACAACTTGCTCACTATTCGGAATATAGGGATAACTACCCTCGAAGAGATCAGGAACAAGTTATATTCGTATATTCATAAAATGTTGCGTAAAGCTGATTGGAAATCACAGGTTGTGGAAACTTCCTCACGGATTATACAACCCGCATTATTAGCTCAGCTCGAATTGCAGGGGGTCTCGCTTGATAGAATTGGCGTAGAAGTACTTGCATTAAGTAGGAGAGCATACAACGCATTGAAAAGGACAAACATTGATACTATCCAGCAACTTGCCAACTGTACTGAAAGTAACCTGCTTAGCATCCGGAATATTGGGGTAACGACTCTAGACGATATGAGAAACAAATTGAACTCGTATATTGACACAGCTTTGAGGACAGGTGGCTGGGATTCACAGCGGGAACACACAAAAGCTATATGTGAGAAATTGAGTCAACTCACCCATACTTCAGCGAATACAGAAAGCAGCTCTTCGCCTCCATTGGAACAGGTGAGGACACCGCTTACTCTAGACGAAGCTTTCAATGAACTCTTTGGAATATTGAAGAATCCAAGGCAGAGCATGATCCTTAGGTTACGATATGGGTTAGATGACGGCATGCCACGTACGCTTGAAGAAGTAGGACAACGCTTTGGCATCACCAGAGAACGGATAAGACAGATTGAAAACAAGATATTGAACAGGATACGTCATCCTACTAGGAGGCATATTATTGATGATATTGTGCGTCCATTTGAGTTTGCGCTTCAGCAAGCGGGTGGAATTTTGAAAGAAAACCAAATATCTGAAAAGGTAACTGAGGTTATGGTTCTCAGTGAAATCAATCCAATAGGTGCAACGCGTTTTGTACTAAAGGTTACATCTCGACTCGAGGAGATAGGAGATGGAATATGGGCTTTAGAAGAATGCCCTCATGAATACTTCCCCAGTGTCACAGCTGCTGCTGCTCTGAGGCTAGAGAAGAACCATAGTCGGATGAGGTATAATCAGCTTGTTTCCGAAGTACGCAAAATACTTGATCCTAGTAATAGCATGGAAGAAAGAAAGATAGATACGTTATTCATTGAGGCTTGTTTGCAGGTTGACGCCCAGTTTGAAATATCTAATGATGGCTGGTGTACGCTTGCAAAGTGGCAGAACTCGTACATTGACGAAATGGTTGAGGTTCTGAGAAATGAGGATACACCCCTTCATTTTCGAGAAATAGCATCTGGTGTTAAGGCACTCTTGAACGGAAACCACGAGGTGTCCGACCACAATATACACGCGATAGCTCAGCGTAGACAGGACATATTTGTCTGGGTAGGTCAAGGAACTTATGGCTTAGTTGAATGGGGAATGCAACGCCCTCTCTATTATGTAGACCTCATTAATAACATTCTAGAGGTTGAGGGAAAAGCGTTACCAGCAGAAGAAATTATCAGGAGAGTTGAGGAGTCGCGTCCTTGTAAGCATACATCTATAATGATGTATTTGACTCTGAACGACAGATTCGCTGAATTTGCCCCTGGCATTTATGGTCTTAGCAAATGGCTATCTATGAAGTCTGGGCACACCAGTGAACTTCCGGATTCGTTTATAAATGAGCTAAAAGGGCGCCTTGCCAGTAGCCTTCCCGGCAACAAGGCAGCTGAGAAGGGTAGCGCTGAGGAGGTTAGTCAGATGGCAGATTTCAATCCTGCTGAGATGGATAAGGCAGCGGAAGAAGCTAAAGCTGAACTGTCTCAGATGTTGAAGGACCTCGAAGGGGATGACGCTGGGCTGAAGGCTATGCTTGGTGTTTTCAACTGGTGGCATAAGCACTATCTCAAGGCTGGGCATAGGCGTCTAGGCAGAATTGTTGCGTCCTTATACAAGACCTTGGCGGAATAGGCCCAAATATGAGAATATTGAATCGGTGTCGGCTATGTCCTTATGACGATGTGTGGGAGCTTATTGTATGACCATCAGTAACAATAAAAGATATGTCTATTGGTGTCGAAACTGTGGCGTACCTTTGTTGCAGCCAAGATGTGGCAATTGTGGAGAGGCAGGTACAAAAACAGTGTCGGATCTCAGGCCTGTATTTGAGGAAGAAAAGCACCTGCTTGAACAATTCACTGAGGTAGTTCTACCCGAGCAAACGACACTACTTTGGATGAACCGCAGAACGTTATGGTATAACGGTCAGCGGTACTTGAAACTGACAGGTAATGGTAAGCCTCAGATTCAAGTACGATACCCGGTTACTACTGATCCACAAAAGAATAGTCAAAATATAACAGCAGAGGTAATATTGGCAGCTAATAGAGCCACTTTGTGTAAACTCGAGGAGGATGCTATCAATTTCATTAATGAAACTACTTCACAATTCAGCCAGTGTTTACCAGTGGTTTCTTTTTCTGGTGGCAAGGATAGTGTGGTTGTATCTCATCTTGTTAGGAAGGCTCTTAATGCGGAGGCTATTACTCACATTTTTGGAGATACCAATAACGAGTTCCCACATACGTACGGGTTTATCGAACGTTTCATGAATGATAATAAAAACACTCCTTTTTTTAGTGGGCAGATCGACCGTGATTGGTTCAACATGTGTAACGTGCTCCAACCACCAAGTAGGCTTACAGCCTGGTGTTGCTCAGTGTTTAAATCATCGTCCATTGCTAAGGCAATTCAAAGTGTTAGCAAGGGCAGCAAAGTTCTGTGTTTTGAAGGCGTCAGGCGGTGCGAATCATCACGTCGACGAAATCGCCCAGCAATTGCTACTAACAATAAAATTGCTAGTCAGATACTCGCACGTCCAATCTTGGATTGGAAAAACATCGATGTCTGGATATATATTCTTGCCAATAATCTGCCCATCAATATGGCTTATAGACTTGGGCTCTCCCGAGTAGGGTGCCTATATTGCCCACACCATACCGCGAGAGTCGATTGGTGGCTAGAACAGATCTATCCGAACGAAATGGAGAAATGGAGAAAATACATCGTAGAATATGCAAAGAACAAGCTCCAAAAGCCAGACCCTCAAGATTATTGGACGTCTGGTGCTTGGAAAGCGAGAGTCGGAAATAATGGCGCTAGACCGCGGGGACAGTTAGAGACACGTTTGTGCGATGACGATGTATCCACAAATTTCCTGTTGCAGCGGAACTTCGAAACAAAGAAATTTCAGGAT
>Ga0307378_10014032_pt1 | contig 10102 bp, 10 predicted proteins | sample UN1MG_FD_202238 | JGI IMG/M metagenome (GOLD analysis project Ga0307378, IMG submission 202238) | Soil microbial communities from Risofladan, Vaasa, Finland - UN-1 | ecosystem: Environmental > Terrestrial > Soil > Coastal area > Acid sulfate soil | place: Finland: Risofladan, Vaasa | collected... | reverse complement strand
TCTACTTGTTATATTAGTGGCTTGAACTAAACGATGTTCGATATTCCAAGCCCATCTAAGTATAATCGTTGGTGATGCTGTAATGGTGCTTAACGCGGTCCAACTAATTTTCATTAGTCTGTCATTATTGAGAATATTTAGGGAGTTCTGTGAATATTTTGTCTGTTTGATTAATTCCTGGCCCAGTGTCGTTTCTTCAGCGACGGCAGTGACTTTTACTGTCCCGTGCTGTTATAGCAAACACTAGCGGCGTAGACTCTGGACATCTAGAGACGATTGATATAGTATTAATCGTCTTGTGTGGAAATGGATTGACCCATTCTTGTTGGTACAGACAGGCAATTTTCCCTTTTGTTGTGTGCCCCATCCAGACATAACGGACTTGTGACATGAATCGTGTGTTCAAAATCGCGGGAACAATATCAAGTATATTATACCCAAAATTGGCATTTTGTGTTTGACTTGTTTCATCGTTATAAATCATTGTATAGGTGATCATTGGTGGTCCAAACAGATATTGATTGCCTCGCCGAAAAAGTGCTGGTCTGTTTTCGGGTAATGTATAGAAAGCATGTACGAAATACAAAGATGATGCTTTTCGGGACACATCAATCTCTATAGCCACCTCCTCCGATGGCACAATAATTGAACTATCCGCTTCAGGAGAAAGCAATTCAGTGGGGATAAATCCAAAGCTTTGTGTGCCCAAAGGATATTGTTCTAACTCGATACCCGTTGCAGTACACAAATTAGTATTGGTGGCATTTGCAAGTGAAACTGGGCTGCACTGCGTGTCCGCATATGGATTGGGATGTATTGATTGGATAGCACTGATATTTTCCATTCTCGTGTTTTCAAATTCATCCAATGGTGTGCCCGGATCATTCCCGATATTCCAGGCATAATCAGCAGAACGGAGCAATGTGGTATAACCAAACTCGCGACAATGTTTATCATTTACCAGCCCAGACATCATATGACTTGCACCATAGGCAAGATTACCAAACCCAGAGAGCATGAATTTATCTGGTACACAAGCTCTAAAACCATTAGCAACACACATAACTTCGAAACCGTGGTCATACAGTATCTGGTTGGATGCTGTGTCAACTGGATTGGACCAGTTCATCATAATAATATCTTTAGGAAGTTGGGATATAATAGTATAGTGATCTTTGAATAATCCATCTCCATCGCCATTATGTCTCTGGAGAAGCATATCAGCATACATCATTGTCTTAATATTCTTGCTTTTCAGATGGGCATACAGAATTTCCACATCATTTAGAAAAGCTTCTCGTGCCGTTATTGTGTGTTCAACCCCAGCGGCGTCCGTCCATCGCTTAAATATATTATCAGTATATCCAGACAAACCAGTCCACCATTCGTCATGTTCTATATGGAAATAATTACATCCAGTGTCTTCTATTAATTCGTCGATACATGCTAGCAGAACATCATAATATCCCTCAGCAGTCGGATCACCTTTTGTGCTCGCCGTATTGACGTAAAAGTGTGGATATTGTGTTCGTGGTATCCAGTGGATATTACTAGCAGATCTAATATGAGGAACAAATTCAATGAAATGTTCCCTACAAAATCCAGCCATCTCTTGTTGTTTTATTTTATCCCAAATCAAATCCGCCGGATTCTTATTTATTTGAAGTTTTGGATTATGTTCGAATACGAATCCATCCACAGATTCAAACACCATCATATTGATTTTCTGCCCGGCGATAGATGTCTTGATGTAATCCTTGAACCAATCAAGACTTTGCATATCTGGCTTGCGTCTCCACCATGCCAAATTAATATGACAGACTCTATGTTTAAGATCTGGCCAATCTCGAATATATACTTTTGGAATTGATGGATATTTCGTTATTTTTATTGGTCCCTTAATTACTTGTATTAACGTGTTGGCAGCATAATATAATCCGGCCTCATCTATACCTTTAAGACACACACTTTTATTATTCACTGCGACGGTGTATCCGCCATCAGTCATGTCTACCGATAGACCGGTGTTAACGGACATAACAATACCACGATTTGTGGGCAACTTAGATATCTTTATTACCCCAAATCTTATACCGAATCTTCCATAAAGTTCCTCAGCGAGATATATTGCTGTCTTGCAACTCCTCTCACTAGCTGTTTTCAAGATATATATATTGTGATGTCTTAGGGTAAGAAATCCAGCCGCAATCTGTATCTGTTTTGGTTGTGGATTAATTATAATATTGCCGTAATTCTGCGGGGGCAAATCCAACTTGGCTTCGAGAGTTATACCCCCTCCAAACGAAACTTTGGTTTTTAGGCGGGAGAGCAGTTGGAAAAATCTGATATTAGCGATATTGATTGTCTGACCCGGGATCTCGGCATTCACAAACTCAGACAGTAGAACTTCTTTATATTGCCAGTTATTCTCAAGATAAAATTTATATTTATATGGAGAGGCAATACCCTCTTCATATAAATCAAACTCTATCCATCCCCCTTTATATCCTTTCACCCAAAAAGAAATAGCATTGAAGTCATCATATCTCCAAGGCCAAGTAATACGTTCTTCTTCAGTATACAATCCAACTTTCCTGATACATCTTACTTTCAAATCCACTATCGTTTCATATGTCACAGTGGGATTGTCGTCTGGGGTTTTATCATTAAAGCTTATTTCCCCCAATGCTTGATCCTCTTTGCCATAGGCATCAATACGCACATCATTTTCTATAAATTGTATTAAAACAACTTGACTATAAACATCCGTGTTTATAAATAATAATATGTCAAAGAATAGTGTTGTTATTATCCAAGTCTTTATCATTTTATTCTACCTATCGGTCTGTGGTGGGTGATAATGTTGCCGTTTGGGTTGAGTGCGGCCTACCAACAACAATTAAGATAACCTGACCCCCTCCTGAGCATAACCTGGGTTATCTTATACATTAAATGGTTGGTTCATGTTGCATTGAGCCTTGCCATTGGGGGTATACTCAGGATTCCCAATTGAAAAGAGAATAGAAGAAATTCTCAAATCAACAATGAGAGTTTCAAATGAGTAGTAACAGTTTGGTGGGTTACACGACTTGGGAAATCAAGAATCCTTCACTCAAGATTTTTAAATTTTTCAATTGAGGACCAGGACGTATCCTGTTAACACCTCTCACTTTAAGAGGTGTGCTGGATCAACTACACAGCCCGTTGCCTGGAAAACCCTTATGGGAACCTCGTTTCAGATTCTTGAAATCCGACGAAAGAGCTTATAATCTCGTCTCGCACAACACCCAGTTCTTTTTACAGCTCCGCTGTCCGGGAAGTTCTGGCGCAACATAACGGTCTTGTGGGAAGTGTTCCCAGGGTCCAAAATGAAGACCCCGTCATAAAGAATCCATTCGGGATCTAAACTATTGCTGCTCGCTCTAGGACAAGGGTTATTAAAGTATTGAGGACAAGAGGAACAAAAGTTCTAGGACATAGGACATTTTGCTTTATTAAATACCACCGACTTGACCCACAAAAATCTACCCCCCAGGGTGGTGTTTATTGGTGGTCAGTTTGGTACTATAAGCTCCTCAAACAACCTAATTTTGGTGAATTGTATGTGGTTGCGAGTCCGAGACATATAAAGTCTGCGAGGAAAACGTTGACGAACCCACTATTCTCCAAGAGGAAGATGGGATTATCTCTGTCCAGTGGTTTGGTAAATCCAGTGATTGGGATGAAGGGTGAAGAACCCGGGAGTATTCTCCTACACTCTCCATGTGTCAAAGTCATTTGTGGGGGTCCTAATGTTGGTGTGGTATCCCCACAGGAGTATTGTTATTTAGAAGTTCGGTATGAAATGATATCTTTTGGGGTGTAAACTCCCGAATAACCCTGTTTACTTTTGTAAAGGATGATTTGAATGTTAATTTCTGAATTCCAAATAGAAGGTTTCCGGTTCATTGAAATTAAATCCTATGTTAGACTGCTCTATGGAATGACTACGGCTAGTGGTCGTCATGTCCGGCGATTCAATATACAACAATGGTGTCCCCTCGCAGGACGATGGTACAGGGTCCTGATGCCCGGGGTTTGGTATCAGAACTTCGAGAGTGAAGATGAAACCCCCATCAATGATGATATTTGTATTATTAAACCTGCCTTACTCAAGGTTTTAGAAAACCCACCCAAAGCTGTTATTGTGTGTCGTGAAAAGCACGGTGTGCAATATTTTAGTGCCAATAATACCGAAGAAATTGGATTGGCGGCACTACATATAGTGAAGGAGAGGCACGAACAGGGTTATTATTCACTGGGTGTAGAACCAATAAAACCAGATCGAAAGCCAGAAGATTTTTTAGATTCACCCAAGTTTGCCACTGTCGCCAAAAAAGAGTGGGAGATTTATGAACGCAGTCTGCGGCAATATAAAGAAGAGAAACATTTCTATGAAGTGTTAGAATGTACCCTATCTGAGAACCATTATGGGAGTGCAGTTTACCTATTAGAGGATCACAATGATTCTGAGTATGAGGGGTTTGTGATTGAACCATTGATAGTGGCTCTTATTGAACCCTAGAGTAAGCTGGGTCAGATATTATATAATGAAATCACTAATACTATAAAGCCGAGAAGAAGGTAGAAACCACTGATGAAATTCTGGAAGAAGCTTCTGTATAGTATCCGTAATCTGTGGTACTGGAAGCCGCGGTGCCTTACCACGAAGGAGTGTACTTATTGTTGTCATGTGGGTATAGATGATCCCAGGCGGGCACTGACGGAGTTATTGTTGATTAGTGTGGGTCTGCGGGTGATAAATGAGGATTCTGGAGAATTAGATGGTGTTTATCTTACTAATATTCAGAGGGAGGCTATTGGGCAGGCGAAGGAGAGAGGTTATTATGCTGGTCTTGGGTAAAGATAATATAACTCAAGATTAGGAGACAATTATGCCAGATCTTTCCCAACAGACTGGTAATCCTACCAGTTATATCCACGATAATTATCAAGAGTTGATGGCACTTTGTGAACGTGATCCAGAGGCTGCGGCCCAACAGGTAATTCAGGCCGCAGAATCGATGGTTGGGTCCGGTTTGAGCACGATAAATTTTAAGAAGCTCAAGATGCGGTTTTTACAGGCTGCACAGCGTGGGACTTTTGGAATTCAGAAGGCTCTGAGTGATTATTTATTGGGTGGGATTGATAAGGGTTTGACGGTAGGTAGTGTCGCGAGATTTGAGGCTGTTGTGGTTATCGGTTCTTTGATATCAGAAGATATAAATAGACCCCAGATTGAGTGGACTCGAGAGTTGTTATTTATTAAGGAGGTGGCAGAAAATCATGGTTTGATAATTATTAGGGAGGAATTTATTTAATTCTGCTGGGTGTAAATCTCGTTGCCTTCTTGGATGATCTCGCGGTTTAATTTTAGTGCGAGATTTCTTTGTAATTCTTTGGTTCCGCGGGTATCTATATCATACCATTTCTCGAAGAGATCTTCTATTTTAATAGCTTCTCCTTCTTCGTTGGGGTCTAATCTGACGTCATCATCTTCTCTGAGTATATCGGTGAAAACGACATATCTTGCACCCATTTCAACGAGTCGTTCACGGATTTTTTGTTTTTCGTGGGGGCTATAATCTTTAGTGGCGGCGATTCGGATATTACAGTTGTGGATATCTTCGGATTTTTTCTCTTCTAGATAATCACCGTGTAAATTCTTATATTGGGGTGCGGGTGATTCTTCGAGACCGATGTCCCAAATATTGATAAATTCATGGTCATTGGTCTCGGTGTTATAAATATAAAATCCGTGTGGACTGTCTCCCTCATCGAATTTGAATGGTATTATACTGCCGGGGTACCAGAGGTTATTACCAACTTGTTGTTTAAGGTGGAAATGGCCAGCGTAAATGCGGTGAAATTTACTGAGGCTTAAATCGATGAGATTCCATTGTTGGAGTAGGAAGCAGATATTGAGTTTGGCAGCACATACACCGATGTGTGTGAGTAGTACATCACCTGTTTTATATTGTTGTTCAATTTTTTGTAGGATCTTGAGGTAGGATGACTCCGAGTAGATGAAGGGGAGTATCCAGAATCTACAATTGTTGATCTTTAGAATTTTAACGCTGTCAATAATAGTGAGAACTTCACTGAGTGGTTTTAGGCTATTAATATCCCAACTATGTTTGAGGAACATATCGTGGTTGCCAGGGAAGGCGACCCAGGTTTGTCCATGTTCCTTGGTGTCTTTGAAGAAATTATAGGCGGCGCAGAGGACATCAATATCTAGACTTTGACGATTGTGAAAGAGGTCACCAAGGATGATTATATTTTGAATGTTGACTTTGGTACAATATTTCTTGATTGTATTTAAAGCCCAGAGAATATCTTTTTGGCGGTTACTTATTCCGAGGTGGACGTCTGCGAGTATTGCTATTTTGGTCATTTTGGTACCTGTGTTTGTGTTAATGCGGCTGTGAATCCTGCATAGAATGCTGCACGCATATTATTTTCTAGATGTCGTTCTGGATTATGTGAGCGGAAGAGTTTGGCAGTTTTTGCACATTTCTGTCCTTTGTCTGATGAAATCCATTGTTCCCATGTGATTGCTCGTTTGTTCATTTTAATATCCTATATTGTCGGGGATCCGTGTTCGTGAAAGCCAGATATCATAATCGTGGCGAGTGTTGATACCAAGGGGCCAGATGTGGTCGTTCTTCGGGGCATTTATAGGTATAACGAGGATGGGCCAGTGGTTTTCAATTGCCCGCATTTGTTCTAATCCCTCAATTTGCTCGAGTTGTGAGACTTCTGTTTTAGTGAATTTTTCGAGCATTTTGGGTGTATAAGCGTAGATTCCGATGTGTTTGTAAGCTATTGGTTCATTATCTTTCCAATTTTGAATGTCGACCCAGGGTATTCTTCCACGGCTGAAGTAGATGGCCTTATTAAGCCTGTCAAATACGACTTTGACGTTTTGTGGTAATGAGTATTGGTAGAAATCATGGAAGGGTACGGCTAATGTGGTGATTTTTGGCCAATGTGTGAATCCCCAATTTCTAAACTGGTCAATAAGTAGGTTAATATCTTCACTGCGAATTTCGGGTTCATCTCCTTGTAGGTTGATGATATAATCGGTGTCTATATCATGTCCGTGGTGTGTACCTCTCTTTATGTGGTTGTAAGCTTCTGCTATTCGGTCAGTTCCACAAATATGGTTGCTTTTGGTTATTATGACTTTGGCACCGAATTTGATTGCCTCTTGATATACCTCGGTGTTATCTGTGGCGATATATGTTTCATTAGCTGATGATTCTATTGCCTGTTTCCAGGCGAAATAGAGTAGTGGTTTGTTGTCTGGTCCTGGTAATAATAATTTGTGGGGGACTCGTGTGGATTCGAGTCGGGCGGGTATGATAATGATGATTTTCATGAGGGTAAAATACTTTGTGAATAATTTGTAATATAGGGGTTATGTATTCTAGGGAAGGAGGATAATGTATAATGTTTGATAGGTCTTTGATTGATGAATTTTTTCCATTTGATGAGTTTCGTGATGGTCAGCGGGGTTGTTTAGAATTTATCCTTGATTCGTTCGAGTCGGGGAAGAGGTGTGTTATTATTGAGGCACCGACTGGTAGCGGGAAATCAGCGATCGGTTTGGGTATATCTCGCTTCTTTAATTCGGTTTATTATCTTACGATTCAAAAGGTTTTGCAGAGTCAGATTATCAATGATTTCGGTGATAGTGGTCGGATTGTTGATCTGAAGGGGCGGGCGACTTATCCATGTACTTTTTATGATCGGTATGATGTAAAATCGGTTTCACCAGCCGATTTGGCCAGAATCAAGGATGAGGGTGTTGATTGTAATCATGGTTTTTGCCGCAAGAAGCAGAAGAGGTATAAGATACCTCAGTGTTTTCCCTCTTGGGCAGCTGGTGGATTTGGTAGTTTGTCCACATTACCTAAAGGTATGGAGTATAGTGCGTGTCCTTATTATGAGCAGGTTTTTAAGGCTATCAATGCTCATACCTGCTTGATGAATTTCAGTAGTTTTCTTTATCAAACGCATATGTCCCATCGTTTTGGACCTCGTGAGTTGTTGATCATCGATGAGGCTCATCAATTAGAACCACAGCTTCTTAATTTTATTAGTATAACGTTGAATGATAAAAGGCTTCAACGTTATGGTATAAAGCTCGAGGAGTATCAGACTCCAGAGGAATATTGGATCTTTTTTCAGGAGACAGATATTATTACGAAGATCTTAATGTTGATTGAGGATGCCAAGGATATGGAGGATGTGAAGGGTCAGGATGAATATTTATCCCTTGCCAAGAAGCTCCGGACATTTATACATTGTATGGAGCGGGAGGAAGAGTGGATCGCTGAGTATGAGAAGGGTAAGGATTATAACACGGTCAAATTAAAACCAGTGTTTGTCCACACCAAATCTTATCCTTATGTTCTTGATTATGGTAATCGTTGTCTAATGATGAGTGCGACGATTTTGGATGTTGGGGTGTTTTGTGGTTCTCTTGGTATTGCTAAGTCTGATATCGCGGCGTTTCGTATGAAGAATCGGTTCCCTATCAGTAATCGTCCTATCTATATACGTAGTGCTGGTAATTTGGCTGGTGGAAAGAAGAAGATGCCGGAATGGGGACCAAGATTATTAGATAAGGTAGATGAGGTGATCGCGGAGCATCCTGATGATCGTGGTATTATCCATACTCACAATTTTGCAATTGCAGATTTACTGGTGGGTAAGTCGGTTCATCGCGATCGTTTTTTGTTCCAAAATAATTTCTCAAGTAAGGAGCAGATGCTTAAGGTTCATGGGATGACACCTGGTAGTATTATTGTGGCACCAGCGATGCATGAAGGATTAGATCTTATAGGGGATCTTAGTCGATTCCAGATTATCTGTAAGTTACCGTGGGCTAATTTTTTTGATGATAAGCAGTTGGCACGTCGCGTGGAGTTAGACACTCGCTTCTACGTATGGCTTTGCGCTTTGAAGCTATGTCAGAGCATGGGCAGGAGCGTGAGATCTGAGGATGATTACGCAAATACTTATGTTATGGATGGTGGTTTTATGAATTTTTTGAATCGTGCTGGTAGTATGATTCCGTCATGGATCCGAGATGCTGTACAAGTGGAATAAGGAGTTTATTATGAGTGATAATTTGAATCTCTGGGATAGGTGCAAACCCTATAAATATGATCTTCTGACTGATCTTCGTAATCAGACCGGTGAGGAAGACTTGATTCGGCTTCGCCAGTTAGCCCAAGAGATGTGGTTAGAATCGAGATCCTATCTATTGAATGGGGTTGAGGAAGCCTTACAAAATAGTGGTGGTGATCCTGGTATAGAAGCTTTTAGTCTGGGTCAGGGAGAAGTTGTTTTGATTAAGTATGTGGTGTCTATATCGGAAAGTTGTATGATTGGGACCACCCGCGGGTTTGGTTGGAGGTATTCTCATTGGAGCAACCGAATCCGGTGTACTGAATCTCATGAAATAGATTTTCTGGATCCTCATGCCGTGCAAGTGGGATAAAATCTTTCTAAAGTGGCTGCACAAGCGTGGTTATAAAACTCGCTATTATGGTGAGGGTTATTTGGTGATAAACCATAAATTTAAGCATGGTTTTATACATGTGCCGAAATGCGCTGGTATGAGTATGGAGGTGCAAAAGTTTGTTGGTGGTAATGGCCATCAAAGGATATCACAGATAAAATCCAAGGCACCAGATTATTTCTGGTGGGGGTTTGTTAGACATCCGGCCGACAGATGTTTATCAATGTATAGTCATATGACACAATGGCCGGTTCCCGATTTCGTCTTAATTGATAAAACTGGTGTAAAGCATAAGTTAATTCAGAATATATCATTACAAGATTTTATATATATGTTGCCATATTCCTATGGTGTTAATATGTTAACCCAACCGATGACACATTATTTATGTGATGATAAATTAAATATTATGGTGGATTTTGTTGGGCGGTATGAAAAGTTAGAACGTGATTGGTATTATGTTCAAGGTAGGTTGGGTGTTCAACCGGTGCTATTGCCGCACAACAATAAGTCGTGGCATCGACGCTG
>Ga0307378_10014031_pt1 | contig 10102 bp, 16 predicted proteins | sample UN1MG_FD_202238 | JGI IMG/M metagenome (GOLD analysis project Ga0307378, IMG submission 202238) | Soil microbial communities from Risofladan, Vaasa, Finland - UN-1 | ecosystem: Environmental > Terrestrial > Soil > Coastal area > Acid sulfate soil | place: Finland: Risofladan, Vaasa | collected... | reverse complement strand
TATTTCGAGTTCAGTCAGTCCCTCAGCTTCTTTTTCAGCTTCTTTATCTTCATCGGTTAGCCCGTCCGCTTCTTTATCGGCATCAACTGGTATTTCAGCTTCTTTATCTGCTTCAATTTCAGCAAGTATATCAAGTTCAGTTTCGCCATCCGCAAGTATTTCAGCAAGCATTTCAAGTTCAGTTTCTCCAAGTGCCAGTATCTCAGCAAGCATTTCTGCGAGTATTAGTCCGTCAGAAATATCATCTTCGATTTCACCATCGGCAAGTTTCTCGGCAAGTATATCTCCCAGCCCTCCCCCGGATGCAAATATAGTTTGGGAAACACCGGCAAGTGCCCCTGCTCCGGCAGGTGCTTATTTCTCATTCAATGTTGTCGATGACGATCCGGGTGAAGGTGATTTAACTTATTGCTTACAAGGTCGTACTGTAAATTCAGGAGTAGTAACAAATGTAGTCGCTGTTGCAATGATGTGTATAGAACTCAGACGGTAATTAAAAGAGAGGATAAACAATGGTTAAAACTTTGAAAAATGGAACGTGGTGGAAAGTATTATTGGCAATATTAGGGTCCGGTCTTACAACTGCGACTGTAATTTGGATATGGCAGGCTTCTACGATAGTCAGTAATGTGCAAGCTAATGCAGCATCAGTAATTAAAATTGAAAAACAGAGCGATAAAACTGAGGAGCAAGTAATTCTAAATGCTGGTGATATACGAGACCTTAAAAAGGACGTTACCTATATACGTGAAGGCATTGACAGAATTGAAAATAAATTACCAGAATAGAAAGGAGATTGTATGAGCTTTATAGCTAAATTGTTACTGCCAACAGCAATACGTATCGTTGCTTCAATAGTAAAGAAAGCATCACCAGAAATAAGAAAGGAGATTGTTGATTTTGTTCTGGTGTGGGAAAAGAAATGTAAAGCCACAAAAAACCAAGTGGATGACATTTTGGTAATGGCTGTAAAAGGAATATTAGACATTAAATAATTATGAAAGGGTAAGAAAATGATTAAGAGAATGTTAATCGCAATCGCACTGGTCTGCCTGATGGCAATTCCGGTGCAAGCTGCCGGGCCAACTGTTTCTATTATGACGGAGCAAATCGCCAATGTCGATAAAGGCAATTCGCTGACTGTCGAGTTGGGATACTTCCTCGGAATTGATAGCGGCTTGGAGCCATATATTGGAACGCAATGGTGGCCACAATGGGACGAGGTGGGGGACATCGAACCGCCCTCTGTAGTGGTATTAGGCGTACGCAATCACTTCAAGGATGTACTCGATCCTAATTCGATAATCCCATACCTGCCGGATTTACTATTGATAATTCTGAATGAGGATATAGAAATAAAGCCTTATGTTGGATTCCAATTCACAGCAAATTTTATAGATAAAAATGCTGGCTTCATGGGACTCTCGTCAGGCATCCTCGTCAAGACATCACCCGATAGTAATTCGGCCTTGCGTTTCGGTATTAAGTATAATGACACCTTCGGAGATTTAGCCGGAGTCAGGGACAACCGATTTGACTATGAGATGGGTATATTTATCCCATTCTAATCATGAGCGGACCCGGACAAAAACCAGATTACACGACAGGTGAAAAGATAGTTAATTTCTTAGCAGATATTGTTATCACCTGCTTAGTTCCCGTGGCATGGATTTGGCGTAAGCTTAAAAAGAAATAATCCATGCTGGTAAAAAATGAATCTCCCTTCACGGGTAGTATTCAGGCGTCGGCTGGCTGCCCGTGAAATTCTTTGAAAAATCACAAACACGCCTTCATAATTTTTCTTCTGGATTAAAAATAAAAAATGTTAAAAAAATTATCGCTTATAAAGTATTGTTAAATATAGGTTTATATCGCTCTTGAAAATTCTTTCAATTATATACTTTACTATATAGACCAAACTATATATAATAGACTATAGATTGATAAGTTAATAAAACATATTTTTGAAGGAGAAAGAAAATGATTAGTACGAAGCAAACTAAAATAACTTGGAATCGAATCAAGGAAGAAAACAAACTTGAGTCGATAAGTTGCGGAGACTTCGAGCGAATACTAATAGCCAAGCACAACTTCAAAAGAATCAGACTTGTCGGCCAGATTGGAAAGAGTGGAACAAAGACACATAATTTTTTCTGTGTCGCAAAATTTCATCCAGCGAGTCCAGTGAAAATATATGATGGCAATGATCATCGGGCTTATTATGAAATTGCAACCTGCTTTTCTTACTGCGGTTCAAAAAAATGGCAATCAAATTTGTATATTCTTAATGATGGTGAAAATGTAACTTGCAAAAAATGCAATCCTAAAAGGAAGGCACTTCAGATTACTACTGGAAGCCTGAACTCAAACTTTTAAGTTAACACAGCCCTGCACGGCACGCCGGTTCGACTCCGGCACAGGGCTTTATGATGACAAGTAAATATTGAAGGAGAAAGAAAATGGCAAAGTGCACAACGCATAAAACAACTGAGCGTAAATGGCATGTAACAGGAGATGGAGGAGGCTGGTGGTTCTGTCCAAAATGTCTCAGGAATAAAAACAGACGAGAGCAAAATGCTGCCCTCCGTGAACTTTGCGGAACATCGGCAAGAGCTGCAAGGCTTGATATGGGATTATAAACCACAGCCCTGCACGGCACGCCGGTTCGACTCCGGCACAGGGCTTTATGATGACAAGTAAATATTGAAGGAGAAAGAAAATGACAGATGAACTTAAATCAAAAATCCGACAGGCAGTAGCAGATTACATGCGTTCTGAGGGTTGTAGTTGTTGTCAAAATATTGAGGATCACAAGGAAAGTGAAAGAATCTTGGCGGGATTACTTGATGTCCCTATGTACGATGATGCCTCTGGTTATAATTTCAATCAATTTTGTTCAGACCCTGTTGGCAAATAAAAGAAAGGTTAAAATGGATTTCCGAGGTAAGATAAAGAAGTTGATGAAGCAAAAGAAAATCAGTATTGCAAAGCTGGCCCGTCATGCTGATTTGAATTATGGCACAGTGTATTACTTTCTAAAAGGCAAGGACATCAAGGCCAGTAATTTGGAAAAGCTGTTTGATATACTAAACAAGATTTGAAAGGGAGGTTCAAAATGATAGCAGCAACTTTGGAAAGAGAGGCTATGACGGAGACCTACGAGGATGTGAAAGACTTGATTTTTGATTCTGCTTGGAGTTTCCAAAGAAGTCATGGTGGAGATATAGAGGAATTAATAGCCGAATCAAATAAGATATTCGTTTTGACCTACCATTCATATAATGAAGATTTTTCAAAGTTTACATATTGGCTTGTGTTTAATATCAAGCATGGGTTGAAAGAATTCACTAAACATGAATGGAGGCAGTCCCACCCATCTCTGAATCGGATTGTAAAACATGATCCGTATAAATGCGAATATGCAGAGACGTTTTCGGTTATCGAATTACTGGATGAGATTGGGAAGGATGCCGAAACTATTTTGCAGCTATTTACGGAAACTCCAAAGGAAGTATTTACAAGTACATTGAGGGAACGAATCTATATAAAGAATCGCATAAAGAATCGTCTACGTCAGATGGGATGGACTATCCGGCGTATAAAGAAAACATTAGAGGAAATATCAGAAGCAATATTATTGAAAGGGGATTAATCGGATACATGACTAAACTTTATAAATATCAAGAGAAGGCAGTCAGGAAGATACAGCATTTCAAGGGACGTGCTTTAGTAGCCGACGAAATGGGGCTGGGTAAAACATTAGAAGCTTTGCAATGGTTGTATAATAATCCCGGCAAACGGCCTGCGGTAATTGTTTGCCCTGCCTCTTTGAAGTGGGTCTGGGAAGCAGAAGCAAGCTTGCATCTTGGCATGAGGAGCGAAGTATTGAATGGGCAAAGACCACCCAAGGAAGGATTTATCGGACAGCATGATTTAATTATCATCAACTATGAAATTTTACAATATTGGCTGAAATATATACAGGCATTAAATCCACAGGTTTTGATTCTTGATGAATGTCAATATATAAAAAACCTGCGAGCCAAGCGAACGAGGGCTGTGCAAAATCTAAATAAGAATATTCCTCATGTAATAGGAATCAGCGGGACACCTTTAACCAATCGTCCTTGTGAATTATGGCCGATATTGCATTTGGTACGACCGGATATATTTAATTCAGTCTGGACTTATCGCTGGCGATATTGCAATCCCGTGAGGAAGCCGTGGGGATGGGAATATAAAGGGGCAAATAATTTAAGTGAACTGCATCGAAAATTGAATTCATTAATGATGATACGCCGATTGAAACGAGATGTCCTGAGCGAATTGCCGGACAAGACAAGGCAAATTATCCCTATGGATATAAAGGATAGGTCAGAATATCAGGAAGCTCTGAATAACTTCGTTACCTGGATTACCAAGAAATCCACTATCAAAGCAGAACGGGCTCAGAGGGCTGAACGTCTTGTTCAAATGGGATACTTGAAAAGGCTATCGGCAGAATTAAAAATGAAAGCTGTATTGCAATGGATTGATGACTTCTTTGAAAGCAGTGATGGCAAGTTGGTTTTATACTGCGTGCATAAAAATATAATTAAGCAAATTCATGACAAATACAAACGTATATCAGTTGTCGTGGATGGCAGTATTACGGGAAAGAAAAGAAAAATTGCAGTACGAACATTTCAAGGCAATAAATCTATCCGTTTATTTATTGGAAACATCAAAGCAGCGGGTGTAGGCATAACTTTAACAGTGGCTAATACGCTGGCGTTTGTCGAGATGGATTGGACTCCGGGAGATCACGTTCAAGCTGAGGATAGAATACACAGGATAGGCCAGAAGAAAGCTGCGATGATTTATTATTTAATTGCCAAAGGAACTATCGAGGAGGATTTATGTGAATTGATTCAAAAGAAACAAACAGTGTTGTCAGCCACACTGGACGGTAAGAAGAAAATTAACCGGCTGGATATTTTCGATGAATTACAGAAAGCATTATTGAAGGGATAGGAAAATGTCAGGTTTTTGCTGGAATAGTAGACGATGGATTCTCTTTATGTTTGGTAGCAATATAAAGACTTGTAAATATCCTCCAATTGGAAGTTGTTGTGACGAGTGTGGTTATTATGAGTATAGAGAAATAACTAAATATTTTAGAAGCAAGTATACGACTATTGCTTCTGGCTCTCAGATAAAGAAAGGAAAATAAAATGGAAAAGACAAAAGTATGTTGGCATTTTGACCCGTCAGTTTCTGAAGCCAAGAAAAACAAATTTCTATCTGATGTAGACTATGAATTACATCCCTACTATGAGGATCAACGCAGACGTTCTCTGGCTTTAATTGATTGCTGGGGTAAGTTCTGCTGGTATTGTTTCTGGCTTAGCATTGGTTTTGGTATGTGCTATGCGATGTATAAAGGTATTGTGTGTTCGATTTATCATTAGAAAGGATGTAAAATGAAATTCAAAGACATTCTATCCGAATACAATGTCCCGATAGCACCGGAAGGACACCATCATTGCCGCACCGGCTGGATAAATATTGATTGTCCTTACTGTGGGAAAGATTCCAGTCGGTGGCACATGGGCTACTCGATAGAAAATAACTATGTGAATTGTTGGAGGTGTGGCTGCCATAGTCTTATTGAAACTACAATAACAATTACAGGCTTATCCTATCAGAAAGTAAAACAGCTTCTCGATAATTTAGAAACCGAACATTTTGAGAAGCAAAAACCGCTCGGGATTCTTTCCCTTCCTTCGGGGATAAAACCTTTATTATCCGCTCACAAAAAATATCTACATAACAGAGGATTTAACTGGCGGAAGGTAGAACATCTCTGGAAGATATTCGGTATAGGAATTGCTCCTAAATTACGGTGGCGTATATTTATTCCGATTCATTATCACGGTGAAGTAGTAAGCTGGACAACACGCTCTATTTCGAACGATTCAAGAATAACAAGATATATATCAGCGGGAGAGAATGAGGAAGCAATGCCCCATAAAGAATTATTGTATGGTGAGGACTTTGCACGGCATGCGATAATTGTAACTGAAGGAGTATTTGATGTATGGAGAATCGGGCCGGGAGCAGTAGCTACATTTGGTTCCGGCTATTCTCCTGAGCAGCTTTTAAGAATGGCTAAGTACCCGATTCGAGCGATTTGTTTTGATAATGAACCAGAGGCACAGAAACGAGCAAAGCGTTTAGTAAATGATTTGTCTGTATTTCCCGGCGATACCTACAATGTTATTCTTGACAGGAAAGATGCTGCTGAGGAGAGTGCCGAGAACATCAAACGATTAAGAAAGGAGATTTTAGAATGAGCAAAGCAAGTAAGAACAAATACTATCCATTAGGGACAAAGTTAAACGAAGCATTTTTGGAGTCGCTTCCCGATATGCCAAATACAGCATGGTGCATAGATCTCGCTCGTTATGCGTTAGGATGGGAGTTGGATGCGATTAAGAGTGGGAAGCCAGAAATGTTCGTGCAGAATAAAATACGTGATAAAATTGAAAAAGACAGGGGTATAAAAATCAGGTAGCATCTATATAATACAATAACGCCGAACAGCGATTCTAAGCGATTAAATTGAAAATGTGTATAATCTATAGGCTTATATAAGAAAACGCAGCACAGCAAGCGTCAGACGCCTTAAACAGGGCGATATTAAGGTATTCTAACCTTGAAAGATTGTAAAATGGAAAAACTACAATATGTTTATATAATACTTTGTAATCAACCCTGTTTAGAACATGTAAAATCATACCATCAAAAACAACGTGGATTTTTTTATAAAATAGGACGTTGTAATGATCTTAATATAAGATTAGCAGGAATACGCACTGGATGTCCTTTTGAATTAAGTTTGTTTTTCTGGGTGAGATTTAAGAATAGAAATTCTGCAATAGATGCTGAAAATGAGATGCATCTAAGGTACAAAGAAAAATGTATAAGAGGGGAATGGTTTTTCTTCAGAAATGGTCAAACGACACAACCATTATTAAAAATTAAGACATTTTTAACACGGCTTCATAATGCAGTAGAAATAAGCGAACAATTAACCCTTTACTATCGTGATAAATCAAGTCCACAATGTATAAATAAAAAAGGTCGGTATTTTATTGTATAATACCTGCAAAATAAATAAAAAAAATATTTTTCAAAAACAAGCCCTATGTACGATAATATCTATAGAGCAGGGAGTTGCAAGGATGGCTAACTCATATGTAAAACAAGGATGTTGGGAGACCGCTAAACGTGATATGACGGAGCAAAAAGCGTTTAGCGGTTTCTGTTTTTGAAAGAAGAATAAAATGGATGATAATATAAAACAACACAACGTTACTATTCCTGATGATGTTCTGTACTGCAAGAAGATATCATCAGGGGCTAAATTGCTTTATATTGAGATTGCTTTTATATGTAAGAGGGATGGTTACTGTGACAAGGAAAACAAATACTTTGGAAAGTTATTTGGCAAAAGAAAAGAAACTATCAGTCTATGGGTAAAATCCCTGCTTAAAATGCACTTCATAAAGTGTGAAAGAAAGCGAGAATATGTCCGTGTAATTTTCTTAAAAGATACTGATAAAAACTACATAAAAAAAGTTATGCAAGTAATAGCGAAAAATCTAAAGGGGGATAGCGAAAAATCTAAAGATATACCTACGGTATATAGGGGTCCTCGATTAGATGACGAGGACCCCTTAGATGATTACCTAATAGAGTCTGTTGAATTTATAAATAAAGAAGGCCAAAAATGTGTAGAAGATTCAATTGATTATAATAGTTAATAACGTCAAAATTAAAAAATTACTTAATTTGAAATGAGAATAGACAAGAAGAACAACGATCAGGAAAGACGTATATTAATTGGGATGATAGTTGATCCTGTTGTGTTGGGTAGAATATCATCAAAATATAAACCTCAAATGTTCAAATCTAAATGGGCCAATATAACAGCCAAGTGGTGTTTGGATTATTATAAAAAATATACTAAAGCACCAATGAAACATATTGAAAGTTTATTTGAAAGCTGGTCCTCAAAAACTAAAGATAAATCTGCCGTGAGTTTAGTAGAGAAATTCCTGAATTCACTCAGCGAAGAATACGAAGTTTTGAAAGAGGAGAGTAACAGCGATTATATTATTGATATTTCCGCTCATTATTTTAACCAGGTTCAAATTGAAAAATTACTTGAATCCGTCGAATCTGATATAACAGAAGGCCAAATAGAAAAAGCCCACAGTCATTTAGTTAGCTATAATAAAATAGAGATGGGTGTCGGTGAAGGCATTAATATATTGCAGGATGAAGAGGCAATCCGGGAAGCATTTGGTTCGAACAAGAAAGAAGCATTGATTGAATTTCCGGATGCACTCGGTGAATTTTTCAAAGGTGCTCTCGAACGTGAGGGGTTTATTGCGTTTATGGGTAAGAAGGGGGTAGGCAAATCATTCTGGCTAATGACAATGGCATATCAGGGAATGTTACAGCGGAAGAGGGTAGCTATGTTTGAAGTCGGAGATATGGGCAGGAATCAGACAATGAGGCGTTTGATGATACGCTCTGCTAAACAGCCCCGTTATGCCGGGGATGTATATATTCCAAATCGGATATGGTATGACAAAGCCAAAAGGAAAGTGAGGAGGCTGGCGGATTGTAAAACATTTGAAAAGAATTTAAGCTGGAGGAAGGCTATAAAATGTTGTAACAAAATAATGCGTAAAAAAATTAGAAGTAAAGAACCGTACTTCAAATTGTCCTGTCATTTCAATTCGACATTAAGTGTTGATAGCCTTGAAAGCATTTTGCAGGATTGGGAGAGAGCAAGCGGGTGGATACCGGATATTGTAATAATTGATTATGCCGATATTCTGAAGATGGTCTATTCAGGTATGGAAGGACGGGATGCTATTAATGAAACTTGGAAAAGGCTGCGAGCTTTATCTCAGAGAAGGCATTGTCTGCTGGTTACTGCTACCCAGAGCGATGCGGATTCTTATGATAGAGGAACATTAAAGATGAAGAACTTTTCAGACGACAGGCGTAAAATAGATTCCGTAACAGGGATGATAGGTATCAACCAGACAGATGGTGAGAAGAAGCGGGGTATAATGCGTTTGAACTGGATTTCATTACGGGATGATGAGTTTCATCCGAGTAGCTGCGTGCATGTGGCCGGGTGCTTGGCCATAGCGAATCCGGCGATTAAATCATGTTTCTAATAAAAATTTAACAAAATTGGAAAAAAGATGAAGCAAAAACAGACCTATGTACGATAATATATATAGAGCAACGCAATAATTGATTGAAAGGAGATTAAAATGAATAGATTTATTGAGTTCCTTCCAGAAGAAAATATACCTCATCAATCTAAAAAGAAAACTATACAGCTTATACAAAGGACAAGAGAACGTTGCACTGCATGTGGTTTTCGTATCAGAGGGGAGAATCATTCCAAAGGCAGACATCATAGAATGGCGGTGAAAAAATAAAATGAATAGAACTGTAGAAGATTTTGTTGAAGATATGGTTTCGGACGGCAGGAGTTTGAAAAGAATTCTCGCTACTACAATGGGCACCCGTTGGAGTGGCTCAAAAGAAGAAGTTGAAAAAATATATCGAAAATTAATGAAACGCATTAAGAAAGGAAATTAAGATGAGTTCAAAAAAATCCAAAAGCAAAGAAAAGTTCTCAGGAAGTATCACCAAGACCAGAGCTATAAAGATTTTTGAGGCTCTGGGTTTCAAGACAGCCTGTAATTGGGATGCAGCCAGATTGCAAAAGAAAATTGAGAACCTGCCTAACCTCGTGGAAGGTGCCAAGCTGGATGACAAGACTCAGAAAAGAATCAACGTGGTTCTGAAGGCATTGAAGGATGGCAGGAAAGTTGCTGTTGTCGATGTCGAGGATGCTGTTGCTGATAAGAAGCGAGGCAAAGCTGTCGAGGATGCTGCCCAGCGGGAATCGGAACGAAAGGCTGAGAAGAAGGCCAAGGGCAAGACGAAAGTCAAAGAGGATGATAAGCCTGTTGCAAAGGCCAAGACTAAGAAAAAGACGAAGAAAAAGGCGAAGAAGGCTGTT
>Ga0307378_10014030_pt1 | contig 10102 bp, 7 predicted proteins | sample UN1MG_FD_202238 | JGI IMG/M metagenome (GOLD analysis project Ga0307378, IMG submission 202238) | Soil microbial communities from Risofladan, Vaasa, Finland - UN-1 | ecosystem: Environmental > Terrestrial > Soil > Coastal area > Acid sulfate soil | place: Finland: Risofladan, Vaasa | collected... | reverse complement strand
GAACTGGACCTGTTGGTTGAGATCGCACGCGGTGTCAAAGGGGTGCTCGGTTCACGTCTGACGGGCGCCGGATTCGGTGGCTGCACGGTAACGCTGGCAAGGCCTGAGGCCGTCGAGCCGCTGCGCGAGGCGGTCCTTGCGCGCTACGAAAAAGAAACCGGCCTCGTGCCGCGCATCTGGGTCTCCGAAGCGGCCGCGGGCGCCGCCATTGAGGTGTAGTTCAAGACCGCGGCAGGAGTGGCGGAACACTCGCATACGCGACAAGCGCAGAACACGATGGAGAGCCATGATCCCATTCATCAAAAAACTATGGCGCGGTGAGAACCTCTCGCTCGATGAGTCGCGCAACGCGATGGCCCAAATCATGGAAGGGCAGGCCGGCCCCGCCCAAATCGCCGCCTACCTCGTTGCCCTGTCCATCAAGGGCGCAACGCCCGACGAGATCGCAGGCGCCGCCATCGTCATGCGCGAAAAGGCCACACGCATTGACGTCGACAACCTGCCGGTGATTGACACCTGCGGCACAGGCGGCACTGGCCGCAAACCGTTCAATGTTTCGACGTGCGCGGCACTGGTGGCGGCGGGCGCGGGCGCTTACGTCGCCAAGCACGGCAACCGAGGCGCGACGAGCAAGTGCGGCTCCAGCGACGTGCTTGAAGCGCTGGGCGTCAACGTCGAGGCCGACCCGAAAACGGTGGCCCGCTGCATCCGCGAGGCCCACATCGGCTTTCTGTTCGCTCCGCTGCTCCACGGGGCCATGAAGTATGCCGTCCCCGTCCGGAAGGAAATTGGTATTCGCACGGTCTTCAACCTCCTCGGCCCGCTGACGAACCCCGCGGGTGCGCGCCGCCAGGTGATGGGCGTCTTCACGCCGCACTTGGTCCGCCGGATCGCCGAGGTTATGCTCCGTCTGGATGTCGAGCACGCCCTCATCGTCCATTCCTCGGACGGTGTGGACGAAATTACGCTATCCGGTCCGACCCACGTGGCGGAGGTCAAGGACGGCCGAATTACCGAGTATGACCTGGCGTCGGAGGACCTGGGCCTCCCGAAGGTGGACCTGGGCGGCATGCGCGTGGAGTCGGCGGCTCAAGGCGCCGAAATCATCCGCGCAATCTTGGGTGGCGAACGGGGTCCCCGGCGTGACGTCGCTCTGGCGAACGCCGGCGCGGCCATTTACGTGGCGGGCCTTGCGGACACGCCCGCCGCCTGCGTGCCGCTGGCGGCCGAGTCCATCGACTCCGGCGCCGCGCGCGAGGTGCTTGAGCGTCTCGTCGCCTGCTCGCACTCAGCCGATTGAGGCGCCCCGTGCCATCCTAGAATCGCTTTGCACGCCTGATGCGTCGCTGCTATGCTACAAGCGGGCTGGGGTGTGCCCGAGAGGCGCTGCAGCGGAGACGTGGAAGGGGAAGGCCACGATGGTTCACTATACCTGTGACATGTGCGGCAAGCCGCTCCTGGCGGACGAGGATACCCGCTACGTCGTCAAGATTGAGGTCCATGCGGCCTACGATCCGATGGAAATCACCGACGAGGACCTCGCCAAGGATCAAAACGGCGAGATTCAGGACCTCCTCGACCAGATGGCCGACATGGATGCCGAGAAACTCGAAGAGCAGGTGTACAAATCGTTCCGTTTCGATTTGTGCCCGTCGTGCCAGGCGAAGTATCTCCAGGATCCCCTCTTCCGCTCTGTGCGCAAACGGATTCCGTTCGGCGATAACTGAGGGCGGCCGGGCCCCTCGGAGGAAAGGGATGAAGCAGCGATGCCGATGACCATCACGGAGAAGATTATCGCGACTCACGTGGGCCGGGAGTCCGTGCGGCCGGGCGAGTTCGTCTATGCGGACGTGGACATTGCGCTGGGCAACGACGTGACAGCCCCCATCGCCATCAAGCGCCTCGCCGAGGCCGGCATCGAGCGCGTCTGGGACCGCGAGCGCATCGCCCTTGTGCCCGACCACTTCACGCCGAATAAGGACATCCCGAGCGCCCAACAGGCCAGGACGCTCCGCGATTTCGCCCGTCGCCACAACCTGACGCATTACTGGGAAGTGGGCCAAGTGGGAATAGAGCACGCCCTTCTGCCCGAGCAGGGCGTCGTCGGACCGGGCGACCTTGTCATCGGCGCCGACAGCCACACGTGCACCTACGGCGCGCTCGCCGCCTTCGCGACGGGCGTGGGGTCAACGGACCTGGCGGCGGCGATGGCCATCGGCAAGGTCTGGCTCCGCGTCCCGGAGTCCGTGCGCTTCCGTTTCACCGGCGAGCGCGGACGGTGGGTCTCAGGCAAGGACCTCATTCTTTACACCATCGGCGAGATCGGCGTCTCCGGGGCGCTGTATCGGGCGATGGAGTTCACGGGCCCCGTCATCGAGGCCCTGCCGATGGACGACCGGATGACGATGTGCAACATGGCCATCGAGGCCGGGGCGAAAAGCGGTATCATCGCCCCCGATGACGTCACCCGCGCCTATGTCGAGGGACGCCTCGAGCGCCGGCCGCGCTTCCACCAGAGCGACGCCGGCGCCGAATATGTCCAGGACTTCGAATGGGACATTTCCACCCTCGGACCGGTCGTCGCGTGCCCGAACCTTCCGGAAAACGTCAAACCCGTCGAGGAACTCGAGGACGTGCGGCTGGACCAGGTGGTCATCGGGTCCTGCACAAACGGGCGGTCGAGCGACCTGGAGGTTGCGGCGCGGCTCCTGAAAGGGCGCAAGGTGGCTTCGGGGCTGCGGTGCCTCGTCTTCCCGGCCACGCCGACCATCGAGCGGGAAGCGCTGCGCGCCGGGTACCTGGAAATCTTTCTTGAGGCGGGGGCGGTCATCTCGCCGCCGACGTGCGGGCCTTGCCTCGGCGGACACATGGGCGTCCTGGCCGAGGGCGAGGTCGCACTGGCCACCACCAATCGCAATTTTACCGGCCGCATGGGCCACCCGGAGAGCCAGGTGTACCTGTCGAGTCCGGCGGTTGCGGCCGCCAGCGCTGTGGCGGGGCATATCACACATCCAGACAAAGTGGCCGGGTGACGGCGCAGCAGGCTCGTCCCGACGTCGTCGGGACCATGCGTGTGGGCATGCAAGGCACCGGCCCGGCCGAATAGGAGGCCCTTGCCGTGTTCAACCTGAGGGAGCGGCTGAATCGGCTGCGCGGCCACCTGAAGCGGCTACTGGGAAGCCCGACGCACGAACTCGGCCGGTGGGGACGACTGGCCGTCTATCAGATGCGGCTGTGGCGGTTCTGCGGGAGGCAACTCCGGCGCGATCGCCTCGTGACCGTCGCCGGCGACCTCACGTTCAAAACCCTCCTGGGCCTGATCCCCTTTCTCGTCCTCTTCCTGATGGTCATCGGCTTCTTTTCGCGCGGGTCGGAAATCGGCACACAGGTCCAGGGAGCCCTTTTCAAGGTCCTGAATATCACCGAGATTACCGTCGCCGTAGACGGCGAAGAAGTCGGCCTCGCCGAGCAGATTGAGAGGCTGGTGACGGCGGCGGGCGAGCGGCTCGACACGGCAGCGACAGCCACCATCGGCATCGTCTTTCTTTTCTCCCTTTCGATGAACGTGCTGGCGACGGTGGAGGGGGCGATGAATCGCATCTGGCAGATCCGCGAGCGCCGCCCCCTCTGGAAGAAACTGGTCATGTTCTGGCTGGTGCTGACGCTCGGGCCGCCCGCCGTTGTCCTGGCCGTCTATGCCACGGACTACATCGCCGAGCAGGCGGCCGTGATGCCGGCCTGGCTGGAAGTGTTCGGCCGATGGGCGGTGGGACTGGCGACCGTCTGGTTCATCCTGTTCGTCGGGTATAAACTGCTGCCTCACCTCCCCGTTCAAAGCCGCGCGGCCCTGACGGGCGCGGTGGTCGCCGGTACGCTGTGGCACGTGATTGCCAAGCAGGCCTTTGGGTACTACGTTCATTATGCGGTCGGCTACGAGAAGGTCTTCGGGAACCTGGCGGTCGTGCCGCTCTTTTTCATCTGGATTTACGTGACGTGGATTTTCGTCCTGTTCGGGTGCGAGTTGGCGTACGTGATTCAAAATTTCGGTGACCTTGCCCGCGCCGAAGCGCAGCAGGCCGAGCGCGAGCGCGGGCGGTTCCTTGCGTCCGATTTTGTGGCCTTGGTGGCGGCGGCGGCCTGCGCCAAATATTTCCGCGAAGGGCGCGGGCCCATGCCGCTCGAGCATCTTGTGGACGCGACCGGCGTGGGTCGCGGGAACCTTGAGGAACTGCTCGGGCGGCTCGCCGACGCCGGCCTCCTGGCCCGAACCCACCAAGCCGACGACCGCGAGGACGCCCAGGCCGCCTACCTTCCGGCACGCGAGCCGGACCGGATCCCCCTCGCCGAGGTTCTCCGGGCCGGCCAAGGTCGCATGCCCGTCCCGGCCGACCCGGAGCACAATCGGCTTTATCAGGCGGCACGCGGGGCCTACGAGGGTCTCCGCAAGGCCTGCGCCGAAGCCGCCGACCGAGTGACCCTGGCCGACGTGGTGGCCCAAGCCGTCGCACTCGGCGAACAGGATAAAGGTGCCCCAGAGATGGACTGACCAGATTCCCGACGCAAGGGAATAACCTCACACGCTGCGACGGAAAGGAGGCGGATCATGGACGTGGCCAAGTTCTTGAAGGAGCAGAAGGTGAAGTTTGAGTTGCGGCACCACCCGGAGCGTTACACCGCCCAGGAAGTGGCGGCCGCGGAGCACATCAGCGGCGAAGAGGTCGCCAAGGTCGTCATCGTCAAGACCAAGGACGGATTCATCATGTGCGTTCTGCCCGCCACCTACGTGCTCGACATGAAGCAGGTGAAGAAGGCACTGGGCGCCAAGAAGCCTCGGCTCGCAACCGAAGAGGAGTTGGCCGAACTGTTTCCCGACTGCGATGTCGGCGCGATGCCGCCTTTCGGCGCGGAGTACGACCTGCCGCTCTACGTTGAAGAACACCTGGCGGCGGACGAGAAGATTCTCATCCCGGCCGGCACGCACTCGGACTCCGTGCTTCTGTCGTGGGAGGATTACGAGCGCATCGCCCAGCCGACCGTCGCCGCCTTCGGCAAACATGTCGACTAGGAAAAGGTGTTGGACTAAGAGCCTATCCGAATAATCCGCTCGTTGCGAGGCTGAGCGAGCCTGTCGAGAGCCTCTAGGTCGAACGGAAGTTCGAGGCCAAGGCGGCACCCGTACGGGCGGAGGCGTGGCTGAACTGCCACGTCGAGGACGTTTTGGGCCGACAATGTCGGCCTCGGACTTCGTCCCGATGTACATCGGGACGGTAGAGACCGGTTATTCGGATAGGCTCTTAGAAGGCTTACTCTTTGCCCCAATCCTAGAATGGGTGGTCTCGAGCGACCCTTGCGTTGACGCAGCGGCGCCGGGCGACTACAATGCCCTCAACACTGCGGCATTCATGGCCGAAGGCCAGGTGGACATCGCGGCGACGGGCGAGGCCGTCTCTGGGCTATTCGCCTGCCAGGAGGTCACCGGCGCCATCCGCAGCGCCCTGCGTGATGAGGGGCGGGCGAGCGTCGAGGGCCTGTGGGGATCAAGTGCGCCTGCTCTGGCCGCAGCCCTCCTTCCAGATTGCCCGTCCACCCTTCTTTACGTGGCGGCGCACATTGACTCGGTGGACGGGGCGCGAGACGATTGGCGCCTCTTTGCTGGAATCAACCCACCGGTCTTTCCCGCCTGGGAGGCGTTGCCCGCCGAAGCGGATATCTCGGATGAAATCCTCGCCGATCGGCTGAGAGTCCTGAAGGACCTCGCTGCGGCGCGCGCCGGTAAGGCCGACGCGCCGCGCGTCTTGGTCACGACGATTCAGGCGATGATGCAGCCGGTGCCGTCGCCCTCGCACCTCGCGGAGAACACGCTGGAACTGGTCGTGGGCTGCGAATATCGGCTGCCCGAGGTCCGGCGCTGGCTGGCCGAGCGCGGTTTCCGTCCCGCGTCGCTGGTCCTCGAGGCCGGCCAGTTTGCCGTGCGTGGCGGCATCCTGGACATTTTTCCGCCGACCTCGCCCTTGCCGTATCGCCTTGAGTTCTTCGGCGACGAACTCGAGAGCCTGCGCACGTTCGATCCTTCAACGCAGAGGAGCGAGGAAGAGCGGGAGCGGGCGGCGATTTCCTTCGTTCCTGTCCGTGCGGACCCGTCCCGGGTGGGGCAGGGGGGCCCCGTTTCGCCCGCGACGAGCACGAACCTGATGGATTATCTGCCGCCGGACGCCTGGATTGTCTGGCACGAGCCGCTGGAGATCGCCGAGGTCGGCCGCTCGTTTCTCGCGCGCCTGGCGGGCCCCGTCGGCGTGTACACGTTCGAGGCGGTGGTGCAGGAGGCGCGCCGGTTCACGCGCCTGGACCTGTCGAGTTTCATGTCTTCCGGTGTGTCGGACGCGTTCGCGCTTCGGACTGAAAGCCTGCCGCCATTCAGCGGCCGGGCGGAAGCCGTCCGCGATGAACTTAAGGAACTCGCGTCCGAGGGTCCGGTGCTTCTGTTCAGCGACAAGGAAGCGGAGCGGGACCGGATCACCGAGATCCTTTCGAGCGTGGATTCTGAGTGGCGGCGCCGCATTCGCCTCGGTATCGGCCGGCTCGCCGCCGGATTCCGTCTCGTCGCAGAGAGTGTGACCGTCGTTTCGAATCACGAACTCTTCCAACGGTACCAGGACCGCCGGCGCTTGCGCCGCCGCATCGAAACGCGGGCCATCGATACATGGCTGGACCTGAAGCGCGGCGACCTGGTGGTCCATATAGTGCACGGCATCGGCCGGTATCTCGGCATGAAGACCCTGAAACCAGGGCGCGGCCGGGGGGGAACCGGCGCCCAGGCGGAGGACCATCTCGTCCTGGAGTTTCGGGGCGGCGTCAAGGTCTATGTGCCGGCGTCGCAGGTGGACTTGGTTCAGAAGTACATCGGCGGTTTCAAGGGCAAGCCGCGCCTCTCCAGCGTCGGGGGGAAAGCGTGGGCCGAGAAAAAACGCCGCGCCGCCGCCGCGGCCGAGGACCTCGCGGCTGAACTGCTGCGCCTTCAGGCGATCCGCCGCACCCGTCCCGGCATCGACTACCCCAGGGACACGCTCTGGCAGAAGGAATTGGAGGCGTCCTTTCCCTACCCCGAGACGGACGACCAGTTGGCCGCCATGCACGAAATCAAACGCGACATGCAGTCGCCGCGGCCCATGGACCGGCTCTTGTGCGGCGACGTGGGCTACGGGAAGACGGAACTGGCGATCCGCGCGGCATTCAAAGCGGTCGAGGCGGGCAAACAAGTCGCCCTTCTCGTGCCGACGACGGTGCTGGCGGAGCAGCACGTGCGCACCTTCCGCGAGCGGATGGCCGATTACCCCGTCCTCATCGAGATGCTCAGCCGCTTCCAGACGCGCGGGGCGCAAGGCCACATCCTCGACCGTTTCCGCAAGGGGCAAGTGGACATCGTCGTCGGGACGCACCGGCTGCTCTCGGCCGACGTCAAGCCCGCCGACCTGGGTCTCGTGATCGTGGACGAGGAACAGCGGTTCGGGGTCGAGCACAAAGAGCGGCTCAAGATGTTCCGGCAGACGGTGGACGTGCTGACGCTGACGGCGACGCCGATTCCGCGGACGCTTCACATGTCGCTTCTGGGGATTCGGGACATCTGCAGCCTTTCGACGCCGCCCCAGGACCGCCGCGCCGTGCGGACCGAGGTCTGTCATTGGAACGATGACCTGATCCGCCAGGCGATTCTGCGGGAACTCGCGCGCGATGGCCAAGTCTTCTTCGTCCACAACCGCGTCCGCACCATCGCGCAGGTGGCGGACAGGGTCCAGGCCCTGGCGCCCGAGGCGCGTGTCACGAGTGCCCACGGGCAGATGCACGAGCGCGACCTTGAGGGGCGGATGCTCGACTTCTTTGCCGGAAAGATTGACGTCCTCGTCTCGACGACCATCATCGAATCCGGCCTCGACGTGCCGCGCGCCAACACCATGTTCATCCACGAGGCGGACCAGTTCGGCCTGGCGGACCTGCACCAGTTGCGCGGCCGCGTCGGGCGATACAAGCACCGGGCGTATTGTTATCTCCTGCTCCCGGAAAGCCGTCCTCTGACGCCGGCGGCGGCCAGGCGCCTCAAGGCGATTGAGCGCTACTCGGAACTCGGCGCCGGGTTCCAGATTGCCATGCGGGACCTGGAAATCCGCGGCGCGGGGAACATCCTCGGGCCGGAACAATCCGGCCACATTGCGGCCATCGGCTACGAACTTTACTGCCGTCTCCTGGAGACGTCCATTCGTCGGCAGCAGGGCAGACCGGAGCCCGAGCGCCGCCGCACCGACGTGCGGCTCGAAGTCCCCGCATTTATCCCCGAAGGCTACGTTCCCACCGAGAGCCAGCGCATCAGCCTGTATCGTCAGTTGCAGCGGGCGCCGGACCTTGGGGCGCTCGAGGGAATCGCCGCCGAGATTGCCGACATGTATGGGCCGGTGCCCGCGGAGGTTCGGAGGCTTGTGGATTTGGAGGGGGTGCGGCTCCTGGCGGGACGCGCCGAAATCCGCTCGATTCACCGCAAAGGCGCCGACTTGATGATGGCCGTCGAAGACGCCTCAGTCGTCGCGGCGTTTTTTGAGCGGGCCACCGACCCTTCCGTGCGGAAGGCCGGCACGGTGCGCGTCATCGACGCCCACACGGTGCTCTGGCGGCTGCACAAGGACGCTGGAGCCGACGGGGCGCTGGCGCTTCTGAAGAAGTGGCTTGCCCGCGCTCCGGAGGATAAATAGAATACCGTGCGACACGGGTTGGACTCTGTCGGTAAGGATGCCATGAAGGCTACGGTTGGGTTATTGGCGGCTCTAGTCGGTCTGGGATTGGGCGGCTGCAACCTCTGGCGGGACGAGCCGGCGCTCGCGCCTCGGATGGCCCGGACGGGCGGCGAGTTCAGCACCGCGGGAGGTGCCGCGGATGAGGAAGTCAGCCCGGCCCGGCCGGTGGCGCCGATTCCTCGTCCGACGGAGCAGCAGCGCGCCGCTTCCGCGCCGGAGGCAACATTGACGCGGCCCGACCGCACCGCCGCCTATGAGGCGAGGTTGGAAGAGGTCTCGCCGCCTGTCGCAGCGGATCGGCCGCCTGTTCCGGCCGGCCCCGAAGTGGAGAGTGGCGGCGGGACGCATCTTGTGGATGCGATCCTGGCCGAGGTCAACGGCGAAGTCATCACCCGGGAGGATATTCTCGGGCCGCTGCGCCCACAGATCAAGAAGTGGCGCGAGGAACTGTCGCCCGAGGAGTTCAAAGCCCGCTGCCGCTATGTCGTGGACCTAAAGTTGCGCCGCGCCATCAGCGAACGGCTGGTGGTTCAGGAAGCCAAGCGGCTCCTTTCAGAGCAGCAGAAAGAACAGGTTGAGGCGACGCTCGGGCAAATCCTCAAGGACCTGGCGGCCGAAGCCGGCAGCATGCTCCTGCTGGAGGAACGTCTCAAACTCGAGGGCACCACAGTTGAGGAGGGGATGGTAAAGGAGCGGGAGCGGCTTCTGGTTCAGCGCTTCCTGCGTGAGCACGTCGCGCCCACAATTCACATCACGCACTCCGAGTTACTGGATTATTACAACGAGGTGCGCGACCAGCACTATGTGAAGCCGACGCGGGTGCGGATGTGGCTCATTGCGATTCACAAGGCCGAGTTTCCCGATGCGGCTCAAGCGCAGGCCCTGGCCGGGGCCGTCCGCCAGCGCGCCGCCGCCGGCGAGGACTTCGCCAAGTTGGCCGAGCGATACAGTCACGGCGTCATGGCCAAGAAGGGCGGCGACTGGGACTATCTGACCGAAGGCTCATTCCGCGTCAAGGCCGTCGATGACGCCCTTTTCGCCCTTGAGCGCGGCCGGGTCGGACCGCTCGTCGAAACCGACGACGCCTTCTATATTGTCAAGGCCGAGGACCGCCAGGAGGGGCGGACCGTCCCCTTCACCGAGGTCCAGGACGAACTGGAAGACGAACTTCGCGACCGACGTTATAATGAGGTCGTATCTCAACATATCCAGAAACTGTACGACCGGGCCTACGTCCGCATTAACCGAGAAAATCTATAGAGGGTACCATGCCACAGATTACGTTCCTTCCCTATGACATTCGTCTGGAGGTTCCGCGCGGG
>Ga0307378_10014028_pt1 | contig 10103 bp, 10 predicted proteins | sample UN1MG_FD_202238 | JGI IMG/M metagenome (GOLD analysis project Ga0307378, IMG submission 202238) | Soil microbial communities from Risofladan, Vaasa, Finland - UN-1 | ecosystem: Environmental > Terrestrial > Soil > Coastal area > Acid sulfate soil | place: Finland: Risofladan, Vaasa | collected... | reverse complement strand
CAATGCCACTTCCTATTCGTGCCGCAACCGCTATGGCGGCGCCAATACCAGGATCAGCGAGCACGCGCTGGCCAACGCACTCGATATTTCGGAGTTCGTGCTCGCCTCAGGCGAGCGCGTCACGGTGCTGAAGAGTTGGCCGCGCGTCGTGCCGCCGCCGGAGCCGGAGCCGGAGCAAATTGCCACCAGCGACACCACCGGGGCGATCGTGCCGGTGTCGAACAGGCGCACGGTGCCCAAACCGGCGAGCCAAATCGCCCGCCCGACCGTGGCCAAGTCGAAACCGTCGAGGAACCCGTTCGTGGCACAGGACGAGGTGGATGTGACCCTACCTATTGACCCCCGGACCAATCCGTTTGTCTCCCCGGTTTCGGTCACCGCGGCCGCGCCGCCCATGGCGCCGCCGGTCGCCACTCCCCCCCAAGTCAAGCCGCCCAAAGTCAAGCCGCCAGAGGTCACCCCGCCTGCGGCAGAACCGGCGGATGCCGTCGATCCCGTAGCAGAACGCCGGACGGCCTTCGTCCGTGGCGTCCACGCGGATGCCTGCAAGATATTCGGCACGGTGCTAGGGCCCGAGGCGAATGATGCCCATCGGGATCACTTCCACCTCGACATGAAGGCGCGCCGCCATTCCAGTTTCTGCGAATAGCGCGTTTCAGACGGCAAACCATGTTTGTCGCACTGCCTGGAAGCTTTGCGGTGTGGGTGGTAGCTTCACCGCACGTTTAGCCAAGACAACCTAGGATTTTCGCGTGGCCTCACCGTCCAAAGACCCGACCAAAGACGAGACCGTCTCGTTGGGCAGCGAGCGGGCAAAGCGCGCGGGCGCCAAGCCGGCGGACGCGGCGCAGCCCGGCTATCCGGCAACGCGCCTCAGGCGCAACCGGCGCGCCGACTGGTCGCGGCGGCTGGTGCGCGAAACCACGCTCAAGCCCGACGATCTGATCTGGCCGATCTTCGTGATCGAGGGCACGGGTCAGCGCAGCGCCATCGACGCGATGCCCGGCGTGGAACGCCTCTCCGTTGACCTTGCGGTGAAAGCGGCGGAACACGCCGCTACGCTTGGGCTCCCGGCCATTGCGTTCTTTCCCAACACCGAGCCCAGTTTGCGCGACGAAGCGGCAAGCCAGGCCTTCAATCCGGGCAATCTCGTGTGCCGGGCCGTGCGCGCCATCAAGGCGGCCGTACCCGACATCGGCATCATCTGCGACGTGGCGCTCGACCCCTACACCAGCCATGGCCATGACGGCCTCCTGGTCGACGGCGAGGTCCACAACGACCGCACCATTGAAGCGCTTGTCACTCAGGCCCTGGTCCAAGCGGAAGCCGGCTGCGATATCCTGGCGCCGTCGGACATGATGGACGGCCGCATCGGCGCCATTCGCTCAGCGCTTGAAGACAACGGCTTCCCGCAAACACAAATTCTGAGCTATGCGGCGAAATATGCCTCCGCCTTTTACGGTCCGTTCCGCGACGCGGTGGGCTCGGGCCAGCAGCTCAGCGGCGACAAGAAGACCTATCAGATGGACCCCGCCAACGGCGACGAGGCCTTGCGCGAGGTGGCGCTCGACGTGGCCGAAGGTGCCGACATGGTGATGGTGAAGCCGGGGCTCGCTTATCTGGACATCGTGTGGCGGGTGAAGGAGGCGTTCAAGCTGCCGACCTTCGTCTATCAGACGTCCGGCGAGTACGCGATGCTGGCGGCGGCGGCTGAGCGCGGCTGGCTCGACCGCGACCGTGCCGTGCTCGAAAGCCTGATGGCGTGCAAGCGTGCCGGGGCTGACGCGATCTTCACCTATTTCGCGCCCGAGGTAGCCAAACGGCTGAAGGACTCCAGCTAGCCTCTAGTCGGTGACCTTCAGGTTGGTGAAGAGCACGCTGGCCTCTTTCTGCTTATCGAAATTGTCGCCCGACAATCCGAAGCGCCAGCTGCTCGACGGCGCCTGCCCCCTGAGCTCACGCACCTTCGTACCGTTGATGTAGAAGGCGAGCGTGTTGCCCTTGGCATCGACGCGCAAGGTGTTCGCTGCGCCCGGCGATGTCTTGATCGCGGGCGAATCCACATTGGCGGCGATGGTGCCGAGCCACGCGCCGTCTTGCTTGCGTGCGATCCAGTACCGCCCGTTGTTGAGAATGCCGAACTGGTAATAGGTCCGGTTGTTCTCGCCCCAGAACAGCAGGCCCGCGCCCAGCACCGGCTGATCGCCGCCTTCGGGCCATACCGCATCGGCGCAGATATCCGCATCCTCGACCATGAAGGTGATATTGAGGTTCGACTGCATGTCGTCGGCGGGCAGCTTGAAGATGAAGGACCCGCCCGTCACCTCGATCGAGTTCTTGATCGACCAGCCGCCGGCGTCGTTGTCGAACTTATCCTCGAACAGGATCTTGCCGCCGTCGCAGGCGCCCGCCTGGCCGCCCGCAGCGGCGAGCAGGGCCGCGATCGCAAGTCCCAAAAGAGATTTCCGCATCCTGGCTCCCCGAAAGCCGCGCCGTGCCCAACGAGAATCCTTAAACCGTCACCCCTGCCTCGGCAACCTACGGGCGCGTGCCGCGTTGCTTCCAAGCGCACAAGAGCGGTGTCAGGGCAACCGCGCTTGTGTCACGGGGGCCGAACGCCCATGTTTCTTTCCGCACACGGCCCCCCGATTCGGAGACACCATGACCGAGCATCAGACCCACCCCGCCCACGCGGGCGGAAGTTTTGGCGAGCAGCCGCACGCTTATAATCCCGTGACAGAGCCGCAGCTGTTCGACGCCGTGATCCGCAAACGCTGCGTTGCCTTTATCATCGACGCCATCATCATCGTGGCGCTGACGGCCATCGCCGGTGTCGCCGTGGCGGTGCTCGGCGTCCTCACGCTCGGTCTCGCTTGGCTTCTGTTCGGATTGGTGTTTCCTGCCGTGGGCCTGGGCTACAACGCGTTGACCATTGGCGGCCCTAAGGCGGCCACCATCGGCCAGCGGATGATGGGGCTGACCGTGCCCATGTGGTACGGCGGCAAGGTCACCCCGCTGATCGCGGCCTTCCACGCGCTGCTGTTCTGGTTCTCGCTGGTGATCTTCTGTCCGATCCTGCTTTGGGCCTTTTTCGATCAGCGCAAGCGCTGCCTGCATGACATTCTCGCCGGTATCCTGATCATCAACCGCCCATAACTTTGAGTTATTCCAAGTTTTTGCCGCTTTATGACAGGCTTCGCGGATTGCGCGGCCCGCCCGTGATCCACTAAGCTTGTGGAAGGTTGGCTTGGATTCGCTTCAGGTCGGTGGCCCGTGACAGAACACAAGAGCAATTTTCCTGAGTTCTACATAACCGCGCCGCAGCCGTGCCCCTATTTGCCCGGCCGGCTCGAGCGGAAGCTGTTTACGCACCTGACGCGCGACAAGCCGGGCTTCCTCATCGACAATTTGCTGAAGGGCGGTTTCCGGCGCAGCCAGAACATCGCCTATATGCCCTATTGCGATGCCTGCTCGGCCTGCGTGCCGGTGCGCATCTTGGTGGACGAGTTCAAACCGCGCCGTTCGCTGAAGCGCATCGCCCGCGACAATCTCGATCTGGTCGCCACTCGTATGCCGGCATCGCCGAGTTCGGAGCAATACGCGCTGTTCCGCGACTATATCGAGGCACGGCACGCCGACGGCGGCATGGCGGAGATGTCGGTGCTCGACTATTCGCTGATGGTCGAGGACAGCGTGGTGGAGACTTTCGTCACCGAGTACCGCTTGAAGCCGGATGAGAACGGCGATGCCCCGCTCATGGGCGTGTCGTTGTGCGACCGGCTCAGCGACGGCATCTCCATGGTCTACAGCTTCTACGATCCGGATGTGCCGGCGCGCAGCCTCGGCACCTATATGATCCTCGATCACGTCGACTACGCGCGGGCGCAAGGCTATCCGTTCGTCTATCTCGGCTATTGGATCGAGGGGTCGCGCAAGATGCGCTACAAGGACCGCTTCCAGCCGCAGGAGCGCCTCACCTCCAAGGGCTGGGTGCGCGGCTAACCGCCCTCTTCGTCAGAACCGGTCGCCGAACTTGCCCGACTTGGGGAAGCCCCTGGGTGGGAGGCGTCCCGCTTGGGCGCGCGTGCCCCACCAGTCCCGCAGCTCGGCGGGTGAGAACATGTGGTTGCGCTGCGCCGCGTCCGTATAGGGCAGGCCGTCCTTCTTGGTGAAGGTCTTGGCGTCGGCCAAGTCGCCATCTTTGTAGCGCTGGAGGCGGACGCCCTTGCCGCGCGGCATCTCGGGCAACTCCTTCAGCGGGAACAGCAGCAGCTTGCGGTTGTCGCCGATGACCGCGACGCTGTCGCCGTCGACCGGCACGCACACGGCCGCCTCCTCGTCGCCGCGCACGTTGAGGATCTGCTTGCCCTTGCGGGTCATGGCGACGACCTCGTCCTCGGCGACGATGAAGCCGTAGCCGGAGGTCGAGGCGACGAGCAGTTTGCGCCCCGGCTCGTAGACGAACAGCTCGACGCTGTCGCCGGCATCCTCGATGTCGACCATGAGGCGGAACGGCTCGCCATGACCCCTGCCCCCCGGCAGCTTGTCGGCGGCAAGCGAATAGAACCGGCCATTGGTGGCAAACAGCAGCAGCGTGTCGGTGGTCTGCGCGCGCACCAGGCTCTTGAGCCGGTCGCCCTCCTTGAAGGACAAGCTCGCTGCTTCCGTGGCGTGCCCCTTGATCGAGCGGATCCAGCCCTTCTCGGACAAGACGATGGTCACCGGCTCCTTCTCGATCATCGCCTCGGCGAGTTCGATGTCGACGCCCTCGGGGGCGTCTTCGAAACTCGTGCGGCGGCGGCCAAGTTCGGTCTTCTGGCCGAATTCGGTCTTTAACTCCCTGATCTCATCGGCGATGCGCTTCCACTGCTTGTCCGTGGAGCCGAGCAGGGATTTCAGCTCCTTGCGCTCCTTGGTGAGATCGTCGTGCTCGCGCCGGAGCTCCATCTCCTCGAGCTTGCGCAAGGCGCGCAGGCGCATGTTGAGGATGGCTTCGGCCTGCACCTCGGTTAGATCGAAGGCCTTGATCAGCGCGGGCTTCGGCTCGTCCTTCTCGCGGATGATCTTGATGACCTTGTCGAGGTTCAAATAGACGATGAGATAGCCGGCCAGCACTTCCAGCCGATGGTCGATCTTAGCGAGACGGAACTTGGAGCGGCGGACCAGCACCACGAGACGGTGGTCCAGCCATTCGCTCAAGGCTTGGCGCAAGCCCAGCACGTTGGGGATCTGGCCCCGGCTCAGCACATTCATGTTGAGCGAGACGCGGGCCTCGAGCTCGGTGAACTTGAACATCTGCTCCATAAGCAGCAGCGGGTCGACCGTGCGGCTCTTGGGCTCCAGGATCAGACGAACGTCCTCCGCCGACTCGTCGCGAACATCGGCCAGCAGCGGCAGCTTCTTGGCCTGCAACAGTTCTGCGATACGGGCGACCAGCCGCGATTTCGGCACCTGATACGGAATTTCGGTGACGACGATCTGATAGGTGCCGCGGCCGGTGTCCTCTTGCTCCCAGCGGGCGCGTAGGCGGAAACTCCCCCGTCCCGTCTTGTAGGCCTCCACGATATTCTCGCGCGGCTCCACGATGATGCCGCCGGTCGGCAGGTCCGGGCCGGGCACGAGGTCCACGAGCTTTTCGGCTGTCGCGTTCGGAAACTTGATCAGATGAAGTGCGGCGTCACACAGCTCGCCGGCGTTGTGCGGCGGGATATTGGTAGCCATGCCCACGGCGATGCCGGACGAGCCGTTGGCTAGCAGATTGGGGAAATTCGACGGCAGGACCGACGGCTCCATCTCGCGTCCGTCGTAATTGGGGCGAAAGTCGACCGTGTCCTCGTCGATCCCCTCCAGAAGCCGCGACGCCACAGCGGTGAGCCGCGCCTCGGTGTAGCGGTCGGCTGCGGGATTATCGCCGTCGATATTGCCGAAATTGCCCTGCCCGTCGATCAGCGGATAGCGCACCGAAAAGTCCTGGGCGAGGCGCGCCAGCGCGTCGTAGATCGCCTGGTTCCCGTGGGGGTGGAAGTTGCCCATGGTGTCGCCGACGATCTTGGCGCATTTGCGGAACTCGCCTTGCGGCCCGAGCCGCAGCTGCTGCATGGCGAAAAGCAGACGGCGATGCACGGGCTTCAGCCCATCGCGCACGTCGGGAAGCGCCCGGTGCATGATGGTGGAGAGCGCATAAGCGAGATAGCGCTCCTCGAGCGCCACGCGCAGATTGACCGGCTCGATGGGCCCCGAATCAGGCGGCGAAACGCGTTTTCCCATGTCCCGCGCTTAGCGCATCGGTGGCGTCCGCTCAAGGCGTCTCGATGCGCGTGGGGTTGCGGTCCGGCAGGGAGGGCGTGGGCGCTGCGCCCTCCAGGCAGGATGTGTCGATGAACACCTGCACGGCGACGTAGACCCAGCGGTTGTCGCGCCGCCAGCCGGCGACGCCCACGCCGATCTCGTTTGATGCCGACCGCAGAGCGCGTTCATGGCCAGGCGAGCGTTTCCAGAACAGCATGGCCTTTTGCATGGCGGTGTCGACTGAAGCCCGGTTCGGCCGCGTCCAGGACTGGTGCCAATTCTCACCACGGAACTTGCAGAAGGCGATGCCGGCATCGCGCAGCCGCTCGGCGGGCCCTCGCCCGTCGGCGTGATGGCCGGTCTTGTCGTTGCGTGCCAGATAGTCGGCATAGGCTTGCGCCGCCCGATTGGCGCCAAAGCTTTCGCTCAACGGCGCGAGCCCCTTAGCCCGACGATAGGCGTTGGTGTCGCTGACAATGGCCGCCCGAGCCGCCTCCGACACGGCGAACGCCTGCGCGCCTGCCGGCACAGCGTGGGCGACGGCGCAAGCGGCGATCAGCAACAGGAGGTGCGCAAAGTGTGGCGCCGTCGGCATGGCTAGGCCGACAACGCTGTCGTCCGCCTCCTGGCCAGCAAATCGAGAAGACGCTCGCGGGCTTGGGGCAATTTGAGACCATGGGGCGCCAGCACGTCGCGCTCCAGGAAGTAGCCGGTCAGCGCGAAGCCGGCGGCGATATCGGCGTCCTCGATGGGCGCCGTCTCATCCAGCAGGAAGGCCGGCAGCGCCAGCAGCTTGTCAGCATAGGGTTCGCCGGCCGCCCGCGACACGGCGCGGCTTGAGCGCGGCGACACATAGACAAGGTCATCCGTGGCGCCGGTGGCGGCGCATTCGCTGAGGTCGAGGCCGAAGCCAAGTTCCTGCAAGAGCTGAAACTCCCAATGGACGAACAAAATCGGCCACACGTCTGATTCCGCGAAGGAGCGCAGCACATGCAAGGTTGCGGCGTAGAGTTCCGGGTGCGGATCGCGCTCGGGCAGCAGCTTGACGAAGCCGGCCAGCGTGCCGATGGCGGCAAGGGCCGCGGCATCGTCCAGCACGCGGGCGCCATGGGCCTCCATCATCTCCACATTGAAGCCGCCGAGATGCTCGGACAGGCGCGCACGCCAAGTGACGCGAATGAGATTGCCGGGCTGGAGCACCGGGCGAATGCGGCGGGAGCGTCCGCCGCGCACGAGACCGAGATGGCGGCCATGCTCAAGCGTCAGCAGCTCGGCGACGGCACTGGTCTCGCCCAATGGTTTCGCCGAGAGGAAGATGCCTTCGTCAACCCAATCCATATGTTAGCTTGGCCTATCCGACCGGGGTTTGCCTATCCTTTCGGATAGTCCAGGCCCATCTCGCGGAAGCGTTCGGGGTCATCGCCCCAGTTCTCCCGCACTTTCACGAACAGGAAGAGATGGACGGGCACGCCGGCGATTTCAGCAATGTCGGCGCGGGCCGCCGAGCCGATCTCCTTGATCATGGCGCCCTTGGCGCCCAGCACGATGCGGCGCTGGCTCTGGCGCTCCACATAGATGGTCTGCTCGATGCGGACGCTTTTGTCTTTCAGCTCTTTCCAGTCGGTGGTCTCGACGGTGAGCGCATAGGGCAATTCCTCGTGGAGCCGTAGAAACAGCTTCTCGCGGGTGATCTCGGAGGCGGTCTGGCGCAATGTGGCATCCGACAGCTGGTCTTCCGGGAACAGCCATGGCCCCGGCGGCATGGATTCCGCCAGATAGGTCTTAAGCTTGGCAACGCCGTCGCCGGTGAGCGCCGAAATCATAAAGACCTGGTCGAAGGCTCTGAACGCCGACAGGTCGCCGATAAGCGTCAAAAGCTCCTGCTTCGCCACAAGGTCGATCTTGTTGAGGATGGCGATGGTGGGACGCCTGATTTGCGGCAGATGCTCGAACAGCGGGGTGAGCTTGCTGTCCAGCCCGCGTGCGGCATCGATCACGACCGCGACAATGTCGGCGTCGCCGGCGCGGTCCCAGGCGGATTGCGACATAGCGCGGTCGAGCCTGCGTTTCGGCTCGAAGATGCCCGGCGTGTCGACGAGAATGATCTGCGACCCGCCGACAAGCGCGAGCCCGCGCACGGGGCCGCGCGTCGTCTGCGCCTTATGGGTGACGATGGAGACCTTGGCGCCGACCAGCGCGTTGGTCAGCGTCGACTTGCCGCTATTGGGGGCGCCGATGAGGGCGACGAAGCCGCAGCGCCTCTCCGCGTTCTGCGACGCGTCGTGTTCGGTTTCAGACTCAGTCATCGGTTTGCGCACTCCAGACGCCTTCGCGCAGCAACATGACGAGCGCCGCAGCCTGCTCGGCTTGGCGCTTGTTGTCCCCCTGCCCCTGCTCCGGCGCCAAGCCCTCGACCTGCACCTCGGTGGTAAAGCGCGGGGCGTGATCCGGGCCCTCGCGGGCGATTTCCACATAGAGCGGCAGCGGCAATTTCTTGCCTTGGGCCCATTCCTGTAACACCGATTTGGCGTCCGGGGCGGCGAGCTCCAAGTCTTCCAGGTGAGGCTCCCAGTCCCGACGGACCACATCGCGGGCCGGCTCGTATCCGGCATCGGCGAAGATGGCGCCGAGAATGGCCTCGCAGGTGTTGGCCAGGATCGTCGTCTTGCGCCGGCCGCCGGAGCCGGCCTCGCCGCCGCTCATCACGATGTAATCGCCAAGTGACCAGCTTTGCGCCACTTGCGCGCACGTTTCGGTGCGAACCAGGTGATTGAGCCAGCGGGCCAGCTCGCCCTCGCTGGTGTCCGGAAAGCGCCCGGTCAGGAGCTCGGCAACGGCCAGGCCGAGCACGCGGTCGCCGAGGAATTCGAGCCGCTCGTTGTCCTCGTTGGGCTTGGAGTCGGCGCGCGCGCTGGCATGAGTCAACGCCAGCTTGAGCAGCGCGGAACTAGCGAAAGTATGTCCAAGCCGGGTCGAGAGCTGGCTGAGATCCGTGGTTCGCCGCTTAGGCAAGCTCAGCCAACCACCTGGAAGATGCGGTTCCAACGAACTTCCGTCGGCCAGCGCCAAAACTCCCAGAAGCTCGAATCCTCATCGATGGAGAAGAAGATCACTTGCGCCTTGCCGACCAGATTGACGAACGGCACGAAGCCGACCTCCGACAGGAAACGGCTGTCGGTGGAGTTGTCGCGGTTGTCGCCCATCATGAAGAAATGCGCCTCGGGCACCTTGTAGACCTCGGTGTTGTCGCCGAAGCCCTCATTGACGAGGTCGAGCACGGGATAGCTGACACCGTTCGGCAGGGTCTCTTTGTAACGCGCCATGTGCCGCTCGCGGCCCGATGGCTCGTTGACGACGAAATCGTCGACCTTCACCTTTTCGACCGCCTTGCCGTTGATGTGCAGGACGCCGTGGAGCATCTGAATTTCATCGCCGGGGAGGCCGATCACGCGCTTGATGTAGTCCGTCTCGCTGTCGCGCGGCAGCTTGAACACGACCACGTCGCCGCGGTCGGGGTCAGTCGCCCAGATCCGGGCGGCGAACAGGTTCACGCCGAACGGAAACGAGTAGCGGCTGTAGCCGTAGCTGTATTTCGAAACGAAGAGATAGTCGCCGACCAGCAGAGTCGGGATCATCGAGCCCGAGGGAATGTTGAACGGCTGAAACAAAAAGACCCGCACAATCAGCGCGAGGATCAGCGCGTGGACAATGACGCGGACAGTGTCCTTGGCGCTGCTTCTTGCTTCCATCTTATCGGCGTCCACGCTCATTGCGGAAGCTCTCCTCGTTTGTGCTCGGGCTGGCCCGGGTCTCTT
>Ga0307378_10014025_pt1 | contig 10104 bp, 9 predicted proteins | sample UN1MG_FD_202238 | JGI IMG/M metagenome (GOLD analysis project Ga0307378, IMG submission 202238) | Soil microbial communities from Risofladan, Vaasa, Finland - UN-1 | ecosystem: Environmental > Terrestrial > Soil > Coastal area > Acid sulfate soil | place: Finland: Risofladan, Vaasa | collected... | reverse complement strand
AGCGTAGGGTTTGCTTTTTACGTAACCTACGGATTTCCGTAACCACGATGATACGCGTAGCACGCGGTTTTTTCCCGGGGCCTCAAAATCGTGTTACGGTTTTCCGTAGGTTATGGTGACACGTCCCGATATCCTAGGTTTTTGGTGCCCGGAACCGGCCATTTTCGGCGAGCCAGCGTAACTTTTTTTCATTTACTTCGTGTGTTTTCGACGAAAACCCGAAACATTTGACACTGTAGCGTTCGTGACCTTTTTTCGTCGAAAACACCACCGACCCCGGTGTGTACTACCCAACGCCAGCGAGTCATGAACGACGAGACACCATCGTCGCGTCGTCGTCGCCGTTGACTTTTGGCGCGCGCGGAATGCACACACATACACACGTTTCATTTGATGTTGTTTGACACCAAACGAGTACTGCCCACACGACCATTCTCGCCACGGTCTCTGTCTCCATGTCGTCGACGACTCGTTTCGACGTGTACACGTTTGCTACCATACACGCATCACGTGGTATTTGGATTATTCTCGCCATTAACAGTCTCGATTCATTTGCGTACTTTTCGACGTCACTCAATATGACGTTGTTTTTGACGGACAGTCTCGGTGTATCGGACGCTCGCGCCGGGCACGTGTACGCTGCACGAGGGGTCGTATCGTCGTTCGCTCTCCTTGTTTCCGGGCCACTCATCGACCGATGGGGTGCCCATCAGTCGCTTGCGGTCGGGGCGTCATTGGTTGCCGCAGGACGCGTTGCCGTTGTTTTTGCACACACGAATTGGCTTGCCGTCACATTTTTCATTACCGTTCTCCAGTCCATTGGAGCCGCGTTCATGGGACCCGCGCTGGCCATTTGCATTCGCCGCGGTGTTTCGTCGTCTGCATGGCACCCGGCAGCCTATGCGCTGTTCTATTCAACTATGAACGCCGGCGCATTGGCTGCCGGTACCGTCACCGACATTCTGTTTCGCACACACGCTTCTGCCGTTGCACCGTTCGTCGGCGCTGCGCTCGCGTCCATCGCCGCGCTCACCATTGTCGTCGTGTTCCCTGTGCCCGCCGCCGCCGCCACTACTATCCCTTCACCCGACAACACGTCACATTCACCCGTCGCCCGGTCGTGGCGTGATTCTGTTCGTCATTTGATGCTCGATACCAACGCGTGGCTGTGTGTCGGTTTCATGACGGCCCTCTTTTGGATTCGCACACCGTTCATGCACATGGACGCCACGTTTCCCAAGTATGCCGAACGCGTTTTCGGCCACTCGGTGGATTTTGGTCTCTTGTACGCCATCAATCCCACGCTCATTATTGTTGGCGTACCGTTCATTCAATCGTACGTCGTGCGCTTTGATATGTACGCCGTCATTACGACGGGCACCGTTCTCGCTGCCATATCGCCACTTGCCGTCGCGGTGTGGCCCACATACGTGGCGGGCGTCGCTGCGTTCATGATCACGTTGAGTTTGGGCGAAGCCATTTACTCGCCCATGACCTACACCTACATCATGGCACTGGCGCCCGTCGGCCGCGAGGGCGTGTACGCCACCGTGTCAGCGGCTCCGTCCATTGTGGGCGCATTCATCGTCGGCTCGATGAGCGGTCATTTGCTTGCGGACTATTGTCCGGCACCCGATCCGCGCCATTCGCCGCTCGACGACGCCATCGACCCGCGTCTCCACGCGTACCAATGTGCGCGCATATGGATTGTGGTCGCCGCGCTCGCCGCCATCACCCCATTCACGCTTGTGCTTGCTCGCCGCCACTTGTATCCTGCAAGCGTTCGTGATCGGTGTCAACATCGCCATTCTGAAACGGCCGACTCTATTGACGTCTATTAACTCACGTCGTCGTTGCCGCCGATACTGTCTACAGTATCCAGCATTGACTGTGTTACCATCGTGTACGCACACACACACACACACACACACACACACACACGTGTTCAAACGCATTTTACGTGTTTGTATGCACGCTATTAGCGCCGCGTGCGCAGCAACGGCGGGCGGCGGCGCATTTCGGCTTCGTAGGCCATTTGATCAGTCGTACGTTCAAAATCGGCCCAAAACTGGCGATGCCGCACAACGTGCTGTCCGTCCACGTGAGCGCGCAATTGTTTGGCTGATTCGCGGTTTTCGGTGATCAAATAATCGAACAGAGAGCCGGGTGACATGGTTTCGGCGCGCACATCGTGCATGTAGCCCAAGTGTTGTAGGGTGCGCACGACCAGTTCTGAACAAAAGAACGTCTCTTCGTTGCCCGATTTCGCGGAGCCGCCGCACGCAAACCACGTCGTTCCGGTGTTCATTTTTTTGTTGATTTGCCGCCGTAAATAGGCTAACGCGCGCATTTCTTCGTCGGCCGTCACTCGCAAACGCACAAACGTCCATCCGCGCCGTGAAAACTCTTTCATGGGCGCTTCGAACACGTGCCCGCGATCTCCGTTCACGTCGACGGTCACCGACGCCTCGTGCTCCGCGTCCCAAAACAGTAACTGGCTGTGTTTGAGCCACGATTGTGTTGCCATGTACGTCAACCTGTCGCTTGAACACAGTAAATAATCCCAGCCCGCCCGTTCACCCTCATATTGATTGTTATCGGCGTCCAAAAACGCCACCCATATGGCGTGCGCCCCGTCACCAACCACTTCCTTGCATAAACACGCGGCCGTGTTCGAGTATCGTGCGCGTATCGAGTCTTTTGGATCCATTTCTCGACCCGAGCCCCTACGCTACCGTCAAACCAACCGATGAATTCCGACGACACTTCTGACGTCGACGATTACGGCGACGAAGTTGGCTCAGACGACAATTCTGTCAATAACGATTTTACGGCCGAGGACGAATCTGGTATCGACGACGACGATGATGACGACGTCGTCGTCAGTGGCTCGTCGTCTTCTGACGACGACAATTCGTATTCGGACGTCGACGATGACGACGATGACGAATATGCGGACGATGTGTCAGAAATAGTCTCTGACACAGACGACGACGGCGGATCGTCCTCGGATTCAGACGACGCCGTCACCGCCGACCCGGTGGCCTTCGATTTGCATCCAGCGTTTGTTGACTATGTGGAAGTGACGTTCGCCGACGCGTTTATGCGTTTCAAATGGCTGTATGACGACGACGACGGTATTCCACGCCGCCCGTTCTTTTCCACCCATCCACCTCCCGTGTCGTCGGCTGAGGACGACGCCGTTCGCGCACTCGAGACGCTCGTTGCTGCCGACACGTCGGAATCTCCGTATCTTGACGCGATAATGGAGGAAAGCGTTGCGTTTGTTAACAGAAAAACGGGAAACATGGACGCAAGCGGCAAAGATGACGAATACAATGATGACGATGACGATGACGATGACGATGACGACGACGATGACCACATGACCGACGACGACGTATCGAGTGATATGGATCCCCCGCCCGCCGTGGGCATCTACGAACACTGGCTTCTTGTAGCGGAAATGGCCCGGTCCCTGACATTCGGCCATTCCAATGAACGTGTGCGCGCGCTATCGTTGGAACTCGTCGGCGTCCCGTTTTTGGGCGTCGGTACACGTGGCACGAACCCTCTGTTGTTGGAAAAAACGAGCCAAGTGTCGACGGCGGTGGCCGACGCCATTGCGTTCATGGCCAACTTGGGTATGGCCGTTCGATGTTGTTTGCTCGAATACTACGACACGGAATGCGCGCATATTAGCAAACGCGCTCGCGTCAGTCGTCGCGTTTCGCCGTCTCCATCGTTGGCGATCGCTCGCGCCGTTGCTCTTGTTCGCGCCACTAGTTCTGCCCCCGACAGTGTCGTGTCGCGCCTATTTACTAATTTTATGAACGCGCGTCGTGATTTGCTTGCATACGCCGGCGCCGTCTAGTAAAATCGTTTCGTGTTCCTACCGTGGATGTATGTATGTATGTATGTATGTATGTATGTATGTATGTATGTATGTATGTGTGTTAACCAGTACTATTGATGCAACCATAGTGTCAATTCACATCCCGCCATATGGTCACCAAAACACACCCATTGTCGTCAGAGGCGAACAACCGTTTTTACACAACATACAATGAACGCCGCGTGTTTGCTGTTCGTGCAGTGCATACGTAGTCGCCGCCCCCACAATCAAGAAATCGACAACGAACCCGACATCGATTGTATGCGAAAGATTCTCATGCGGGCCGCAGACCACGAACGTCTGCTCACCGAACTCGTTCGCACCATCAACAGCGACTGGGCTGACATCATTTCTGCGACCGTAACAAACGGTACGTTTCGTGACGGCTTGATGGGCACACCCATGTCGTTCGATACGTTGGTGGAACGCGTTCGGCTGGCCCGCATGTCCGACGACGACGCGGCCATTATGCTATGTGTCATTTTAGAAAACTCACTGCACCCGCGCCACCATCACCAACGCGCGATTGCCTCTCCCAAACGCCCCCGTCTATCGTCGCCGTCTTTTTCGATTTGGTCTTCCGATGTGGTTCATCCGCCGGCGTATGCGGCGTCGACGTCCGCGCCTCCGAATGATTATTCGTACGACGATTTTTCACCGCAACAAACAGTAGCGGCAGTGTATCCGCCAGTTTCATCTCATAATACAGCGCGCGCGCCCGTTTTGTTTCCATCGGCAGCGAGCGAACAGCCGCCGTTGCCGCCGCTACCAACATCAACGCCAGTGGCCGCCTCCGCAGCAGCAGCAGCAGCAGCAGCAGCAGCAGCCCCCGCGTCTACCTCAAGTGGCTCCTCCGCACACGTGCTGCCTGCAGCGAGTACGAATGCACATCCCAAAGACATTCGAAAACAAAAAACGCGTGACTTTTTTGCGTTGTTGACCAAACCACGCACGAGTCCGCGTGTGATATTGGCGAAGAAAGCGGACGCGCCCGTCGCCCAAACAGTGTATGGTAATCGCGTGCAATTTCGCAACACGCTGCGAAACGCGGTAGATGCGTGCGCGACGTTGGTGCGTATGCAACCGACACGCACGAATTCCAAGAGCAAATTACACGCGGTGCGGTGGATAGCGCGGTCGCGGTTGGGCGTTTTGGCGCTAGCCTACGACAGACAATTCGGCGCGCTTGCATTTGCGACCGATTGCGTCGACGCCGCCAGTCGTCCGACGGTGCGTCAGGGCAAAACTGTCGCCGTCGAACTAGCGTGGGGCGTCGCCATGGAAGCAGCGCCCGAATTATTTGCGGCGATTCTGGAACACGTCATCGAGTTGCCGCCGGGCCGAAACATTATGCAAATGATCAACAGCAATGAAATGATGAATATCGTCATTCCCGCGGGTCGAACGTGGTGGACACGCGTATGCACGGTGAACCATGTGCGCGTCGCCGCGACATTTGACGATCAAGTGACGTGGGCCCTGTCAATTGATCCCATGAGCAGTGTGAGCGCGCTATCATCGTAAATCACGAGTGCAGACACGCACACACATACATACACAACGATTGAACGTCTATTGAGTGCGGGCGCGGTCATTTTTACGCGTCAAAAAGTCCGTGGAGACGGGCAACATTGATACCAGCAACGAACATTCGTGCCAATTCACAATCGTCGTCCGCCAAATAACAGCCATAGGCCGCCGTGAAACTCCACCGTAATTCGCTATTGAGCGTAGCCCAAAGAGACACGGCGCGCGCGCGCGTTCTTACATCAAACTGACGTGCACGTGTCCAGTTCCAAAACCGGCCGATGGCATCCGTGTCCCGAATCGATTTTATGTTGGCCATGGTGCGCGGCGTTACGACGATCATACGACGAGGGACGACGGACGTTGCGTGCAGTGCAGCCTCCAGCATGTGAGCGCCGTCGGCGTGGCGGTCGCCGAGAATTACGATCGTGTGTTTGGATTTGTCGCCGTTGAGCAGGCCATTAACTGATTGGTCGACACGATCGAGTAATTGTAGTGGTAAATCGAGTAAACGCGCACAATCAAGCACGGTCAAAAACGGTTGCCCCGGCTCATAGGCCACACACACGTATGTGCCCCCGACGGTCACTAGCGAGCCCGTGTCGTCGTCGTCTTTTACGCGCACTGAGTTGATGTCCACAACGGTGACGAGCGATGGGATTCGCATGGACGGAGGCGGGCTCACGAACACACTTGACGTCATTTGCGCACACAATAAATCCACCGAGGACGTCATGGAATTTTTTGGGTTGGTGTGTGTGTGTGTGTGTATGTGTGAAAACACACAACTTTACCCCTAGTACACATCATCACACATACCCGCTTCTTCTAATACATATATTCGATAGAAAAGGGTCGTATAATGATGTATGGATGAAATTTAACGTGATTTATGACGTTTAGCACGCGGTTCTGGACGCGCAAACGCCGGCACGGATGGCGCGGCGACGGCAGCGACATTCGAGGCCGCCGACGCGCGCGGCAATTCGTGAGGCAACAAAAAGCGGTCGCGCGCCGAGCGCGCCGCCACCAAATGTTCGTCGTATTGCGTCGCCCAATAGTAGCCAAACGCCATGGCCATAGCCAAATCTTCACGTTTGGTCGACACCCGTTCGCCTTCGTTGTTGGCTACGCCCGAATACAAGACTTCGTTGGCGGTCTTGAGATTTTTGGACGTGCGCGGCACGCGTTCGAACATGGCCAATTGTCGCTCGAACTCGGCCTTGACTTTGGCCAAACGCTGACGTCCGCTCATTGACGGCGCCGTGAACGGGTTGGCTGCGACGACCGTGTCGTGATACATGACGGCGTGTTCGTTGAATTTGCGCGACAATCGCAACACGTATTCGGCACGCGAGCCCGGCACCGTGAAAATACCGTATTTGCCCGAATACTGTTGAATGATGTTCAAATTCGTGTAGTGGACCAAATCGTAGGCCACCAACTGCGCTTCGTTGCCCAAATTCGCTTCGGGAATAATTACGAGCTCGCTTTCACGAAAACACTCGGACGCACGCAACGCCTCCACGTGCGCACGCACCAGTCGTAACGTTTCAAAATGATTGTCGGTATTGTATGCGTCCAAGCCGCAAATCTGGTTTCATTACATGCATGCATGCGCGCGCACGCATACACGTACAAATAATTAGTTGGGGTTAGTAAATGAACAACGGTATTGATGGCGGCGGCGTCGTTGTCTAGAAGCCGAAAACGGGGGGCGACAAGCAGCAGCAGCAACGCCGCGATTGTCGCAGACACTAGTGAGGCGAGCACATTTCGCGCGCAAACACAAGCGTACGAACGCAAACACGAGGACATGTGTGCGGCCGACATGTTGTACGATTTGGTGGGCGATCGGGAAGAAGTCAAGTTGCGCCGCGTCTTGCTGGGCGTACATGCGTACATTCGACGACGCTTTGAACTCGAGTACAACGACGAACAGTCGGCCAAGTTTCGTGACTACACGGACAGCGTATTCCTTGCGTGTGCCCAGACGACACGCGACATGGCGTTGCGTGAAGTGCGGCTGGCCGTCGTATTCGAGCGACTGGCGGCCGACGGCAGTGTGCGTGCATACTTTTGCGAACCTGGCGTCACCGACGCCACTCTCGATCCGGCACGCACGCATGTGGACCCGGGCGCATTTGCGTCGTGGGTTCTGACGTATTTGGTGCCGTACACTGACGATTTGTACAACGGTGCGAAAATGGACATTCCCACATACACGCAGAGTGCGTGGACCATGTACGCCGCGTTACGCCATTCGGCGCCCGATACGCATCCGCGAACACAAGCGCTGCGTCGCCGCCACCACCACACCAATACACATACATAAACCACAAAAAAAACACATACCACAACACGGCCTTGATCGATAAAAAACGACACGATGGCGCTTTCGCTACCCGAGCCCAGTGACGTCGACGCGCCTCCGTTCGGATCAAAGGCTACGAACACCCGTTCGACGCGTCCATGGTCAGATTCAAGCGGCCCTCGATTGAAGAAATGACGCAATTTGGACGACGCATACGCGCCATTGTCGTCGTCAGTAATTCGACCCATGAGTTCGCGCTGTAACAATGTCTGCTGATCGCCATATATGGCCGCGGCGCGATCGAAATCTTCGTCGGGGTTCCATTCGGGTCGCCGCGACGAGCCGTGACGACACGACTCTTCTTGTGGCGTGCCCATGCACGTGTCGCAACACACGCCAGCGTGCAACACGTTGAAGAGGCGACGTCCTTGGTCGTCGCGTATTTCTGTTAACATTGAGTAAAAGCCAAACTTACCCGTCGGTGTTGAAATCAGAATCATGACCGTGTCGCGGACCATCAGCAACGGCACAATGACTTTGTAGAACACGCCCTTGTCCAAATACGCGGCCTCTTCGCCGTAAATGATGTCGCCACCGGTTCCACGCAAGGTCTGTGTACATGTGTGTAACAAATGAACGAACGGTTAGAAAAAAATAACGACTGTGCACACACAGCAGTCGACGACGGGCGGGGTGATCGGTCATGACAGAACACACACACACACACACACACACACACACACACACACACATGCAAAAAAAAACGGGTTAGAAAAAAAACAAGACGCTAGTGTCGCCACCAACCAAAGTCGATGACGTCGGTATTGCGTCTGAACACGTGCACGTTCCCGTCATTAATAGCCAACAACGAATTGAAGACGCAAACGCTCGTTTTAGTGTGTGGAAGATGTCGACGAGTGTATGGCGCAACACCAGTGACGGTGGCGCGCGCGCTCGAAATGGTGTTGGTGGGATCGGGGACCCGTGTTCGACAAACGGTGCCAACGATCGACAAAAGCCATGACGAACTCATAATAGTGGGCGCAGTGCCCGTACCATGTTGTCGTACGTCTCAGTGTTCAGGCTACGCGTACGTGAACGTGAACGCGTGCGTCACCGTGCGTATCGACGACAATATCAACGTCGAACACGTTGATGATGTGGTGTTTGGAACGATAGACGACGGCTGGTGTGCTCGGGGCGTGGTAGATTTGCCACAAGCCATGTTGTTTCGGCAACGGTAAATCACGCTGCGGTCGGTTGGTCACGTAAACGTGCGCGCGCGCGCGCGTGTCTAGTGAAAACGACTGGATCGTGTAGTAATTAGCGCAGACGGAGCGCGTGTGTAAAAGGGCAACGGAACGACAAATGTAGACAGTCGATGAATAGGAGCGACGACAGACGGCGTGCAACAAAAGTAGCGGCGGTCGTCGAAATAGAGTGTCCGCAAATCGTATACACGACCGTGTACGCAAGCACCGTAGTGTTGGCAACGGCGATTTTTGTCCTGGGATACGCGACTACACTATCGGCACGAACGTTGGACGCGTACGATTTAGCAGACGACAATGCGTAGACGCACCACTGTCGTGAGCACAGAGCCGCCGGCGAGCGACGACAGTGCACCGCCGCCACCGGCCACCTCAAAAATTGTGCCGGCGCGGCGTATCGAGTATCCATTGACGTGTTGTGCACGCGCATCCATCGCGTGTTTACTGTTGATATCGATTGTGGCGCTCGTGGCGTCCATGTTTGCGGCCTATTACGCACACGAAACGTTTGTGCACGTGTCGATGCAAACGAACATTAGTGCCGTGGACGTGGCGGCCCATCACCACAAACGGGCCGTGGCAGCCGCTACTAAACAGTATGTCCGTCAAGTAACACAGATACCGTGACGTCGTAAAACAAACATGCCTGTTAGTAACACGAGCTCAAAACACGCTAGTAGTAGCGAGAAGCAATGCCTGTTTTGTAGAACTGCGGCGTGTACAAACAAAACAACCGCGAAGACGTTTGGTCATAATCCCATATGTCGTAACACAAGGACGCGCGCGCGCCCGCCCGAGGCGGCGGCAACCGCGGTCACTTTTGCGACGTGTCCGCGAACGGTTCGACGACAACATATCCGGGACTCGTCGTCGTACACGTAATGTAGGTGATTTTACAAAAAAAAAAAATACGAAAATGAGGCACATAAAGACATGTACATACCGTCGTCAAAAAAAGTTACGCCGGCTCGCCGAAAATGGCCGGTTCCGGGCACCAAAAACCTAGGATATCGGGACGTGTCATCATAACCTACGGAAATCCGTAGCACGATTTTGCGGCCCCGGGAAAAAACTACGTGCTACGCGTATCATCATGG
>Ga0307378_10014022_pt1 | contig 10104 bp, 12 predicted proteins | sample UN1MG_FD_202238 | JGI IMG/M metagenome (GOLD analysis project Ga0307378, IMG submission 202238) | Soil microbial communities from Risofladan, Vaasa, Finland - UN-1 | ecosystem: Environmental > Terrestrial > Soil > Coastal area > Acid sulfate soil | place: Finland: Risofladan, Vaasa | collected... | reverse complement strand
TAAACGATACGGAGGTATCTTATAGGATTGAAGACGATAAGAAAGCTCGGAAGAGGTAGATTGGAGAAAAGAGATAGATGAGATAAGGGGGAGGATTATGCTGCCGCGAAGCGGTTTAGTTCATCTGCTATTAAAACGTAATACCCAGGGTATTTAAAACGCTGTGATATGTTTTCCAGATCTTCATTTCATAAAGTCAATCTCACGCAGGTTGAGACGGTTCATTTCAGGCTATTTTTTTCCGTCTGAGATACTCTGTTGAATACAAGGTGCAATCGATAAGCCGCACTCATGCCCGCGATTTTGTTTGATTTGCGAATGAACCACCCTGCAGCAAGCTGCAGGGTATCCAATGTCAAAGTCCCCTCCCTTAATGGGAGGGGATCAACCCGCCAGACTTCAGGCAGGTAAAGGGGAGGGTGACCAAACATTTTATCACCCCCACCTAACCTCCCCCATCAAGGGGGAGGCACTATAGCGTAACCCTGCAACAAGCTGCAGGGAATTATCAAGTTAAAATAGTCGACGGCAGCAAGGCTATATCTTTGGGGATCTAAGGACGGAATCGGGAAGGTGTCAGGGGTTATCGGAAGGGAACACCGCAGAAATGGGTGTCATTGATGGGTTTTATCGATATCTATGGTTATGTCACCTTGATCACCATACTCTCGAGTCTCTTCGTCTCTGGCGTACTGCTTCAGGTATTTAACGATCTGCGCATAATCCTCGCCTGAAATCTTTCCCTCATGAACCAACTTGATTATCTCGGGATTCGTAATGAGGGCCGACACATAGGCAGCGAAGACATCGAATTCTTTTCTGAGCAACTCTAACTGCAGCTCCTGCCTCTTCAACTCCCTTATGACTGCCCTATCCGCCGCATCTTCCCTGTCCAGTTCAGGGGCACCGGCACTACCCTGTGCGAGTATAGATAGAATAACGTCATCTCCCACGTCGACCTTCTTCATCTCGATAATCTCATCAACAGAGAGAAGCGCCCGAGCGATCGCATCCGTGCGCACGATTTCCCTCAGCACGGTATCGCTTACCCCTGCTTTCTTGAGCCTGACGATGTCCTTGGGATCTATAGCAGAGGCAATCGACACGGAAAAAACGAAATGCCACAGCAGCGTTATGATTACCGCATATTTAGTCATTTTATTCATCAGGTCGCAGCCTCTGTCGTTGTCCGTTCACCGTGAGATTGAAAATGAAGGTGAACGGTGAACCTCTTCACGTTCTTAGTGAATTCTTGAGCACGCTCATTTCCGCTGGGCAAGCCCCTGGCTTATCCGGGCAGCCTTTTCTACCTTTACAAATGAGAGGATATCCCCTACTGCCTCTCCCTTCATTTGCGAGAGAAGCTCTATGGCAAACGGCGTATCCAGTTTCTCCACCAAGCTCGCTGCCTTTTGTGCTTTCATGGCGGAATATGCCTTTATGAGGTGCCTCATCTTGGCCTGGTCAGCGGCATCTCTTTCTGCCGTCATGGCTCTGATTTCGTTCCTCAACTCCGTCAGTGTGGCGAGTTTTTTGGTTAACTCCTCCTGGATCGCCAGGAGCTCCGCCCTCTTCCTTTCAAGCCCTTCCGCTTCTAGCCGTAACTCGGATTGCCGAGCCAGAAAGAACTCCAGGTCGATTTTCTCATCATAGGCAGGGCTCTCGCCCGTGTCTTCCGTGGCCTCAGGTTCCTTTTGCACCTCTTCCGATGCCATGGCATCTTTCAGGGGGTCGAACTCGGCTCGGTAGATAAAAACGGTGCCCAGTACAATCTTCACCACAATCAGGGAAACGAGAAAAAGCTGGGTTAACAACTTCATGGTTTTCGATCCTTTCTCAGGATAACCAATTCATCCATTGCCTTTTGTTCTTCCTGCTCAGTGCTCAGCTTATAGGCCTTTGCCTTAAGATCCCTGAGCACCTCTAAGCTTTTTTTCTCCACTGATCTCGTTGTGAGGGCCGACTTCTTGGCATGTATCTCTTCCTCTCCCTGTCGGAGCTTCAGATCCGCTTTGTCGAGGTCCTTTTTTAAGCTGCGGAGAAAGGACTTATACAGGTGATAGCGGGGAACGTCGATTCCCTTAAAGCCCTCGTCGGTGCATGCCTCAGCCGTCTCCATTCTCTTGTCCGTCAATTGCTTGGCCGCCCGTTTTCTCTGTGCCTGCTCATGCCTGGCGTTAAACAAATCTCTCTGGGCCCTCTTTTCCTGGTACCTTCTGTAGCCGAGTATGGAGTCGAGCCTGAAGGAGAACCTCTTCATCAACCGTATCTCCGATTCGCTTTGAACCTGGTCTATACGCTCAAGTATCCGAAAACAGCCCTCGTAGTCGAGCGACGCTCTCCTGAAAGCTCACCTTTTGATGGATGTCCTGCTGGAGAAATGCGTTAATCCTCACGATCATGCTCTTGGCAAAATCTATCTCCGGGTCACTTCCATCCACGTATGCGCCGATGTTAATCAAATCCTCGGCCTCCCGGTAGGTAGAGAGAACCTTGATCAGCCTTCTGGCGCTATGCAGATGCTCGGGATCCACAACATCCTTCATAACCCGACTTATGCTTGCCAGGACATCCACGGCCGGGTAGTGTCCCTTCTCGGCAAGGCGTCGTGAGAGCACGATATGCCCATCCACGGTGGAGCGAACGGCATCGGCTATGGGCTCATTCATATCATCGCCTTCAACCAGAACATTGTATATGCCCGTTATGCTGCCACGTTTCTCCACCGTTCCGGCCCTTTCCAGCAGCTTCGGGATCTCGGCAAATACGCTCGGGGTGTAGCCTTTTGCCGACGGTGGTTCGCCTGCGGCCAGCCCCACCTCGCGCAATGCCATGGCAAATTTGGTAATCGAGTCCATCATCAGGATAACATCCAGGTTCTTATCCCTGAAGTACTCTGCCAGGGTGGTTGCCAGACGACTTCCACGAATCCTGACCAGTGCCGGGGAATCAGAGGTGGATGCGATAACGACTGATTTTCTCAATCCTTCCTCACCGAGGCTTTCTTCGATGAATTCCCTCACCTCTCTGCCCCGCTCCCCGATCAGGGCTATAACCACGACATCTGCAGCCGTATTCTTGGCAATCATACCCATAAGTATGCTCTTGCCCACTCCGGAGCCTGCCATGATGCCTATTCTCTGGCCTTTTCCGACCGTTAGGAGCGCGTTTACAGCGCCTACCCCGACATCGGTCACCTCCCGGATCACCTCTCTGTTGAGTGGGTTCAGCGGGTCCCCGTAAATGGGGTATTCCTTCTCGCCTTTTATCGGGCCTTTACCATCTATGGGGCGACCAAGGCCGTCAATGACCCTGCCGAGATACCCCTCCCCCACCGTAACCGAAGGCCTCCTGTCGATGTCAACAATCCGGCTTCCGGGCTTGATTCCCCTCATCTCACCAAAGGGCATGAGGATCACCCGCTTGTCCTTGAATCCCACTACCTCGGCTTGAATGTGGTTGCCCTCCTGGTTCTCGATGACGCACTGACTGCCAACACTGAGACCCGGTCCGTGCCCCTCGGCCACAAGCCCGGCTATTTTGACAATCTTACCCTGCAGCTTCATGGGCTGGCAGGCGTTGACAGCCTCCCTGTAGTTATCCCAATTGATGTTAGTGTTCAGGTCAGTCATCTTTCCTATCGGCAAACACCTGTTCAAGGCACTGATGGATCTTGTCTAACTGTGTCTCAACCCTGGCATCCACATCACCATACGGGGATTCCAACAGGCAGCCACCTCTGGTAATGGAGGGATCGCTGGTAACGGTGAGCGCCTTTAATTCCTTGACAGCGGCAAAGAATTCTGGCCGCAATTCCTCGACATAATCGAAATCCTCTGGGCTAACCCTGAGAGTTGCTTTGCTCTTTTCCGCTGCCAACTTGAGCGCCGATAATACGGTACCTTCTATGGCGGCGTCATCAGATCTGATATTGCGATGGATAACCTTCTGGGCAATGGCAAACACCAGCTCCACTATCTCCCGTTCATAGTGGGCCAAGATCTCCTGCCTGAGGCTATCCATTGATCTGAGGAGATTCTCAATGTTTTCGAGCAGTTTGAGTGCCTTCCGTTGACCTAGTTCAACTCCATCCTTCTCTCCCTGGGCGAATCCCTTCTCGTATGCCTCACGCTCGAGGGCCGATGCCTTTTCTTGGGCCTCTCTGAGGATATCCTCTATCTCTTTCCTCTTCTTGTGATGATCCGTGGTATTCTCAAGGGGGACGAAATCCGCGGCCTCTTTTCCTCCCCTCTGTGGTGAGGAAATGCCGGTTCCCCTCATCTGCCCTGTCAACGAAGAGGGTTCGAAGGAGTCCATCTCATATTTGGCCCAAGGCTTATCTTTGGCAAGGTCTTTTGACTGGCTAGACAAGAACGTCCTCTCTTCCTCTGCCGGCCAGGACTATCTTCCCCTCTCCCTCAAGGGTCTTGGCTGCCCGGATGATAGCCTGCTGCGCCTCTTCAACCTCTCGTAACCTGACAGGCCCTAAGACCTCCATGTCCTCTTTCAGCATAAGCGCAGCCCGCTCCGACAGGTTGCCGAAGATCTTCGTTTTCATGTCTTCAGAGGCGGTCTTCAGGGCTTTGATCAGTACCTGGTTGTCTATGTTCTTGAGGATTTCCCTAAAACTCCTGTCATCGACCTGCAAGAGATCTTCAAACACGAACATCTTTTGCCGTATCATGTCTGCAAGATCGGGATCCTCTCGTTCTATATTCGCGAGGACCATATCCTCTGTCTCACCGTCAGTCTGATTCAAAATGTTGGCCAGTGCCTCGACCCCGTCGAACTTCCTTGAGGCCACCCTGACCTTGGATAGGTCTTTTTTTATGGCCTCATCCAGCTCCTTTATGATCTCATCCGGCACCTGCCCGATCCTCACAACCCTCAGGCCGATATCGGCTCTTGTTTCCTCGGGAAGCAGGGTCATGATCTCCCCTGCCTTTTCAGAAGGAAGGTAAGAAAGGATAAGGGCAATGGTTTGAGGGTGTTCTCCTCCAATGATATTCGCGATGTTCTCAGCCGGCACGTACGCCAGATCACCGAAAGGGGCATCGGCATCGTCGCCCCCTATGGCCATAAAGACCTTTCGTGTCATTTCATCGTCTAGCGTTTTTGTGACAACATTCTTCAGGAAGGACCTTCCGGAGATGGGTATATTCATCTGCGTTCCAAAACTGATAAGGAATTCATTGATGACCGCATCCATTACCTCGACGGATATATAGGTAATGTTAGCCATGCATTTTCCAATCTTCTGTATGCTTTCTTCATCCAATCTCTTGAAGAATGATTTGGTGAACTCCTCACCCATGGCCAGAAGAAAAATGGCCGCCTTTTGGGGCCCCGTTAAGCTATCCGGATCTAGTTTTCTATTGCCGGCCATTACTCTTTCCCGGTCACCCACCCCTTAATGAGTTGTTCGGTCTTTTCAGGATTGGTTTTAGTGAGTTCAAGGGCTCTTTCTTTTTGACCCATCCCCCTGGATTCAGGGATTCGCGCATACCCCGTACTACCTGCAGGAAGCTCCAAGTTTTCCGAGATGGCTTCCTGGCTCATTTTCCTCAGGTTTTTGAGCAGAGGTCGTACGACCAGGAGAAATACCAGAACCACTAACGCGAGGTTTATCGCGGTCTTTCGGTACCTTCCCACCAATTCCAAGATGTCAAAGCCGCGCCCCGTGCCCTCAGGCAGTGTGTCTGCCGAAATGTTCTCCGAAAATGGAATTGAGTTTACCGAAACCTGATCCTCCCTGTCCTCGTTGTAGCCCATGGCTCGCTTCACAATATCCTCGAACTTCTTCAATTCCTCTCCGGTTCTGGGGACATAGTTCTTCTTGGCAGTTCCGTCCGGCAGGGTCTCGGTCGCATAGGTACCGTCAATAACTGCTGCAACGGAGAGACGCTTGACGGTTCCGGCCGGTTTGAGAATTGTCCTGGTGATCTTGTTAATCTCATAATTCGTGGCGACATCCTTTTTGCTATTCCTCTTTTCAGCGCCGCTTTCACCGGGAACGACACCTCGTCTCTTATCAAGGACGGTGCGGGCAGCGTCACCGGCACCCTCGCTACTCTGCCCTGACTCTACAATATTTCTCTCGCTTCTCACGGCGGTTGCAAACGGGTCATACTCCTCTTCACTGAGGGTAACCTTGCTCAAATCAATCTCGGCATTTACCCGTACGATTGCCTTGCCGGTGCCCACAATTCCCTCCAGCATGCTTTGAACGTTTCCCCGTATCTCGTTTTCCACTTTGCTATTATAGTCGAGTTGTGCACTGCTCAAGATGGCCGAGGTGCTGTCTCTGTCTCCCCCCTTGAAGATCACCCTGCCCTTTGTGTCTACAACGGTTACCTGCCCGGACTCGAGGCCCTCGACCGCACTTGCAACGAGATGGACGATGGCAGCGAGTTTTCCCGGCGGCAAGTTGGATTTCAGATCCAGTTGTATTGCTGCAGATGCCGGCTTGCTCTCCTCCACGAAAAGGGACTCTTTCGGTATAACAATAAAAACCTTGGAGCCATTAACCTCTTTGAACTGGTTTATCGTCCTCGCTAACTCTCCTTGCAAGGCCCTCCGGTAATTCAATTCTTGCACGAAAGAGGTCGTTCTAAAATCGGCATGGTCGAATATCTCGAAGCCGATATTACCTCCACGAGGCAGGCCATCGCCGGCGAGATCAAGCCGCAGCTCATGCACCTTTTCGGCTGGAACCATAACTACCGTGCCGTTTGCCTCAATCTTGTAAGGGATATTCATTTCCCTCAGCTTTGTGACAATGACACCTCCATCCTCGGGTGAAAGATTGTTAAACAAAACCTGGTAATCTGCCTGATTCGCCCACATAAATATCAGCGCAAACCCCCCGATCACCAGGGCCAGAACAAAGGCCATACTGATCTTTCTGGAAAGGGGCATGGATCGTACCAGATTGAGCAACTGAATTAATGCGTTGTTCATAGTGAAGAATCCTTATGCTATGGTCCGTTATCTGTTGCCGGCTTTGCGATAAACCGCTCCGCTGAAACAGGAAACTCGGGTGATCGTGAAATACGATTGTGTACTCACTCGTTCCTTTACGGAGGAACGCCACGTGCCTGTTCCAGCTCACACATGCGGCGGCGGATTCTAGCTGACCAAGAGAACCATGACTATCTATCTACCGTGGTGAAACTGATTGCTCAGGGATGCCGGTACAACAGAATAAGCCTGTTGTGAGAAAGCGTACTGCTGATTCAATCCGGGGCTAGAATTGCATATGCATTATCTCTCTGTATGCCTCGATGACCTTACCCCTGACGGTGAGGAGCAGCCGCATCGAAATGTCCGATTTTTGAAGCGCAATCATGGTCTCATGGATATCTGCCTTTCCGTGGAGAAGATCTACAATGGACCTGTTCGCCTCATGTTCCAAGGTGTTGACCTTGTTAATCGCCTTCTCTATGACCTCGCCAAAGGTTCCGGGGTTTTCTTGCTTAACCGTTCCACTCGTGTTAAGAGCAGCCTGCGAGAGGTTTTCGATCCCTGTCACGTCCATAGGTTACCTCCCTATTTCCAGGGCCTTGAGGGCCATCTGTGTTGTTGATTTGACCGCCGTAACATTGGCCTCGAAGTTTCTCTTTGCCACCAGCATATTGGTAATCTCGACGATCAGGTCTACATTGGGCTTGAGCACATATCCCTGTTCATCCGCATCGGGATGGCCCGGGTCAAAAACCTTCATAAAAGGAGCGTCATCCTCCACGATGTCCTCAATCTCCACGCCCTGAACCCTGGAGCTGAGCACCTGATCGAAGTCTTTCACCGGCTTTGTACTCATCACGACCATCTTTCTCCTGTATGGTCCTCCTTTTTCCGTACGGGTAGTCTCTAAGTTGGCAAGGTTACTGGCGATGACATCCATCCTCTTTCTCTGGGCATAGAGGCCAGAGGAACTGATCTCAAAAGATTTTAAAAAGTTCATACTACCTTCCTCCTTCTCTGATGACCTCTTTCAGCAAGGTCAGTTTTCTCAAGAGGGTTTCAATTGCTGTTCTGTATACCAGATTATTCTCCGTGAGCTTTGTCATCTCCTTGTCAATCTCAACCCAGTTGAAACCATTCCATTCGCCTTCCTGTTCAAAGGGTTCTACTCTGCCAGGTTCGTTGATGCCCAGGTCGATGTGTCTTGTATTCGTTCTGGCCAGGGCAAGTCCTCGCTGAGATTGAAGGGCCTGAGACAAAGCTTGCTCGAAATCGATCTCCTTCGGCTTATAGTTAGGTGTGTCAAGATTGCTGATATTACTGGTAATATGGGTATGTCGCTGGTGCGCTATGTCGATTGCTCGCTCAAGGCTCAAACATGTTTTCGCAAAGGTTACTTTGTCAGGCATAATTTTCCCTTTCCTTCGTTCAGTTGCTATCAACTACACATCTTAGCAATTTGCATGCCTTTTTCAGTGTGCCTCCATTTTTTCCCGGTACTCGTTGAGCTTATTCCGCAAGGTCCTTACGCTGATACCGAGGATGTCCGCTGCCCGCGTCCGGTTGCCGTCAGTCTGGTCAAGGGCAGAGAAGATTACCTTTTTCTCCATTTCTTTTAATGAAACGGTGGGCACAAAGGTGAGTTTCGTATCTTCGGCTGCATCCGCTTTATCATGGGTCAGAAGGTCCTCATATTGTATAAGATCCCCTTTACACATGAGGAGGGCCCTTTCTATAACATTCTCGAGTTCCCGAACATTGCCCTTCCAGGGCATCTGCATGAGCAGTTCTGCCACCTCTCCTGTCAAACCCTTGACATTTCTCCCGTCCAGCCGGTTGTACTTTTCGATAAAGTGTTGCGCCAGCAGGGGTATATCATCTCTCCTATCCCTCAGAGGAGGTAAATGGAATGGCACCACGTTCAAACGATAAAAGAGGTCCTCTCTAAATCTTCCATCCCTCATCTGCTTCTCGATATCCCCGTTGGTCGTGGCGATGATGCGAACATCCACTGGAATCGGTTCCATTCCACCAACCCTGTCGATCTCTCTCTCCTGGAGGACCCTGAGGAGTTTGGATTGAAGCTGAATGGCCATCTCGCTTATTTCATCCAAGAGCATGGTTCCATGATTGGCCAATTCGAACTTGCCCTTCTTGCTGGCAATGGCACCGGTGAAAGAGCCCTTTTCGTGGCCGAAGAGCTCGCTCTCCAGCAAGGTCTCGGGTAAAGCGCTGCAGTTTATCGCCACAAATGGTTTATGCCTGCGGTTGCTGTGGTTATGGATATATCGAGCAAAGAGTTCTTTGCCGGTACCTGACTCCCCTTGAATGAAGATGGAGGCCTGGCTGTCTGCGATGTCACGCGATTGCTCCAGGAGCCTATTCATCTCCTTATTCTTCGTTATTGTCGTGGACTTCTTGTCCGGTTTGCTTTTGATGGTGTTGAAGGGCCTGGTCGGTATCTCGGAGGCGATGATCGCCATCATCTCCGCTGTGAGGGGCTTTACGATAAAATCAGATGCCCCTGATCTCATGGCTTCCACTGCTTCGTTAACCCCGGCATCAGCCGAAATCAATATGACGGGCAGGGACTGGTTTACCTCCCTTATCCGTTTCAAGAGCTCGATACCGCTCATATGGGGCAGATTCAGCTCGGTTATGACAAGATCATAGTGGTCTCTGATTACCTTTTCAAATGCCACCAGACCGTCACCGACTGCGCTTACCTGATGACCTGCTTCAGCAAGGCGCTCGGCGATAGCCGATCGATCATTCGAGTCTCTGTCTACCAGCAATACCTTCGTTCTTCTCATGTCCCTTTCACCGTAATCCTTGTCTGTGCCATTCTTCTCCCAAAATCTGCTCAATGCCTACAGGCACGTTATTATCTCAATCGATCGGAATCGTCCTCACGTAGTGCCACTATGATGTATCCGAAGGACAACGAGTACATCCGATAGCGCTTTCGCTCATGCCGGTTTTCTCAAGGCCATATCTGTTGGCTTCAGTGCAGGCGGTGATATAGGCCTCCAGGAGGGCAACCTGGTGGTTCGCCCGCTCAAGCTCCTTGTGGGCGGTATCAAGCTCCTGGGTGAGTCGGTCCTGGTGAGCCCGGTTGGTCTCCTGGCCCCGGGTGAGCCC
>Ga0307378_10014017_pt1 | contig 10106 bp, 5 predicted proteins | sample UN1MG_FD_202238 | JGI IMG/M metagenome (GOLD analysis project Ga0307378, IMG submission 202238) | Soil microbial communities from Risofladan, Vaasa, Finland - UN-1 | ecosystem: Environmental > Terrestrial > Soil > Coastal area > Acid sulfate soil | place: Finland: Risofladan, Vaasa | collected... | reverse complement strand
TTGATCGAGGAGCTGATCCGGGCGGAGACTGCCCCGCGTCGGCTGACCGTGGTCTCCAGCGATCACCGGCTGCATCGGGCCGCCCGACGCCGCCGAGCCAAGGCCGTCGATAGCGACGTCTGGTTCGGCGAGGTCGCCCGTCGCCGCCGAGATCGAGCGCAGCCGACCGAGACCGGCCCGGCCAGGCCGCACGTGCCGCTTTCTGAAGCCGAGGTCGCCGCGTGGCTCGAGCGCTTCGGCGGCGAGGCCGCCTTGGAAGATCTCGTCGAGGCCGCCGAGGCGGACGCACGCCTCGAAGAGCCGGTTGCGGAAGAGCCTCCGCCCGACGACGAGGGCGCCGACAAGCCCACCGACGAAGAAGCCGCCCAGATCGGCGATCCCTTCCCGCCCGGCTACGCCGAGGACCTGCTCGAGGACCTATCGGACGACGAATCGTTCGACTTCTTCCCGCCCGGATACGGGGAAGAGACCGGCGAGACGTAGGTCCTTCACTCGTGGACGAGCAATTCGGGCCGGAACTTGCGGATAGCGTTCTCGAACAACGCCGGGTCTTTCGGCGGGAAGAATACGTAGCCGTCGGCCCATTCGATGCGGTAGTGGCCCAGTGTCGACTTGGTCTTGCTGGGCTCTCTGGAAAACGACCAAGGCCACAACCAAGCGCGCAGGAGCACTTCGCGCCGTGTCGCTGGCCGGACAACGCAGATTTCGCTCCATCTCAAGAACCTTGGCTGTCCCGCGCGACGTTCGAAAGCGATTCCGGACGCGTCGATCAACAGGCGAGATAAGATCCACCGTCGCAACTGCCAAGCTACGGCCAGGAGAAGGAACAGGGCCAGCAAGTAGGTCAGGATACACGTCGCGGCAACGATTTCGGGGAACCACGGGGCGTCGAGGAGCAACAACAATAGGAAGGTCGGCAAGGAGAGCACCACGCCGCCCAAGAAACCGAGAAGCACGTCAACCACATACAGGCCGAAATCGATCCAGTCCCTCCGCGCAATCCACGGCTCGATCGCGAACACGTTGGGATGCCGTTCGCCGCGCGGCTGCCCCGTGCCGCCGTCCAGGCTTCTCGGCGAAGCATACGGATTCTCTTCGTCCCACTCCGAACCGGCCATGCCAGCCCTCCGCGACCGAGAATCGTGAGGAGGAATCGGGTGGAGTCAAGACGTTCAGACTACCGGCTCAACGCCTTGTCCGAAATATCCTTCCGGCACCAGGCGCCGTCCCAGCGGATGGGTTTGACGGCGGTGTAGGCCTGGAGCTTGGCCTTGGCGATGTTGTCGCCCAGGGCGGTGACGCCGAGGACGCGGCCGCCGGAGGTGACGATCTGGCCGTCGACGAGCTGGGTGCCGGCGTGGAAGACCTTGACGTCGGGCACGTTGGCGGCCTCGTCGAGCCCGCGGATGGGGTGCCCCTTCTTGTAGCTGCCGGGGTAGCCCTCGCTGGCCATGACCACGCAGACGGACGGTCGCGGGTCCCACTCCAGCGGGGCGATCTCGTCCAGGCGCCCGTCCACCGCGGCTTCGAGCAGGTCGACCAGGTCGGTCTTGAGTCGCATCAGAAGCGGCTGCGCCTCCGGGTCGCCGAACCGGACGTTGTATTCGAGGACCTTGGGCCCTTGATTGGTGATCATCAGCCCCGCGTAGAGGACGCCGTGGAACGGGCGCCGCGCCCGCTTCATCGCGTGCACGGTCGGCACGAGCACGTGCTCCTCGATCCAGTGGAGCATCTCGTCGTCCACGAGCGGGGCAGGGCAGTAGGCCCCCATTCCGCCGGTGTTCGGGCCGGTGTCGCCGTCGCGGGCGGGCTTGTGGTCCTGGGCGGGCTGGAGCGTGACGAGCGTCTTGCCGTCGGTGATGGCCAGCACGCTGGCCTCTTCGCCGTGGAGCCGCTCCTCGATCACCAAGCGATCGCCGGCTGAGCCGAACTCCCGGTCCCGGGCAATCCGCTCGACCGCCGTGATGGCCTGGTCCCGGCCGTCGCAGACGATCACGCCCTTGCCGGCGGCCAGGCCGTCGGCCTTCACGACGATGGGCACGTTTTCCCGGTCTCGAAGGAACTTGATGGCCGTCTTGCCGTCGTGGAAGGTCTGGAAGTCGCTGGTGGGCACGTCGGCGCTGCGGAGCATCTCCTTGCAGAAGACCTTGCTCCCTTCGAGCTCGGCGGCGGCCCGGTTGGGCCCGAATACGCGGAGGCCCTCGGCCTGGAAGGCGTCGACAATGCCGGCGGCGAGCGGGGCCTCGGGGCCCACTACGGTGAGCGACGCCCGGTTTTCCTTGGCGAACCGGATCAGGGCGTGGAAATCATCGGCGGCGATGCTCACGTTCTCCGCGTCGGCCGCCGTGCCGGCGTTTCCCGGGGCGACGAAGACACGATCCACGCGGGGGCTCTGGGCGATCTTCCAGGAGAGCGCGTGCTCTCGTCCACCGCTACCGACGATCAGTACGTTCATCAGGTGTTTCCTTGCGGTCTTGGGGTTAGGAGTCGGGAGTGGGGAGTTGGGATTATCGTCTCTTGGCTGAAGTCTGGGACGGCGCCGATTCTAGTGGCGGAGAGCGGGTTGAGGAAGTGGGGCCGTCCTGGGCGAAGCCGCAAGCCGCTTGGGCGGCTCGGCCGAAAAACAGCTTCCCGACTCCAGTAGCACATCACACGCCGTGTGCCGTCCGCCGGCTACGGCACACGGCGAGTGCCTGCTACTGCGTACTGCCCGCCACGTGCTGCCGACCGCTCACCACCCTGCGGAAGAGTGGTTGACAACGACTCTGAGGCGGACGATAACCAAATGGAACGGTCGCCTTGGTGGCGGCTTCCCACCCGCGCAACGTCTACGCCGCGTCAACCGAGCCCAGCGGCCCTTCCTTGTCGAGCGGCTTCCTCGAATTCCCGAAAAGGCTTACTCCGATGGCCGACGAGAGAGACAAGTCGGCGGCGTCCGAGTCGAGGCGCCCGGCGGTCGACCGCCGCCGGCGGGGCGTGCTGGGGGCGATCTTTGGCTCATTTTTGGGGGTGGGGCTTGCGGCTCTGGGGGCGGCGGGCGGGCTGTGGACGCTGGCCACGAGCCGGTTCATGTTGCCCAACGTGCTCACCGAGCCGCCCAGCCGTTTCAAGGTGGGCTTCCCCGGCGACTATCCGCCCGGCTACGTGGAGACGAAGTTCAAGGAGAAGTCTGGGGTCTTCGTGATCCACGGCGCCTACCGGGGCAAAAGGCAGGTCTACGCCCTGAGCACGGTTTGCACCCATCTGGGCTGCATCGTGATCTGGCAGGAGAACGAGCAGAAGTTCAAGTGTCCCTGTCACGGGAGCGGTTTCTACCAGGACGGGGTCAACTTCGAGGGCCCGGCCCCGCGCCCGCTCGCGCGGTACGCGATCCGGATCGCCGACGACGGACAGTTGGAGGTCGACAGGAGCAAGCAGTTTCAGGAAGAGCTCGGTCAGTGGGACGACCCGGCCTGCTACGTTTCCGTCTGAGGCGGTTCATGGGCTTCGTCGAGAGAGTCCGCAATTCGCAGCTCTGGAAAAGCATCTTCCGGCATCCGGCCCCGGTCGACCGGCGAAACCGCGCGCTGGTGGTGCTCACCAACTTCATCCTCCATCTGCACCCGGTCTCGATCAAGAAGCACGGCCTGCGGCTGAGCTACACCTGGTGCATGGGCGGGATCACGTTCTTCCTGTTCCTGGTGGAGACGATCACCGGCGTGCTCTTGATGTTCTACTATCGGCCCACGCTCGAGTGGGCGTACAACGACATGCTCGCCCTCCGCGACGTCGTCTCGCTGGGCGTGCTGCGCGAGGTGCACCGTTGGGGCGCCCATGCCATGGTGATCACCGTCTGGCTGCACATGTACCGGGTGTTTCTGACCGGAAGCTACAAGCGGCCGCGGGAGTTCAACTGGGTCGTCGGCGTGGTGCTTTTGGTATTGACGCTGCTGCTCTCGTTCACCGGGTATCTGTTGCCGTGGGACCAGTTGTCGATCTGGGCGATCACCGTGGGATCGAACATGGCCCGGGCCGTTCCGATCCTCGGCCATGAAGGGCCGGGGCAGCAGATCCTCACCGTCGGCGGCATCGACATGATCACCAGCGCGTCGGACGCCCGGTTCGCGCTGCTCGGCGCCCGGGTGGTCGGCGAGGAGACGTTGAATCGCTTTTACGTGCTGCACTGCGTGGCCATCCCGCTGGTCGCCGCGTTTTTGATGGGCGTCCACTTCTGGCGGATTCGCAAGGACGGCGGGATCAGCGGGCCGATGTGAGGTTGAGAGTTGAGGGTTGAGGGTTGGATTGGAGGAAAAATGAGGGGCGAGTGCACGTTGGCGAGCCGCTTGCGGCTTCGCCCGGACTGCCCCTGGCCACTGCCTACTGACTGCTGACCACCGGTTCCTACGCTATGCCCGGCAATGAGCAGGAATTCATCGAAAGCATCGCGTCGCCCTTGGGGTGGTACTACCTGTTCGTCTGCGCGCTGAACGTGGGCGCCGCCGTGTATTGCCTGCGGACAGGGAGAGACCGACGAGGTACGTGGGCGTGGCTGATGGTTGCGGTCGTGTTCGGGCTTCTGGGGGGCGGAGCCTTTCTCGGGAAGCCCCTCGGCATGCCGGCGGCGCTCAAAACGGCCATCGACGCCGTGCTCGGCCCGGTGACGTTTACCTTCGGGACGCTGGCGGTGCTTTCGACGCTCTACCTGGGCCGACGGTTCTTCGTGCGCCCCGCGGTGGCGTGGTCGGGGCTCTGCGCGTCGCTCGTGTTCATGGGCGCTTCGATGACCGACCCGGAGTTCGCCGCGGTGATCGGCAAGCCGGACAACGTGCCCATTGTGGCGATGGTCTACCTGCTGGGCTTTTTCACGTGGCTAGGGGCGTATCAGGGGGTAAAGAACGACGAGCGGCTCCGGCGCGGGGCGGGGCCGGTCGAAGGCGAGCTTCGCGACAAGGTGCTCGTCTGGCCCGACCTGGTCTACGTCGAGCTGATCGCGATGGTGATCGCGAGCGTGATCCTCATCGTCTGGTCGATCGCGCTGCGGGCCCCGTTGGAACAGCCGGCCAACCCGGTGGTCACGCCCAACCCGTCCAAGGCCCCCTGGTATTTTCTGGGGCTCCAGGAGATGCTGGTTTTCTTCGATGCCTCGATCGCCGGGGTGATCCTGCCGGCCCTGATCATTCTCGGCCTGATGGCGATACCGTACCTCGACGTCAACCGCAAGGGGAACGGCTACTACACGATCGCCGAGCGGAAGTTCAGCTACGTGGTCTTCCATTTCGGTTTCCTCCAGTTGTGGATCCTGTTGATCCTGATCGGCACGTTCATGCGGGGGCCGAACTGGAACTTCTTCGGGCTCTACGAGCCGCGGGATGCGCACAAGGTGGTGGCCCTGGCAAACGTCAAGCTGTCGGAGTACTTCTGGGCGATCTGGCTGGGCATGAGCGTGCCGCGGCCTCCGTCCGGGAGCGGCGCCGTGGTGCAACTCGGCTGGATCGTCTGGCGGGAGATCCTGGGGATCGTGCTCCTGGCGGCCTATTTCGGCGGGCTGCCGGTCCTCTTGGGCCGGACGATCCTGAAGCCGTTCCGCGAGCAGATGGGCCGTGGGCGCTACGCGATCATGGTCCTGCTTCTGTTGATGATGCTGATGCTCCCGCTGAAGATGATCCTCCGCTGGAGCTTCAATTTGAGCTATATCGTGAGCATTCCGGAGTATTTCTTCAATTTCTGAGCAGGGAGAAGGGAGAAGGGAGTAGGAAGAGACCGGCGGGCGGGCGCAGCGCCGTGTTCCAGGTACCCTCCAGCCACCAACACCCTCTCGTAACTCATAACTCCCAACTCTCGCCCCCCAATCGCAACTCCCAACTCCTTACTCCCCATGCCTTCATCCGACAGCACGTACTACAACGTCAAGCGGCTTCACGTGGTGTTTGCCGCCGCGTCGCTGGCGCTCTTGGCGGTGACGGCGTGGATGGTGGCCGCCGATCACTGGCGCGAGTGGAAGGTCTACCAGCGGACGTTCCGCGACCGGGTGGAGCCGTGGCTGACGGAAGCGTGGGTCCGCGAGAAGGAGACGGGGGAGTTTGCGACCGAGGAACGGGAGCTCGAGGAGGCGCTGGCCAAGGCACGAGAAGCGGTGCCCGACCGGACCTTGATCCGGAGCTTTTGTGAATTGCTCGCGCGGGAGGCCTCGCGAGAGGGCGCCGAGCCGGGCGAGGTTACCCCGATCCAGTCCGCCTATGAAACGTTGGCGGCGGGGCCGAGCGTCGAGTCGCGGGCGAAGCTGCTCGGGCGGCTGTCGAGGCCGCTGGCCGCCGCAGGGAATCGACGAGAAAACCTCGACCGCCAGCTCCGCTTCCTCCGGGCGGAGTTCGACGAAGCGCGGAGCTTCTACGAAGCGGGCGTTGGGGAGGGCCTCTCGGACGAGAAGCTGAGCGAGCTGCAATCGCGGGTCGACCGCGTCAAGAGAGAGATCGACGCGCTGGCCGTCCGATCCGAGGAGGCATCGGCCCGCTACGATACGCTCAAGGGGCTTTTATACCAGATCACGCAACCGGAGGACGAAGCCCGGCGGGCCCTGGCCGAGCATCGGGCCAAGGTCGACCGGCTCGATCGGGCGTTGGCCGAGCAGCGACCGAGCCTTGCCAAACGCGTGCTTCGGGCGCCGATCATCGACGCGTTCGGCCGGCCGCTGGCGATCGACCAGATCTGGCTTCCCGACTTGACCCTCGACTACAACTTCCGCCGCGTGGCTCGGTTCGATCGCTGCGTGACGTGTCACCGGGGGATCGACAAGGCCTCACCCGGCTCGCCTTCCAAGCCGGCATGTCTCCCGCAAGAGGTGCTCGCGCTGGAGCTCGCGGTCCCCGAGGCGTCGGGCGACGCAGATGGTTCGGAGACCGGCCCGGAAGAAGGCGACGACGGATCGGCCGAAGCGGGGCAGAAAACTGAGCCAACGTTGAGAAGCCGTTACGGCCTCGCCCTTGCCCCGCGTGGAGTCCTCGATGCCGGCGAGCCGACCGTCGGCCTGGTCCTGCCGCGCACGCCCGCGGCCGACGCCGGGCTGCTGGCGGGCGACGTGATCCTCACGATCGACGGCGCGAAGATCGCCGACCGGAGCGACGCGCGTCGGGCCCTGCTGGCGGCGGCTGCGCGCCCTAAGGCGAGGGAAGAAGATGGCGGGCCGAGAGGGCTCAAGCTCGAGATCCGCCGCGGGTTTTCGCATCCGTACTGTTCGCACTCCCGCCTCGATCTGTTCGTCGGCTCGCTCAGCCCCCATCCGGTGAGCGAGTTCGGTTGCACGATCTGTCACGCAGGGCAGGGGAGTGCCACCGAGTTCAAATTCGCTTCGCACGCGCCCAACGATCCGCAGGAGCGGATTCGCTGGCGGCGCGAACACGGGTGGTTCCGAAGCGAGCACTGGGACTTCCCCATGCTGGCGGGGCGGTTCTTCGAGTCGAGTTGTCTGAGATGTCATCACGCGGTCACCGACCTGGCCGCGAGCGATCGCTTCCCCGATCCGCCGGCACCGAAGCTCTTGGCGGGGTACGATCTGGTGCGTCTCGACGGATGCTTTGGTTGCCATGAGATCAAGGGAATCGGTCCGTCGGGCGGGCGCGTCGGGCCCGACATGCGGCTCGAGCCGAAGTACCATGAGGCGGCCCTGGATCTGATGTCCTCGGCGGATTTGAGCGAAGAGCAGCGGTCGCTCGCCGAGAAGATCGTCACGTATCCGGAAGACCCCGAGCCGCGGCGGCGGCTGGTCGCCTCGCTGGCGGTTGATGGGAGTGCCGATGCGGCCTCCGACACGGGGCAAGGCAGCGCGGCGTTGGCCCGCGCGCTGAAGGTGTTGGCGGCCGAAGAGCCCGCGCCGGGCACGATGCGCAAGGTGGGGCCGAGCCTCCGCCAAGTGGCCGGCAAGCTCGACGCCGCCTTCGTGGACGATTGGCTCCGCAACCCCAACCGGTTGCGGCCCGGCACGCGAATGCCGCAGATCTACGGGCTCACTCATGCTCTCGACGGCGAGACCCTGAGCGAGGTGCAACGGTTCGAGGCGGCCGAAGTCTACGCGGTGGCGGAGTACCTGTTGGCCATAAGCCGGCCGGTCGAGCCGTTGGAGTCGCCGCCGGACGTGACGGAGCCGCCCTCGGCCGGGCGGGGCAAGCGACTCTTCCTCACCCAAGGCTGCCTCGCCTGTCACCAGCACGACGACTTCCCCGAGGGGCAGTCCGTGCAGGGCGCGAATCTCTCCATGCTCGGCTCGAAGCTGAACACGGAAGTCGGTCGACGGTGGCTGGTGAGCTGGATCCGCGATCCGGCCCGTCACTCTTCGCGGACGCGGATGCCCAATACGCTTCTCGAGCCGGTTCCGCTCGTTGAGGAGGACGGCGACGGGACGGGCGAGGCGGCGCCCGCCCGCCTCACCGATCCGGCGGCCGACGTCGCGGCGTATTTGCTGGAATCGGCCGACGCTGGCGACAAGCGGACGACGCGCCCGGCGCTCATCGAGTCGGCTCTCGACGAGCTTGTCTCGTTGCACCTGGCCGGGGCGATCTCCACCAAGCGTGCCCGGGACTACTTGAACGGGGCGACTGAGATGACGGCCGAGCAGGCCCAGGGCGACGCGATCGAGCTTCTGGGCTGGGTGACGCGGGAGAAGAAGATCCGTTACCTGGGCAGGCGCACCATCCGCAAGCGGGGCTGCTACGGGTGTCACGACGTCCCGGGCTTCGAAGACGCCAAGCCGATCGGGCCCGCGCTTTCCGCCTGGGGACGCAAGCAAGAGTCGCTTCTGGCCTTCGAGCAAATCCATCGGTTTCTCGCCGAGTCGCCCGGAAGACGGGACGAGAAACCGGCCGGCGCCGAAGGCCCGGCGACGAGCGAGGCCGCGCGGGCCGGCCAAGACCCCGGCCGGGGTTTCTACGTCGAGGCCCTGCTCGGCCATCGCCGCGAGGGCTTCATCTGGCAGAAGCTTCGCGGGCCGCGGAGCTTCGACTACAAGACGGCGGAGAACAAAGGCTACAACGAGCACCTCACCATGGGGCGCTTCACGCTGGCGCCGGACGAGCGGGAGGCGATCATCACGTTCGTGCTCGGGCTGGTCGCCGATCCGCCGGGGGAGAAGTACGTCGATCAACCGGATCGCCGTCGCCGGGCGATCGTCGAGGGGCGCAAGGTGTTGGACCGATACGCCTGCGCCGAGTGCCACACGCTGGAGATGGAACGTTGGCAGATCCGGTACGACCCGGAGGAGATCGAGGAGCCGTACGAGGTCGAGGATTTCGCGTTTCTTGCGCCGCAGATCGACGCCGCCAAGCTCGAGGCGACGACGAAGCCCGATCGCCGGGGGCTCTATCATGCCGAAGCGGTGGGGCTGCCGCAGAGGGACGAATGGGGGGAGGTGCTCGAGGACGTCGACGACGACGACAACCCGATGTACTACCTCAACCTCTGGGAGCCGCTGCCGGTGAAGGCCGTGGACCAGTGGATGCCGTGGAGGGTCGGGTCGGCACAGTTAGGGGTTTCCGATCCGCTCGAGGTTTTTGCGGGGCCGTCGGGCGGGGGCGCTCCGGCCCCGCTGACCGTCGGCCAGCAGCAGATGAGGCCGACGTACGCGCCGCACCTTGCGCGGATTCAGCCGGCTTGGGGAGGGGCGTTCGCCCGATTGCTGTTCCCTCACGTTCTCGACGAGGACAACCCGGCGGTGATGGAGGCCTGGGGCTGGGTGCCGCCCCCGTTGGTCGGCGAGGGCGCGAAGGTCCAGCCCGCCTGGCTGCACGATTACCTGTTGGAGCCGGTCCCGGTTCGTTTTGCCGCGGTATTGCGGATGCCGAAGTACACCATGTCGCCGGACGAGGCCGGCAAGCTGGTCGACTACTTCGCGGCGGTTGCCGGAGTGGATTTCCCGTACAGCTCGGATCCCCGCGGCCGCAGTCTCGGTCTGGAGGCCAGGGAGCGGAAGCGCCCGAACCGCCTGGACGACGCGATGCGGATCGTGATCGACCGGACCACGTTCTGCACGAAGTGTCACTTGGTGGGTGATTATGGTCCGGGCGGGGAGATCGCCACGGTGCTCGGCCCCGCGCTCGACCGCGCGGGGAAGCGGCTCCGGCCCGAGTACCTGCGCCGGT
>Ga0307378_10014016_pt1 | contig 10106 bp, 13 predicted proteins | sample UN1MG_FD_202238 | JGI IMG/M metagenome (GOLD analysis project Ga0307378, IMG submission 202238) | Soil microbial communities from Risofladan, Vaasa, Finland - UN-1 | ecosystem: Environmental > Terrestrial > Soil > Coastal area > Acid sulfate soil | place: Finland: Risofladan, Vaasa | collected... | reverse complement strand
GCTTGTGCCGAGCCAGCGCCATCTCCCGGTCGTCGCCGCCCATGCAGTAGGGACATGTGGTCGACAGCACGCCTCTGTGTCGCAGGATGTACATCCCCATGCTCATCTCTCCGACCACCTCCTCCTCGCACAGCTTGCACGGGATGCACCACGGCTCGTCGGCCACCCGGCGCTCGGGACGCTCCACCCCGCAGGCCCGAAGGATCGCGTCCAGGTCAGCGGGCGTCGCGGGCGGTGGGCCCTCGTAGCGATACAGGCACACGGGCCCATCCGTGCGGTCCCACGCCGTGACAACGAAACCGTCCTCGAATGGGCCGACCTCGTGCGTCACGTACTCCCGGTCGCCATGATGCCACAACGATGTTCCGTTGCCCTCCGCGATCACCCGTGCCTCAAACCCTCTCGCCACGAGCGCAGCCCCCAGCTCTGCCCTATCCATGGTCAGCCTCCTCTCTCGTCTCGCGCCACTCCACCGGGGTCCCGCAAGTAGCGTGGGTCTCTATGTAGGTTACCTGCTCGGGCACCAACCACGCCTGACACTTGGGACACCACCAGTCGTCCTCTCTCGTCTCGCAGGGGTAGCGGGAATAGAGCAACTCCATGGCTACCGGCAGGCCATCATCCCATCTGCCTGCTATTTGTAGCATGTGCTTCACCGCGTCCAGCGCCTCGTGGTAGCCGGCGGCCCTCGCGGCGTCCCGCTCCGCGCCCAGACGCCGTAGCCAGTTGGATTGCCGGATCTGCGACGCTCGCGCCGCATCCCGCTCCGCGCGCAGCCGGCGGATCGTCGAGCCGGCCTTGCGCCAGTCGATCCTCGCTTGACGCCACCTGAGTTGCCATCCGAGACTATCGGAATTCCACTCCCGCACGCGCGCCTCCAGCGCGGCCTCCCGGGACCACGCGGCCTCGAGGAGCTCGCACAAGTGGAGACCATGTCTCGTCCCGGGGAACCCAGCCAGGTCTCCTGCCTGCTTCCTGTACCACCCGACCCACTCCCGCTCACTCGTCGGCATCGCGGGCCTCCTCATGGAAATATCCCTCGTTGCCCAGCATGTCGATCAGCACTCCGTCATCCTCAGCGCCGCACAGCTCCCCGGCGTAGGCCAGGGTGGCCCCGTCCCCCATGTCCATAGACTCCGCCATGGCCATGGCGTCAGAAGCAGACATCCTCACTGGCCGCTCATCGGGCGGCAGCCTGGACCGGCGGTGTCGTCGTTTCTTGCTCATCCCCTCGCCCCCTCGTTCACCGGCTCGACGCGCTCGACCCAGAACGGCAAGCACCCTGGATCGCCGATGAGATGCCCACCGCTGTCCGTGCCAGCGTATTGCCCTATCAACTCGACCTTCCCCCGCCACCCCCGCACGCGCTCGCCCACCCCGGGCTTCCACGGCGGCGGGTCGGGAGGCCACTCGTACCACTCGGTTTCAGGAGGTCCGGGCGGCAAAGCTGCGATGTCCTTCGCACCCCACGAGCCGAAACAACTACCGGGAAACCCAACCCGCTTCCCCTCCAGCGCCTTGGCTATCGCCCACAGCCGGCTCCCGGGCAACGCGACCACGGCGTCCAGGTCCACCACCTGCACCTGCTTCCTTGGCTTGCCGCAGCGATCACAGCCATAGTCAGACAAGCATAGGCCCGTCTCCCTGGCGTCCCTGCACACATCGCACCACCACCACGTCTTCATCTCCCCCTCCTCCTCTCGATTTCCTTCGCTAGGTCCATCACGTCATAGGCTTTCACATAAACCCCGCCGTCCCGGATGTGCCAGTCCGCCGCCTCAATTTGCTCGCTCGACAAGTCGCCCCCGTCACCTTTGCACTCGACCCACCACATGCGGGCGCGACCAGGCTCACGGGCTATCACGTCCGCCGTCCCCGTGGGCGCAAGCTGACAGCCGCCCACCCTCCCGGCGTTCGCGCGCATGTGCCACCAGCCGAGGCGGGCGAAGAGGTCCATCACCCCGCGCACTACGGGAGACTCCCTCACACCGGCGCCCCAAGCACCGTCTTCACGCTCCCCACCCTCACCCCGAGACTGTCCGCGATCCGCGGCATGCTCCACCCCAGACCCCGCAGCGCGAGCACCTCGTCCGCCTGGTCCGCAGTGATCGACCGTGGCCGCCCTCCCCGGGCATGCCGCGCGCACCCCTGGCCGGCCACCACGTTAGGCATGCGCTCCGTGGGCATGTCGATCGGTGGGTCAGGGATAGCAGCGAGCCGCGTCCGCTCGCGCGCCGCCCCAAGGCACAACGCCACCACCCCGCTCGGGGGATCCCGCCGCATGTTCACTGGCACCATCAGACGTGTATGATTTATTAGTCTACCGTAGACACTACTCACGCTTCCCCCTTCGCCGAGAGTTGTACTGGGCAACCATCTCCTCGCGCCAGATCCTCCCTGCACCTCAGACACTGCCCGCCCGTGTGGTGATTCTCGTATCCGCACTTCGCGCAGATACGTCCGGGACCACGGGGAGGAGCTGTTCCCGCTTTTCTGGCCTTGTCTCTGCGCTCGAGCGCTGCCTGTATCGCCCACTGGCGGAGGGCGCCGGCGTCGGACTTGTAGGTCTTGCCGTTGGCCTCCTTGTAGCCCGAGAGGTACTCGATAGCCTCGTCGACGAGGGGTTTCCCGTGCTTGGCCGACAGGTCTGCGTATTCGGAGTCGGTGAGGGTGACGCCCTTGGCCCGCTCCGTCTTCGGCTCTTTCAGTGATTGATCATGCACGTGTATTCCTTTCCCTTCCTTTCCTTTCCCTTCCTTTCCATTGGTCGTGAGCGCTCCGTGATCAATCAGTGATTGATCAGTGAATGGGTCGTGCATGGTGTCGTGAACGGCGTCCTGGTCCGGGATTGTGCTTTCATTCGGGCGGTTGACGGTCTGGTATTTGGGCCATCTCGCGAGCTGGTAGTACTCGGTCCAGTCGACCTTGTAGAAGACGGTCCGCGTGTGCTGCTTGATCTCCTCTTTGAGGCCGGTGACCTTCGCGTCGGTCAGATCGTCCCCCGGGAAGACCTTGGCCTTGAGGCTCTTGACGGAGGCCACCCCTTTGCCATGGTCGTCGGCGTGGGAGATCAGTCCGATGAAGAGCAGGCGGGCGAGGGCGGAGAGCTCGAGGAAGCCCTCGTCGGTCCAGATGCCGGGGTCGATCATTCGCTTCCGGCTCACGGCACAGGGTCCCATCGCTCGAACGTGACCATGCCGTCCTCGCGCTTGACCAGGCGGGTCATGGCCCCGATTGGCCACCCGCCCTCGGCCCATCCGCGGATCAGCTCGTCGGAGATCTTCACGCCCCGGATGGTCCACGTATGCGACCGTTCATCCAGGAGAGCCAACACCCCGGCACGCGAGGAGGCTTTGAGGACTCTCCACCACAGGCGCCTCTGGAGGCGGTGCAGCCACATCATCTCGCGGCCATCCTTCTCCGGTGCGCTCGCTGCCTGCGGCGCTCCCCGCGAGCTCGCCGCGATGCGGACTCCGGCATGAGCCCCGCGCCTCCCCACACGGCCGCGAAGTCGCCCTGCCCCCGCCACCCAAGGCGCCGACGTTCGGCGCGGTTGGGCTGCTGCTTGACCGGCGGGCTTGTGGTGAGCTGGATGTCCTGCGGGCCCTGCGGCCTGCGCATGATCGCGCGCTGCTGTTGCATCGTTCCCCTCCCTGATTGCGGCGGCCGGAGTCGAGCCGGCCCGTAGTACCCACGCCGCCAAGCGCCGGGAGACTCATCCCCTCCCGGCTCACGCGAACGGTTGCCCTACACAGCCTCCTCTCTCTGCGATCGCTCCAGGGTCAGCGCACAAGCGCCGGGGCCTGGTAGCTATGGGACCCTGTGCCGTGAGCCGGTGCCGCGTTGCCCGGGCTTGGCAAACCCTTAGGGCCCGTAGACCCACAGGTGCGCACTTGCGCCTCGCGTCCGTCCACACCTCTTTCAGTTGCCGGGCTTTCCCCGGCGCGGTGCATCGGTCCACCTCCTCCCGGGGACAGCCCCGGCCTCGAATCCCCGAAGGGTCTGGACGCCCCGGGCAGCCGCATCCACGCGCTCTCTGCCCTCGAGGTAGTCCGCGTGCGCACACCTCTTGTCCATCCGGACCGTGTCCCCGAGCCCGTCCTGCTCATCGTTGAGCCCCATCTCACGCAGAGCGATTCGTGCCTGCCTCCGGAGAGCTCGTCGCAACCGAGCGCACTCCTCCGTGTGATCGCCCATCCCCCCTCCTACCAGATTTCCAACTGCTCGCCGTCACTTCCCGAGCAGCGCACGCAACACGTACAGCTCGGGCGCCGCGCGAAAGACGTGGACCTCCACCAGCCACCCCATGAACACGCCCCATAGGGACAGCGCACCGATGGCCCCGATGATCCCCATGGCCAGCATGAGACCGCCACGGGCTCGAAACGTCTCGTAGCCAACGTCGTCGTCCACGAACCACTGCACTCCCTTGGCTGCCAGTATCACCAGCGGGATCACGAGCATGATCGTGAACACCACGGCGAAGGCGGCCACTATCGGGACCACGGCCCCGAACCGGGCCGCCTGCATCGCCACCAACGGCGCAAGCTGATTCGGCGCCCACTCCACAAGACCAGACGTGGCCTTGGCCAGAATCTTCAACAACTCCTCCACACGCCCCCCCTCAGAAAATCTCCAACTGCTCGCCGCCCTCACGGTCGACGATCACGCGCTTGATGTACCCCTCGCACTGCCAACCGTCGTCGCTGTGCAGCCGAGCATCCGCGCGCTCGCAGGCCGGGTGCTCGCACTCTTCGCACAGAGGGCACGCGGGGATCCCCGGGCACCGGTCGGCTGTTGCCATCATCGCCTCCCCTCCCCCCGCAGGGACTTGCACCCTCGCCAGCAGACCACACAGCCGCCGACGAACATGATGGCCAAGCCCCCTGTCAGCACCAGCGCCCAGCCCCAGAAGCTCACGCCCTCACCTCCTCTCTCGCCAGCTCGCTCATCACGATCCTCTGCCCGATGGCCTCTTGAGCGTCCTCGCTGTGGGTAATGACGATTGTGTGCCGCCTACCGGCCGCGACGTGCGCAGCCTGCAGCATCGCGACGTATCGACGGCGGGCCTCCGGGTCGAGCGCACCGTCAGCCTCGTCCAAGCACACCGTGAGGAACCGTGTCCCTGTGCTCTTCGCCCGGATGATCCCGAAGGCGTCGTACAGCGCCTTGCGTATCCACACGAGCTCCCCGCCGCTCAGGGTGTCCAGCGCCTGCTCTGTCCCGGCCTCGCTGTCGTGGATGATGATCTCGAAATCCTCGACCTGCTTGATCTTGCTCCCCCGGCCGGCCAGGCGCGTCGTCCTGACCTCCACGCGGAACCTGGTGCCGTAGGCAGCATCAAGGAGCGCGTTCGTGGCCTCGGCGATCCCCGGGCCCATCGCGTCAAGCTCCAGGGCCTGTATGCCGTCCCGCCCGCATGCACGCTCGAGGTATCGCCAGTCCGCCAGCGTGCCCTCGGCGACCGCGATCCCGTGCTCGATGTCCGCCAGCGTCTCGCGCTTCTGCGCCAGGTCCTCCAGGATCGCCCGCACGGCCCTGACCTCGGCCTCTGCGCGCGCGGCCGCCGTGCTCGCCCGGGTGAAGTCCTCCCGGAGGGCCTCGAGGGCCACCCTGGCAACCGCGTACTCGGAGTCCACGAGCGGGTCTGACTGCTCTTTGAGCACCGTGCGCTCTGCGTAGATGTCCGCGACGCGGAGCGTGATCTGCGCTTCCCGAGCCCGGGCAGACTTGATCTGCTCCGCCGCGGCATCCGCGAGCCTGATAGTCTCCCGCGCCGCCGGCACGTCGAGCTTGGCGAGCACCGCGAGCACCGCGTCGAGGGCCGGCTGTTGGCCGAACGCGGGCAGCTCCGGCGCCTTCGGCACGATCATCTCCGAGAGCTTGCGCTCCTGCGTGCTGCGCTCCCGGCCGTTGGTCATGAGCAGGTTGTCGAGCCCGAGGATGGTCTCCTGTTGGGCCTCGAGGGCCGCGAGCTTCCGGTTGCGCTCCTCCTGCAGCTCGGCCCGCATCTCGTCCGGCAGCCGTTGCTTGCAAGTCGGGCAGGTCTCGTTTATCGGCTGCTCCGCCTGGAGTCCGAGGGTATCGACCGTGGCCACAAGCCCGGCCTTCTTGCGCTCGAGCTCCGCGGCGTACTTCTCCAGGCGCCGTATCTCCGCCTGCACCGCGTCGCGAGCAGCGCGATGAGCCGTGAGCGCGTCGGCATGCTCAGTGTTGAGCCGGTCGCGCTCGACAAGGACCTTGCTTGCTTCATCCTGGAGCGCCCCTTTCGCCTTCGTGAAGTCCTCGTGCTTGTGCACGATCTCCGCCGCCGCTGCTCGTCCCGAGACAGCCGCGGTCGCCTGCCCTATCAGCACGGCCAGGGCTTTGCCTTCTACGTCCAGGCGCGCGGTCTCCATGGTCAGCCCCGCGAGCTTCTGCGCGATGTCACGCTGCGTGGCCACGCGCTCCGCCAGGGCTTCGACGGCGGCCTTCTGTGCGACGCCCTTCGCCTTGACGGTCTCCGCCTGGGCGAGCGCCGCAGTGTGCGCCTGCTCGGCTATGAGCAGTTCCTCCTGGCGCTCCGACTCCTGCTCGATGAGCGGGAGGAGCACCCCGCGCTTCCCGCGTTCCACCCCGAGGGCCGTGTCGATTGCGTCTGCCCGGGCCTTCGCGGCCTCGGCGTACGTCTGGAGGTAGTCCAGCCCGCCGAGCTCGCGGAACAACGCCTTGCGCTCTGCCGGCGTGGCGTCTGCGATGTCCGGGTGCCCCTTCGGCGGCTTCTGCGCGACGAACGCGGACTTGACGAAGATGCCGAGCGAGCCGAAAAGGCTGTCGACCAGCTCCTCGTACTCCTTGACGCGCCCGGTACACAGCGGCTCGCCGTCGCGGTAGAGGTAGCACTCCGTCTTGGGAGTTGCGAGCGTGGGGTCGATCAGGATGAGCGCACGGTACTCGGCCCCGGTGCGCTCGTCGGTGAACCGCAGCTCCCTCCGGCTGTCCTTGAGGCAGAAATGCTTGGGCAACGCACCATCCCGGGTCAGCATCTGCGTGTAGGGGTGGAGGTTCTCGATCAGGGTGGACTTGCCGACGCCGTTGGGGCCGCACAAGGCCAGTAGCCCCGGCTCGTAGGCGTCAAGGTCGAGCGCGACCTCGTCCCTGTCGAGCCCGCGCTTGATGCCCGTGGCGCCCCGGAGGGTGAGCGAGCGCACGCGGATGTGCAAGCCCTCGCCCACGGTCCCGGCGGCGTGCGCCTCGGCCTCCAGGGTGTCGGCCTTGTCAAGCACGGACTGTCGCGGAGCCTCGAGGCCCGACGCCTCGGCCCACACGACGACCTTATCGCGCAGATGCTCCGCCTCCGTGATCTCGGGGGCCCGCACGGTCTCGACGGGGATCTCCTCCGTCACGACGATGGAGCCCGGGAGGGCCCCGGAGATCCAGAATCCTGGGTCGTGATCCCCGCCGATGGCGGCGAGCTCTTCTTTCGATCCGCGGATGATCACCTTCGCCTGGTAGCCGTCCGCGTCGTGCGAGTTCCACGTCTCCCCGCAGGTCCACACTAGCTTGCGGCGCGGCGGGTGCGGGAAGGGGATCGTCTCGACGTGCAGGTCCTCGCCCGGGGGCATGAACTCAACAAGGTTGAATGACTTCTGGTCCAGCTCGCCCCAGTCCGTAGGGTACGCGCTCCCGGCGTAGCGCATTTCCGACCAACCACCAACCTTCTGGGCCGTGTGGATGTGCCCGAGGGCGTAGTAATTCGCCATGACCATCCCGAGATCCTCGGCGCCGATGGCCAGGTCCGTCCCGCTCACGGTCTGCCCCGCGCCCATGGTTGCGCCTCGCACGGCGCCGTGGTAGACCATGAGGCACGGCAGGTCGGGGTGCTCTCGTCTCATGCCACCAAGCCCGAGCAGGATCCCCCGCATTGCCGCGTTCACGGCCTCGGTGGCATCTGCGCTGCCGAGGCCCTCTTTGTCACGGAGCAGCCACGCCTTCCCCGGCTCAGGGCAGCCGAGGACGAGCATCGCGGGCTGAACCGGGAGAGCGCCGAGCTCTGTCACGATGTGCGGGCAGAGGTCGGAATAGTAGCCGTATGCCGTGCCGGGCTGCAGCACGGTCAGTGAGCATTCGGCCCGCAAGCTCGTCAGCACATCGTAGCAGCCTGGCACGTCGTGCCTGTACGTACCCTGGACCACGACGATGGGCGCCACGTCCAGGATGTCCCGAACCGCCGCCAGCAGCTCGCCCATCGCATCCCGGTCACTCGCCTGCGTGCCGCGCTCGAAAAGGTCGCCCGCGATCGCGACCAGGTCGACCTCGCGCTCTCGCGCGGTGTTGCGGATCACCTCGAGGCTCTGGAGCGCCTCGATCCTATGCTCGCGGCAGTAGTGGATATCTGCGGAATGGAGAATGCGGACGTTCATGGTTTCCTCCCGTCTTCGCGTCTCCACTCGCGGACCTGGCAGATGATTGCCAGGGCCACCATCGCGAGTATGGTCACGCTCCCGGCGAGGAAAAACACCGCAACCGCAACGGTTATCTCATGCGGCACGCTCACGACCCGCCCCCTTTCGCGCGGGCCTTCGCCCAGTCCTGGAGGGCCACACACAGGCCGATCAGCTCCGTCATCTCGGCGAGCGTAGCGTCCGGGTTCGCGAGCATCGCGGTCACCTTCGGGCATGCCCTGGGGTGCCGCTGGATGAGATCGCATGCCGCCCATTCCTCGAGCCGCTCGCGCGCTTCCGCCCACGCCCTTTGCTCGGGCGTTGGCTCCTGGGGTGTGACTGCGTCGGTGGGTTGGGCGGGCTCGTCGAACGGGTCGACATCGGCGCTCTCCCCTCCCAGGGGCGCCTCGGTCGGCTCGATCGGCTCAGCCGGCGTGACGTTCCGCTCGGGCGTGTTGCCGTAGCCCGGGCCGAAGAGGTCGCGTGTTGCGCCCACGGCATGCGCGATCACCGCCTCCCGCATCTCGGGCGAGGCAAGCATGTCCTTCGTGTTGAGGTCGATCCGGAGGAGGATCATCCCGCGCTCGAGCTCCGCAGGGCTCTTGAAGGCGCGGGTGATGTGGGCGAGCTTGAAGATGAGCGCGTGCTGCGCCCCGGTGATGGCCCTCGATTCTCCCGACTTGGCCATGTCGAGGATGTGCTTGCGCTTGGCGATGTCCGTGTTGTACTTGCCGGGCTGGTTCAGGAAATCCAGCTCCGCGCGCACGTCGACGTTGAACTCATAGCTTGCGTCGCCCTGGATCATCGTGCCGTCCGGCTGCCGCTTCTCCCCGAAGGCGTGAGCGACCCACACGAACTCGTCGCGCTTGCTCGTCTCTGTACGCAGGATGTTGATGCCGGCCTTTTCCTTCATGAGGTTGACGAGCGGCGGCTTTGCCATGAGCCCGATCTGCGGGATCGGGTCGTAGAAGTCCTCGCGCGTCGGCTTGATGACCGACACGACCGGGACGAACAGCGGGGAGGTTTCCAGGTCCTCCCGCCGCACGAAGGAAACGCAGTCCTTGTTCTGCTCTATGATCGCGAGCGCCCGAGCCATGGCGGCATCCGCGTTGATCACTGTTACCTGTGTCTCAGACATTTGCCATCCTCCTCAGCATCGTGTGAACAGAGCGGTGAGCCTTCGGCTCCATCCAGATGCAGTTTGACCTGCAGTAGGGTCCGCCGGGATCAATCCTGTGCAGGTGATACCCGAATGGTCTTTGGCCCATGTCCTTGTAGAACGCCATGAAGTCGCTCCACCTAGGGTCGAACGTGATGCCCCTCGCTCCGTACCTGCGGTATGCCTCGTGCGACTCCCTTGAGCATCTCGCCTTCATCTGAAGCCAAGTCCGATAGGCGGGAGTGTTCTTCATGTACGTCCGGTAGCGCCTGAACGTGACGCCGATCTCCACCCCGATCTCGTGGAGGTATTTGTGGTGAGCACACAGGGTGTTGTTCCCGCAGACTGACTCTCCGCACCCTGCGACTCTGCAACGTCGCTGTCCCATCCCCTGCTCCTCTCTGTAGTGGGCGGGGGAGCTGGACGTGCCAGTAGAGCCTCCCCCGCCGGTCCGTCAGGGGACGGGGGCCGCGGCTCTCGCGCGACCCTCACCCCTGCCAGCCGACGCTACGCCGCGTCGGACG
>Ga0307378_10014015_pt1 | contig 10107 bp, 9 predicted proteins | sample UN1MG_FD_202238 | JGI IMG/M metagenome (GOLD analysis project Ga0307378, IMG submission 202238) | Soil microbial communities from Risofladan, Vaasa, Finland - UN-1 | ecosystem: Environmental > Terrestrial > Soil > Coastal area > Acid sulfate soil | place: Finland: Risofladan, Vaasa | collected... | reverse complement strand
GCAACTGGCACCGGCTTGTGTCCCCGAAGCTTCATTGATCCATCCAACCCCGATTCCGCGCTTATGCGACCGTCGCCTGTTTCTCAGTCTTCGTCAAAAGATGATGTGACCATCACTCGTTCACATCGACCACGATTCTAACCCGAGCACGTCCCCACTGGCGACCGGCGACCCGAAGACCGAAGCCAGTGGGTGCTAGGCCTGAGCTGACATAGTGAGGATGCAATACGACGGGTAGACAATCTCCTCTGACTACTTGCTAGTCGAGGAACTGGTATGAAGGAGGTTCTGACCATGGACCTTATAGAAGCGATTAGCACCCGCAGAAGTGTGCGCCAGTGGACACCGGAGCCCGTGTCCGATGACCAGCTTAGGGAACTGGTCGAGGCAGCAGCCAGAGCCCCGAGCGGCGGCAATACCCAGCCGTGGGCTTTCGTCGTCATTCGGGATCAAGCACGGTTGAAGCGGCTACGCGCGGCTGCCCCGGGGGTAGCCGGCCGGGCGACTGCCGTCGTCCTCATCTGTTTGGACAAACAGCGAGCAGATGAGAAGCCAGGAACAGCCGAGTACGATATGGTACACATGACTCTCGGAGCGGCTATGCAGAATCTGCTTCTGGCCGCTCATGGACAGGGACTCGGCGCGTGCGCGATTGGCTCCTTCCACCTCGCGTCACTGCGGTCCATCGTGTCGCTGCCCCCTCATTTGGAGTTGAAACTACTAGTGGCCTTGGGCCACTCCGTCAGCCAGCCAAAGGCGCCCCCGCTTCGCCCTTTGAGTGAGGTGTGCTACTTCGAGGAGGTGGGATCTAATCGTGACCACTGAGGATCTGCGAGAGGACCTAACACTTCTGGTCGGATTCATGCTGACCAGCGCCCATGGCCTTGTAACCGAACCCAAGAGCTATGGGCCCGCGCGTCTTCTGGACGCTGGGGGCCGAGTGCTGGACATCATGGATGAGCAAGGCATGCTCGATGATTCACTGAAGGAGATCAAGGCCGAGATCGATCGCGAGCGCTTCGGTCCCATGGATGATGAAGGGTTCGTCGCCAGGCTAGATGCGCTCGCCCTCAGGTGGACAGAATCGCTCGCCAGCATGTTCTGAGCGATATCCGACGGGGCATGCCAGACTCCACGGTGGCCTTGGCGTCGGTCAACTGAATAGTGTAGTCGCCCGCGCGCGCAGTGACGGCGGATCCTTCGAGACAGCTGTAGGCAAATGTCGAGCTGATCTGCCAGCGCTCAGCAATCCTGCTACACTCACGATTCCGTTTGCACGCGACCGAGAAACGCGTCGTAGGCACCATCTGCGGCCAGCATGGCGCGACACGCCGCCCCCCCAGCAGTTATGAGTAAAGCCGTCTGCGCAACCCGCTTGCCCAGGCTCTCCGCTGCCGCTACTGCTACCTTGGCGTCTTCGTCTCCGTTTTCGTACAAGTGTTGCAGGCTGTTTTCATCCAAGTCCTGGCGAGTCCATCCTGCCGCGCCCAGGTACGACTGCCATGGATCCCCAGCAACGGGAATGCAGCCCATCATCACTGCATGATTGACCAGCGTGGTCATCACCTGTTCCTGGCCCGAGAAGATGCAGTCTCCCTGCACCACCACACCCATTACCTTGAGGAGCTTGGAGACGCCGTCCCCTTCTTGCACGCAGAGTGAGTTGCCCAGCCTATCGAGGAAACACTTCAGCTGCCCTGGAATGCCCATGTGGTATACCGGTACCGAGTAGACGATGGCATCTGCTGCCAACCATGCGTCACGCAACTCCTGGAAATCGTCCCCGGTTGCACAGTCGCCCAGTTCCTCACAGCGGAAACACGAGATACAGGGACTGATCCTCTTTCTCGCGAAGGAGTACAGATCAGTTGCCACTCGCCCGGCAGCGACCTCACCGGCCGCAGAAAGGGCATGGTCCAACAGATACCGGCTGTTGCCTCGTTCCCTGGGGCTGGCACAGATTCCCAGCAAGCTCACCGTCTGCATGATGCTCCTCCTCCGACGTAGACCCTCTGGCCGAAGAAACCACCAGACGTCCGGCCCGCATCGCTTCGCTACGTGATCCCAGAATTCCGAGCGGCCGATACGCCCTCTGTCATCGGCGCTGCTCCTGTCTTCGGCTGGCCCACTGCGCGAGATCGGAACACAGCGATTCCAGCCCCAGCGCGACCAGTACTTCCTCGGTCGGATGCCCGGTGTCCACATCCCAACCGTGCAGGCTGTAGTACTGGTCCAGCATGTAATCTATCTCCGCCTGCGACGTGACGCGACCCGCGTTGGGCCCCTCCTCGAGGGGTTCATGCATCATACGCCAAGGCAGGTGTTGCTCTCTGCTGCGCTCGGCCCCCTGCCGCACGTTGAAGCAGCGCTCGAGAGTCACTATCCGGCGGCCTGCCCGCATCAGCTCCTCAGAATCGATCTCGATCCCCCAGGTTGCGCTCAATAACGCAGCCATTCTCTCGGGGGTCATCATGTAAGGCCCCACCGTGACCTGCATACATACGCCCAGCGCATCCGAGACCGCCTGACAGTCCTCGTGCCAGCGCACCAACTCTGCCTTCTTCTCAGGCGAATGCGCCACAGCATATCCCTCGTCGCCGCATACTTCTTTCACCACAGCACGAGCTTCGGGGGTTCCGCCAAACTCAGCTATGGGCTGCGCTGCCAGGTGATCGGGTCCGCGCGGGTTGACGGCGAAGCCCAGGGCATAGCCTTTGGCGCCCCGGGCATCAGGGCTGGACTGCTCGAGGCCGCGGGCCTGCATAGCCCACTTCCACGAGTCACCGCCCACCTCTGCCGCTGCCCGCCGTGTGCCTTCGGCCAGAAGATCGGCGAGAGGGCCTTCTCGTCGCGCAATGCGCCCAATGAGTTCGTGGAGCACCTCCACGTTTCCCCATTCCAACTCAAGCCCGTCGGCCTGTTCGGGGCTGATCATCCCCTTCTCGTGGCACTCCATGGCCCAGGCGATGGTTAGGCCGGTTGACAGCACGTCCAGGCCCAGGTCATCACACAGTGCGCTGGCCTCCAGCACAGCGTCAGTATCGGCTATGCCACACTGGGGTCCCAGTGCGATAACGGGCTCCGCTTCCGGAAGGCTCGCCCGCAGCGGTCCGTACGGGCTGGAATCGTTGCTGAGGAAATGACGACACCCGATGCCGCAAGCACTACACGCCAGCCCGGCGCGAAAGTAGCCCAGCTTCGCCATGTGCTGCCCGCTGAGTTGTTCCGCCTGCTCGACGAAGACACCTCGGAAGTTATACGCCCCCACCTCCCCTGCACGGGCCCACTCGGGCATCATGCCCGGGATGCCATACTCTCTGGTGAGGACGTCGGTTTCATCGACCAGGATTTCATCATGCACGTCCTTGGACACGCTGACGAACCGGTCCACATCAGCCAGGGGGATGCCTCCGGAACCCCGAACGGCGATGGCTTTCAGTTTCTTGACACCCATCACTGTGCCAATGCCGCCGCGAGCTGCCGTGTTGAACCGAGACAGAAGGATAGCCCCGTACAGAACGCCGTTCTCGGAGGCGGGACCCACCACCGCGGTCTCTATGCGGTCATCGTCAAACTCCGCTTTGATCGCATCGTCGGTTTCCCCTGTCCCCTTGCCCCACAGATGGGCGGCATCTCGCAGCTCCACCTGACCCCCATCTATCCACAAGTAGACGGGACGATCCGACGCTCCGGTGATGAGTAGGTGGTCGTACCCCGCATACCGCAGCTCGGCTCCCCAGTGGCCGCCTGCATTGCATTTCAGATACCGACCCGTGGCCGGACTCTTAGAGGTGATCGTGGTGCGCGCGGCGGCAGGTGCCATCGTGCCGGTAAGCACCCCTGGGCTGAAGAGTAGCAAGTTGCGTGGACCGAGGGGATCGGTCTGCGGAGTAACCCGTTGATAGAGGAGCTTCGCCGCAATGCCGCGGCCACCTATGAACTGATGCACCTCTTCAGAACCCACACGTTCCAGCTCTACGCGTGCGGAAGTAAGATCGACTGTGAGCACCTTCTGCTCAGCAGGGACTGGCACCTACTTCACCCTTCCTGGATGGCCAACCTGGCGGAAGGCCAAAATGCGGGCCAGACTCCTCCTAGTACCCCACGATCTCCTTCACCGGGGGATGGGGATAGGTTCTCTTGCTATGAGAGAGTCCCATGCCAGCCAGTGCTTCGGCGAGCTTGAATGCCAATATCCCAGGATCGATCACCGGGACGTCGGCGATGCCTCGTGTCCTCAACCCCTCTGCCACATCCCTGGCCAGCCCAGCCATCCCGGTGCAGCCGAAGATGATCACGTGAGCTCCATCCTCCGTCACTGCCTTCTCCGCCTGCTCCACCAGCGCCCCAACCAGCCTCTCCCTGTCGTCTTCCAGCTCGAGAACGGGGATGTTCACCGCTCTGACCGACGCTAGCCGTGTGGCCAGACCCGCCTTCACCGCGTGTTCGTAGAAGGGAGGGGCATCTGTCTCTAGAACCCCCACGATCGAGAACCTGTGGCCCAACATGGCTGCCACGTGCATGGAACTCTCAGCGGGCCCGACGACGGGGATAGAGACCATTTCCCGGGCTGCCTCGACACCGGGATCATCCATGCAGTTGGAGATCACAGCGTCAATGCCGTCTTCCTCCGCCTCAACGACCTTCCGCACCACGTCCGGCGCCGCCAAGGCCGCTTCGTATCTTGATTCAATAGAAGCTGGGCCGCGGTCCAGATGCACGACGCTCAGTTCCGTGTCCGGGCCAGCAGCCCGCGAAAACTCCTCAATGGTCGTGGTGTCAAGCGTTTCGGTAGTAACCGGTTCAATCACTCGGATCTTCATAATGGCTCTCTATGTCCTTTCTCTCTTGACTGCGCGGTCGCCCACATCAACCGGCACCGATCTCGATGGACTCTAGAGCGCAGCGTACGCGCTGATGGTGGATGGGGCCGCAATCCGCGGCCCGCCACGCCTCAGGCACCGTCCTTCTTGTGCGTGATGCGTGAGATGAACTGCGCGGCGAAGTCGATGAACTCCGGCGACTCCTCTTCTAGTAGGCAACTATCTCCTTCTCGGGTGGCTTCGGATAGGTCCTCTTGCTGTGCGAAAGCCCTATGTCTGCGAGGGCCTCCGCGACCTTCACAGCCAATATCGCTGGGTCGATAACCGGGACACCGGAGATTCCCTGCTGTTTCAAGCCCTCTTCCACGGCTTGAGCCATGCCAGCCATGCCCGTGCACCCGAAGACGATCACGTGAGCTCCGTCCTCTCGCACCGCCATGGCCGACTGCTCTGTCAGGGCCTTGACGAGCCTCTTGGTATCATCCATCTCCAACACTGGTATGTTAACGGCCCGCAGAGATGCGATTTGCCTGGAGAGACCTGTCCTCGGTCCATGGCGCTCGAAACGAGGGATAGCTCTGTCAAGGACCGTGATGACCGAGAATCTGTGTCCCAGCATCGAAGCCACGTGCATTGCCGTCTCGGCTGTCCCGATCACGGGAATGGAAACCATCTCGCGAGCCGCCTGCACACCCGGTTCAGCCATGCAGTCGACGATCACCGCATCCACGCCATCTTTCTCAGCCTCTACGATCTTGCTTACTATGTCGGGCACCGCAATCGTCTCTTCGTACCGCGACTCGATGGAGGCCGGGCCCCTGTCCAAGAGGGTCACGCTGATCTCCGTGTCGGGACGAGCGCCTGGTGAGTACTGTTCGAGACCCATGGCCTCGAACTCCTTGGTGATGCTGGGTATTACCACTCGGATCTTCATGCCGACTGTCCCCCTAGTAGCCCACGATCTCCTTCTCCGGCGGGGTCGGATAGGTTCTCTTGCTGTGGGAAAGCCCCATGTCCGCGAAGGCCTCAGCCACTTTCACGGCCAAGATCGCTGGGTCGATGACCGGCACATCAGCGATACCCCGATTCTCCAGGCCCTCCTTCACATCATCAGCCAAGCCAATCATGCCTGTGCAGCCGAAGACGATCAGGTGGGCACCGTCTTCCCTCACCGCCATGACTGACTGCTCAATCAGAGCCTTCACTACTCTCCCTGTGTCGCCGAGCTCCAGCACTGGTATGTTCACGGCTCGAACGGACGCCAGCCGCTCTGCGACCCCAATCCTGGCCGCATGGAGATCGAACATAGGGACAGCGCTGTCCAGCACAGTGACCACCGAGAATCTGTGTCCCAGCATTGCGGCAACGTGCATCGCCGTCTCCGCTGGGCCGATCACTGGTATGGAGACCATCTCGCGAGCGGCCTCCAGACCTGGATCAGCCATGCAGTCGATGATGACCGCATCGACGCCATCTTTCTCTGCCTCCACCACCTTCCTCACCACGTCCGGCACAGCCACGGCTCCATCGTACCGTGACTCGATGGAGGCCGGTCCCTTGTCCAGTAGGGCCACGCTTAGCTCGGTATCCGGGCGGGCTCCAGGCGAATACTGCTCGAGGCCCAAGGCCTCGTATTCCTTCGTAATACTGGGTATGACCACGCGGATCTTCATACTAGCTGTTTCCTTTCACCTTGCCTGTCAGGGTGTGGCCACCGATCTGACAAGCAGCATAGTCCCATGTCTCCTGTCTACGCCCACACCGAGGGGGCTCCAATCCCACGCGCGGAATTCTGGATGGCTGGTGCAGTTCCTGCTTTCCAGGTCATGCACCTCGAGCAGCGGACCGCCCTCCCCCTGGATGATAGCCCTTCAACCTTCAGTAGCCGACTATCTCCTTCTTCGGCGGGGTGGGATAGGTTCTCTTACTGTGCGAAAGTCCCATGCCCGCCAGGGCCTCCGCCATCTTGAAGGAAAGTACCGCGGGATCGATTACCGGGACGTCGATGATTCCCTCACGCCTCAGACCCTCCTCCACATCCCCAGCCATGCCGGCCATGCCAGTGCAGCCAAAGATGAGGACATGAGCCCCGTCCTCTCTCACCGCCCTCACAGATTGCTCCACAAGGGCTCTTATGGTCCTATCGCGATCTTGGAGCTCGAGCACTGGTATATTGATGGCTCGGACAGACGCCAACCGACTCGCCACGCCAGCTTTGGTCGCGTGGTCGAAAAAGGGTCGCTCGTCGGCCTCCAGGACGGCGATCACAGAGAACTTGTGGCCAAGCATGGCTGCTACGTGCATGGAAGTCTCTGCCGGACCGATGACTGGAATAGAGACCATTTCGCGGGCCGCTTCCACGCCCGGGTCATCCATGCAGTTGGCGATCACTGCATCCACGCCCTCGCGCTCTGCCTCTACTATCTTGGCCACCACGCCGATCGCCGCCAAAGCCGACTCGTAGCTAGACTCGATAGACGCCGGCCCCTTGTCCACAGAGACCTCGCTTATCTCCGTGCCAGGAGCGGCCACTGGTGACAACTCCTCCACTAACCCAGCCTCAGCCTCCAGCCCGATGATCGGTCTTATTACTCGGATCTTCATGCCCTGTTTCCCTCCGATTGCCCAGGTGCCCTGTCACAGCAGAGAACCTATCAACATCGCACTCCCCTGTTGAGACGGCTGCTGCCGTCATCCCCTACCCGGCGGTTAGCGCACGTCCCTTTGGCCGCCAAGAAGATGGGGCCACCTGGCCTCGAGTCGACAGTCGAAGACCACGTGGTCCCCACCCCGGCTAGCGTCCCCCGGGCGTTCGCTGCCACCGTCCGTACGAGGACCTGCGATGTCAGGATTTGCGATAGGCAGTTGACATGTTACACTCCAGTCACCGCTCCCTGCGATGTCGCACCTGCGCCTGTCTCTATCGCATCAATTCTTCGATAGGCACATAGTCGATATCGAAGCCAAAGTAGCGCGGTCCTGATGCACGGTCGAGCCCAAACTCGGTGCGGAAGACCTCCAGCCCCTTCACACCTACCGCCACCACCTCGTCACCTTCTTTGATCTGCGTGTTGGTGATCCCTTCGCCGCTTTCCTTCCGCGCCAGAATGACCAGATCAGGGCTGCAGATCCACGGCTTTCCATTCAGCCACGAGACATGGTTCTCGTTCTTGAACCATACGTCCAGCGTTTGCCCTTCGTAGTCTCCGGAGCCCTTGACGTGGTTGGTGCCGAACATGTAGCCATCTCGGTCTTCCCACTCCTTGCCGGAGACCACGCCCTCAAAGAGGCGCCAGCCGCCAGTGATCTCCAGCGCGGCGTTAATGGGGTCGGCGCCCTTCTCACGCGCCTCGCGGATCGCTCGCCCGAGAGCAAGGCTCTTGGTCAGGGTGCCGTGAACGAGTACCTCTTTCATCTCAGGGGCGGGCAAGGCTGTGCCAGCCTGGGTAGTGCTCCCAAAGGCCGCGACTGCCAGCATCTTGCCAAGTCTTTCCAGCATGTAGGAGTCGACCGTGTACTTGATGATCGCGATGTTGCCCCAACGGTCAACATTGGCGACCGGCCAGCTGGTTTTTCCATGAATGAAAGGCGTGGATTGCAGCTCTTCCGGGACGGCCCGGCCCGCGTAGTCCCCGTCAACTACAGGAATCCCCATGCGCGCCCCGGTGACCAGTGGTGCTGCTGAGTTCCCTCCGCCCAACTCACAACACACCAGGCACCCAATCGGCTGGCCCAGGTAGTTGCCCAGCTCCTTGATGGCCTCTGCCATCGAGGTGTCGCCCAGTTTGTCCTCCAGACCCATCTGCTCGATCTTGTCCAGCGTCTCCTGGGTGACAGGGGCGATAGATCCCATCCCGTAGGGCGTCGCTGTCCAAACGTCGTCCGGGATGTCATCCGCATCCACCCACTCGATGGTCAACCCCTCATCCAGAGCCGACCTGAGCATTCTCTCACCCCATTCGGGGCCACCCCCTCCACCGGTCCCCATGAAAACACAGCCTCGTATGAAGTCCTCACAGTCCTGCCAAGTCTTCAATTGCACGCTGCCCATTTCACCCTCCTCAGCCTGTCTTGTCTATTTCTGGGCGCTTCAGACACTGCAAATAGCGCCAGACCTCTCTAACACATGTAGACGCCACCCTGACCGCCCATCGCTCATGCCAAGCAGATCGCGATCACCTAGGTCAGCCGGAGTCTTCACATACGTCGGTGCTCCGACTGTGACACTGCCTCCGCAAGACCCTTCAGTCGCCAAGCTCGTTGGCCCTCTCCTCGATAGGCACGTAGTCGATGTCGAAGCCGAAGTAGCGCGGGCCGGCCGCATGATCGAGGCCAAACTCAGTGCGGAACACTTCCAAGCCTTTGATGCCTACGACCGCCACTTCATCACCTTCTTTGGTGTCCGTGTTGGTGATCCCTTCCCCGCTGCCCTTCCGCGCCAGAATGACCAGATCAGGGCTGCAGATCCAAGGCTTTCCATTCAGCCACGAGACTTGGTTCTCGTTCTTGAACCATACGTCCAGCGTCTGCCCTTCATAGTCTCCGGTACCCTTGACGTGGTTGGTGCCGAACATGTAACCATCCCGGTCCTCCCACTCCTTGCCGGAGACCACGCCCTCAAACAGCCGCCAGCCTCCAGTAATCTCCAGTGCTTTGTCAATGGGGTCAGTGCCCTTCTCACGCGCCTCCCGGATCGCTCGCCCGAGCGCAAGGCACTTGGTCAGAGTGCCGTGAACGAGTACCTCTTTCATCTCGGAAGCGGGCAAGGGTGTGCCGGCCTGGGTGGTGCTTCCAAAGGCCGCGACTGCCAGCATCTTGCCGAGTCTCTCCAGCATATAGGAGTCGACCGTGTACTTGATAATGGCGATGTTTCCCCAGCGGTCAACATTGGCAACCGGCCAGCTGGTCTTTCCATGAATGAAAGCGGTGGATTGCAGCTCTTCCGGGACAGCTCGGCCCGCGTAGTCCCCGTCAACCACAGGGATGCCCATTCGCGCCCCGGTGACCAGCGGTGCTGCCGAGTTTTCTCCGCCCAGTTCACAACACACCAGGCACCCAATCGGGTGGCCCAGGTAGTTGCCCAACTCCTTGATGGCCTCTGCCATCGACGCGTCGCCCAGCTTGTCCTCCAAACCCATCTGCTCGATCTTGTCCAGCGTCTCCTGGGTCACAGGGGCGATAGATCCCATCCCGTAGGGCGTCGCCGTCCAAACGTCGTCCGGTATGTCATCCGCATCCACCCACTCGATGGTCAAGCCCTCATCCAGGGCCGACCTGAGCATTC
>Ga0307378_10014012_pt1 | contig 10111 bp, 11 predicted proteins | sample UN1MG_FD_202238 | JGI IMG/M metagenome (GOLD analysis project Ga0307378, IMG submission 202238) | Soil microbial communities from Risofladan, Vaasa, Finland - UN-1 | ecosystem: Environmental > Terrestrial > Soil > Coastal area > Acid sulfate soil | place: Finland: Risofladan, Vaasa | collected... | reverse complement strand
CGACCATGAACACGTCACCGATCCTGAATGCGTGGCCTCGTCGGACGGAAACTGTCGTGCCATTGGTAACAGTCTGGGTCGAGATAGCCCCTCTGGAATAAACAGTCACGGAGTACGACTGCCCGAGGTCCGCGTTGCCCGAATCGTTGACAACAATGTTGCCCTGCCTGTGGATCATGCTCATGAGAAGTCCTTGACGAAGCGGTGCGACTCAGCGCGAAGCATGGCAACTTCCTGGCTGCGCCACATCCGCTCGTATGTTCCAGTCAACTGAGGTCGGAGAGTCGCCGAGACTTCCCACTTGGCGTACATCTCGAGGAACAACTCGGACTCGGGCGGGATCTTCATCGACGACCCGCCGCTAGAGTACGTCTGGAGGTGCTTGTAGTAGCGGAGGCGAAGCGTCGGGTACTTGGTCAGGAACGCCGTGGACGCAGGAGAACTCAACGTGAGTTTCCCGTTGTCGTAGAAACTGAACACCGTGTAGACACGCGGCTCGCCTGACACGGATCTGTCTAGGAACAGGTCGCTGAAAGTCTTCGGGTCTTCCCAGTACAGACGCGACTTGGCGTTCCCGCTGCTGTCGAGCAACTCGGCAGACCTTGGGGCGTGGAAGTTGGCCGCGAGCGTGTAGTCGGCCTGATCGGCTACGAATGTCAGGTCTTCCGTGGTCAGCAACCACGACCACATCCGCGAGTTGAGATACCTCGCACCGTTGTTGATACCCTCGCCAGCCAACCCGAGGACTTCGGGGTCGCCCCCGAACCCCACGGCGTTGGCGACCTTGGACCTTAGCGCGTCCCAACTTTGCGCGGGTGGTGTCGGCGATGTCGAAGACGCTACGCCTACGGCCATGACTCACTCCTCGTTCATCATCTTTTCGAGTTCGATGGGCGGGCCGACGGGGAACTTGTTGAGGTTGACGTTGAACTTCGCCGCGAGTGAATCTCGCGTGACCCCCGGGATACCGTACCCGATCAACTTCTCGAACGTGTGCCGCCATCCGACACGCAGAACCTTGCCACGAACCTTCGTCTCGCGGGTGGCCTCGTAGCGGTAGAGTTTCCCTCCAGGCCGAAGCGTCTTGGACTCGCCGTCGAACTCTGCCGTGTAGTGGTCGTCGCCGCGCTGGGCCAGCAGTAGGGCGTCGTTATAGAACGGGTCGGTCGGAAGGATCTGGATGTAGATGACCTTCGTGTCATCGTATTTCTCGATGTCGGCCATCCTGATCGTCTCGAACCCGAGGACCTCGTTCCAGATCTTGAACTCAGGGATCGCCCCCCGGTCGATGGCACAGACGTACCGCCCGTTGTAGTAGACCCCCGACCTGTTGATGTTCGGGTCCACGGGTTGCATCGTCAGTGCGTTCCCGTAGTCTCCCGGTCGTCTGACGATAGCGTCGAGCGAGATGTCCGCGTTCAACTCGCGCAGGCCCGTCTCGATAGTCGAGAAGTCGAGAGCCGTACCCATGTTGAGCGGCTCCTTCTTGGTCCCTCCTTCGATGATCGGGTGGTCGAGCATCAGTAGGTCTTCCTCGGCCGGCCTGGGCCGCGCCTCGGGATCTCCTCGCTGCCGACCTTCGCGGGCTCGGGGATGTCCCTGGGCTGGCTAGCGTTGACAACCAGCGACTCCTCGTTCTTCCTCGCCAGTCTGGCGTCTCCGCTGGAGATCGTTTGCCTTGCGAGCCAGTCAGGCACTTCAACGCACTGTCCGCAACCGTAGGTCCAGTCCCCGACGGAGTAGTTCCTGTTCAGTACCACGAAAGCCATGTGTCCCTCTTTGCGGGGCGGGAGCATATCGGCCCCCGCCCCTGCGGGTTAGGTCGCCAGGGAGTAGACGCGGACGACGCGGTCGCTCGACAGCAGCGAGGCCGCGAAGTACGAGTGCCACGCGACGGTGCTGCGGTTGCGATACGGGTTGCCCACGTCACCGGACGACGGGGTGTTGATGTAGATCTGCGGGTCGGCGTCAATGATCGACAGGCAACCGACTCCGTGGTCAGCCAGCACGAAGTTGTTGTCCGAAGTGCTGGTGATCGTGGTCTGAGTGAACGCCTGGGTGCGGTAGCACGCCGTACCGTAGACGCTGCCCATGAAGCCGTTGACCCACTTCTCCTGGCCCATGCGGCCCGGAACGTCGGTCACAGCCTCGGCCCACGTCATCCGGCCGGTGGTGCCCTCAGTCACCATGTCCAACTCGAAGCGAGGAGACAGGATGGCGGCGAAGTGACCGTCCGGGTGGCCGGAAACTCCACGGATGCCGGTGGCGGCGTTGTCGCGGAGCAGTTTCGAAGCGCCGATGAGGGCAGCAGCCGAAGCGGCAGTCGGAGTGGCCGCAGTCCCACTTCCGCCATTGGCGGCGACTCCGGTGTAGAAATCGGTCGTGGTCGAGATGGCTCCAGTTCCTCCACTGGGGCCGGTGTGGATCAAACGGTCCAACGAGCGAGCGCCGCCGTAGGACATGCGATTGACCAACTCGGAGCGCGAACCGCTGACCTGACAGAACTCCATCAGGCGGTTCGTCTGGATGAACTCGCCGTACTCGGCGATGGTCGCCTCTGTCCCGGCGGTGGTCATCTCGGTCAGTTCGTTCCCGTCCACCGCACCCTCGGTCAGCGCGGTCGTGTTGACCACAGGAGACGAGAACAGGTTCCAGCGAGCCGTGACGCCCATGCCCTGCGGAATGGTCGCCTTGGTTGCGAACTTCATGAACTGAAGCTCATCCTCCAGAGCCGGGATGAACTTCTTCAGAAGGTAAGTCGTCAGAAGACTTGTGTTGGGTGTGCCGGTTGTCCAAGACATCGGAGTCTATCCTTTCTACCGCCTAGGATCTTCACCGAACTCCTTGCGGAGCGCGGCGTCGGCCTCGTCGGCCGTCATTTCCTTCTTCGGCGACTTGTTCAACGGGGCAGCGGGGGAGGACGCCGAGTCGGTGCCGTCGAGTTTCTCGCGCTTTCGCGCAGAGACTTGCTCGGCCTTGCGACTCAGGGCTTCCTTCCGCAACTCCCTCTGTCGGTTGATTTTGTACTCGATGTTTGCGGAGTCGAGAGCCATTCGCATGACCTTCGCAGCCGCTCGGGCGTTGAGGTTGTCGTTCTTGTAACGACCGACCTCCTCCTGAACCATCGGAGTCATCGCGTCGATTCGAGACTTGAGTTCCGCGTCGATTGCGTCCGAGGATGCCGTGGAGCCGAGGTCGCTCACGATCTCGCTCCGCAACTGACCCTCGAACTGCCGGTAAGCTTCCTCGACCCGCCCGCGCTTGCTGTCCGAAAGAAGCTCGTCAACACGCGGATCTCGGAACGCGGATTGCCTGCCTGACTGTTCGTCATCGTCGTCGCCCTGCTCGCCGTCTCCGAATCTCCCGGAGGAGATCATCGACTTGAGTGACTCCACCTCTTGCCGTAGAGCCCCGGCGGTGCCTGCCTCGCGGTCACGGTCGAACTTGTGCTTTTCTCGGTCCAGTTCGTTCCGTTGCACCTGAAGCCGAAGCTCCTGCAACTCGAGTTCCCGCTCGTCTGGGACTGATTCAGGTTCCTCCGGCGGGTCAGATTCCGTCGAGGTTTCGCCTGAAGCGGGCTCGTCAACTGGCTCCGTGGGCGGGTCGTCCTCGGTCTTGGCCTCGCCCTCTCGGGGCGGGTCAGGCTCGGACGGCGGCTCCGGTTCCGTGTCTTCAGGATGCACGACTCCCTGACCGCTGTCAAGCAACTCCTCCAGTTGCTCGTCGGTCATGTCGTCGTAGTTCTGTCCCCCCTGCTTCGCTTCGCTCATGTTCACTCACCTTCTGCCAGGCTGCGGGCTTGCTGCTCCAGTCGGCGGATATGGTCACGAATTTCCTTGAAAGTGTTCGCTCTTGCGGTGTTCTGAAGGAGTTGCGCGTCAATGGGGACCGGCGAGTCGGCCTGCCTGTCAACCCACTCCATCAGGTTCGGGTGCTTGCTTGAGAAGCCCAGGAACTCGGCAACTGCGGCCATCGCTCGCTGCTCCCGCTCCTCAGCACGGTCCTGAAACAGATGGAGGTAGTCCCGGATGCGCTTCGGGCCTCCTTCTTCCTTCTTCGCTGGTCTGAACGGGTTAGACAATCGGCGACCCCTGAACCTGGGCGGGGAGCGCCCCCGCAGGTTCGGCTGACCGACCGGCCCCGTTGCCGTTCCCGGCACCCTGCCCCTGCCCCATGAGCATCTGCATCATCAAGTTCTGGAGCATCACCGTCGGATCGCCGATCTCTGCGGCGACCTCGGGCAGTTCCATCGTGTCTCCGACGAGGTTACGCAGGATGCGGTCCCACGGGATCGCGGCCTGTGCCGCAGGGTTGGTGGCTGTCAGCGCGTTCAGCCGGTCGTAGTTCTGGAGTTTCTCCTGCCTGCTCATCGCCATGCGTGAGCCGACGAACTGGATGTCGAACTCGCCCATGATGTCGCCGATCCACGTCGGGCCGGGGTCTTCACCCACCCGGTCGGCGAGGTCCTCTGAGCCCTCCAAGAACTGCTGGTAGCGGCGCAGGATGCCACGGGCCAGACCCGGCAGGCACTCCCGCTCGATCACGATGGCCGCGAGTTCCGGCCGGCCGAGCGACTGCTGCTGTTGGAAGTTGGCCTGTGTCGCGGATGCTCGGGAAGTGCCGAGCCCCTGCCCCTGGAGGGTGTTCAGCGCCCCGCTCGTCTCCTGCATGTCCTGCTTGTTTTTGCTCATCTGAGCGAACCCGTTGAACACGTTCGCGTCGTACTGGATCGTCCCGACGGACTTCGGGCCACCCCGGATGGGCAGCGGCATGTCCGTGTGCCAGCGGGAGAGAACCGCCCCGAGGTCGCCTGCATCCTCGTCGAAGGCGATGGGCGGGTGGACCTGGCGGATGACCGCCTCGGCAGACAGCACCATCACCGCGTCCATCAGGTCTTGGTGGTAGCGAATGACCTCTGCCGGGGAGATGCCCCAGATCCGGCCTGTCACGGGGTTGATGACGAGTTCGTGGTACGGCAGGCAGGGGTCGGCGAGCGGGTAGGGTTTGTCGCAGACCACCTGACCGTTGAGGACCACGATCTTGGACCTGCTGGAGCCCTCGTCGTTCTTCCACGGGATATCGCCCCAGTATTCGTACCCGATCAGGTTGGTGAACTCGCCGAAACTCTGCCTGTCGCGTGGTTGGTCGATGTCCTCCCGGAAGGAGTCCTCGTAGGACTGGCTATCCTCGCGGTTGCCTTCCGACCTCGAGGCATCGCCTATCGCCCGCTCGACCGCCTCCTCTTTCCAGATGCCCTGCCGAACCTTGCTGCGGGCCTGCATGGCGTTGACCCGGAATTTCTCGGCGAATCCGCTCATGTTCGCTACGGTGGTGTGCCCGGGGTCCGGGAAAGCGTCCTGCACGTCGAGGCACTTCAGCGCCACGTCGTCGTAGGTCGTGACGAGTTGGCGGGTGAAGTTGTCGAGTTCGACGCCCTCGACCATCTCGATCTCTCGCACAGGCATCTCGCGCTGCTGGAACTTCCACGGCGACTTGATGAACGACGCTCCGAACAGGAACGTATCGACGAAGGCGCAGACCATCTCGCGGAAATGCCCCGGCCGGGCGAAGGCGTAGCGCATCAGTTTCGTGACGGTCTGGGACTTGCCCTTCGCGTCTTCGTAACCGACGGGCTGAGCGCGGACGTACTCTCCACGCGGGTCGCCGAGGATCGACAGGACCGAGTGAGCCGCGTAGGTCATGATCGCCTTGTGCGTCTCGCCGTCCTTCAGGATGATCTCGGACGTTCGCTTGCCGCCGCCGGACCCTCTGTAGAGTCGCTCGCGCCCCGAACCGTAGGGGTTGGCTACGGTCCTTGAGTCCTGGGAGTGCGGCTCGACGACGAAGTTCGACAACACCTCGACCCACTTGTCCACGAACTGCGACTTGTACTGCCGCGAGTTCTCAACAAACCCCATCACGAAATCGTAGGTGTCACGCTTCGCCATAACCGCCTCCTAGTCAATGACCCCCCGATAATCAAACTTGCTCGGCTTCCAGTCGATAGCCTCCAGATCAGGGTCAATCTGATCCGTGGGCCAGCCGATCTGGATGTTCTTGTAGTGTCCTGCGTGGACACTGAAGTCCACATACCGCTTGAACCCGAACCTCTTGGCCCGCTCGCAGAACACGATGTCCTCACCCTTCCGTAGGTTCCCCTGCCTGACGGACTCGCGCCGATGCTCCTCCGGGATGAAGAATGGTTCCTCGTCGGCATCGACCATCGTCTCGAGAACGTCGCGACGGACGCACAGTAGGCCCGTGCCACAGATCTCTACTTCCGCCACGCCAGCCGCCGGGAGCATCTTGGTGTCGGCGAACGACGGGAACCTCGGAACGCCGTTTTCGTCCTTGGCGCAGAAGCACGCGAAAATGCCGCGCTCGGGGCTGTAGCCACAGACGACTCCTGTGATAATGGGGAGCCCGTGCTGGGCCAGCCGCAGAGGAGCGTCCCAGGCAATCGTCTCGTCTGAGTCGATCATGACGAGGTATTTGACCTTCGGGTGGGATTGGCAAAAGTCGAGAAACATCTTGACGATCCCGCCGCGAGTCATCTCGATGAACCCGCCGAACGGGTCTTTGAGTGTTGCGAGCCGAAGTCCGATACGCCCCCACATCCCGAAGTGCTGGCAGATGCCGACCGAGATTCCCTCGGACTGCCGGTACGGGATGACGACCATCACCGTCGAGGCTAATTCGGCGAATTCCTCATCGGTCATGCCCTCCAACGGGGCTAACTCCTGAACGCGATGCGATTTCTCGCCGTCTGCCGGGTCCATACCCGAGATCTGAGCGTCTGCCAAATACTGATCTGTCACTGCAACCCCCTAAAAATGCAAAACGCCCACCCCCCGAACCACCTGCATGCAGTCAGGGGGAGGGCGCTTTGCGAAACCCGCGAGAGGATCAGTCTCGTGGGCTGTTAGTTAGACGAAATTGACGTGTAGCGGCTTCCTTTTTGTCATGTAGTCGATCACTCGGTTCTTGTCGTTCAGCGGGCAGACGGCGCAACTCCTTGCGTCGAAGTCACTTAGATCCCTCGTCTTAAGATACTCCGAAAGGCGCTGGTCTTTCAACGACCCGACAAGCCCGTGGTCGGTGTAGGCCGTGTAGCAGCAGCGGTAGCACTCCAGATTCGCCCCTATATAAAGGACGAAGTGCTGGAATCCGCAGAACTGGTAGTCCGGTCGTTCGCCGATCACTCCGTCCATCAGATCGTAGACATCGAACCCCTCGCAGGCGTGTTCCTGAACGCTCAACGCGGCCTCGCGTGCCAGATCCCACTTGCCTTCATAGGCATCCTTCTCGTCGGTGGACTGCATCGCGGCCAATCGGACGTAGGACGCCCCCGTCGCCTTGATCCGCTCGACGCCTTCCCTGACGTTCATGTAGTTGAACGGGGTGACGACGTACCCCGTGCCCACTACGCAGGCCGTCCCCTCCAGGTAGACCGTCTCGACGAGCGATTGGAGGTTGCCCATCATCTTGGCGTAGTGTGTCGCCGGGCAGTTGCGGACCTCGGCGTACTCCTCCGGTCCTGAAGCGTCGATGGAGAATCGGATGTAGGTGAACCGGGGCAGGATGTTCTCCCATCCCTTCTTGAACACCACGCCGTTCGTGTTCAGCGAACACTCCAGTCCGAGCTTCAGGGCGTAATCGAAGATTTCCAGATGGTTCGGGTGAGCAGTCGGCTCGCCGCCTCCGGTGAAGATCACCGACTTGATGCCCGCCTCCGCAGCGTCGTCGAGAATCTCGAGCGCCTTCTCCTTTGTCAGCATACGCTTCGGGTTGTGGTTGTCGCCCTCGACGAATCGCTCGGTGGACAGCCCGTTCGACGCACGGTAGGCGCAGAAGTGGCAGTCGTGGTTGCAGTAGTCCGAGAGGATCAGTTGCAACTCGACCGGGTTGGTGCGTCGGCCAGCGCGTAGATCCTCGATCCTGTCGAGATGCCACGCGGCCTTGAGATTACTGTACGCTGACTGGCTCATCTATTCCACATAGCGAATATCGCCCCCTCTCCTACCTGATGGAAGTCCTCGTCTACCTTGACGCGAAATCCTAGTGCTGTCAGTTCGTCTGGGGTCCATCCAGATAGGTGCGTCTGGTAAGGGTTCCCGTCGTCGCCGTCCTGATGGCGGAACCCATGCGGAGTGAATACCAGCACTCGCTTAGTTCTACCGAAACACTTCTTGATAAGCGCCGTGCCGTCATCCTTGGAGATGTGTTCAAGCGAGTCGGACATGATGATGCAATCGACGGATTCCACCCCAACCGCGTCGAACACTTTGTCGAGTTCTCTCATATCCTCGCACACGGCCATGATCCCAGGTCTTCCGTATTCCTCGATGTACGGCAAGAACCGCTCCACGCCGATCTTTGTCTTGGCTCTGAGATATTGCAATTTGTCAAACTTGCCGGCACCAAGGTCCATGATCGAGTCGCACCCGTAAGACTTGGTCGATAGCCACCTGAACAACCTCGGCTCGATGGTGAGATACGACCCATCGTCTATCATTTCTTGACCATGCAAACTAGAAGTTCGCAGTAGGGCTCAGTCAGCCCGATTGGCTCAGAAAACACGCTGAACCCGCAAGACTCGGCGTGCTTTGTCAACCCCTCGATCTCCAAGTGGTAGCGGTGGTCGCCGTAGACTTCCGGCTCGATCTCCGCGCTGGGACCGGTGAAGATCATCTTCGATGCCCCGGTACGAGCCAGGTTCCTGAGCAGGGCTGGTATCCACGTCTCTGGAGTGTGGTGCAGGATTGCAGTCGAGATCACGACATCGCACTCCGGCAACTCATCGCTGACGGCGTCTAGGGTGAGCCCTGGACGATTGCGGGTAGCATCGACAAGGATGAACTTCGAGTGAGGGATCAGCGGAGGGCTAAGGACACCCCTATCGTGTCTGGTGCAGATCTCCATCACACGTCCACCGTCGATGAAGTCGGCCATCCTTTTATAGACCTGTTGCAGGTACTCGCCGTACCTCTCCATCGGGGCGGTCATCAATTCATCCTGCTGTATCTGGTGCAGCGAGAGATACCTGTCAGGTGTGTAACCGAACGACGGACGCCTATCAAGTAGCTTGAAGCCTGATTCTGCAAACGCCTCATCTTGGCTCTCTCTGTTGAAACTGCCCCTAAGCTCTTTTGGTATGGCCGCGATCATGTCGCGACACTCCATCCCAGTCGGCCCCTCGAGTAGTACTTGCCCACGACAGAGTTGAGCCAACTTCCTGACGAACGACCACCCCCCAGCCTCTCGGTACAGGTAGTGAGGTCCGTTCCCGACGAAGATACTGTCGAACTTGCCAGGGTGGTCGAACTCTCCGAACGACTTATTGAGAACTCGGCAGTTTTCTGGAGCAATCTCGCGGCAGAGGTCCGCGTATTCACAAACTGGGTCAATGGCTACGACTTGCCCGCTTCTGTTCGCTGCATACATCGAGAAGAAGCCCTTGTTGCACCCAACATCGAGGAAGTTTCTGACGCTGAAGAACTCCTTGGCCATCGGCAAGATGACTCGCATCCTGCTACCGAGAACTCCAGTGGGGACAAGCCCGTCGAGTTCGTATGTGTGAGTCGGCGGGTACGCGATGGCATCAATCTTGGACTGCAACGATTCCAAAATCAAACCTCCAGTCCTTCGCGTTCCAAACTGAGATGTGGAGCCTATCCTTGTAGACGCACGGGTTGGCCCCTTCGATTACGAACCGCTTTTCCATCGTATCCAAGTTCATCTTCCACAGTTCCCAGTTCAGCGGAGCTTGCGGTAGCGCCTTGCGGCACTCGAAGTAGAGCCACCGCCCGCTTCTCCAGGGGTTCCCGACCTCGACGTACTCGTCGAAGTGGTCGATGAACACCTCGCCGTCCCTGTATATTCTCCCGTTCGGAGCATCGTCGGTGTAGAACTCCTCGAATGGCTGATGCGGGACGAAGCGCCCATCGGAGAACTGAATAGTCCCGTCTTCTGTTTGCCGCCCAAGTCGCAAATATCCCCCTGTATGCAGCACTTCCGGGCGCTCAAGGACTAGTTGCCCCGTCACGAACTTGTAGTCTACTCGCAGAACATGAGTCAGCGAGCACAGATCTGTACCAGCTGTGACGATTGC
>Ga0307378_10014011_pt1 | contig 10111 bp, 11 predicted proteins | sample UN1MG_FD_202238 | JGI IMG/M metagenome (GOLD analysis project Ga0307378, IMG submission 202238) | Soil microbial communities from Risofladan, Vaasa, Finland - UN-1 | ecosystem: Environmental > Terrestrial > Soil > Coastal area > Acid sulfate soil | place: Finland: Risofladan, Vaasa | collected... | reverse complement strand
CCACACCCACCTTCTGGTTATACTTTGTTTGGCTTACCCACCGACCAACCTGCGCCCTTCCGGCAGGTTCCAGCCTGACTATTGACAACCTCCGGTTTTTGCAGTAACATATTATTGTAGACTAAAAGTATCAACTATTCAGAAGAGTATTTTGGTCTAGAAATAAGCGGGAGGTGAAGTCGATGAAGCTCTCTACTAGGGGACGGTATGGAACCAGGGCACTCTTGGATATAGCCCTTCATTCTCAGGAAGGACTAGTTCCACTAAGAGACATCGCCGAGAGGGAACAGATTTCATTGCCGTATCTGGAGCATTTGATCGCCCCTCTAATAGAGGGCGGCATAATACGGAGCGCCCGAGGCGTTGGAGGTGGAGTTTCGCTGATTAAGTCTCCCCAGGAGATCAGGTTGGGCGAAGTGATCGGACTCCTCGAGGGCTCGCTTGCTCCGGTGAAGTGTGTCACTGACCCCTCAGTATGTAACCGCTCTGAATTCTGTGTCACTCGTGATATCTGGAGCGAGCTCAAAGCGGCAATGGATAGAGTTCTGCAATCGACAACGCTGCAGGACCTGGTGGAGCGCCAAAAAGGGAAAGGGCAACCCATGTACTACATATAAGTTTAACCGCCTGTTAAGTGTGACTAGCATATAGAAGGAGGCAAATCTTGGCCGTGATTGACAGACATTTGAGGAATAGGTATTCAAGGCAAACGATGTTCCCTGCCATCGGCGAAGAAGGACAGGTAAAGCTGAGCCGTGGCAGTGTGGTCATAATCGGCTGTGGCGCACTCGGCACTAATATCGCCACTTTACTGGTGCGTGCGGGGGTTGGGAAAGTCAGAATCGTAGACAGGGACTTCATCGAATATCATAACCTGCAGCGGCAGGTCCTTTTTGACGAGGAGGACATAAAAGCCGGACTGCCTAAAGCTATTGCCGCGGAAAGGCATCTGAGGAAGGTGAACTCCTCGGTTGAGATTGAGGGCATAGTGGCCGACGCCAACTACACCAATATCGAGGGCTTCTGCTCGGGTGCTGACGTAATCTTAGACGGCCTGGATAACTTCGAAACCCGTCTTTTAATAAATGATGTTGCCCTAAAGCATAAGATTCCCTGGGTCTATGGAGGGGCCATTGCATCTGAAGGCATGGCCCAGGTCATAGTCCCGGGCGAAACTCCCTGTTTGCGGTGCATCTCTCCCGTCTTGCCTGACCCCGGAACTACCCCTACCTGCGAGACAGCGGGAATAGTCGGCACCGTGCCCGCGGTCATCGGTGCTCTACAAGCTACCGAGGCAATCAAGATATTGGTCGGCGCTGAAATTAACCGGGAACTTATTACGGTCGACCTCTGGAAGGGCACCTTCAATCATCTCAAAGCGGCCCGCCGCGAGGACTGTCCAGCTTGCCATGGAAAATACGACTTTCTTGATGAAAGGTTTGCCATAAAAACTACTTCATTCTGTGGGCAAAGTCGGGCGGTGCAGGTAGTCAATACTAAGGTAACACAAATTGCCTTAGCTGAACTTGCAGCTAAACTCAGAGGCGCCGGCGAAGTAAGCCACAATGAGTTCAGGCTGCGCTTCAGTGTTAATGGTAAAGAAATAATCGTCTTCCCAGACGGTAGAGCTATCATCAAAAATACTGTTGATGAATCATTAGCCAAAGAGCTTTATGACCGCTACGTTACCACCCCGACTATGGCCGCGGAGCGCCGATAGTTTCAAGGAGAGTTAAGAATGGCCAAGACAAATATGCTTTGCCCATTTAGTAATAAGTTATGCAGTGAGTGCCCCCTCTACAGGGGCAGGCACTATTACCTCGGTTCGTGCCAGAAATACCGGGGCTACATTGAAAAGCCGGAAGGCAAAACCGAGCCCGGTAATAACCACCGCCCGGTTGACTTCCAGGCTATGTGGAAGCTGGTGCAGCCCTGGGCGGAAGGCTCCCCGCCGAAGACCGAGCCCAAAGTCAAGCTGAAGCTTGTAGATGTGGACATGGAAACCAGCCGGGCTTTCGACCTCGATGAAGCCAAAACCTGGAACTGGGACGACCCGGAGACTATGAGGATGATTGGCGACCTTCAGGTCACCAGCTGGGAGAAGCTGGTTGAGCTATTGCACTTCAAGGAGAAGAAGGGCTACCGGGAGGTAGAGGTCTACGAAGCCCCCCGTTTCATGCTGCTTGGTGGCGGATAAAGCCAACCATCGAAGACAGCCATCGCCAAGATAAGGAGGAAAATCGAGATGGCAGAGGTAACTCAAAAAGTGGACAGGCTGAGGTATAAGACGATAGAGATACCCAATCTGACCAGAGGCATAGCCAAGGACTCTACCGAGCTAATCGGAAATACGCCTCTGGTCAGATTGAACCGAGTAACCAAGGGGCTAAAGGCAGAGGTAGTAGCCAAGCTCGAGTCCTTCAATCCCATAGGCAGTGTGAAGGACAGGATTGGGGTGGCCATGATTGTGGATGCCGAAGAGAAGGGGCTTATCAATAAAGATACGGTTATCGTCGAGCCCACCAGTGGTAACACCGGCGTTGCCCTGGCCTTTGTCTGCGCCGCCAGAGGGTACAGGCTTATCCTCACTATGCCTGACACGATGTCCTTAGAGCGGCGGCAGCTTCTATCTATTTTCGGCGCTGAGCTGGTACTGACCCCCGGGGCTGAGGGAATGCCTGGGGCAGTAAGAAAGGCGGAGCAGCTGGTGGCGGAAAACCCTAAATACTTTGTGCCCCAGCAGTTCAAAAACCCGGCCAATCCGGAGATACACCGGCTGACCACCGCCGAGGAGATATGGCGGGATACCGATGGCAGGGTGGATATTCTCATCAGCGGTGTGGGAACCGGCGGAACCATTACCGGGGTTGCTGAAGTAATCAAGCCCAGGAAACCGCAATTCAAGGCGATTGCCGTTGAGCCAATTGATTCTCCGGTGCTTTCCGGGGGAAAGCCGGGAGCACACAAGATTCAGGGTATCGGGGCTGGCTTTATCCCCGATGTCCTAAAAACAGACCTAATTGATGAAATTATCAAGGTCACTAATGAAGATGCCGGAATAATGGCGAGAAGATTAGCCAAAGAGGAAGGAATACTGGCCGGAATATCCTCAGGGGCAGCCACCTGGGCGGCACTGGAGGTAGCCAAGAGATCGGAGAGCAAAGGCAAGCTCATAGTGGTAGTCCTGCCTGACACTGGTGAGCGCTATTTATCTACATGGCTTTTCCAAGAGCTTTATCAGGGTGCGCAAAGCATATAGGAGAAATGAGTTATTGTAAGAAGCGGAAAGAAATCGAACGCAAGTTCAGCCAGGGCGAGGAAATATGAGCGCCAAGGCAGGTAGACAGGAATAGGTAAACAATGAAGAGATTACTCGAGGCGGTAGCAGTGCTATGGATAATGTGTTGCCCGAAAGGGCTGAACCAGTAAGAACAAGAAAATTTAGGAGGGTAACACATGACCAAAACGATTGCTGAAATCAACGAAAGAATTTGCAAGGGACAGGCAGTGGTAGTTACTGCCGAGGAAATAATTGATGTTGTGGCTCAGAAGGGCGTAGACAAGGCAGCCAAGGAAGTAGATGTGGTAACCACAGGGACCTTTGGACCAATGTGTTCTTCTGGTGCCTATCTTAATATAGGACACTCCAAACCAAGAATAAAGCTCGGTGGTGGTCGGGCTTACCTTAATGACGTTCCGGCTTACGCCGGACTTGCCGCGATAGACATCTTCATCGGAGCCACCGCTATACCTGACGATGACCCCAGGAATAGAGCCTATCCTGGTGACTTTAACTATGGTGGTGGGCATGTCATTGAAGAGCTTGTTGCTGGCAAGGACATCAGACTGGTAGCCACCGCTTACGGCACAGATTGCTACCCAAGGAAGAAGCTGGAAACCTGGATTAACATCAAAGACGTTAATGAGGCGGTGCTGTTTAACCCCAGGAACGCTTACCAGAACTACAATGTCGCCGTCAACCTGTCAGATAAAACCATTTACACCTATATGGGTGTATTGAAACCAAAGTTGGGCAATGCCAACTACTGTAGCGCTGGGCAACTATCCCCTCTGCTAAACGACCCTTATTATAAGACTATTGGCCTTGGGACCAAGATTTTCCTGGGTGGCGGCATAGGCTTTGTTGCCTGGCAGGGTACTCAACACTCTCCAAACGTGCTTCGAACCGATAGCGGTGTTCCGAGGCGACCGGCAGGAACATTAGCTGTAATCGGCGACCTAAAGCAGATGAAGCCCGAGTGGCTGCGAGGAACGAGCATGCTGGGCTACGGCTGCACTATAACGGTGGGTATCGGCGTCCCTATACCAATACTCTCCGAGGAAATTCTTCACTATACATTAGTCAGGGATGCTGACATTTTCGCCCCTATCGTGGATTATTCTGAGTCCTACCCCGAGAGGAAGCCAGACGTTCTGGGTGAGGTTAGTTATGCCCAGCTCAAGAGTGGCGAGATAGAGGTTGGGGGGAAACGAATGCCCGCTGCTTCTTTATCTAGCTATCCCAAGGCAGTGGAGATTGCCCAAATCCTGAAGGAGTGGATACAAAAGGGAGAGTTCCTCCTTAGTGAGCCTGTGGCACCTCTGCCTGGAGTGGAATCGGGCATAACGTTCAAGAGCCTTGAAGAACGCCCGATACAAGAACCTTAAGTGGAGAGATGAACGAACGGGATTAGAGCACGCGAGAGAAAGCAAAAGTAGCCTGGAACAGGGTTGATGTATAGCCCTGTTCCAGGCAAAGGCGGCACAGATTCAGCAGTCGAGGACACCCGGTAGAATTGACGATTTCTTTAAGGTTCAGAAGGAGCACACAAGCCCCGATGAAGGAGATGGTTTGATGAAACTATACCAGATGGTAGCCAAAGACGTCATGCGAAGGAAAAGGCGAGTGTTATATGCCGCCCTCGGCGTGGTTATCGGCACTATGACGGTCGTTGGCATTTTAACAATTGCGCTTGCGGGAGAAGCAAAAATCTATGACCAATTGGAAAAATATGGCCCTAACCTAACAGTCATACCGGCAATAAGTAATTTAGACGTGCAGTTAGGCGACATGAGTCTCGGGACTTTGACCGTAGGGGAAAATTACATTCCTGAAGAAAAACTGCTTGAGATCAGACAGATTGCCGATGGTGAAATAAGAGAAGCGCTGGGCATCGAAGATGAGGGTGATATTGCCACGCTTGCTCCAAAACTGTACGTGAACACGGAGGTGGGGGGAGTATCGGTGATGGTTGTCGGCGTGGATCCTGAGGAGGAGAGCAAAATCAAGACATGGTGGATAATCCAGGAAGGGGAATACCTCAACGGTGCGGAGCAAGCCCTAGTGGGAGCGGTAGCTGCGGAGCTGCTGGAACTAAATACAGGTGACCAAATAACGCTTAATGGAACCGATATAACCGTCACCGGCATTCTTGAGGAGACAGGCTCGAATGAGGACTACCAAATCTTTGTGCCGATAGGAACATTGCAAAGGGCATTTGATAAAGGTGGACTAGTTTCTTCAATAGATATTCGCGCCCTGTGTAACGCATGTCCTGTAGAAACCATCGCTGACGGCATAAATCAGAGTATACCAGGGGTTCGGGCAATTGCCGTAAAACAGGTGGCTGCTGCTGAAATGGGTATGATGGAGAGGATAAACACGTTTATGCTGGCTCTAGCCGGAATCACGCTGGCGGTTGGCTTGTTTGGGGTAGTCAACACGATGATGGCCTCGGTACACGAAAGAATCAGAGACATCGGGATAATGAGAGCGGTGGGGGCATCACGCAACCAGATAATTAAGCTCTTCATTTATGAAGCCATCATTATTGGAATAGTGGGGGGCATCTTTGGCTATGTGGCGGGAACCTTATTAGCCTACGCCATCGGACCGCTAATCTTTGAGGGAGCAGCCATTAGTTACGTTCCCCAGTACTTCCTCATATCACTGGTTCTGGCTACCCTTATTGCCGTCGTAGCAACTGTGTATCCGGCATTTCGTGCCACCAGGATTAAGGTGGCTGACTCTTTCAGGTCTCTGTGAGGTAGATGAAATGTTAGAAATCAAAAATGTATCCAAGATTTACGGCGAGGGCACAACCAGAGTAGTTGCCCTGAATAACGTTTCCCTTCAGGTGAATGAAGGTGACTTTACAGCTATTATGGGTCCTTCTGGAAGCGGGAAGTCCACTCTTTTAAATATCATCGGTGGTTTGGATCGTCTCTCCAGCGGCGAGGTGGTTTTGGAAGGAAAACGTATTGATGATCTAGATGAAAATGCCCTTGTTGATATTAGAAGGGGAGAAATCGCCTATGTTTTTCAGCAGTATCATTTGCTCCCCTCCCTCACCGCCTTAGAGAACGTGCTTCTACCTTTAACATTTTGTGGGGCGAGCAGGGAGGATAAGAGAGCGCTGGATATATTGAAAAGGGTAGGACTGGAGAAAAGGGTTGGACATAAACCCAGCCAGTTAAGTGGCGGAGAGCAACAGAGAGTAGCCATTGCCAGGGCTCTGGTTAACGACCCGTCAATCATTCTGGCAGACGAGCCGACCGGCAACATGGACCAAGAAACAGGATGGGAAATCTTAGGTTTATTCGACCAGCTGAATAAAGGGGGGCGCACCATTATCATGGTTACCCACAACCCTGAGATAGCCGGGCATGCAAAAGAAATCGTAATTCTGCAGGATGGTCAGATTGTCGACAAGATTAATCCGAAAGGGGGGAAGCAATAAGATGGTAAGAATAAAATTCAGGACTAAGAAAATCAGGCTCACACTCATCATTCTCCTTATTGTCGGAGTACTCATGCTTGTCACTGGAGGATTTATGCTGTCACGCTACAGTTCGAGCGAAGTCACGGCGGCACCTGAGCCAACGGAATTAAGCGACTTCAAAACCACTGGGCCTGAATCCGCTGTCCCAAGCTGCTGCGCGAATAATTCTGAAATCACCGTGCCTGAACCTACCGTTCCGAGTTGTTGCGGCGGTTGAGGCATCACAATATGAAGGCAAGGAGGTGTATCAAGGAGTATTAAAGGAAGACGTATACACTAAATAAAGATTTCATTCAAACAAGAAGGAGGATATAACAGATGTTAAGAAAACTATTAATTGGAGCAGTATTATTTTCGCTGATATTAACCGCTGCAGCTTGTGCAGGCCCAACGTCAACACCTACCTCGCCACCCTCGGGAACATCTACCCCACCACCCTCGGGGCTGATAAAGGCAACGTGGATTGAGCCAGAAGTGGCTGGTGATACGGTCTCTATCCCGGTAAGTGAGGTCGAGAACAATTGGAATATTCACTTTAAACTAGAGACGCAAAGTGGCGATATCAATTTCATGGCACATCTAGTGGATGGAGAAATCTATGTCCGGGCAAACATTTGTCCACCGTGCCGCTCAATAGGCTACTCCCTTGAAGGAAATATCCTAGTCTGTGATACTTGCGCCACTACCTTCGAAGCCGAAACAGGCGACGGTATTGAGGGGGCGTGTGTTGATTATCCCAAAGCATCGGTACCATATGAAATCACTGACGGCAACATAGTAATGAGTGAAACTGATCTTATAGCCGCATACCAGAATACCCTTAACCCTGGGTGGTCATAAAGATATCGAGACGGGTATCGCCTGGCTGACAAGCAAAGGAATAAGGGTCGACCCGGTCACCGGTGACATTATGGAGGGATAGCAATGAAACGGATATACCTTGATTATGCCGCCACTACACCAACACACCCTGAGGTGGCGAAGGCGATGCTACCCTATTTTACTGAAGCCTTCGGTAATCCTTCAAGCATCCATTCCTATGGGCCGGAGGCAAAAGGGGCTATTGAAGAAGCCAGGGCTAAGGTTGCCGACCTCATTGGCGCTCGGAATGAGGAAATTGTCTTTACCAGCGGTGGGACTGAAGCAGATAACTTCGCCTTAAAGGGGGTGGCTTTTGCCAACGAGAACGGAGGCAATCACATTATTACCAGCCCTATCGAGCACCCTGCAGTAATAGAAACCAGCAAGTTTTTAGAAAGAAGAGGGTTCAGCGTAACCTACCTCCCGGTGGATGAGTATGGCTTGGTTGACCCTGAGGATGCAAGAAAGGCTATCACTGGTAAAACTATCCTCATTTCAGTGATGCATGCCAATAATGAAATAGGCACCATAGAACCGATAGCTGAAATAGGCAAGATTGCCCAAGAAGCGGGCGTCTATTTTCACACTGACGCTATGCAAACAGCGGGGCACGTCCCGATAGACGTGAATAAGCTTGGGGTAGATTTGCTATCTATGTCAGCTCACAAACTCTATGGTCCTAAAGGGACTGGGGCACTATACATCAGAAAAGGGACCAAGCTAGTCTCCTTTATGCATGGTGGTGAGCAGGAGAGAAGGCGGCGGGCCAGCACCGAGAATGTTCCTGGAATTGTGGGCTTTGGCAGAGCGGTAGAAATTGCCCAAAAGGAAATGGGGGAAGAAGCAAAACGGCTAAATTATCTTCGTGGCCAGCTCATTAAGGGTCTACTGGAACGGATTGACCATGCCCGCTTAAACGGTCACCCAGTAAACAGGCTATCCAACAATGTTAATGTAAGCGTTGACTTTGTGGAAGGGGAGTCAATGCTTCTAAATCTCGACCTGGAGGGCATTTGTGCCTCTACCGGCTCAGCCTGCAGCTCAGCAAGCCTTGAACCGTCCCACGTGCTCCTGGCACTGGGGCTTTCCCATGAGCAGGCGCACGGCTCGTTGAGGTTCAGTCTGGGGAAATGGACCACCGGGGACGAGATAGAGCGGGTTTTGGACATCCTTCCCAGAGTTGTTGCCAAGCTCAGAGCTATGTCGCCGCTTTTGAAGAGCCAGAGATAGGAGAGGAAAAACATGCGTGATGCGTGGTCACTCTATAGTGAAAAGGTGATGGAGCACTTCAAGAACCCGCGGAATGTGGGGGAAATAGAGAATCCTGATGGCATCGGACATGTGGGAAACCCGGTGTGCGGCGATATCATGGAGCTCTACATCAAGGTAAATGACGGCGCTATTACTGACGCCAAGTTCAAGACCTTCGGCTGTGGTGCTGCCATCGCCACCAGCTCCATGGTGACTGAAATGGTAAAGGGAAAGAGCATAAGCGAAGCGCTGGAAATCTCCAATCGAGCGGTAGCTGAAGCCTTGGATGGACTGCCCCCGATTAAGATGCACTGCTCAGTTTTAGCTGAGGAAGCGCTTAAATCAGCTATTGGAGATTACCTAGCTAAGAGCAGAGGGAAAGGGTAAGCCAGTGAGTGAAATCCCTGAAATCGGTAAAATATCCCCCGAAATCTTTAACGAGCTGATATTTCCCCGCCTGGGGGCTAAGAGTGAGAAGGTTTTGGTTGGACCACAGCATGGGGTGGATGTGGGTATAGCCGAAATTGGGGACAAAGCGGTCTCATTTACCTGCGACCCGGTATTTATCGTCCCTGAGTATGGCTGGGAGAGGGCAGCCTGGTTTGCCATTCACATCCTCGCCTCTGACGCTGTGACCTGTGGGCTGAAGCCTAAGTTCCTATCCATTGATTTGAACCTGCCTATGGAGATGACCAAGAAACAACTTGAGATAATGTGGGATACCATGCACCGCGAGTGCGAGCGACTGGGCATCACCGTAATTACCGGTCATACCGCCAGATATGAGAACTGCCATTATCCCATGGTGGGTGGGGCTACTATAATCGGGGTTGGCGAGAGGGATGAATATGTTACTCCCAGGCTGGCAAGAGCTGGAGATAAGATAATCATTACCAAAGGTCCAGCTATTGAGGCAACAGGTATTTTTGCCACCATGTTTCCTCACATTATTGAGGAGCAATTCGGACTTGACTTTAGCCGGAGGGCACAGCAGATATTCTATAAAATGTCGGTAGTGGAGGATGCCATGACCGCGGTAAGCGTTGGCATTAGAGACAATGGTGTTACGGCTATGCATGATGCCACTGAGTGCGGCATATGGGGCGGTTTGTATGAACTGGCTCAGGCAGCTGGTCTGGGGATGAGGATTGAGAAAGAGCAGATTGTAGTCGAAGAGTGTGTTGAGGAAATATGCTCATATTTTGGTATCGCCCCCT
>Ga0307378_10014009_pt1 | contig 10111 bp, 10 predicted proteins | sample UN1MG_FD_202238 | JGI IMG/M metagenome (GOLD analysis project Ga0307378, IMG submission 202238) | Soil microbial communities from Risofladan, Vaasa, Finland - UN-1 | ecosystem: Environmental > Terrestrial > Soil > Coastal area > Acid sulfate soil | place: Finland: Risofladan, Vaasa | collected... | reverse complement strand
CGAGCCCTTTTCTCAGCTATAAAAAAAACAAATAAAAACCTTGCGCTCGGCTTTAGGATGCGCTCTAATGAGTTAATGAGTAGTCAGTAGAGTGTGTTCAAAAAGAATATGATGTCACATTTTCAAGGAGAAGGAAGAATGAAAACAAATACTACAGTTACGCTGAGCAGTAATGGCAAATACTGGCAAGTTTTTTATTATGATACCTCTGGACGACGGAGAGCCAAAAGCCTTGGGCCCAAGATAAAACTGTCGAAACGACAAGCCAAGGTTATGTGTGACCGTCTGGCTGCCGAGTTCTGCCTAAACCCGGCCAGAGCTGGCAACAATCATTCGCCTACTTTGGAGAGATTTATAGAGCGGTATATCAATAATCGGACGGATCTCAAGCCAGCAACAAAGGATTTGTACAGGCTGACCAAGGAATACTTACTGATGTTCTTCGATGGAAGCATACGAATTGACCAAATTACTCGAGCGATGGCAGCAGATTGGCGTGCTTCAATAGCGAGCGGAAGACTCATCCTGAATCGAAAAGGTAAAAAGAACAAAGAAGCGTCTGTCTGCATCCACGTTAGAAACGCTAAGACAGCGTTCAATTGTGCAGTCAGTGAAGACCTGATTATGTTGAATCCATTCGACCGGCTTAAAGGTAATGCCCCTGAACCAGATAAAGACTGGAAATATGTTGGGCTTGGAGAGTTGGACAGATTGCTTGACTCTTGTCCGAGCGTGGGTTGGAAGATGTTGATGGCTCTATGCCGGCTTGCCGGCTTGCGTCGCGGAGAGGCAATGACGTTGGCCTGGTCGAACATTGATTGGGATAAACATCGTCTGACCATTATTGCAGAGAAGACAGGCCGGCGGAGAGTAACTCCGATTGAGCCAAAGTTGTATCAACTACTTCTTGATACATTTGGCCAGGCAGAAAACGGTGAGGAGCGGGTATGTCCCATTTCCAAACATTGCCTATGGCGTAATTTCCAGGCAATTAGAAGGCGAGCCGGGCTGGAGAAATGGAAAGATGCCTTCAAGGTTATGCGGCGAAACTGTGAGACTGACTGGGCTCAACGATATCCGCAATATGCAGTATCAGCTTGGATTGGGCATGGTATCGAGGTCTCAGCAAGACACTATCTGCAAGTCCCAGAGGAATTGTACGACAAGGTTGCTACTACAAAAGAGGCTTCAACTGCCACAAAATCTGCCACAAAATCGGAAGATGAAATAGAAATGACGAGCCGAAGTGAGCATAAGATAAGCTCTGATAAAAGCTTATAACAATGGGCGGTATTGGACTTGAACCAACGACCTCCTGCGTGTCGAGCAGGCGCTCTAGCCAACTGAGCTAACCGCCCCAAAGGGCATTAGGGATTATTATGGCCGGGAAAAATAAAAAAGGCAAGGAAATTTATTGAAATCAGTTCAAATTTCTTCTGATCGCAGCGGCGGCGGAAATCGTCTTCTGAACATTGCCGCTTACGACCGTCATGGAAATCTGAACACTTTTGACTTTTATCAGCGTATCCTCGACTACCCAAGTCTTGGTGAAAGTCATTGCGGTAACGTTGTCGCAAAGCACATACTCTTTCAAGTCGACGTTGGTTATAAGGTAAAGCTTATTATCGGCGATTCTGAACTGATAAGTGATGTCTTCACCGGCGGCGGTGATAAAGCTGCACTCATTATTTGGCGCGGCCGAGTCGACCGCATTTGCGGTGCGAAGCTGACTTGTCATCCTGAACAAGGCCTGCCGGGCATTATTGATTGTCTTGAAGATGTCTTCGTTTTCCTGGTAGTTTACCGCCGAAGCGTTGAAGGCAACAGCTACAGCAACGAGCAGCATAGCGGATATTGCCAGAGCAATCAGCAATTCCGCAATGGTAAAGCCGGTTTTGTATTTTGCGTTTTTCATTTGGTATCTCGAAATTTACCTTGCGCATCAGGAAATACGCAGCCTGCCGTTTAGTATCGGGCCCGGAGCCAGCTCGTCGAGCTGATTTCCTTTGAGTTCAGAAACACGCTGACCGTTACTCGAACAAAAGAGCTGCTATGGTCACCGACAATCTGCTCGAAATTAGAAGCGCTGACATTTTCAACCGTAACCAGTTGATGAAACGCGGCGAAATTGTTCAGAACGTTTCTACCGACATCGATCGGAGGCGAAAAGGTCGCGCCATCGAAATCGTTCAGGTCGTCGTAGGTCGCCAGTGTTTCACCGGATTCCGGGCCGAATACGTCAACTCCACTTTCCGGAGTTTCCGGCTCAACGACCGGCAGCAGCATGGTAAGCTCTCTTATTTGTTCAGCAAGAAACTCGGCTGTCGACAAATCAGTTCCGGCACCATTCGCTTTCGTGAATGCAATATTAGATGCCATCAGAGAGGCAATCGCAAGACCGACCAGCAGTATTGCGATCATCACCTCGATAAGTGAAAAGCCGCTTTTGTATTTCTTATCCCTCATCTCGTTGGCCCTTAATCGTAACATCCGGCCCGAAACTCCGGGGCCGGAGCAACAAATTTATTTGCCCATCACAAGACTGGACATCTTGAAGATTGGCAGAATAATGCTCATTGCAATAAAGCCGACCAAAACACCCATGAGCACAATCATGATCGGCTCGATCATCGATGTGACTGTTTTGATAGCTGTTTTGAGCTCTCTTGCGTAGAAGCTTGCGATATCTCTCAGTACGTCGCTCATCGTGCCTGAATTTTCACCGCTTTTTATCATTTGCACGACATTGCTCGGCATTAAATTATACTGGCCCAGACTGGAGGCAATTTTATTGCCCTGGCGAACCTCCTCGTAAACGCTGAGCCACATTTTCTTATAAAGAACATTTCCCGCAATTTGGGCTGTGATCGAAATTGTGTTCAATATCGGCACACCCGCTTTTGTAAGCACGCTCATCGTGTGCATACTCCTGGTGATATAGAGATTCCGGCAGAGCGATTTGATCAGGGGCAGTGACAATTTTGTCTTGTCCCACCACTTCCGGCCGTCTTCAGTACCAACAAAATACCAAAAGCCCCAGAAGCCGGCGCCAATCGCCGGAAAAATGAAGAACCAGTAGCCGCGCAGAAATGCGCTGCTGGCCATTAAAACTTTGGTGGGAGTCGGCAGCAGATGCTCCTTGCCCGCAAAGATCGCAGTGAATCTCGGCAGAACAAAACACAGCAGGAATATGGTCACTACTACCGCCATGACAGCTATGATGATCGGATAGACCATCGCTCCTTTGATCTGCGAACGAGTTTCGGCTTCGGAGTCCAGATACTCCGCTAATTTTTGGAGCATTCCGCTGAGCGAACCGCTGATCTCCGCCGCAGCAACCATATTGATATAGAGATTGCTGAATGTCTGAGGATGCTCGGCAAGCGCCTGCGAGAAACTCTGTCCGGCTTCGATTCGGTTTTTCAAATCGATAATGATAACCTTGAATTTCTCGTTGTCATTTTGTTCGGCTATCGATTCGAGCGAATCCTGAAGGCTGATTCCCGCGCGGACCATAACCGCAAGCTGATTCGTAAAATTCAGGATGTCCTTTCTGCTCGGCCCGAACTCCACTTTGAAGTGGCTGACTTGTTGCCAGGCGCCTTGTTTTCGCTTCCTGGAGGGCCGGGCCGTTGCAGATGCGGACTCTCTGGGCCTTTTGCTCTGCTCCCACGGTGCTTTGTCATTTTGCGGATTTTCTGCAACTGCAGTTGCGCCTTTGTTATTTTGCGACGATTCTTCAAGCATATTCACATGCCCCATCTTTCTGCATTGACTGCCCCGGCCCTGTCGGGTCTTTTTCCGGGAACACACTACGCACCGGCGAATGCAGGTGCTGGTTATTGCTGCAGAACGGCAGCATCTTCAGGAGACTGAACAACTTCAAACCCATCAACCGGTACGAGCGTCTTTTCCATTTTCGCCGGGTTGCTCGACCGCATTATGGCCTCATCTCTGTCTATGTAACCCTTGAAGTACATATCGGTTATGCTGTTGTCCAGATTCTGCATACCCAGTCTGCGGGAGGTTTCGATAATATTCGGAATCTCATAGATTCTATTCTCACGAATGCAGTTTCTCACCGCTGAGGTACACAGCAATATTTCGGTACAGGGAACCATTCCCGGCTCATCGATCCGTCTGAACAGCGTCTGCGAGAGCACTGCCTGCAGCGTATTGGCCAGCATCGTTCGAATCTGATTTTGCTGGGCCGCCGGATAGATATCGATAATACGTTCGATCGTCTGCGAAGCATTGATCGTGTGCAGCGTACTGAAGACAAGGTGTCCGGTTTCGGCGGCCGTAACTGTCGAACCGGTAGTCTCCAGGTCTCTCATCTCGCCGACCATAATGATATCCGGGTCCTGCCGCAGCACGTGCTTAAGCCCTGATGAGAATTGTGTACAGTCCGAACCGATTTCCCGCTGTTCGATCATACTGTTTTTATTCTCTATCATATACTCGATAGGGTCTTCCAGCGTAATTATGCGCTTTCGATACTTGTTATTTATCAAGTCCACCATCGCCGCCAGTGACGTACTTTTCCCAGAACCGGTGTGGCCTGTTACGAGCACAAGACCTCTCGGTAAATCGGTCAGCTCTTTGACTATCGGCGGCAGGTGCAAGTCATCCAAGGCGGGAATCTGATTCGGAATAACTCTGAATGAAATTGCAATTGTATCCCGCTGGAAGTGAGCGTTAACTCGGAATCGATGGCCGTCATCGAGATTTGTCGAGAAATCAAGATCCTTTTTTTCTTCGAACTTTTTGTACCTGTTTGGCCCAATCATGGAAAGAACCATTTCCTTGGCATCCTCGTTACTGATGGCGGGAAAATCCAGCTCGCTCAATTCCGTATTCCTTCGCAATATCGGCGGCATCCCAACATTAATATGCAAATCGCTTGCTCCGTTGTCTATTACGTTTTCCAATATCGTTTTTATGTTTACCATTTCACCTTTCCCCAAAGAGTTTTTAGACGATATTTTTAGTACAAACAATAGTCTCAATCCGACAAGTTCAGCATGATCTCCACAGGCTCTGATTGGGTTCCCGAAGACCCGTTATTACGATTGGGATTCCATTCGAGCTTAACGAAATTATCGCCGATTTGGCGAACCATGAAATCTCTTATATAATCTCCCTCGTAGAGGATTTTATCACCTACCATGCAGCAATTGCCCCGGTCGGATTGCATAATGCTCAGAAGCCGCATTTCTTTTGCTTTTTGTCTTATCTGCTGTTGCTGTGCCATTTCGATGTCAACTTCGGGGACTTTTATCTCAACGCGGGGTTCTTCTTTTACATTTGCCGAAAACAGTTCAATTTTAAAAGGATTTTTAACCAGTTCACCGACTTTAATCTGGACCACATCGGAAAACTCGTAGAATTTCCTGACAATCTCGTCCATACTGCTGAACATTTCCGATTTAACGCCGGTAAGCCTGGCGACGGCAGCCTCAAGCTGCGTTTCTTCAGTGACATCAGACGCCGCCGAAGCCGCCTGTGGTGTGCTCTTTTTGATCATATACCCGAGGCACAACAGGCCTATGATAAACAAAACGGCAAGCAATATCGTACTCTTGCGGGTTCGTTTTCCAGAAGCCGCTACGGTAAGATATTCCTGCTCCTTTGGTTTTTCGGCGCCGTCACCCGGTGCCGATTCGACGGCGGTATCCGGTTTTTGTGCCGGCAAATCCCCGTTACTCTGCTCACGTAAAAAAGATAACATAGCTAAGCTCCGTTAATTTCGTATCTGATTCAGGTTAAGTTTCTTTTAACCGACTTTATTCTGGAAAAATATGCTCACGATAAAGTTTGCCGCTATTTGACCTTCATCGGTCTTTTGCTTTTCTAATTTTAGTTCGCGAATCTTCATTATCCGCGGCAGATTCTCAAGCTCTAAAAGGAACGAGTAAAATGAGCTGAAATTGCCCACCAGCTCCATTTTTAACGGCTGTTCTATATAGCCGCTATTGTCTTTTTCCGTGAGCGTTCGAATTGTTTTAGGCTCGAGACCTTCCTTTTGTGCAATTACAGTAACCTGTTCGAGCACTTCGTGAATCTGACTTTTAGGAGGCAGTCTGCTTTCAAAAAACCCTATCGCCTCCTTCAATTGCTCAAGCTGTTTTGCGAGATCCTCTGCCGCTGCGGTGGCTTGTTGGAATTTTGCTAATTGAGCAAATTTCGTATCGACACGGCTTTTGACCTCGGCCAGATGCGTGTTGGCCGGCTTAATCATGTATTGATAACCAACCACAGCCACACCCAATATCAAGACGAAAAAAACCACTTTCCTAAAATTGCCAGTCATAATTATGCCCTCGTTTTAATGATGAACCGATTTGCCGCCGGGGCCCTATCAGGGGCCTCAACCGGTACCGGCATTAGAAATTCCATACGGTATTTTCAGCTTTGCTCTTGATCCCTTCGATGTCTTCCTTGGTAAGATGGATATTTTTCCGGAGCATCGCACTCAATTTGAACTGCCTCACCGTGCCGTCCGGGAGTTTGTATTCTTTTGACTCTATTAGCGCCACGTTATCCAGTAAGCTCGAATTGCTCAACTGTTCGATATAGCTTGCGACCTGAAGGTCACTTGGTGCTATGCCTCCTATGTTTATATGTGTCTCCAGCAATTTCTCCGGATTCTCAGGCTCGTTACTCTGCGATTGGGCGGCCTGTTGCGAGCCGTTCGATTGAGACGCCTTTTTCTGGGCCTGGGCCGCCTGGTATTTACTTGTTTTTGCAGCCGCGGCGCTTTGCTTCGATTGCTTCTGAATCATGTTCACCTCCGAAAGTGACACACCCGGAGGCAGGTTGTTCGTCAGCGACGCCAGCAAAATGCTTCTCGGCACGGGTTCGAGCAGTTCCGCGGTGGTAAGGGCTGTCTTCATCATCTCTCTTTTTTTGGTCTGAAGCTCCTCGAACTGCTTTATGGCCTCTTGTATCTCGGTCATCCTGGCGTTAACCAGCTCTTCACTGGTACGGCAGGCGCGCTGGCGTATCTTGATAGACACAAATGAGCCGCCTAATGCCGTCATCACCACCGCAAACAGAACAAGGTAGATCAAGTTCGTTCTGCGGGATTCGTTGCTTTGGGTGTAATCATCAGGAACAAAATTTATATTTACCATTTTAAGTTTACCTCCCTTTGTCAGGTTTCCGAACAGACTCTGTCACGTCCGGGCGCCCGTCTCTACGATAAGCTGAGTCCGAAAGTAACGGCCCAGTTGACGGGACAATCTCTTCTATCTATCTGGTCATCCAGATGTCCTTTGTCGTGTTCGATGTCCCTGCCAAGGCGGCAGGATTTAGCTATTTCCACCGCCGCCAGACAATCTCCCATCTGTGCAGGCATTTCAAGCTGCCTTGCTATTGTTGCACACACGTTTTTATCTACAGTCTGACCCGAAAGAAAAATCAGGCGCTCTATTTGAGCGTTTCTGTGCATCATATTGAACTGCCGTTTGCAGCCTGTTATTTCCATCACCAATCTCGATACCGACTGCTCGTCAACAAGCTGTTTGAGGCCTATTGATACGGAATGAGCAAAGAGCAGATTCTTATGGCGGCAAATAACGACGTTAGTGCAGTTTTCTTCGAGACAAATGAGCATTACAATTGCTTCAAGGTCGGATTTACGCCGGCCGAAAAATTTCACATAACAATTTGTCAGAGCTAACGGCCAGGCACAGATAGACTTGATGGACAGACCGGCTTTTTCGTATATGGCCAGATGCCTGTCAATAATTGTTCGTTCGGTTGCCATTACCAGAACGTTATCCTGCTCGGTCTCGATGTATTGCATCATCGTGTTCTCTTCAAGAGGCTCGAACGGAAGTTTCTGCTTGATCTTCGAGAAGATGGCATCGTGGGGCTTGCAGTTATTTATCTTCGGCATTTTGATATGATCGATAAATACATCAGTTTCAGGCATTGCCGCGATGACTTCTTTGCCCCGAAAGCCACCGTATGTTGTCAACAAGCGTATATTCTCGATGACCCATCTTTGCCAGTCACTGCTGCCGGGTTCTATCTCCTTGGGCCTTTGCTTCCTGTTGCCTGCAATTACACTTGTACCTTGTCCGTTGCTCCCAAGCTGAGCCAGCTTCAGACTGTCATTCCCGACGTCAACGCCGATCGTATATGTGTGGTTTTTCAAAAGTCCTAACATTTTATATTGCACCTGTATTAAATGACTTGGTCCCATGCTTCTTAACAACAACCGTGGTTCCAACTAAAATATATGAAATGGGTTCCCATTTCGCAAAAATTTGGCGAAATGGGGTCCCAAACAGAACCCAAGTGAGCCAAACACCGGCTAAAATATTCGGCAATCATTTGGCAAGGAATTGCAAAAGACCGAATCCACTTCTGATAAAATCTGCGATTGGAATTAATCGAGGCGGTTTTGGGGCTTATGAACGAAGTAAACCCTTTTGAATTTTTCCGATAATAAAAACTTCCTGAGGGAGATAAATTTTTCGTCAGGAAGTGATATTATTGAAAACTGCCGCTGTGGATCGCGGAAGTTGCCGGTAACAGGCGTGATGTACAGAAGGTTTATAGGACCAATAAGTTCGTAGTTTTCAATCTACGAACTCAATTACTCGGCCTTGAGGCGGCGTTTCATTAAATCGGCAATCGCTATTCGGACCGGCTTGTTTTCAAACAGCACTTTATAGACCGCCTGCGTAATCGGCATCTCGACCCCGTATCGCTCAGCGAGGGCAATAACCGATTCACAGGTGGTGATACCCTCGACAACCGATTCGTTGGCACCCCGGGCTTGTTCGATTGTTTGGCCCCTGCCGATCCTTTCGCCGAACGAGCGGTTTCTTCCCGTCGGTGAAATGCAGGTCGTAACCAAATCACCCAGGCCGGTCAGGCCCGAGAAAGTCTGCGGCCGGGCTCCCATTGTAATTCCCAGGCGTTTTATTTCCGCTAATCCCCTGGTCAGAAGTGCCGCTTTGGCGTTATCTCCGGCTTTCGCTCCGTCTATAATTCCCGCTGCTATGGCAATCACGTTTTTCATGGCACCGGCTAATTCGACTCCGACAACGTCCGTATTCGTATAAACGCGAAACCAGGGGACATTGTCTGAAAAGGTATGCTGAATTTTTTTGGCTAATGACTCATTGCGGGACGCCGAGCAGGCCGTCGCCGGAAGTTTCCTGGCTAATTCATCCGCTATCGTCGGTCCGCTGAGCACCGCCAGCCGGGAGATTGGCGATTTTCGATTTTCGATTTTCGATTTTGAAATCGGAATCCGGCAATCGGCAATCGACAATTGAAGAGGGACCCCATTTTGCACAGATATCGCAAAATGGGACCCAAGAATCTCCGCCAGTATCTCGGTTGGACGCAGCAGCGTATTATTCTCGATACCCTTGGCAACCGAGACAATGGGAACACCTTCAGGGACATGCTCTTTGAGCCGATTCCAGATCTGTCGCATAAACTGGCACGGCACGGCCGAAACAAGCAGGTCGACTCCGGACATTATACGCTTATCATCATGCTCAAACTCGAGCTCTTTAGGTAGTTTGTAGCCGGGCAGAAATTTCCTGTTCTCGCGATTGGTTGCTGTTTCTTCCAACTGCCGGCGGTCATAACCCCAAATCCTCGCCGCTAAGTCCTTCTCACAAAGCAGCATACCCAAAACGGTACCCATACCGCCATCGCCGATTATGGAAATATTCTTAAACATAGAGACAAATTAAACCAGCCGGCACAGGGAAAGTCAATCTTGTTATTCGCGCTGTTATTGCTCGTCAACGCAGAGCACTAATTGAGAATATAGTAATAATATACGAGCGAAGAATAATTCGCCGGTGTGTCGTTATGATTGCCGTGTTCGGTTGAAATTGTTATCGATTTTTTGAAGTGAATCTTGCCCGGCCAGAAGCGATAGGCGGTGGTTGAGCCGTTTACCTGACCGAAAACATCAATCAGGTCTTTTGTTTTTGGCTGACCAAATAGCGGCAGGGAATAGGGATTCGTCAGCCAGAAAGTGGACCAGCCGCCCTGGTATTCATCTTCATGGCCTGTGCCGTGGAAGCGCGGTTTTTCCTCGCCGTCGATGTAGATACGCATATCGCCTTCCCAC
>Ga0307378_10014005_pt1 | contig 10112 bp, 6 predicted proteins | sample UN1MG_FD_202238 | JGI IMG/M metagenome (GOLD analysis project Ga0307378, IMG submission 202238) | Soil microbial communities from Risofladan, Vaasa, Finland - UN-1 | ecosystem: Environmental > Terrestrial > Soil > Coastal area > Acid sulfate soil | place: Finland: Risofladan, Vaasa | collected... | reverse complement strand
CGAGCGCGAAGCCCTGGGTTTGCAGCGTAACCACCTGGTTGTTGAGCAGGGTTACCTGCCGGCCGTCCAGCTGGGCGACGAGAGTTTCGAGGTCGGGGGCAACCATGTCGATGACATTGAGTTCCAGGGCTTCGCGCTCGGTGGCGGAGACGCTTTCCCGCACGGCGTTTTCCGCCCATTCCAGGTTACGCCCGTGGGTCTCGGCGAGACTCCTGATATAGGCGGCAGCGTCATTGACTACCTTCTCTTCCATGGTCTCGGACATACCGGCTTCGCCCTCTTCGCTGATGGCCACCGGGTGAGCGGCGCCGATGGCGGTGTTGGGCGCCATTACGGCCACATGGGCGGCGATGGTGATGAAAACCCCCGCCGAAGCTGCCCTGGCCCCCGATGGAGCGACATAGACGACCACCGGCACCCGGGAGTTGACCATGAGCTGGATGATATCGCGCATGGCGGTGTCCAGTCCGCCGGGCGTGTCCATCTGGATGATAAGGGCCTGCGCGCCATTGCCCTCGGCCTGTTCAATGCCCCGTTCCACGTAGTCAATCAGGACGGGATTGATGGTCCCCTTGATGGTAAGAACGTCGACATGGGGAGTCTGCGCGTAAACGCCGGCGCCTATGGATAAGGCCAGCAGAAGAAATGCTAACGCCAGTATTATACGTCTGATTTTTATCATAAATCGTGCCCTGCCTAATTCCTCTAATTATAATTGTATAATAGTTTTAATGCAATTTAAACCGAACCAGTTCAATCAGCAACAACGGAAGTGTTCAATAACCTGCCCCTTTTTATCCCCCTGCCGCAGACCTGTATAAGCGTCTTGTCAAACAGGGGGGTGGTATTTCCCAGGTTTGAGTGGGCCGCAAGAAAATCTAATACCGTAAAAGCTGATTCTCATTTAAGGAGTGGGCGGGATACCATTAAACCAATTGTGCATCAGGCTGCCAATGGTAGGGGCTCCAGCACCAGCCTTTTCCTGATTCTCCCCTGGCAGAGCCCGCCCGGCTTTAGAAGCTAATATACAGGAATTTAAAACAAGGGGAAGATGCGGGAATATATGTCAATCTTGAGACGGTTCTTGGCTATATCTCCTCCTTATAACGGACGGCGATTTGTTCTTGTTTATAAATCCTGACTATAAAGTGCCTCGCAGTCTGGGGTCAATGGCGTCTCTTATACCATCCCCAACCATATTAAAGGCATACACCACAAAAATGATAGCGACGCCGGGAGCAACGGAAAGTAACGGATGCGTCAATAGATACTTATAGCCGTCATTAACCAGGCTACCCCAGGCTACAGTAGGTTCCTTGATGCCGATACCAAGGAAGCTAAGGCCGGCTTCGAACAGGATAGTCATTCCAATCATCATGGTCATCAGTACTATCATTGGCGGGAAACAGTTAGGGAAGACATGACGGAACATGATGCGCAGGTTACTTGCTCCTGAGCTGCGCGCTGCTAAAATATAGTCATTTTCCCTGACGGAAATAGCCTGACCGCACATAACCCTGGCGTATCCCGCCATCATGCCGATGCCTATGGCTATCATGACATTTAATAGCCCTCCGCCGAGCAGAGCCGCGATGGCGAGAGCCAGCAGGATTACCGGGAAAGCCATCAGCGCGTCTATGAACCTCATGATAATCGCGTACGTTATACCGCCGAAATATCCGGCGGTTAGCCCGAGTATCATGCCGCTCACAGCGGCAATACCAAGCGCGACGACACCGACCATAACCGCCGTCCGCGCGCCAAAGATGATACGGCTTAACAAATCTCTGCCGAGGGCATCGGTACCCAGGAGGTGCTCGCTGCTGGGCTGAAGCAGGACACTTCTCAGGTTCTGCTTAATAGGGTCGTAGGGGGCTATCCATTGGGGAAAGGCGGCACATATTATAAGGACCACTATAATGATAGCCCCAAATACAACCACAGGTCGGCCTAGAAAAACCTTGAGGAAGCGCCGGAGCTCGTTGACACGGGGTGGGGGCCCCATCAACTCCAAGCTCTGTTCAGCCTCTTCTGGCATGGTACTTGCCTCCTTATCCATACCGTATCCTGGGGTCAAGCCATCCATAGGAAAGGTCTATCAGCAGGTTGACGGCCAGCACAAGGGTACCGATTACCAGTATCACACCCTGTACCACGGCGTAATCCTGTGAGAAAAGCCCCTCAACTGCCAGCCTCCCCATACCGGGAATGCTGAAAACGGTCTCGACGAGTACGGAGCCGCCGATAATCGCCGCCAGGGTTATGCCTTTTAGGGTAACCACGGGAATGAGGCCGTTTTTCAGGGCATGCCTTATTATTACCGCCCGCTCTCTTAGACCCTTGGACCAGGCCGTCCGGACATAGTCCTGCCGCATAACTTCGAGCATGCTGGAGCGGGTCATGCGGACTGCCGAAGCGACAGAAGGAACAGCCAGGCAAAAAACGGGCATGATAATCTGCTGCGTGCTCTTCCAGAAGTCCTTGAAGGGCGAGGTGTAGCCATAGATTGGCAGCAAGCCCAGTTTAAACCCTAGAGCGTAAATGAGCAGTATGCCGAGCCAGAAAATGGGAATAGTTATTCCCAGATTACCGAGACTGGTCAATACACTGTCCAGCCAGGTACCCCGCCTTACCGCCGCGACCACGCCCATCGGTATGCCGATAATAATGCTGATGATAAAGGCCAGGCCGCCTATATAAAGAGTTATCGGCAACCGCTTTTTTATATCGTTTATCACCTTTCCGCGGTGTATGATAGAGTTCCCGAGGTCACCGGTAGCCGCATGCCCCAGCCAGTCAAAATACTGCACAAACATGGACCTGTCCAGCCCCAAATCATGCCTGATTGCGTCAATTTGCTCCTGCGTAATCTCCTGTACGTCTTCGCGGGTTAGATACATCAGAATAGGGTCACCCGGTAAAAACCGTACCGCTAAGAACACGATTACCGTGACTATTAGCAGGACAAGCCCCATCTGTAATATTCGGCGGATGATATATGTTCCCATGGCTACTTTTCTACGATTAACATCCCGTGGCAGAAGACACTCCACGGCCTGAAGGCGAATCCGTTCGCAATACATGCCGTGCCTTCAACCGGACCAGCCACGAGCGATAGAGTCCTTTCGGTTCGCAGCATAGTGAAATTCAATTATTCAGTCTATCCCGGTAACTTTCAACCGGGTTTTACCGTGTTTATACCAGTATCGCAAACCGGAATGACTGAGTCAATTATTCCGTCCCGGCGACGGGCATAACTCAAAGTCGCCGGGACGGACTGTGTCACACTCAAACCTTATCTATTTCACGGCGTCTACCGGAGATCCGGGTCAAGCCATGTGTTTTCGGGATACCAGACGAACAGGCTTGCTTCCAGCATGCCGGTGTCATGGACGCCCATCTGGAAGAATTGTACCGCGGTCTCTTCCAGGTAGGGGATGACCATCGTCTCGTCATACATCAGTTTTACCAGCTTTTGTACTTTCAGGGGGTCAACACTGGGCGAGTAAAGCGCATCGTAATAGGCCTCGCTCCATCCATCGGGTTTTTGGACGCTGGGAAATTGTGTACTGCCAAAGTAGAAGCTGAAACCACGGAACATATTCTCATCAAAGGAGGCCATTGCATGGGCCATCATGCCGTCGTTCCAGCCCCCGAAGCGTAATTCCGTATAACGGCCGGCTTCCGGAAAGTCAGACTCAGCTTCAATACCAACTTCGCGTAGCATATTCACAATGGCTGAGACGTAGTCCTTGGGGACCACGCGGATAAAGGCGTGTATCTTGGTCTTGAAGCCGTCGGGGTAGCCGGCATCGGTCAACAGTTGCCTGGCCTTGGCCGGGTTGTAGTTGTGCTCCTCCAGGTTGGGGACACGGGTTACTTCGAAACCGGGGTAAACCTGATACGCTGGTCTCATGAAACCATAACCCAATGCGTCCGCCAGTGCCTCCCGGTCAATGGCATATTCCACTGCCAGACGCACATTCCTGTCGGCAAAGGGGGATTCAGGATTTGTACTATCCGGAATAAGTAAATAGGTTCCTCCGGCCCGGACAGTATACGGGTAGCCCAGGTTCTTTAACTCCTGGGCGTTCATCCCGGAGCCTCGCAGTGTGTGAACATCGCCCATCTCGAAGGCTATCTTGCGTACCGTTTCGTCAGCAATAACGTGGTATTCAATGCCGTCCAGATAGGGCTTACCCGGCTGCCAGTAGTTCTCGTTCCTTTCGTACACCAGCTTGACATCACGGTCGTATTCCACGAATTTGAACGGGCCCGTGCCCACCGGGTGCCACCTTGCCCATTCCAGGCCGTTCTTCTCGACGGCCGTCGGCGATATCATCTGGGTATAAGAAGTCCCCAGGGTGGTTAAGATCCCGTTGGTGAGTCCGGTGATATTGAGCTGAACCGTGTAATCGTCGATGATATCCACCGATTGCCACTCAGGCACCTTTTTGGCCGCTATCATATTATCGAGGTTAAACTTGACCGCCGCGGCGTTGAAGTCGGTGCCATCATGGAACCTGACTCCCTTTCTCAGGGTAATCTTGATGGACTTGCCGTCGGAAGCGATTTCCCAGCCGGTTGCCAGTACAGCCTCGATTACTCCCCCGCCCTTGGCCGTTATCAGGTTCTCAAGACAGGGTCTGGCGTCATCCTGGGCGTCGGGGGCGCCTTCTGAAGGATAGCCGATAGGTGTTGCCGGTCCTACCGTTAGCGGTATTTTCAGGACGCCGCCGTACTTGTCCACTACAGGTGCTGGCGTCGGTGCCGGGGCAGGCGCCGGAGTCGGAGATGGCGCCGGAGTCGGAGATGGCGCCGGGGCAGGCGCTGGAGCTGGCGCCGGAGTCGGAGATGGCGCTGGTGCCGGTGCTGGCTCAGCACAGGCTACGAGCAACGCGCTCAACAATACCAATGCCATAAGAATACCAAATATTTTTTTCATTAGATTTCACCTCCTTGATTATAGATGAACCAATAATCCGTCACGATTATCTAATCTGCAGGCGTATCACCTCCTTCCCGCTGCCTTAAAGTTCTTATTAAAGACGGTCATGCAGCCTGTTTAGCATCATTTAAAACCACACCCGGCAAGGGGACACCCTGATTCATCAGAGTTTTTTGTAGAGTTGTGTAATTTACCTTTCGGGGACTAATCCCCTGTTTTATAGCCAGCGCGGCTGCCGTCCCGGCAGCCTGTCCCATCGCGATACAATGCGGGATGAGGTTGGCCATGTTGTTGGCTGCCATGTCCGAAGAGAAACTACGACCGGCGACAAGCAGTCCCTCCGTTTTGACAGGTACCAGCGCTCGATAGGGAATGTAAACATGCCTGACTTCTCCTCCTCCCGGTGGGCCGAGGCGTGGAAACACAGCTATGGTATCTTCATATTTTCTGCAAGTCTGGAAGTCTTCTTTGGTAATTACGTATTCTCCTGCGAGACGGCGGCTGCCCCTCGTTCCGGTTTGTGAAGCCGTATCGAGTATAAAGCTGTTCTCAAAGGTGGGGACATTCTTCTTCAGAAAAGCATGTCCCCGCAACATTATCTTGCGCATTTCGACCTCCAGCCTGGTGAGGTCTTCCACGTTAGTGCAATCCAGGCCCGGTATCCAGTTGTTGACCCATAAAACGTCATTGCGGGGCGATGGTAGCGGCAACAGACGGGTGCCGGCGACACCGGCTAGCTCTTTCATCAGTTCCTGGAATTTTGCCGGTTCAGCCTCTCTGAAATCACAGAGTTTCTGGTAATCACAGTTTCCCAGCCGAAAAACCAGGGCCAGCATGGAACTCCTTGATGAAGGGTCGATTGCGCCATCACACTCCGCGCCAGCCGAGGGCAGGAGGTCGCCGTCTCCGGTTCCGTCAATTATTATCTCTCCAAGTATAGCCTGCCTGCCAGATTTGCTCTCAAACACGATGCCCTGGACTTTGCCATCATTAACGATAGCCCGGGTGCCCCAGGAATGAAGAAACAGCTTTACTCCCGCCTCCTCCACCATATCGTTCAGGACGCACTTCAACAATTCGGGGTCCACCCACGCGGTATGCTCTATCCTGCCGTTAATCACGTTGCCCATGAAGCGCCGCCACCAGGAAACCAGCTTCTTATCGTCGGAGCCTATTTCCTCCATTCTGGGACGAAGAGCCCCGCCGATGACATCCAGTCTTTCCAGCCATTCCTGGGTAAGGCCGGCGATTACCGGCTCCTTCCCGCCGTCACTCATGTGCGGGATTTGTATTACTATTCCCCCGGTAGCCATGCCTCCCAGGTGCCCGTATCTTTCCAGCAGCACCGTTCTCGCGCCGTTGCGCGCCGCGGCTATTGCCGCCGAGTGTCCCCCTGGACCGCCGCCGACAACAACGACATCAGCTTCATAGCATACTCTGACTTCTCTTGCCGGTTCCCGGAAGGTCTTTTTATTCAAGCTTTTAGCCATGTTCCTTTCTCCTGCAACGTTCAAAGATTATGCTTTCTCTTCAGCTATCCCTGGCCTCTTCCGTCACGGAAAAACATATTAACTAATTCGACTTATAATTTGAGATATTTCTGCCGTGCAACTCTTTATCGCCGTCGCAAATTTTTTGACACTATCATCATTGATGTGCGAAATGAGAACTATAATACCTGCGGCGGCAATCATATTTCCATTCGTATTATAAATAGGCGCTGCGGCCGCCCATATTCCCATTCTGTATTCCTCTTTATCGAAAGCAACGCCTTCTGTTTTTACGTTCTTGATTTCTTTTTCAAGCTCGGAAGCATCGGTGATAGTATTCTTGGTAAATGGTTGGAGCGTATTTTTGCTGTAATATGCCTTTCGTTCCTCTTCAGATAATGAGGCCAATAATATTTTACCGCCAGCCGTACAATGTAACTGTAGTCGTTTACCTATGGGTGAATTGATACGCAAATCTTCGGTAACTCCGACCTCTTCTATTACGAGCGACTCGTCTCCATCCTTCACAGCTAAATAGGCCGATTCTTTCTGTTCTTTACAAAGCTTACTTAAGGACAGGTAGGCAAAATCAATAAACTTTAGATTTCTTCTAACTGCGTAGCTAAAGTCAATCGTCTTCAAGCCGAGTGAATACATTCCCTTGTTTTGTTGATGAGATAAATAACCTCTTTTAACCAGAGTTGAAACTAATCTATAGGTAGTAGCTGCGTTAAGCAGGGTTGACCTGGATATTTCGGTAAGACTGAGCGCACCATCGTGCTTAAGGAAGATTTCCAGTATTTCTATCGCTTTTATTACGGTCTTAGATATATTTTCCATATTTTTGAAAAATCTTTTCAACTTTTGAAATTGGCGATATTTTATCATGTAAGATATTTAATGTCAAATGCCTGTTGCTCTAACTAAGGTTCAGGTAGCCATCTACAAATGTTGGGTAATGACAGGGCATACCATGAATGACGGTGATACAGCTCACCTGTAAATGGAATTGAATAGCTGCGTAAATTAGTGTAAATTAATATAGTATTTATGTTCTGCTTCGTATAAGGATGAAACATGCGAATCCAGAGGTGTAAAGGGATGCGGGACCTCTCCCCCGCGGAAATGACGATTTTCCGCCTGGTGGAGGGGATATGCCGCGATATCTGTTCCCGGTGGGGCTATCAGGAGGTCAGGACGCCGACCATCGAGTATCTGCACCTGTTTACCTCGGCGGGGACGCTGACTCCCGGCATGCTGGGCAAGGTGTATTCTTTCCTGGACTGGGACGGCTGGAGCGGAGAGAGGGTGGTATTGCGTCCTGACGGAACGATACCGGTGGCCCGACTGTATACCGAGGGACTGCAGGGCAGTCTGGCCAGGCTCTTTTACGCTGCAAACATATTTATTTTTGAAGAGGCTGGTGAAAAAACGAGGGAGAGGTGGCAGTGCGGTGCCGAGCTTATCGGGGCGGGGTCGGCCATGGCTGACGCCGAACTGATAGCTCTATCCCTTGAGGTATTGAAAAAGCTGGGGCTTAGAGGCGTGGAGCTGCGGCTGTCGCACGCCGGCCTGATTAAAGCGTTACTGGTAAAACTCGGTCTCAGTCCGGATGAGCAGAACCGGATGTTCGACCGGATTCTGGATGGGGACGCGGAAGCGCTGGCGGAAGTCAGCCGGGAGTCGCCGGAGGTCGGCGATACTCTGCGGCCTTTCCTGAGCCTTAAAGGGCAATCGCCCGGGTTTCTCAGGAACCAGAGGGCTCTCCTCGCCCGGAGCTTGCCGGAAGTCCGACCGCACCTCGATGATTTTTTACAGACCGTGGCCCTTCTGGACGACCTCGGGGTAAAGTATCAGATAAACATTGCCTCAGGGGCCGGGTTTGAATACTATACCGGCATAATATTTCAACTATTCATCGGCAAGGAGAAGGTGGGTGGGGGAGGCCGTTACGATGCCCTGATTCCGTCGATGGGAGGTGGGGATGTGCCCGCCTCCGGCTTTGCGCTGTATCTCGACTGCCTGATGAACCTCATAAAGTCAGAAAACATGGTCAAACCGGTATCCGAGAGAGTCCTGGTACGGGTGAAGTCTGCCGGTGCCATGAAGGAGGCTTTTAAGACCGCCGATAGCCTGCGTCAGGCCGGGTATATCGCCGAGCTCGACCTAGATGGTAAAAAGACCGATTTGAAGTGGATAATCGAGGTGGAGAGCGAGGCGCCGGTATTTACGATGGTTGACGCGGTTGCGAAAAAGAAAATTGAAACATCCACTATTAATGAGGTGCTAAAACGACTGGAGGGGAAAGGTGCCGATAAAGATAGCCCTGCCTAAAGGGCGCCTGCTCAGAAAAACGGCGGCCATGCTTCAGAAAGCCGAATGGGGTCTGGACGAGTACAACTCCAATATGGGTTTTTATAGGCCTGAGTCGCAGAAATTCCCGGACGTTCTTATAAGGGTATTCCACGAAAAGGATATCCCCATCCAGATTGCCATGGGCAACTACGACCTGGGTATTTGCTGCCTGGACTGGATTGAAGAGCTGCTGGCGAAATACCCCAGCAGCGAACTCGTCAAGGTGAAAGACCTGCTGTACGGTGAGGGCGCGTTATATGTGGCGGCGGCTTACCCGCCGGGTGACCTGCGGCAGAACGGGGTGCCGGTGCGTATCGCCAGCGAATACCCTAACCTGGCGGAGGCTTTCGCGTTAAGGAAGCGTATGAGCCGTTTCAGCGTCTTTCCGGTATGGGGCGCCGCCGAGGCCTACCCCCCGGAAAATGCGGACATGGTGCTGCTTTCGATTAAAGACGGCGCGGAACTGGCCGGCTACGGCATGGTGCCGGTAAGCAAGATGCTCGACTTCAGCGCCTTTCTCATCGCCAACAGGAACAGCTGGGAGACCAGGGACCTTGATAAACTGGTAATGTCAATTTGCGATGTGATACCGGAGGTCGAGAAAAAGGCGACTGTTAAAGAGGAAACCGGTCGGGCGGAAATATACACGCGAAAAAGCGTTGCAAAAACCCCCATGGATACCGTCAGGCTGGCTTTGCCCGACGGGCACCAGCAGCAGCCGACGGTTAAACTGCTGAACAGGGCGGGCATTAAGCTTGACGATTATCCGTCGGAGACGGGGAATCGACGCCCGAAGATTAACATCGACGGCGTAACGGTCAAGGTTATCCGACCCCAGGATATGCCGTTGCAGGTGGCCAATGGAAATTTCGACCTGGCGATTACGGGTCGGGACTGGCTGACCGAACACCTGGAACAGTTCCCGTCAAGTCCGGTCAGAGAGCTTGCCGAACTCAAGTCCAGTAAAGTAAGAATCGTGGCGGTGGTCAGCCGCGAGCTTTCGGTCGAGAATACCGGCGGTTTACGTCAGCTCATCGCCGAAAGGGGAGAGCCGTTTCGGGTCGCCTCGGAGTACGTGAACATTGCCGATAAATACGCCCGGGACAATCACCTCGGGCACTACCGGGTGATTCCCACCTGGGGGGCTACCGAGGCTTTCCTGCCGGAGGATGCCGACCTGCTTATAGAGAATACGGAGACGGGGAGGACGATAGCCCGGCACAACCTTAAGATAATCGATACGCTCTTCGAATCGACGGGCTGCCTTATCGGTAATGCAAACTCTGTATCTGCCGCTAAAAGCAGGCAGATTGAGGCTA
>Ga0307378_10014004_pt1 | contig 10113 bp, 16 predicted proteins | sample UN1MG_FD_202238 | JGI IMG/M metagenome (GOLD analysis project Ga0307378, IMG submission 202238) | Soil microbial communities from Risofladan, Vaasa, Finland - UN-1 | ecosystem: Environmental > Terrestrial > Soil > Coastal area > Acid sulfate soil | place: Finland: Risofladan, Vaasa | collected... | reverse complement strand
TAAAATTAGCGGCACGATTTACAGCCTGCTTATTTCCATTACCAGTCTCAATAGTCCCGCTCAAGCCAGTGCTCATATATATAGATGGTGCAGAAGCAAAATAATTAAGACTATTCCTTGATACGTCTGCCGTTTCTGATGTAAATGGCTCTTCTTTTCTATCGTCAGAAAGACATGGACTTCCAAAATCCTGCCCACCGTAGTTGTTAGAGCCACGGTCAACAGATGGAGTCATATATCTAGCGTGGAGTATCCATTCAATAGTCATATTATTTACCTAACTTAGAACGTCGACCAAGAAGAACCATTCCAAACGAAATTAGCTGCTTGATAGTTATTTGTTAAAACGAAGGTCGTGGCTCCATCAATTAGTTCGCCACCGAGCCCACTCACTGTAACATTACCAGTCGCAGCAACTCCGACTACATCTTTGACTAGGTGAGTCTGACCAACAAGGGCGGCACTAGGAAGCGCCACGACAATCCCACCGGAGGCCATGACGAATCTCTCGTCGGCTGCGGCGTCATACTGCCCCGCGCTCGTTACGATTAATTTGGGGTGTCCCCAGACAGGTGTAGAGCCGTCTGAGCCGAGCGTCGTGCCTGCGACACCAATCGGCAGTTTGGCAAGAGAAGCCGCGCCGTCTGCGACAAGAATGTCACCAACTGCATAGGCGCTCTGTCCAGTTCCACCATAGGCTTCTGTAATGCCACTGCCATTCCATACGCTTGTTGTCGTTACCGTGCCAAGCTGAGAGGTTCCTAATGGCTTAACAACAAGTGAATCAAACGCTGGAAGAATAGCTCCACTATTAACCGTAAGGTTCTCAAAGGTTCCCTGTGCGGGCGTGCCAATTTTGAGGTCTTTTGAGTTAATCTGATAAATTAGGTCGTCTTGTGTCCTGTGTCCTAAAAATGCCATAGTGTCCTCCTAGTCGGATAATAGAGTAGCTATACATTAATACACAAAAGGCTGCAGTCCTGTCTTTTATACTCAGGCTTATCGAGCCGAGGGCCTTAAGTTAGGAATTATTAGTCCCAGTTCAGAATAAGCTCTAAAGCTTTTTGGAAGCCGATTATAAGGTATTCTATCTCGTCAAATCCAATTGGCGTGCCGACTTTATTCGGCTTGTCGCCCTTGCTTTTTTGGTGAGTTACCGTTAAATAATAAGACTGTTTTCCGTTGTATTCCTGCCACTTCAACTCTATACCCTTATTACCCCCGTTCGGACTCTCGTGATAAATTTTTAAAGCGGCGTTCGGCTGATGCAGACGAAAATACGCGAGCATCTTACAAATGTCTGTTGTCCCGAGCTTAACAATTATTTTATTCTCCCAATCATACGGCTTAGAGCTTTTTGGCTCACCAATTTGATTAGCACATTCCAAAAACATACAATCATTATTATTTGCCATTTTGAACTGGGCAACGGAGCCGGTCTTCTTGGGGTTCGCCTTATACATTGCAATGTCGGCTCGTCTTCTCATTTCACTCATATCATCTCCTTTGGTTTCAAGTAAACTACTAGTAGTTTACCAGAAAATCGCTGTTAACGCAAATACAAAAAAAAGACCCCGCCGAAGCGGGGTCAATTCTCAGGCGTACAATTTAAATTTCTACTGCCCTAATACAACGACAGAATGACTTAGAGAGGTTCTCCCTTTTGTAACTCAAAGGCTCCTTCTTCCTAGTCTCCCATTGCTCACCAAGCTCATTACCAGGGCAAAATCCAGTGACGAGCTTTTTTTTTGGCTGCGAAGCCATTGGCTTTTGTCTTTTTCTCTTAGCTAACTTCTTCGTGCTCACTGGCTCCTTCTTTGGAATGCGACCGTCTGCCCCCTTGTTAATCCAGAAGATTTTCTGTTTAGAAGGAGATAAACAAACATTAATCGTGCCTCGTCCATAGCAATGCTTACATCCACTCTTGGCAAAATACCTGTGCTTAGGCCCGTCTTCGCGACCAGGAGCGACAAGGTCTGGGTTGATACCAAGAGCCTCAGCGCCCTTTCTTAACGTCTCAATTGCCTCATCGTCAGTGAAGATGCCGTCATTGTCATAGTCAAAGTCTTCTTTATTCATTTTTACTTCCTTTACTTAAGTTCATAAGCTCGTTGTCAATATCATTAATCTTCTCGCGGATTAGCCTGATGTTCCGCGCCACACTAATAAGCTCGCGCCTGGCATCGTCTTGGAGATACTCTACATGTACTCTCATGTCGTCCTCTCCATAGTCCTCTTCGCGTTCAAAACGCCGCTTATACTCAAGCGCAGTAAAGGACCACTTAACCGCCTCCCTATACTTATGTATTAGTTGATATTTCTGCTTTAGAAGTTCCTCCCTTGGACTTAGTGGAGTCTCCCCTGTCGCATCTGTATCAATCTGCTGATGCATCCAGAGCCAATTCTGGTTCTGTCACTTCATCTTGCATCGGAGTAGCTCTGGCTTTATTTACAATGCGCAGAGCTTTAATCCCTTCAGCATAGGTAAGTTTATCTATAGACTTTAAGTCTGGACGCTTAACAAGCTCAAGTACTTCTCCCTGGCTCAACCTTTTACGCTTAGCGATGCGCTTGATTCCCGCGAGTTGAGCGTCATTAATTGGCTCGTCGCTACGGTCCTCTTCTTCCCACGTGCCCTTGCCGCCCATCTCCTCTTTGGCGACCTGATTGATGTTAAAAGCCCTGCGAATGGCACGGGCCTCTGCTTTTGCCTCAGCTACAGCTAGCAAATGGAGGTTGTATGGGGCCTGGTGAGCCTTGTACGACGCATCAGCGCTACCTTCAAAAACTGTGCCATCCTTAAAGCAGTAGGACACTGTGCAGGCTGCAATACAATCTGGTACCTCGCCCTTGTCGCCAGTAGAGTTTACACTTGGAATTTTAACTGGAACGGACCGCACGGCCTGAATGCCGCCACGGTGTTCGTGTGCTAAGCGCTTGAGTCCTTTTAGGTAGGGATACTCCTTACCATTTTCATCCCACTTCTCATCTTTGGTTAACTCGGCAAAGTAATCCTTCTTAGGGTCAAATGGATTCATTAGTTCGTTATCTTTACTCATCGTTTCTCCTAGTGGTCATACAAATCACGAACATCCTGGCCCTTATTGTACTTGTCAACGTAGGCATCCATCATTTCAACTACGTGAACGATGTAGGCTTCAATTGTATTCGGTACGACTGGCGATGACCAAGAACGACGTCCATGGTGACTCAAGATGATATGACCTATGTGGTTGATTTTCTTTTCAGTAAGGTTGTGGGGACCTTTGGCCCGATTGAATTCATCTGCCCATTGCATAAATTTCGCAAAGCCAATGGGAATATGATGGTGCAACTTAGACGCCTCGGTATGAGAGTATCCTGGGCCGACCTTCTCACCGGCCCGCCATCGACTCTCTAGCCACTCATAACTCCAGCCTTTTCCTATATCATGAAGGATTATGCCAGCTATCACAATGTCTTTCTTAACAGACATGTCAAGAGACCTATAGTGGTCAACAATTTTGCCTGCGACCTTTGCCGCAGTTAGGGTATGATACGCAAGCCCGCCTTTAAAGGCGTGGTGGCCTGGATTCTCAGTTCGCGAACCTGGAGCAGTTATAAACCTTTCCCAATTGCGACTGTTGTCGCGTAGAGAAAAGTTTAAAAACGCAGAAATATTGTGGTCTCGGATTCCATCGACAAGCTCGTTATAGAGCTTCAAGAGTGTTTCTCCGTCGCCTCTGGGGTCTTCCGGTGCGCCCATAGTCACCTCCTTCACCATTGATGATAGGTGGCGCCTAGAAGGCGTCAATCTCCATAACCTCCCCTGGTCGGATTGTTTTCATCACGTCGGCGATTTTTTGAGCATTTCTTTTACAATATGATACAGAATGTGCCGTAGAATGGTCTCTTACTCTAATCACCTTCCAGCCATGGGCTACAAGGGCGGCATTCTTTCTTGCGTCCTTCTCCATGGTCTTTTGCAAAGCCTCATCTCCATAGATTGGCTCGTAGTGTGCCGCGCCATCCCACTCAATAGCAACTCTCTCTGAAGGAATAGCAATGTCGATTTCAAAAGCCCTACGTGGACTGTATTCCTTTGTCCGCTGGGCAACGACATAACCCTGGGCAGCAAAAATGTCGGCAATAGCATTCTCGTTCTTGGAACCTTGGCCCGCCTTCTCTCTGTTGGCCTTGTGCATCTTTTTAATAGACTTAGCCTGCTCTTCTTCACTCATCCAACCCCACTTAACACGAGCGCGCTCTGCCATATCTTCACGCTTTGCGTCGGCTTCCGAATCGCTAAGACCGTCCCAGTGTTTCTGGATACCATCAGAGATAGCAACGCGTTCGTCATCCGTGCGCTCGCGTCCGAGCATAGGGTGGTCGTTTTCGTCTAAGAAGTTCTTTTGCGCCTCGCTCTTCGTTCTAGTAGCGATGCCGTGACGTTTAAGGGCACGACGAATGGTATTAGGAAAAGTCCCATACTTTTCGCTAATAGCACCCGTAGAAAGACCCTCTTCGACATATAGGGTGTGTAAGTTTGCATAGGTGTCCCACGACTTATCTTTTGTTCTTCTTGCCATTAAAATCCTCCTAGGGCTAACCTTTTGGCCTCTGCCTCAAGTACCTCTTTCGACTGTCCATATTTACCTACGCAGAATTTCATGCCTCTTTGTAGGTCTTTTTGAAACATATGACGACGCATTTTGTCATCAGGAATCTGCCAACCGGAACGACCAGCTACATCACTCTCTGTCCTTGCAATGGGCATACTAAAATCTGCATCCTTGTGTGGTACCACTGGTTTGTTAGGAAATGTTAGTAAAGTGTCGACCTTACCAGTCAAATAGTCCGTAGCTTCCATTGCCGTAAAGGGCTTAGACTTTCCGCGTGTGACGAAAACATACTGTGTTCCGCTAAATTCAATCTCAAACTCATTATACTTAGTCATTCACTTTTTTCCATTCATTTTTTAATTTTTGTCTCATTTCGCTTATAGCCTTTGTTTTCTCCGCAACACTCATCCCACTATCGCGCCTAATCGTTGTCATCAGTTGCGTGCTAGTTACATAAGCTTTATGATAGGACAATATAGCGATATTAGACTCGACTTCTTCCTTTGTCATATTAAAAGACCTTTTAAGCACCTTCATTGGCGCTTCAGCCTCTACGGCGATTATAAACATCCTTCGCGTTTCTAGCGGCATAGTGCGACCGCACTTACCTACTGTACGACTGCTGCCTCAGCCGCCTGGCCTTCTACGTATTGGCTTTTGTGAGTCTGGCGTAATCACTTTTCACCATATCGTCTACTAGGCCGCGAAAATTGTAATTCATAGTCCACCCCAATTCGTCTTGTGCTTTAGTTGAGTCCCCTAACAACAAATCTACTTCTGCCGGTCTAACAAATTTCTCGTCTTCGTAAACATAGTCTTTCCAATCAAGGTCAAGGCTTCCAAACGCGATGTCGAGGAGGTCCCGAATAGAGTGTGTTTCCCCAGTCGCAATAACGTAGTCATCAGGCGTATCCTGTTGTAACATGAGCCTCGCAGCTTCCATGTAGTCTTTCGCGTGGCCCCAGTCTCGGCGGGGGTCAAGATTTCCGAGACCAAGCCGTCCTCCACCGTCAAGTTTAATGCGTGCTGCGGCATCTGTAATCTTACGTGTAACGAACTCCATCCCGCGTCGAGGAGACTCATGATTAAACAATATGCCATTTGTAGCGAACATTCCATATGACTCTCTGTAGTTACGGGTAATCCAGTATCCATATACTTTTGCCACGCCATAGGGACTCCTCGGATGAAAAGGTGTGTTTTCATTTTGAGGGGTTTCTCGCACCTTGCCAAACATTTCTGACGAGCTTGCTTGATAGAATCGCGTATCTGGTTTAACATGACGGATTGCCTCCAAGCAATTTGTTACTCCCAAGGCCGTTACCATTGAAGTATGATATGGCTCCTTCCAAGATAAACCAACGAAGCTTTGTGCGGCAAGATTGTAGAATTCGTCTGGCCTGTATTGGTCCACGATGCGAATTAAGCTGCCAGAGTCTGTAATATCGCCCTTTTCAAGATGAAAGCGGGGGTGGTCAAGAATATGCTGGATATTGTCTAGGCCGCCGACTGCGCGACGACGTGACATACCAACGACCACATAGCCTTTCTCCAACAAAATGTCGGCTAGGTAGCTACCGTCTTGCCCGTTGACTCCCGTGATTACTGCACATTTACTCATCTAAGCACTTCCCACTTTTTAAATACTTTTCTGAACACCCTCTTGAAATAGTCAGGGGCACCATTTACATATGCTATGCTCCCAGCATATGCAATGTGCTCCGACATCTCTCCGATACCAAAGGTTAAACTCCACCGGTTATAGCTATATGCCTCTGCATAGTGCACAATGCCAGCATACCTCGTATCGGTTGCCAGGCGCTTGTATGCTTCCTTAAATTCCTCTAGGTCGATAAAGCCCCCTTCTCCATCTCTCGTTAGGTCATCTAACTGATGCAAGTACTCATGGAAGAGAACTTTTGTACCACCATACCTGCTAATCATCCAGGGGCGCGCTACAACTTTTCTACCCACTCCTGTGCCGGTAAAAAGAGAGATTAAATTGGTCCAGAAATTGACACCAGCGACATATGGAGTAGCGCAGGGTCCATCTACCAAAGGAATACCTTCTATGGCATCATATGCCTTTATTGTAAAATGATGTTTCTTAAATGAATCAACCGTCTCGTTGGTGCTCATACGCTGATTGGCTGGCAATATCGGATTAAGCTCAGTTATCTCTATACTACAACTACAAAGTAGGATTAGTAACAATATGGCCCATCTCATAGTCTCTTCCTTCTAACGGAAAAATATCCACCGCCATATAGCTTGCCGATTTTCTTCAGCCAATTCTGACACTCAGCATCTGGACGCTTAACACTAGTGCCATAGGACATGTCGGCACTTGTATTTTCAACCCCAATTGTTACGATTGTAGCTTTAAATAGCCCACGATTAACTCTTTTAGTCTGCTCTATCTTTATCATTTTGTTGATAGCAGAAAAGCTTCCTAGGCGGGTGTATACGTGTTTCTTGATTGTACTATTTAAAACGTCTTCTTCTGTTGCCGCGCCATCACTGTCAGCGGCTTCAGTTAAGCCTCCATCTGTAATGAGTATAACAGTTAGACGTCTTTTTGACCATGGATTCTTGTCTAGTGGACAGACTTCCCTAAGCGCAATTCTAATCGCCTTTAATCCCCATGAGTAGACTCCAGTATTTTTTAACACCCACTGTTTTGCCTCTTCAAACTTCTCTATACCAACCGGCCCGCCAGCATCAACCCACTTTGTCTTCCTTTCCTTAAATTGGTCATGAAAAACATATGTGCGTATAAATAATTGGTCTGATGCAAAATTAGCTACGAGTGCGTCCCAAGCTAGTGTGAACTTTGCAATAGCAACAGGGTCTCTATTTATTGTACTAGATGCATCAACGACAAAGACGATGTTATTAGCTATAGCGTTGTTTTTAGGTATCTGCTCTAAAACGACTTCATATGGCGACTTATTTTGTGCAGCCACAGGGTTCACGCTTAAAAATAGCAGGAGGATGAGAATGAAGAATTGACGCATTTTTACTCCGAATCTGAGGTTTCGTCTTTGGATTCTGCCTGGAGCGATTGGGCAGCTTTCAGAGCCGCGAGCCTATCTTCTGCTTGTGACGCACGAGCATCCCTTGCCCTCTCTAAAGAGTCCAAGCGAGCCTGTCTAATCTTCTCAGCATGCTTTGAATCATTTTCTTTAGCTTGTAAAACAAAAAGTTCTGCGCGGAACTCGTCCAACTGTCGCATATTTCGTGGAAGATGTTGAGCTTTGACTCTGCAATGCCTGCGAAAGTCCAGAGTGGAAGCGCCCGTTTCAACTAACTCAATAAATTTTTCTAACCATTCTTTGCGGGTCATATGTCCTCCTAAAGTGTAATTCTAAAACTATGCATGACCTTCATAAGATTCCTAACATTAAGGTCCTCTTGCTTTTTGAGTCTCCAAGTCCTGCAATCTGCATCAACAGCGGACATAATACCTCTAGGCGTGTCATCAATAACAAGGGCTTCATCGTCCATCAATCCCATTTTGTATCGTGCCTCTAAATATGGACGTGGGTGCGGTTTTACCTGGCCTCCTACATCCTCCCTAGTAATAATAAACTCAAAATGGTCATATAGGCCGCAGGCTTTTAACATCTTTGTTGAATTGAACTTGCCGCCATTGGTAACAACTGCCAGACGATAGCCAACAGACCTAGCATACCTCATTACATCAATCAAGCGAGCCTCTGGCTTGCAGCGTTTTTCAATGATATTAAAGATGTACTCTTGCTTTCGATTGTAGATTCCCCACATATTCAGAGTGCCTATTCGATTCTCTCCATTTAAGTACTCAAGTTGAGCCCATGTGCCACCGTAAATATGCCAAACTGGGTCTTTACGTGGAATTGGCACCTTATAGCCAAAGTCTTGTAAAGCGCTTAGAAGAGCTACCCTATGCCATCCTGATACGTCTATGAGCACACCGTGAAGGTCGAAGAAAATTGCTTTTATGCCGTGGTCTACAGTGGCATTTATCTTCTGTCGCTTCATAGAAATTCTTTCCGCCTCAGTTGGTGGCGGTCCCATATACGCGTCGTCATCATACATTATAGACGTGAACATTTATTTGTTAACCACTGGTTTCATCTTGAAGGATTGTTTACAAATAGAGCAGTATCCGCCCTTATCTTCCATATTTTGCCACGTCCAATAGACATTTTGACACATAGGGCACTTATGGTTTGAAGCGAAGGCACCCGGCATGTCGTGCCACTCAGCCTTGCACCTATGACATTTATTGTGAGCTATCGTCGGCAACATTGATAATTCTTTCCAATCCTGGCATTTTCGTAATAATACCCTTAACAATTGGATAATCCAGTGCTACCTTGAGAACCTGCTCATCCGTCATATGTCCATGCAATGAAGGTCCGACAATAATCAACTCATGATTCTGGTCTGCTTCCTTAAATAACTGCACATATCTATCTAAATTCCAAGACGCCAATGGGTCGACTAGGAACTTATCGAAGAGTCTATTAATTGGCTCAAACTCACTAAAGCGAGCGTACACTGTTATGCCAGCTTTTCTAAGGTTATAAGCAGAAGGAAACGGTGGGCCAAGAATTTTTCCTTTAAACATTGCTTCCTTGACTGAGATTTGCTCATTGGCAAAAAAGTAGCCAGAGCGCTCCATGTGGTCGAAATGTAGAATTAGCATTGTTGTCCTCCGCATGTAATGGTCTGACTATTTATACCCTTCCTAGTCATAGATATTTCCAAAGACCTCTTCATTTAACTCAAGAATCTTCAGTGGTATAGGTGGGAGTTCAACGATTCTGTATCTCTCCAGTACTTTCATTTTATCTCCACAGCCTACGAACTTTTGGCCGTCAAAGCTACTGCCACCGCCAGAGGCCATGACATCCTTACGAGCGTCGTCATTGTATACCGTGCAGAAGCCCCCCATAATCTGCTCAAAATGCTGATATAGCTCAATGCGCAGGTCTGCTGACGTATGCCACGTGGAGAATGGAACAACCATGTATGGATATGACTTGTCGGGGTTTTCAGTTGCAAGTAGTGCGTATGCCTCCCACCTTTTAAAGAACTGGGGCCAATTCGTTCCTAAGGTCCTATGCTTTATTAGACTGGCCATATGGTTCTTTATATCTCTTACAACAAAGACGCTTAGATTATCTGTCGCATCTGCCGCGCTAGCTGGGCCTTCTATGCCCACTCCAAGTACCTGTGGCTTGCTGCTTATATTCCCTTGGTGCCTTCTTCCATTCTTGAACCACACTTCGTCTGGACGTATGCACGTGGAGTTATTGATAAACAAACTTGGCGATGGCATTTGAGCCATTAGCCACGTTGCGATTGCATGCTGTCCGCTCCTAGGTATGCCGACTACCTCGAATGTTTTACCCGTTGAGGTTTGGTATTTCATATTGCCCCATTTCGTTCAAGCATCTCGATTACCTTATTTGCACTTACATCGACGGTCTCCACGTCCGTTTCTAACACTAAATCAGGCTCT
>Ga0307378_10014003_pt1 | contig 10113 bp, 16 predicted proteins | sample UN1MG_FD_202238 | JGI IMG/M metagenome (GOLD analysis project Ga0307378, IMG submission 202238) | Soil microbial communities from Risofladan, Vaasa, Finland - UN-1 | ecosystem: Environmental > Terrestrial > Soil > Coastal area > Acid sulfate soil | place: Finland: Risofladan, Vaasa | collected... | reverse complement strand
AAACAAATGACAGACATAAGTGGAAACAGACAACCTCAAATTGACCACGAATTAGGGAGACAAGAGGTACTAATAAAGGGGCTGGTCGAGGCAAGCATTGCGCTGGAACTGCGCCTATCCAGATTGTATATGGATAGTGCGGACAAAGATTGTGCAGAGAAGAAAAGCCCTGTAAACTACTGCGACCTTGCCATGACGCTTTATACGAATAATGACAAATTACAGTATGTAGAGGAGAAATTGCGGAAACTTCAGGGCGGAATAGAAATATCAGCGAAACGAAATTCACCCTGCCAACCCGAACCCATGAAGGGGCTTGAGACAAATGAATTCCAAAAGTGAAGAAAAGTTATCACAAACGGAAAACGAAGTCAAACCAATTCTGCGTTCCGAATGGGAAAAAACTCACCAAACGGAAACGCTTACGTGGCACAAGTATCCAGAAGTGAAGCCGAAAGATGGCAAGTGGTATCTAACCCAAGACGATGTTTCAGAGAGTTTACAAATGACAAGATGGATAGGGTGTTTACTTGGGGCAGGAATGTGGGATTATTCTAACTCATCAGATATTGTCGCATGGGCTGACCCGAAAGGATGGAATGAAAATAAGGAATAGTCTTATTATCGAAAGGATGGCAGGGATGAGTACAGACGAGAAATTCTATTCAGGCATGAAAGTAATCTATATTCCCGAACACGCCAAAGGGGACAAGAATCATCCTGACTGTGAAAGAGGAACGGTTACAGCATGGAATGAAAAATTTGTTTTTGTAAAATTTGCACGAAACACAACTGGTTTGGGGAAAGCGTGTAGACCAGAAAATTTAGTGTCAGATAGCTGGTATTGAAAGGATGGAGAGATGATAACTAACAAACGCATACAGGAATTGATAGAAAAATCGTGGTGTTCATTTACCAGTACGTTTCCTAATGAGTGGACAAGAGATAATCCATCTTGGGGACAATGTGCTGTAACAGCATTGATTGTGCAGGATTATCTTGGTGGCAAGTTGATAAGAGTGGAATCTAATCTTGGTAGTCATTACTATAATCAACTTCCTAATGGCGAGGATTTGGACTTGACACGCTCACAGTTTAAAGGGAACTATGAAGAATCCAATCGCATAATAAGAACTCGTGAATATGTTTTGTCTTTTCCTGATACTGTGCGCCGATATGAATTATTGAAAACTACTGTATCGCTATGTCAGCAGAACGCCGAGTTGATAGAAGATACAAAAAGACTGGCAAAGGATTTGCGTGGATGTGGATGTGACCATTGTTTGTCAAGTGATGGATTTGATAATATAAATAGAACACTCGATAAACATCAAGCTCTGATAAATAAACAGCGAATAAAATGAATGTTTTATAAGGAGTAGGAATAAAAATGAAATTAAATAAAGATATTACCAACGAGCTTGTTTCTCAACTTATAAAGCTTGATGATTCAATTTTAAAAAAGCACTTGGATGCTTCCCCTGAAAAGAGGGTACACTGGTGCAGATATTGTGGTGGAGAATCTGACTGGTATTCCTCAATATCTCACGGAGAAGACTGCCCCATTTCTATTATGAAAAGAGTCAGGAATATTCTCAAAATTCCTTCGTGGTTTCACCGCAACCTTGACTCATATAAAGAAAAGTAAAAATGGCTTAAAGAAGAATAAGAGGATTCTATGTATAAAAAAGGCGATATAGTATTTATTTCTAGTTTACAATCTTTCTGGAAAGGTGGCTTTTTAAATAGCGAGCCCGCAATAGTAAGGCAAAATCAAATAAGCAGCTCGGTAATCGTAATGGTTGTGAGAAATTTTGATGGAAAATACCGACTCGACAGCTCATACGAGATATACGCAAAACAAGTTGAATTATTTTGTAGCGCCAAAGATATGAGCCAGAAAGAATTAAGGAAAATTAATAAATTATTTACTCGTATCCACAATGACACAGAAAAAAGATATGAAGAAAAAATATATGAAAACTCACGAATATGCACTAAAAAAACAACAGGCAAGTTTGCTGATATAATGTGGAAATATGATTTAAAGGTTAACGGATTTAAATATGACACATTTTAAAATCGTAATTTTATAAGGAGTAAGAAATGAAAGTAAAACCGTATTTTGAATTATCATGGAGAAAGCATAGAAATCCGATACTTTTTGGTTTAGATTTATTTCAGTTTAGTAATTTCCATAGTTTTGATAATGATGAAGAATTAAACAATCTTAATGTTATATTTGTTCGTTTTTTTAAGTTACATTTTTATGTTGATATTACATGGTGTAAATAAAAGGAGTAAGAAAGGAGTAAAATGTCAATATTCTTACCGGAACTATTTTATGTTTTCCCAACTTTGGATTTGCAGTATCTCACTGAAATTCCTCTCGCTGCGGAAAGAACTAAAGCAAAAGCACTTAGTTTAGCTAATAGACTTTCCAGAATACACAGGATGGATTATACAATAATGGATTATAAAGAGGTCTACGAAAACATAAAAGGCAATAGAAAAGAGCAAACTACCCTTAACCGTAAGTAAATTGGCACTTGACAAAAAACACTTTTTATGGTATAATTAAGGAAACTTAAAGGATAATTAATATGTCATATTTTGACAAAACAATGGAAGTAGGAGCAAGCGATTTTAACTTGGAAATGGGGATTCCTGACATTGAGGAGTTAAAAGATTCAATAAAGGAACTTCAAGAATGGGCACTACCAGTCAACATGATTGTGCAGTGTGAGCATTGCGGGACGTTTGCAATACGGGGTTTTTTGTGCACACAATGCGGCGCACCGATTAATTTGACACAAGAAACATTTAAATAACTACAAAAAATAAAATATAAAACTAAAGAAACAAAAACTATACGCGATAGCGATTTTTGTAACCAGCGATACAAGAAACAAAAACCTGTATAAAAACGCCTTTTACAACTCTGGTTTCTTTATGGAAGCAGTACTTCTATAAGGAGTATTAAGGGGAGAAAATAAGCCCTATGGTGGAGTTTTATTGATGAAAAGTGTGACACAAAATAAAAAAATGACAAAAAATAAAAAGTGGCGCGGTCACACACACCCCCGGAAAACGGGCGAAAAGGGGCGAAATAAGACAAAAAGGGGCGAATTTATCTTTTTTTTATTATTATTTTTTTATTTAAAATTTACAAAAACACCAGATTTTATGAGGTACACCAGAGAGGGGGGTATCGTAAAAAATTACGATGGCGAACTGCACTTTATACGTTTCGCGAATCGTACATTGTAGTGTTCGCGAATCGTACATTTCCGTCTTCGTAATAGGAACATATAGATTACTATAAAGATTACAGTACTATATACGCAAATGTATTTTTTTACGTTCAAAGACAACCCGGCGGGCAGGCACTACAATTATTTTTATTTTTTTTATTATTATTTTTTTTTACTATTATTTTTAAAAAGCCCTGCTCTTCTTAGGGGACATCTTTTTTTATTATTATATATTTTTTTACAGATAGGAAAGGGAAAACGGAAGATGAGGAAAATGAGCTAAAATGAGGGCAGAATAAATACGGTTGTACTTGACAAAAGGGGAGAAGTGTGGTATAATTAAGGAGTGTAAATTACATGATGGGTATCTAATAATTAGATACTCACTAGCGATAGCAGACAAAAACGATAGCGATAACGGAGGTAATGGTTTATGATTAAGATGCAACAATTTTTTACATTAAAATTTTCATCAGACAGGCTTAAAAAAAGCAACTATGATATCAATATTTCATTAGATAATGCTAGAATTAATAGAGAAATCATCACAATCAACAACAGTTCTTTGATTAGAACACTATTTAGATACAAAAATGTAGATTTTGACCAAAAAGAGATTGATAAATTACTAATATTAAGAAAAAAGTTAAAAAAAGCTGAAAATACCGAAAATAATCGCAAAAAAATTGAAAATATTACAGAAAAAATAGAAAAAATACTATTTATTGAAGATTTAGTAAATATTGAATTTAAGAACAAAGGACATTATCGTGAAATTGTAAAAAAGAATGGTTTTTATATAAATGGAATACGCTTTGTACCATTCATGGCTTCTGCTGGTATGGTACGCAAGAACACAGCTATGTTCATAAACAATAATATAAAACATCAAATTATGGACATTCTGGAAAATGGCAGAAATGAAAAAACACCACTAGTACCAGCAAAACTTGGTGCATACTTTTCTCTGTATTGCTCTTCTACATTACCAGTATCATTTCCCAAATTTGCCGTTGTTCCAGATAAAACAATTGAGACAATACGCAAAGTAGATTTCATTACATATAAAAAACCAAATGAAGATGATGATGTTATAGAGACAGATTATCTTTTAAAATTAAACGCTTTCGATGGACAAGGTTTAATAAGTCCAAGGCTTGCTGAAAAATGGAGTAGAGAATTAGAACTGGACTACATGTTCAGTTGTGCAATTTTACGTGCACCATTTTTAAAAGGTCTTGTATGCGTTTTTGATTTGGAAAAATTTGCCAATGAGATTGCTAAGACATATACTTTTCCGGATATTTATGGAAACATAAAAGACATACGAGAAATTGATTTGATTATATCCGAATCAATGTTTAAACTGTGGACATCTTACGAAAATACAGAATCATATATAAAAAATTGTCTAAAAAATAAACTCGGATTTTCAATCGCCAAAATAAATCCAAAACAGGAGAATTCATATTCCAGAACCAGTTATCAATTTCTGCAAATATTAAATCTAAATGACGCAGACATAGCAACAATATGCGAACCAACAATAAACTGGTTTAGAAATATAAGTGGTAGAAGTCCACAGGACATGCTGTTATATGCCACAGGAGAAAATCATTTTAAACCAAATAACTTTAACAAAATGGATGCTACGGTAAAAGCAATTCTTCTTAATCCAAGTCTATCCAGAGATAAATATATACAAAAAAGATTTATAAAAACAATTGAGAAAAAGAAAAAGGATTCATATATGGGAAGAATCCTGATAAATGCAAACTATCAATTTATGGTTAGTGACCCATATTATCAAGCATGTCATATATTTGGTTTGGAAAAAGCACCACTCTTAAAAGATGGAGAACATTATTCTGAATATTGGCTAGGGAAAAACATAAAAAAAGTATGTTCAATTAGAAGTCCTATTGTCCATCATTCAGAAGCAAACATATTACATTTTAAAGACAGAGTTGCAACACGAGACTGGTACAAACATATACACAGTGGAATTATTTTTCCATCTAACGGTATTGGTATAGATTGTGTAATTCACGGTGGTGCTGATTTTGATGGTGATATAATATGTACAATAAACAATCCAATAATTATGAAAAGTATCATATCTGGTTTACCAATTATGTATGAAAGTCAAAATGTACAAAAAAGTATTGTAGACTTAAGAAACGACAAAGAACAAGTTGAGTGTCAATTGAATGGTTACTATAGTAAACTTGGCTTTGCTACAAATGTTTCTAGTTCGCTATATTCGATGCTGGAAGAATACTCTGTTAGTAGTAGAGAACATGACACAATATTAAAACGCTTAAAAATAGGAAGAGTTATACAGGGGGAAATAATTGACAGCGTTAAGGGTTTAAAAGTACCCGAATTCAGGAACCATTGGGTGAAATATAAAAAAATAACAAAAGATATGACAGAAGAAGAAGCTGAAAAACACAAATTTAACAACAGTATAGTTTGTGAAATACGACCCGCTTTCTTCCGCTTTTTATATCCCCATTACATGAGTAGATATAATAAAGAAATAAAAAAGTATAACATATATAGTCATTTGAATTTTAAGAAGTCGTTCTCGGAGATTTTAAAAGCAGATGAAAAAACAAAAGATGAAGATAGAATGATTCAAACATATAGACATCACTCTTTCTTTTTAGATAATGATTCTGCTGTTAATAGACTCAGTGACTATATGAGAGCAAATTTAGGTTTAATTGGAAAGTACTCCGCAAAATCAGCAAAAGAATCAGATTATAGTTTACTGAAAAACAAAGAGCACGTATTAGACAAATATTCTCTAAAACAAATGAAAGATTATTTACAGGAATATAAAGCCTTCAAAAAAGGTTTAAGGCACGGTATACAAAACTCATACTCCACAATAGACGCATTCCTATCATATCTCCGTAAAGAATGCTCATTAAATATAAGTTCAAATGAAACAGAACTTGCCGACTATGCCATAGAAGTAACATATGGAGATGAATTGTCAATGATTGAATTTGCTTGGAAAATGTTTCCACAAGGCATAATCAACAATATTATGCATAGCTCGTCGGGAATACTAAAAATCCCTGTAGAGGACGAAGAAGGAGACATAGAATATTTGTGGAAAAAATATTCAGTTAAAGAATTCTCACTGGAGGAAATATATGATACTATATAATTCTAACACAGGAATATACTGCATAGAAAATATTTCTAACCATAAAAGATATATAGGACAATCTATAAATCTTAAGCGAAGACTATATATTCACAAATGGAAATTAAAAAATAATAGACATAGAAACACCCATCTCCAATATTCTTGGAACTCTTATGGAGAAAATTCTTTTGTATTTTATACGTTAGAAAATTGTCTCAAAAAGGTTATAACAAAAAGAGAAGATTATTGGATGAAATATTATAACACAATAAATCCTTTATTCGGATATAATAATAAAGAAGCCGGATTAAGAGGAAAAGTGTCTTTTCAAACAAAACAAAAACTAAGCAAAATAAACTCAGGAAAAAATAACCATTTTTTCGGAAAACACCATACCAAAGAATCAAAAAATAAAATATCTATTGGTAATACTGGAAAATATGTTTCTAAAGAAACTAAACAAAAAATGACTGGAAAATATGTTTCTAAAGAAACTAAACAAAAAATGTCTGAAAATCATCCAGATTTTTCTGGAGACAAAAACCCATGTGCCAATAGAAAAGGAAAACTCAATCCGATGTACGGGAAATCCCACACCGAAGAAACAAAAATAAAAATGAGAAATAGCATGATAAAAATGTGGAAAGAAAGAAAAAGAGGCACTATATGAGGACTAAAAAATCTTTTTCCTTTAACGAAGAAGAAGAAGCAAAGGATATTATTTTAAATGGTTTTCCAAAAAATACAATAGATTATGGAAAAATGTATATAATAGCTAAATATTTGAAAGGTACTTTTGGATACGGAGAAATACGTTTAGAAAGAGAACTAATAAAATTTTGTAAGAAACAAGACAAAAACTTTAACCCGGTAATAGATGTAGAGATAATAAAAAAATGGGTTAAATCTGCAATGAAATACGGTCTTAGAAAAATAGAACAAATAAACATATCGCAAAAGGAAATAGACTTTTTAAAAACTATAGAAACCACAAAAGACAGAAAAATATTGTTTATGATTCTGGTTATAGCCAAAGGTCTTAAAAAAGGCAACACTAAACTGGTGAAAGGAAAAATAAAAACATCGGATAATTACTACATACGCTACAATAATCTTATAGACATAATACATATGACAAAACAGACAAATATAAGCGAAATAAAACTGGCAAATATATTATATAAATACAAAAAACTCTTTACTTTCTATGATGCTGAAAGAGAATTAATCCGTCTGGAATATACCGATAAGAATCCAGAAAAAATAGTACATTTAAAGAATGTAAGTAATATGTTAGAAAATTATGAGACACTTTTTGGCAGTGAAAAATATGTTATATGTGAAAGATGTGACAAAAAAGTAACCATGACAAACGGCAATCAGAAATATTGTCCCGAGTGTTCTAAGATAATAAGAAAAGAAAAACAGAAAGAACTAATGAGAAAAAGACGTTCTGAATAAAAAATAACTCTGTTAGCATTCTATATTTTTTATAATACAATGATATGGTAGTTAATTAGGATAAAAACTATCCTAATTGTTCAGTATTTAATTGTGTTGCTACAATTAAATCAGCTGATTGGCTTTTTATCCTATTTTATAACACTTCACATTTATTCGCCATCAGCTTTTGTTATCGGTGTGCAGTCCCCAAAATACTGTCCCCGAACCTCTCAAGTGCTGCTACGGGTTAAAAAAGGTTAAGCACTTAAAGCCAAAAAATCTCAGGAGGAACTTGTGAAAAAAAACAAAGAGAAAACTGAAGAAATAAAAATTGATTTGGATATGGGTTATTTTAACTGGGGAGTTAAAGAAGCAAGCTATTTTGTTGGCTTTATATCTACTCTCAAAAATCTAAATTTAACAGATGGAGCAGTTGAAAATATCATATTAACCAAAATGAGTCTAGATTACGATAAAGAAAATTTAAAACTACAAATAGACTCTAACGAGTTTTTGGCTAAAACAATAGCAACAATACAATCTTCGAACTACAATACGGAAGATTAAAGTATAAACCTTGAAATAGAGCTCTTGCGAAAGCAAGAGTTTTTTATTTATCAAAACAAGACAATAGGAGAAAATATGACTTGTTATAAAATGAGAAAATATTTTACCTAATAAGGGCTATTTTTACTGTTTTTTTGCAAATTAATTACATCTAAAAATATTTAACCAATAATCAAAAACAGAAGAACAGGAGGAATATATGGGAAACTCAATTAGAGGAAAATATTTCAGCTTCACAGCTGGTTCTGTCACTGCCGGACAAGACTTGATTCAAAGAGCAGAAACATTAACCGGAGAAGAAAAAATATGGGCAAGAAAAATAACATTAATCAGTAGTGGAAGTATAAGACTAGCCATAAACGAACAAGATTGGTATTCCACTCTTTATCAAGATGCAGACTTTCTTTATAAATTATCATTAGACGATGACGATTGTAGAATAGATTCTCTGATAGTAGGAGACACAAGCGCTTGCCCGGTATTTTTAGCAATGGTGTTTTAAATGGGAGAATTAACTAATGCTTTTACAGAAGATATTGGAATGGTAAGTTATGGACTCGCCGGAAGAAGTCTTACTGTAGGATGCTTGGATGAAGATGCTGGAACCTTCTGGATATTGTCATTTACTTTTCGTCAACCATTTTCAAGAAAAGGAATATGGATTGACGCATCGCTTTGGACAGATGGAAATTTATGGTACGACTAACTAGGAGGACACTATGCCTTATATTTATACACCGATAGCAAACAGTGATACTGGTCTAATCGCCAGAACTGCGATAAACGGTATTGGAACTGAGCTTGTTGTTCACGAAGGTCGTAGTGGCTCTGATGTACATATTCTTGGTGATATTTCTCTACAAAGTGCAAGTGCCGTAAACATTAGTGCTGGTACAATTACTCCATTAACTAATCACACAGTTCTTAGCGGTTCAGATGCACACGGTTTAGGAGATATTTCTTTGCAGAGCGCAAGTGCTGTAAATATTAGTGCTGGTACAATTACTCCATTAACTAATCACACGGGGCTTAGTGGCTCTGACGTACATGCTTTAGGAGATATTTCTCTACAGAGCGCAAGTGCTGTAAGTATTACAGGAGTTGTAAACGTTGACAGCGGAACAATTACACCTTTGGATAACCACACTATATTAAGTGGCTCCGACGCACACGGGCTTGGCGATATCTCAATTCAAAGCGCAAGTGCTGTAAATATTAGTGCTGGTACAATTACTCCATTAACTAATCACACAGTTCTTAGCGGTTCAGATGCACATGGTTTGGGAGATATTTCTCTACAGAGTGCAAGCGCTGTAAGTATTAGCGGTGGCACTATTGATAATGTGATATCCTTTGTAGATATCGAGAGCACTGAAATAAATATAACTTTAGATAATAACAACGATGTTGTTTTAGTTAGTGGCTCTCCAACAATATTTCTTCCTACAGCCGTAGGACGTGAGGGAAAGCTTTATACAATAAAAAATGTTAGTAGCGGCTGCGTAGTTATTGCAGCATCCGGTAGTCAGCTTATAGATGCGGACGCATCCAAAGACCTACCTGCTCAATACTTAACACTTAAGATTGTTAGTGATAATGACAACTGGAATATTATTTAGAAATAGTAATTAAGGAGAACACGATGGCTGACGCTTTAATGATACCTGCAAACACAGTATCTTTTCA
>Ga0307378_10014001_pt1 | contig 10114 bp, 7 predicted proteins | sample UN1MG_FD_202238 | JGI IMG/M metagenome (GOLD analysis project Ga0307378, IMG submission 202238) | Soil microbial communities from Risofladan, Vaasa, Finland - UN-1 | ecosystem: Environmental > Terrestrial > Soil > Coastal area > Acid sulfate soil | place: Finland: Risofladan, Vaasa | collected... | reverse complement strand
CTACTATTGTATCAGCCCGGCGGGAAGGTTCAAGTGGAAACGGCGATGCTGCGCATGCGGGTGCCGCCTGGTTCCTGATCATTTGAGACGCTTCATCATTTCAGTTTGCTCAATGGCAGAGCTTGGATTGTTCGGCGGAGCGAAGGCTGTAACCGCCAAGGGCTTCCTGCCCCTATTCCTGTGGACGGATCGAGCACTGACTCGTGCCGATTCTGGATCAGTCCAGAATCGTGCCGTCGGCGATGGCGTTGTAGAATTCGACGATGCTGGATCGCTTGTCCTCAGGGTCGTCCATGTACTTCATCGCGCTGCGGGGGTGTTCATTGAGCACACCGGTGATGAGGTATGGGACGTGGTATCCCCATTCTATCTTGCGGCGCAGCGGCAGGAGCTGATCGTGGACGACGTCGTAGAGGGGCCGCGGGTCGAACTTGGGGTTCTTGAGGAAAGACATCAGCAGCTCGAGGGGGCAATTGCCGGCGCCCCGGCCGATCCCAAACAGGCTGCCGTCGAGATAGTTGCAGTTGTGGATGATGGCTTCGATGGTGTTGGCGAAGGCGAGCTGCTGGTTGTTGTGCCCGTGGAATCCGATCGTCTTACCGGGCAGGGCTTGGACGTATTTTTTCGCGAGGCGCTCGACCTGCTCGCAATACATCGCACCGTAGCTGTCGACGAGGTAGAAAACCGGCACCCGCGAGGCGGCGACGTCGTCGAGTGCTTCATCGAGGTCGCGTTCCATCGCCTTGGATACTGCCATGAGATTGATGGTGGCTTCATAGCCCTTGTCGAGGCAGTGCTCGGCGAGCGCTATGGCCTTGTCGATCTGGTGGACGTAGCATGCGACGCGGATGAGCGTGATAGCGCTTTCCGATTGGGGGGGGATGTCTTCGTATTCGATGCGGCCGATGTCGGCCATTGCGGCTATCTTGATGCCGCGGTTTGCGCAGTCGTCGCCGAGCACACGCAGGATGTCGTCGTCGGTGCAGAATTTCCATGCGCCGTGTTCTTCGCGCGAGAAATTCTTCTCGGAGCTTTTGTAGCCTACTTCGATGTAGTCGATTCCAGCCTTGCAGCAGGCTTCGAATACGGCCTTGACGAATGTGTCTTCGAACTGCCACTTGTTCATCAGGCCGCCGTCTCTGATTGTGCAGTCGAGCACCTTGATTTCGGGTCTGTACATGCAACAAGCCCCCGTTATTATGGGTTTGGCTTTCACGCGCGGGCGGCTGAACGTTTTGCCCTGCTCCGCGAATTCGTGATTGAATTATGATATTCTACCGGTTATTTTCGGCAGGATCAAGGATTTATCGAGCGTTGGAGCACCTCAGAGTGCGGCAAGATAATCTGGCTCCGCACCAGGTTGGAACGCTTCACATTCGGTTTCCTCAACAACTTGTGGTGCGCAGGCTGGCCTGCCTGCGCACCACAAGTTGTTGAGGAAACCAATTTTTCTTGCAACTGCGGCGGTTTGTGGATAAACTCAGATATTGCCCGCCTCTGCTGGGATCGCGGGCGTCTCGCCCGCATCCTCAAATTCTTGGGCGGTGGTACTGGACATGGCCGGTTTCCGAGCCGGCCGGGTTTCGGAGAAATGCGATGAGCAATATGGAATGTGTGCTCGATTCCAGACAGTACGGCCCGTTGTGTTTCGCACGCCGTGCCGACGCGGCGCTGCCGGTGAAGATCGCGGCGGCAGTCGGTATGGCCGCGGCTACCGGATTGCTGGCGCAGGTTAGCGTTCTGCCATCAGAGTTGTTAGCTCGAGTTGGCATCGTTCTGCCATTCACGCCCGTGCCGATCACCGGCCAGGTATTCAGCGTGCTGCTTGCCGGCGCTCTGCTTGGCAGATCGTTCGGCGCACTCAGCATGGGAATGTACGTCGGCCTCGGTGTCGCAGGTATCCCGTGGCTTGCCGGTGGGGTGTCGGGCTTTCCGCTCGCCAGCGGCGGCTATCTGATCGGATTCATCCCGGCGGCGTTGTTCGTCGGCTGGATCAGCCGTTTCCCGGCGATGCGGCGCTATCTGCCGATGGTCGGGGCTATGACGATTGCAGCGGGCATCATCTACCTGGTGGGTGTCGCGCAGTTGGCTGCTGTGATGCGGATAGGCCCTGTAAGGGCGATCCAACTCGGCGCGTTTCCGTTTGTGCCGGGGGAGATTGTGAAGATCGTGCTGGCAGCAGGAATAGCCACCTCGGCGATGCGTTTGGGGCGGCAAGCCTGATTTCCGGGCGGTTTCGCGATTAGCTACGGTTATGCGGGTGGGGCATTCGTGCGATGGCTAAGAACATTTTCATTGCTGCTACGGGCCAGAACGCGGGCAAGACGACGGTCTCGCTGGGGCTGATCGAGGCGTTCCGGCAGCGGGGCAGCCGTGTGTCGTTCATCAAGCCGGTGGGGCAGCGGTATGTCGAGGTTCTGCGCGGCGATCCGCCTGAACTGAAGGCGTTCGACGAGGACGCGGTGCTGATGGAGGAGGTTTGCGAGCTTGCTTGCGAACTGGAGGATATGAGCCCGGTGACGGTGGGACGGGGTTTCACGCGCGATTACATCCTCGGCAGGCAGACCGAAGACTTGGCCGCGCGGATCGTCGAGGCCTATGGGAGGGTGGCGGCGGAAGCGGACGTGGTGGTGATCGAGGGTACCGGCCACGCGGGAGTCGGGAGCGTTATCGGGCTGTCCAACGCGCATGTTGCGAGCCTGCTCGATTCGCCGGTTCTGCTGGTGGCGCCGGGCGGGATCGGCCGGCCGATCGACGAGGTCGCGCTGAATCTGGAGTTCTTCCACCGCGAGAACGTGCAAGTGCTGGGAGTGGTGCTGAATCGCGTGATACCGGAGAAGGCGGCCGACATTCGCGAGATCGCAGGCAAGGGCCTGGAGCGGCTGGGGCTGCCGCTGCTTGGCGTGGTGCCGGACGAGCCGGTGCTGTCGGGGCCGACAATCGGCCAGATTTTGAGTGAAACACGCGGCGAGCTTCTGCACGGCGAGCACATGCTGGGTAATCGTGTGGACAGGATCGTGGTGGGGGCGATGACGCCGCACCAGTTCCTCGACTACTGTGCGCCGCACGTTTTAGTTATCACGGGTGGCGACCGCGAAGACCTGATCCTGGCGGCGATGACCTGCTGCGATCATGTTTCATCGGGCGCGAGTGTTTCAGGGTTGGTGCTGACAGGCGGCATCAGGCCGCACCCGAGCATTCTGAATCTTCTGCTGGGCACCGAGATTCCCGTGATTGTGGTGGAAACCGACAGCTACGAGACGGCCAGCAGAATCCATGACCTGACCGCCAAAATCATGCCCAGCGACAGCGCGAAGGTTGCGATGGTCAGGCATCTGGTGCGGACCAACGTGGCGACCGCCGCGATCTACGAAACAATGTGACAAGCTTCGGTGATTGGAGAGTTTGATTGGACATCAAGGTAATGCTTGCTGCGTTCAGTGTGATCTTCCTTGCGGAAATGGCCGACAAGACTCAGGTGGCAACGGTATGCATGGCGACGGGCAAATCGCCGTGGTCGGTGTTTATCGGTTCCGCGGCGGCAATGACGGTCTGCTCGTTTTTCGCAGTGCTGGTGGGTTGTGTGCTGCGGAAGCAGGGAGCAATCGACGTCGTCTGGATTCGCCGTGCTGCTGCGGTGCTGTTCATCCTGATGGGTGCGTGGATGATGATGCAAAGCTTCAGGCCCGAATGCGAGGAGCCTGCGGCTGCGAGCCAGGCGGTGGAAACGGAACAGGAAGTGTGAAGTCTGAAGTGTGAAGTGTGAAAGAAGAAGGGCGTGGCTGATTCCAGACACGTCCGAAGAATGCACACAGTGGTTGGCCATCACAGCCGTGCAATCCTCGCGCCAGCTTGTGGCATGTGACGGTTGCACGGCGACTCTGTTACCCTGGTGGTGTCAACTTCTGCGCGCGAGGCGGACAAACCGAGGAAAAAGCCTATGCCGCTCCGCCACCTGATGCGCGGCAGAAAGCCGGCGGTATCGAACCATCCGCAAAGCCGGACTGTTGATTGAAGTGTGAAGGGGGAAGGGGGGAAGCGGGGAGTTTGCACCGCAGCCAATTGGCTGAAACTGCTTGCTTAGTGCAGGCTATTCGTCTATAATATGCTCCATTGTCCAGCGAGAGCGCGTCCGTGCCGGCTACGGGAAGGCGAGCGAGGCGCGTTGTTGACCGCGTGATAGTAATACGAGACCTCAAGAAGTCGTTCGACGATCAGCCCGTCCTGAAGGGAGTGTCGCTGTCGGTGCCGCGCGGTGCCACAGCGGTGATCATCGGCGGCAGCGGCGCGGGCAAGAGCGTGCTGCTGCGGCACATCAACGGCCTTGTTCAGCCGGACGCGGGCGAGGTAGTGGTGGACGGCCTGCGCGTTTCATCGCTGCATGAGTCGGAGCTGAACAGATTCCGGCTCCGCGTAGGGATGGTATTTCAGGGATCGGCCTTGTTCGATTCGCTCAATGTGGCCGAAAACGTTGCGTTCGCTCTTCGCGAGCACACCAATTACACTGATTTGCGAATCGAGGAGATCGTCAGGGAGAAGCTCGAGCTGATGGGCCTGAAAGGCATCGAGCACAAGATGCCTTCCGAGCTAAGCGGCGGAATGAAGAAGCGTGTGGCGCTTGCAAGGGCCATCGTGCTGGAACCGGAAGTGATGTTGTATGACGAGCCGACGGCCGGATTGGACCCCCGAACGGCCGACTCGATCAACAACCTGATCATAAAGCTGCAGAAGAACATGCAGTCGACGGCCGTGGCCGTGACACACGACATGGCCAGCGCTTTCAAGATAGCCGACAGAATATACATGCTCAAGGGCGGTCGGTTCATCGCCGAAGGCACGCCCGACGAGATACGCAGCAGCGAGAATCCAAACGTGCGGAAGTTCATCAACGGACAAGCCTTAGAGGAAGAACAGTGAGCCGGATAACCAGCCTTTCGAGAAGAATCGCGTCGATCAGCGAATCAATGACAATCGCCATCAGCAGCAGGGCGAAGGCTCTCAAGGCCGAAGGGGCCGACATCATAGATTTCGGCCTCGGCGAACCTGATTTCGACACGCCCCAGCACATCAAGCTCGCTGCGATCGAGGCGATCAACCAGGGTTGCACCAAGTATACGCCTGCCGCCGGCACTCCGCAGCTTCGCCAGGCCGTTGCAGAGAAGTTCAAGAAGGACAACGGCCTCAAGTACGACCCCGCGCAGATATTTCTATCCTGCGGAGCAAAACATTCGCTGTTCAACATCATCCTCGCCTGCTGCGAGGAAGGCGACGAAGTCATCATCCCAACGCCATACTGGCTCAGCTATCCCGAAATGGTCAAGGCGGCCGGCGCGGAATGCGTGTTTCTGCCCACAAGCGAAGAGAACCAGTTTAAGATATCGCCCGACCAGCTCGCCAACGCCCTCACGCCGAGAAGCCGTATGCTGATCATGAACAGCCCCTCCAACCCCACCGGCAGCGTATACAACGCGTCGGAGCTGGCCGCACTTGCGGCAGTGGTGGCGGATCATCCTGCCGTCCTGGTGCTGTCGGACGAGATATACGAGGCGCTCGTGTACGACGGCGTGAAGCACGTGAGCATTGCAAGCATGCCCGGCATGTTCGAGCGGACGGTGGTGGTAAATGGCTTCTCGAAGGCCTATGCTATGACCGGCTGGCGGCTGGGCTATGCCGCCGGTCATGCCGAGATCATCAAGGCGGCCATCAGGCTGCAGAGCCACGCAACCAGCGGGCCATGCACCATATCGCAGGCCGCCGGCCTGGCTGCCCTCACCGGCGACCAGACCTGCGTCGAGGAGATGCGGGCCGAGTTTGACCGCCGCCGCAGGTACATCGTCGAAGGCCTCAATGCGATAAATGGCATCACCTGCGTCGAGCCGAAGGGCGCCTTCTACGCCCTGCCGAATGTCTCGTCCTTCTACGGCCGCGAGATCAAGGGGAGAAAAGTGAGCGGCTCGATGGATTTCGCGCAGTTGTGCCTCGAGAAAGCAAAAATAGCCGTGGTGCCCGGCTGCGCCTTCGGCGACGACAGCGTCATCCGCCTGTCATACGCCACCAGCCTCGACAATATCCGCCGGGGGCTGGCCAGACTCGCCGACATGCTCCCGTAGCCCCTCAGGCGGCCGGCTGCTGAGACCGCAGGAATCAACCGGGCAAACCACCGGCCGCGCCAATGGATCGAGTACCGGACGGATCGCATTGCGCAGGCGACCGGAGCACGGCGTAGTTATCCGGGGGAGAAGGAATGCCCGCCAAACCGCCGAACAGCGCCGGGCCGCCCCACCAATGGCGGCGGGAGCTTGACCGCACCCACCCGGGCCGGCGGTTCCTGTGCATCCTGATCGTCATCGGCGTGCTTGTCTTCTGCATCGTGAGGGCATCGCACCGCCATTGCGTCGAAGCGGTGCTGCAGGATGTTCATTCCGCCGCACGCAACGGCGACATGTCGGGGATGTCCCGCGCCCTCAATTCACGCCCCGAGCTTATTCACCAGCGCGATGATGCAGGAAACACGCCGCTGCATGCTGCGGTTCAGCGATTCCGCCTGGAAATGGCGCGGCTGCTGCTCGAGCGCCGGGCCGACGTCAATGCCGTCAATGATAAGGGTGAAACGCCGCTGCATCTTGCTGTGGCAAATGTTATCCCCGACAGCACGAGGCTGGCCGAACTGTTGCTGGAGTATGGCGCCGCGCCGAACGTTCGCGCAGAAAACGACCAGACGCCCCTGCATCAGGCCGCGGAGTTTGGCATTGTCCCGACGATACGCGTGCTTCTGCGCCACGGTGCCGATATCGAGGTGCTCGACGGGCACGGCGACCGTCCGCTTCACTATGCCGTTAGAGCACACAGGGCCGACTGCACGCGCGTGCTGCTCGAGTCGGGCGCCGATCCCAACGCATCGGGGCGTGCTGAAAACACTCCGCTGATAATGGCGCTTGCTCGCAACAACGACGAGATCGCCGCCCTTCTGCTGGAGCATAATGCCGATCACGGTGCACCCGGCCGAGGAGGGAGCACCCCGCTTCACATCGCCGCCGAAAACGGCCGGCAAGGCCTGGCGCAGATGCTCCTGGAAGCCGGCGCGGATTGCGATGTAGTCGACAACCAGGGCCGCACGCCGCTGTTCCGCGCGATCAAGAAAGGCTGGTCGACGCTGTCCAAGCTGCTGGAATCCAGGGGAGCCAGTCTGAACATCTTCGATGCAGCGTCGCTGGGGCGTGCCGAACGTGTGAAGCAACTGCTCGATGAGCACCCGCAACTCGTGAACGAATGGAACACCGACGGCCAGGGGCCGCTGAGCAGCGCGGTGCAGGAAGGCCAGGTCGAAATCGTCAAGCTGCTGCTGGAACGCGGCGCCGAACCGATGGGTGCCCGCAGCCCCGAGTTTTGGAGTGCGCTCCATTTCGCAGCGAATCTGTCGCGGCAGGATATCATCTCCGCGCTGCTGGATGCCGGGGCGGATATCGATCAACCGGCCGGCGGCGGGCTGGACACTATCCTGCACCTCGCGGTGGGGCGGGGCGACGAGAAGCTCGTGCAGTTCCTGCTGGATCGAGGTGCGGATATCGACGTCTGCCGATACGAAGGCCGCACTCCGCTGCATGATGCCGTCATCAACGGCAACCTTTCAATGGTCAAGCTGCTGCTGAAATCAGGTGCGGACGCCGCTGCGACGGATGTATCGGGCAACACGGCCCTCCGCTGGGCGCAGATCAAGGGGTGGAAGGAGATTGAGAGAATGATGAATGATGAATGATGAATGAAGAAGCTCACGCGGAGCCGCGGAGAGAAAGAAGAATGTGTGACGACCAGCTAACGCCCCCCGCGCAAGGGCATGCATCGCACCCGCATAACCGTAGACACATGGAGGGTGGTGAATAGTGCAGCAGCAAGAAGATACAGCAGGCTCTGTAGGGGCGGGCCTCTGTTGCCCGCCCGCATCATCAATATTCCCCTCCATATAGAAGTGCCGGAGGCACTGGCCCCAACAGTAGCCCAGACCGACCGACTGCCCGCGAATGCGGGTTGGACGGGAGCTCTGGGCGGAGGATGATGAAGAACCTCACGCGGAGCCGCGGAGCCGCGGAGGAAAGAAGAATATTGTGAGGACCAGCTAACGCCCCCCGCGCAACGGCATGCATCGTACGCCGCATAACCGTAGACACATGGAGGGTGGTAAATAGTGCAACACCAAGAAGATACAGCAGGCGCTGTAGGCCTCTGTTGCCCGCCCGCATCATCTGATCATTTCTTTCTTCCTCCGCGGCTCCGCGTCTCCGCGTGAGCTTCTTCATTCTTCATTCATTTCTGTACAGTGAGGCTGTTTTTCCGGTCCTTCCATGTTTTTTTCGCGAAAAATCGAAAAAAACCCGCTTTTTGCTTGACATTCCGGCGGACATGGGGCATAATATCCTATCGTAGGACCCTTGATCGGGTATTTTCGCTGGTCTATTGACCAGGTACGGTGTCCAACGTCAGCCTTGGCGGGGAAAGACGTTGCGATCCACCGATACAAGCGATAAATCAGGAATCCTGCCAGATGAGGACGGGCAACCGCGGAGGCGGCACCTGGTCTGACTATGACTCCCCCATCAGTTGACTGAGTCAACTGCCACTGAACCCCAACAATTTGACCCTGTTGTGGCGGAACCGATGGTGTTTTCGTCGCGAGCACACAGATTAGCTGTTTTCTGTGTTTCCGAAAGTCTTGAGAGGATATGGGCAATTTCAGGATGTTCATCCAGTTTCTTCGGCCGCTTCGTGGCAAGCTGATTTTATGCCTGCTGCTGACGGTGATGCTGACGGCGTTGTCGCTGACACCGCCGATTCTGCTGAAGTTTCTGGCTGACGACGTGATGACCGACGGCCAGTGGAATATGCTGCTGGTGGTTATTGCGGTGATGATGGCTGTGCCGGTGGGCAGGGGGCTGGTGAGCGCCGTGACGACCTGGCTGGTGCACCTGGTGGGGCAGAAACTGATTTTCGACATGCGGCTGCACATCTACCGCCACCTCCAGTCGCTGTCGATGCGCTTCTTCAACCAGATGTCGACCGGCGCCATCATGCAGCGCGTGATGAGCGATGTCAACGCGGTGCGCTCGGCCGTGACCACGCAGACGATCTCGCTTGTGACGGATGCTGCGGCGTGTGTGTTCGCACTGTCTATGTGCTTCTGGCTGAACTGGCGGATGGCGCTGCTGGTGACGCTTGTGCTGCCGTTGTATGTGATCAACTACCGATATTTTGTCCGGCGCATCCGCGACGCCAACATCGCCTACCGTTCCAAGATGGACGACATCTGCGGGACGCTCCAGGAGCGGCTGTCGGCGCCGGCGATGGTGAAATCATTCTCACGCGAACACGCCGAAACGCAGCAGTTCATCGAAGACACGCGCGAGACCTACAACATCGCCAAGGGCGCTGTAACTTACCGCACGTCTTTCACGGCGGCTTCATCGCTGATCAGCGGCATCGGAAGCACGTTTGTCTACTTCCTCGGCTGCTATATGATCGTGCGCACCGGCATGGGCTATGGCTCGGTGATCGCGTTCATGAGCTACACGGCCGCGCTGTTTACACCAGCGATCCACTTCTCAGAAATGTTCAACATGTTCGAGCAGGTGAAGGTCTCGCTGGATCGTATCGCAGAACTGCTGAACGTGCGCGCTGAGATCACCGACGTCGAAAACCCGGTGCACGTGAAGCGGTTCGACGGGCACGTTACGTTTGAGAATGTCGATTTCGGCTACAACCCGGGCGAGCTCATCCTGCACGACGTCAACCTCGACATCAAGCCGGGGATGCAGGTGGCGCTCGTGGGGCATACAGGCTCGGGCAAAACCACCGTCGCCAGCTTGCTGTTCCGATTCTACGACGTCACCTCCGGCCGCATCACCATCGATGGGACCGACATCCGCAACATCCGGCTCGCCGACCTCCGCCGCAACCTCGGCGTGGTCATGCAGGACACGCTGCTGTTCAACATAAGCGTGCGTGACAATATCCGCTACGGCAGGCCGGGAGCGTCGGACGATGAGGTGGTCGAGGTCGCAAGGCTTGCGGAAATTCACAGCCACATCGAATCGCTCCCCGACGGCTACGACACACTGATAGG